>Ga0307474_10000635_pt1 | contig 25119 bp, 20 predicted proteins | sample atmos_gasesECM1C_2_FD_203312 | JGI IMG/M metagenome (GOLD analysis project Ga0307474, IMG submission 203312) | Hardwood forest soil microbial communities from Morgan-Monroe State Forest, Indiana, United States - atmos_gasesECM1C_05 | ecosystem: Environmental > Terrestrial > Soil > Temperate... | reverse complement strand
AGACGCGATCGTATTGCAGCGGCGCGACCGCCGCCGCAATACCCTTCACCGCGCTCGCATTGAGCGGGATGTAGTTGGGATAGCTGTACATGAAGGAGACGTAGCGGCGGTCCATCGCCACGGTTGCGATATCGCCCGTGAGCAGCGCGCCACGGCCTTCGGCGCCGGCGCGCCAGTGCAGCATGGTGCCGCCCGGGAAATGCCCGCCGGCGCGCAGGAGCAGCATGTCATCGGAAAGCCGCAGACTATCGCCCGACCAGCACAGGATCGCCGGATGCGGGCGCGTGATCCATTCCTTGTCCGCGTCGTGCAGATAGATCGGCGCGTTGCCGAAAGCCGCGCTCCAGTCGGCGAGCGCACCATAGTAATGCGGATGCGAGATTGCGATCGCCTTCAATCCGCCGAGCGAGCGGATGTAAGCTATCGCCTCCTCCGTCGCCAAGGGAATGCAATCCCACATCACGCAGCCGTCCGCTTCACGCAATAACAGCGCACGCTGGCCGATGGCAAAGCTCGGCTCGATCCCAATGCCGGGAATGCCGAGATCGTCGCGCCACGCCACACGATGCGTTGCGGCAAGCTCCTCACGCGTCAGCCATTGTTGCCCACGCCAGCCGACGAACTGCCGCTCGTCCTCGCAGATCGGGCAACGCGGTGGCGGCGCGGGACTTTCCGAAAATTGCGCGCCGCATTGGACGCAGGAGAACACGGGCATGGGTAGACTCCGCAAAGGAGCAACATGACGAAGCCCGCCGGCGGCGGGCCTGTCCTTAATCGGCTGCAGAGAAGATTTGGTGCAGCCCTGATCTGCGGCAAGAGAGCCGTTTTACAATTTCGAACCACCGTCCACACGCAGCGTGTGCTATGCTTCTGACAAAACAGCTGACGGGAAAAACCGTGGCACAGGCAAATCACACGCGAGGGGGAAAGCAATGAATGTCGGCATCGTCTGCACCGCTGTGCTCGGGCTCCTGTTGTTCGGACTCGGGCTCTATGTCTCGGTGTTGCGCCAGCGCACGGGCCGCTCCGTTGGCTGCGACCTGGGCCCCACGGATCCGCTGCACCGCGCGGTGCGCGCACATGGTAACACCGCGGAATATGCCCCGTTCTTTGCCGTACTGTTCCTGTGGTTTGCAACGCATCCGGGACCGGCGTGGGTGTCGATCGCGATTGTTCTGGCGACGCTCGCACGCCTCTCGCTGGTCGCAGGCCTTTTGTGGGGCCCCTCGCTCGACAAGCCGACGCCGGCGCGCTTCGTCGGCGCGCTCTTGACCTATGTCACCGGCATCGCGCTGGCGGTGAGGCTCGCGCTGGGATGACCTTCGCCAGGACGACCGATGTCTCTGGGTCGCCACAGCCGCCTTTTTCAGGCGACATTCGAAACTTAACTGACTAAGGCGCGCGCGATGATTGCGCCAACGGATGACGCAACAACGCCCACGTCACGATCGGGATCGCGACCACGAGCGGCAGCATCCAGTACGTGATATGTGGAAAGCTGCGCCATAGCGGAAGCTGTGGCCCATTGTCGACGTAGAACGCGATCAGCATGAGGGTATATGACGAACCCATACTGCTCAGATGCAACCTGATCCAGTCTCGCCGAACGGCCAGCCGCCCAAACCAGGCGCAAACGAAGGCTGCCGCGCCAAGCGCAAACAGGTGAAAATCCTCCGCCCATCGCGTGATCGACAGTAGCGTTGCCGACACGGTAATGGCGAGCAGGCACCAGAAATATATGGTGCCGAAGGTCGAATGGCGGCCGCGGCCCTTGTTGCTCAACATCGCGATCGCGCCAGTTGCGACGGCGGCCAGCCCAAGCGGGATATGGACGCCGACGATCGCGAGAAAGATCGGATCGGTCGACGGAATTTCAATGCCGGCAATAAGAGTCGATCCATCAGCCACGCTGATACTCTTTGGGTACATCGTTCAGTTAGAACCGCACGTTGCGGCTTTCCTGCGCCACCGACGTCAGAAGACGTAGCCAGCGCCCGCGCCAGTCGCCGCGCGCCCCGCACGAAGCACTCAAGGCATACGCACCAAGATGCCAAGGGATGCCGCCGATAGGGATATAACTGACGCCCCTGATATAATCCAAAGAGTGTCGAGTTTTGTCGTCAAGAGGAGAATAAGGCTGGCAAACGCAATTGCTATTGTGACGGGGTCGACAAGTGCATCGCGGGCAAGTGGTATAGCCGCCGCGAGCAGCAGACCGGCGCTGGCAATGACGATCGCTTGCAGCACGGTTTTAACTCGTGGGTGTCCTATCTTTTTTCCGGCGAAGTGAACCAGCGGGATAATCAGAAGCGCGGGCGTGATCATAGCGAGCCAACCGGCAATCGCTCCGGGCAGGCCGGCGATGAAATAGCCGACGCTCACGATGTAGAGGCCGACCGGGCCAGGTGTGCTGCGGGTAATGACGACCGCCTGATTGAGCTGCTGATCAGTCAGCACATGGTGTTGGAGAACGAGGGAGTCATGAATGACCGGCAGCGAGGCAAGTCCCGCGAACGCCGTTGCGGTCCCCTTAAGCAGGAGAAAATAGAGCAGTACAACATTCATGGGCGCGCTATGGGCAAGAACGTTCCGACCACCCCGGCCAGCAGCAACACCTGAATGGCTGGAACGCCGAGCCCGACAGACAGGCCGAAGGCCGCTGCACCAATCAGGATCACGCGCAGGCGATTTCCGCTCTTGTAATGAGGCTTCGCGATCGTCCAGCTCGTCTTTGCCGTAATGGCGACGGCTGCTGCCACCGCGCCGTGGATTGCCGCTTGAGCGATACTATTGTCCTGCCACCGGTCGAAGAGCGCGGTTAGCGCAATGACAATCAAGGCACAGGGGATCGAGGCTGCAAGCAAAGCTGCGATCACCCCCGGCAGGCGGCGCAGCAGCCAGCCCACACCTGTACAGAAGGCAAGAAGATTTGTTCCTGGCGTAAGGCGGGCGAGCGCAAAGCAGAGGGTGAAATCGTCGTTGCTGATCCATTTACGCTTTTCGAGAACTTCGCGGTGCAGAACCGCAACAGTAGCGCTGCCACCTCCAAGCGTGAAATTGCCATAGCGCGCAAAGGCGTCAGCGATCCGAGAAAGGCTCGGCGCAGCGTCCGCATCAGGCAAGGTTTCGCTCGAGGCCATTGCAAGCCCGCTATGGCAAATTTACCATAACGGTATCCGAAACCGCGGCCTTCGGCTACGCCATTTTTAGACCTTTGGACCGGCCTTCCCCGAACTGATCCGCTCCAGCGCCTTGAGGTCAGAAGCCGCCAGTCCGCGGGCTGCCGCCTCCAACTTTCGGTAGCGGGTTAGCAGTTCCTCGCCGAAAGGTGTCAGGGCGGCGCCACCTCCGCCGGCGCCGCCGGTGGTACGCTCGACGGCAGGGGTCTTGAAGGCCTGATTGAGGCTGTCGATGAGATGCCACGCGCGCTTGTAATCCATGCCCATTGCCCGGGCCGCGGCCGAGATCGAGCCGGACGAATGCACGCTCTCAAGGAGCGCCGCTTTGCCGGGACCGATGCGCGCGCCTGAATTGAGAACCAGAGTAAGCCGAAGGTGTGCCATGTGGGCGCACAGTACCATTCCGAACTAGTCTCGCAATAAAACTGGAATCGACCCAAATCCAAGTCCGGATCTATCCGAATGCCAATATTGCCCGTCAGCCGAATAGCTCATCGGCTCGGCCTGTCACAGGTCCCGGACTTCGCCGCGAGGACGCACGCGCGAGGAGCCAGATTCTGCAAAGCGTTTCAATCCGATCACTCGTTCAAGAGGTGCGCGCAAAAATAAATCTCTTTCGTATTTTCAGAATCCGTGATCTAGTTCGCGTTATTCCGCGCCGATGAGAGGGGCGTATCGCGATCGTCAAGAACGTGGAGCGGAACGCGGTGGACGCGGATGTGCCTGTTGACGAGCGGCACAGATGCGGACGGCGAAGTCGTGTGGTCCTGGCGCCCCAAATCCTTGGCGCCAAGTCCTAGCGAAGCTGAAAAGCTTCGCGGGGCGACGGTGGCAAACGGGATGGTTCACCGAGGAGAGCGCCTATAAGCCGTAAACCACTGCGCAGGGAAGGCCGGAGTGTCTCCGTCTGTACCTGTGGTTCACGCGCTCGCGCAAATTTCTTTTGCGCGGGAGCCCCGGGTGCAGCGGCCACCCGGCCTTCCCTGCGCCCTCTTGATTTCGAGGAGGGTGGTGATGAGCAAAACTCGGGCGGATGGCGCCGCGAGAACGAGGACACATGTCTATCCAGTGTCATTGCGAGCCGACGGGTCCGCGCAAAGCGCGGCCCGATGACAGGCTCCGGGAAGCAATCCAGAGCCGCGCACGTGGCTCCGGATTGCTTCATCGCGTTGCGCCTCGCAATGACGAAGCGCCTCGCTTAATCTTGTCGATTGGGTTCGGCGAGCGGGGCGGAGGCGCGGGCGGAGGCGCGGGTGGCGCTGCCTTTCAGCATCTCGCGAAGGTAAGCGACATTGGCGGCGGCTTGGTCCGGCGGCAGGTCGGCTTTGACGATGGTTTCGGCCTCGGCAAAGCGGCCCTGCAGGCCCACCACGAGACCGAGATTCTGCCTCACCCGCGAATCGGCCTTCGGGTTGCCGTAGGCTTGGCGCAGCACCTGCTCTGCCTTAGGCAGGTCCTTCGAGAGCATGTAGGACAGGCCGAAATTGGACAGCACCGACGGCTCGTCCGGCACGATCTTGAGCGCGCTTTCATAGTAGCGCCGCGCCTCCTCGTGCCGGCCCATCTGGTCGAGACAGGTGCCCTGCACCGAGAGGATGTGCCAGTCGGGATTGGCCGGCGAATGCGCGCGAGAGAGCACGTCGAAGGCCTGCTGGAAATTGCCATTGTCGGCAAGGGCCCTGCCATAGGCAGCGAGCAGCGCCTTGTTGCCGGGATTGCTGATGGTGGCCTGCTCGAGCACGGCGGCGGCCTGGGCGCGCTGGCCATTGGAGCGCAGCGCCTGGCCATAGGCCAGCGCCGCGTCGGCATCCTTGGGGTTGGCGCGGTAGCGGTCGCCATAGGCCTGCGCCGCGCGCTCCGGATCGGCGTCGGGAGCCGGCTCGCTCCTGGACGAGGGCGTGATCGACCCGGTGATATCGGACATGGTCTGGCAGCCGCCGAGACCCATGGCAAAAACCATCGTCAAGGCCGCGGATGCAAGAAGCCGGGCGGAACTGTACTGCTGACGCATGCGAAGGATTCTAAAGCGAACGGATCGATCCGAACGCATCAGCAATAAACCGTTAACGCTAACGGGCAGTTAATAAGGGGGCAGCCGTGATCACCGGGATACCTTGCCCGCTGGCCGCTCAGGCATGACAGGCCCGCGAGGAGGACCGGCTCGCGGTTCAATATTCGATCGCAAGCCGCTTCCTCACCTCGTCGATCCGCTTGTCCAGCGCATCGAAGCGCGCATGCAGGGCACGGTCATGCAGGTAGAAAATATAGCCGAGCGCCGCGAGGCCGAAGATCCAGTGGTGGGTTTCGACATAGTTCAGCACCGCTTCGATCGCATGGCCAATGAAGGACAAAATACCCAACACCACGTCCATCACATTTCCCCCGGAGGTTTGATCATTGCGCGAAATCTAGCATATCCGCCGCGCAAGCCGGCAAGGCTTCGAGCAAGGCTTCGAGAAGGGCTTCGGATCAAGGCTTGCGGATCGAGACCGACGAAGCAAGGCTGGCGGATTGCGGGCCCTGCAAAACTCTGCGAAGTCTTGTTGGACCCGAAGCGCTGTCCAAGCGCGCCGCCTCTCGTAAGATGAGCACGCATGCCGATCCCCTTCGAGACCGCCGCCACCATCGCTGTTCCCATCACTTTCGTCACCAGATCAGGCTGGGAGGCAATCCGCGCGAGCCTTGCGCCCGCGGAACGGCAATTCGCCGATGGCAACGGCTTTGCCGGCAAGCCTGGCGCCTGCCTGACCTTGCCCGGCCCGGACGGACAGATTGCGCAGGTGCTGTTCGGCCTGGAAGAGGCGAGCGCCGGATCGCGCGATCCGTTCCGTCCTGGCGCCCTGCCCAGCCTGCTGCCTGCCGGCACCTATCGCTTTGCCAATGCGCCACACGATCCGCGTCTGGCCACGCTCGCTTTTGCGCTCGGCAGCTACCGCTTCGGCCGTTATCGCAAGGCCGATGCGCCGGAAGCGAAACTGGTGCCGCCCGACGGCATCGATGTCGCCGCCATCTGCCGCATCGCAGAAGCGGCAAGGCTCGCGCGCGACCTCGTCAACACGCCATCCAACGACATGGGGCCGGAGGAACTCGCGCAGGCGGCTACGGATGTTGCCACCCGTTACGGCGCGAGCTTCAACTGCATCATGGGCGAGGAGCTTGCGCGCGGCTTTCCGCTGATCCATGCGGTCGGCATGGCCTCGACGCGTGCGCCGCGGCTGATCGATTTTTCCTGGGGCAATCCGGCGCATCCGAAGGTGACGCTGGTTGGCAAGGGCGTCTGCTTCGACACCGGTGGGCTGGATTTGAAGCCGTCGGCCGGCATGCTGAACATGAAAAAGGACATGGGCGGCGCCGCCAACGTGTTGGCGCTTTCGCAGATGGTAATGGATGCGAAGCTCAAGCTCCGCTTAAGGGTCTTGATCCCGGCAGTCGAGAACGCGGTCGCCGGCAATGCCTTCCGCCCGCTCGATATCTTTCGCTCGCGCAAGGGCCTCTCGGTCGAGATCGGCAACACCGATGCGGAAGGGCGCCTCATCCTCGCCGACGCCCTGGCCTATGCGGATGAGGAGAAGCCGGAACTCCTGATCGACATGGGCACGCTCACAGGTGCTGCGCGGGTGGCGCTGGGACCGGATTTGCCGCCGTTCTACACCCAGGATGAGACGCTGGCGCAGGAGGTTACCCGTTGCGCACGCGAGGAGAACGATCCCCTATGGCGCATGCCGCTGTGGGCGCCTTACGACGCCTGGCTGGACGCGAAGGTGGCCGATATCACCAACGCGCCGTCAGGCACCTTTGCCGGCTCCATCACCTGCGCGCTGTTCCTGCAGCGTTTTGTCGAACACGCCGGGAGCTGGCTGCATTTCGACATCTTCGCCTGGACGCCGCAGGCAAAACCCGCTCGCCCCGAAGGCGGCGAATGCCAGGCCGCGCGCGCGATGTTCCGGCTGCTCGGGGAACGCTATGCATGATCCGCGGCTGACGCCGGCCCGCGGCGACATCGCCGCGAAGCACCTCGAAGGCAAGGTCGAGGCGGCGCGTTTCGTCGAGGGCGAGACCTTCGAGATCGCCGATGCGCTGGCGCCGTTGCGCCAGGGACCATCCGCGGATGCCGAGCAAGCCACGCAGGCTCTCAAGGGAGAGCGCGTCACGATCTATGATCGCAATGCCGAAGGCTGGGCCTGGGGCCAGTTGGAGGCGGATGGTTATGTCGGCTGGCTGCCGGACGCGGCATTGGCACGGCCCGCCGCGGCACCGACCCACAAGGTCACGGCATTGCGCACCTTCGCCTTTCCAGGCCCATCGATCAAATTGCCGCCGGCTGAAGCACTGGTAATGGGTTCGCGCGTCAGCATCACGCGCGAAGACGGGATATTTGCGGTGACGCGCGAAGGCTGGTTTGTGCCGAAAGCGCACCTCGCGGGCCTGGACGACCATGCACCGGACTTCGTTGCCATCGCCGAGCGCTTCGTCGGCACGCCGTATCTGTGGGGCGGCAAAAGCTGCCTCGGCATCGACTGCTCGGGCCTGGTGCAGCTTGCACTGCAAGCCACCGGCAAGAGCTGCGTGCGCGACAGCGACATGCAGCAGGCACAGCTCGGTCACGCGCTCAGCGCGGAGGAATCAAAACACCTGCAGCGCGGCGATCTCATCTTCTGGCGAGGCCATGTCGCGATCGTCCGTGACGCCAATACAGTCGTGCACGCCAACGCTTTTCACATGGCGACCGCAATCGAAGGCGCGCAGGAGGCGATCGCGCGCATCGGAGCCGGCGGCAGCGAGGTAACGGCGGTCAAGAGGATTTAAAGCGTTTTCAAGCGAAGAAACGCCCTCAAACGAATCAAGTTGCGACGGCGCCATTGGCGGTCGCCTCATTGCGGAAGGCGGCGGCGAACAACGCGCGGGTGTAGTCGGTCTTCGGGTTCTTAAACAGCTGCGACGCCGGTCCCTCCTCGACCACCTTGCCCTGGCGCATCACGATGAGATGGCTGGCAAGCGAAGCGACCACGCGCAGATCGTGCGAGATGAACATGTAGGTGAGATCGTGCTTGCGCTGCAACTCGCGCAACAAATCGACCATCTGAGCCTGAAACAGCATGTCGAGTGCACTGGTCGGCTCGTCCAGCACCACGAAGCTCGGCTCCAGCACCACCGCGCGCGCAATCGAGATGCGCTGGCGCTGGCCGCCGGAAAATTCATGCGGATAGCGATTGCGCGTCTCGGGATCGAGCCCGACATCCAGCAGCGCCTTGACGACGCGCGCTTCGCGCTCGTCGCGCGAGAGCTGCGGCTGATGTACGCTCAGCCCTTCGGCGACGATATCGCCGACCGACATGCGCGGGCTCAACGAGCCAAACGGATCCTGGAACACGATCTGCATGTCGCGGCGGAAGGGGCGCATCGCCTTGAAGCGCAGGCCTTGAATGTCGCGACCTAAAAACACGATCGGGCCGTCGGAGGAGATCAGGCGGAGCATCGCCAGCCCCAACGTGGTCTTGCCGGAACCGGATTCGCCGACCACGCCAAGCGTCTCGCCCTTGCGCACGGCGACGCTGACGCCGTCGACCGCCTTGATGTGCCCGACCACGGAGCGCAACAGCCCGCGCTTGATCGGGAACCACACTTTCAGGTCGTCGGCCGACATCACCACCGGCGCGTTGGGCCGCGGCGGCGCCGGGTCCGGCTTGGGCTCGGCGGCGAGCAGCGCGCGGGTATAGGGATGCTTGGGCGCGGTGAAGACCTGTTCGACCGGCCCCTGTTCCACGATCTTGCCGCCATTCATGACACAGACGCGGTCCGCAATGCGGCGCACGATGCCGAGATCATGGGTAATGAAGAGCAGGCTCATGCCGAGGCGCGCGCGGATATCGGCGAGCAGCGCCAGGATCTGCGCCTGGACGGTGACGTCGAGCGCGGTGGTTGGCTCGTCGGCAATCAACAGATCAGGCTCGTTGGCAAGCGCCATCGCAATCATGACGCGCTGGCGCTGGCCGCCGGACAGCTGATGCGGATAGCTTGCCATCCGCGTCTCGGGCTCGGGAATGCCGACCTGCCGCAACAATTCCAGCGTGCGCGCCCGCACGCTCGATGCACCGATGCTCTTGTGCAAATAGAGCGTCTCGCCGATCTGTGATCCCACCGTGTGCAGCGGGTTGAGCGACGTCATCGGTTCCTGGAAGATCACCGAAATGTCGTTGCCGCGGATCTCGCGGATGTCGTTCTCGGACAGGCTGAGCAGCTCTTTCCCCTTGAACCGGATGCTGCCCGAAGGGTGCGACGCCAAGGGGTATGGCAACAGCTTCAGGATCGAGAGCGCGCTGACAGACTTGCCCGAGCCAGACTCGCCGACCAGCGCCACGCACTCGCCGCGACTGATCTCGAACGATATCTTGTCCACTGCAAGCGAAGTCCTGCCCTGCTGGCGGAAGGCCACCGAGAGGTCGCGGATCGCAAGCAGCGGCTGGTTGATGGCGTCCATGCGAGGCCTCACCCGAATGTCTTGCGCGGATCGAACGCGTCGCGCACGGCTTCGCCGACGAAGATCAAAAGCGACAGCATGATCGCGACCGAGAAGAAGCCGGTGAAGCCGAGCCACGGCGCCTGCACGTTTGCTTTTGCTTGTGACAGCAATTCGCCGAGAGAAGGCGAGCCGGGCGGCAGGCCAAATCCTAGGAAATCCAGCGCAGTCAGCGTCATCACCGAGGAGGAGACGATGAAGGGCAGGAAGGTCATGGTCGCGACCATGGCGTTCGGCAACAGATGGCGGAACATGATCACGGCATTTGACACGCCGAGCGCGCGCGCCGCCTGGATGTATTCGAAGTTGCGCCCGCGCAGGAATTCCGCGCGGACAAGGCCAACCAGCGAGACCCAGGAGAACAGCGCCATGATGCCGAGCAGCACAAAGAAGCCCGGCGGCAGCACCGCCGAGATGATCAGGAGCAGATAGAGATAGGGAATGGCGTTCCAGATCTCGATGAATCGCTGGAAACCGAGATCGATCCAGCCGCCGAAATAGCCCTGCACGCCGCCGGCGGCGACGCCGACGATCGAGGAAATGACGGTGAGGCTGAGGCCAAACAGCACCGAGATGCGGAAGCCGTAGATCAGCCGCGCCACCACGTCGCGGCCCTGGTCGTCGGTGCCGAGCCAGTTGTATTCGAGGTCGCGGCAGCTCTTCAGCCCCTTCTTCTCCACCACCGGCTTGCACTGCTCCTCCGTCAGCATCCAGGTCGGCGGTGACGGCGCCGGCGTCGGCAGGTCGAGATTGTGGGTGTCGTAGGAATAGCGGATCAAGGGCCAGATGATGACGCCGCCCTTGTCCTTGATCAGCTTCTGCAAATAGGGGTCGCGGTAATCGGCCGCCGTCTCGAAGTCGCCGCCGAAGGTGGTCTCCGCATATGTGACGAAAGCCGGCCAGTACAGATGGCCGTCATACTTGATCAGGAACGGCCGGTCGTTGGCGATCAATTCGGCAAACAGGGAGATGAAGAACAGGATCAGGAAGATCCAGAACGACCAGTAGCCGCGCTTGTTGGCCTTGAAATTCTGCCAGCGCCGCCGGTTCAACGGCGAAGGCTGGAAGCGATGGCTCGTCGGCGGCACGGCCTCGCCAACAGGCGACGGCGTTTTTGTTTCGACCGGGGGCGGCGCGATGATCGTCATCAGACCTCCCGCGCCTCGAAATCGATCCGCGGATCGATCCACATATAGGTCAGGTCGGAGATCAGGTTCACCACAAGCCCAATCAGCGAAAAGATGTAGAGCGTGCCGAACACGACCGGGTAGTCGCGATTGAGCACGCTCTCGAAGGAGAGCAGGCCGAGGCCATCGAGCGAGAAAATCGTTTCGATCAGCAGCGAGCCGGAGAAGAACGCGTTGATGAAGGCACCGGGAAAGCCCGCGATCACGATCAGCATGGCGTTGCGGAAGACGTGGCCGTAAAGCACCTGGCGCTCGCCGCAGCCCTTGGCGCGCGCCGTCATCACATATTGCTTGCGGATCTCGTCGAGGAAGGAGTTCTTGGTCAGAAGCGTCATGGTCGCAAAGGCACTGAGGGCCATCGAGACCAACGGCAGCGTCAGGTGCCAGAAATAGTCGATGATCTTCCAGTACCAGGGAAACTGCGACCAGCCGTCGGACGTCAGCCCGCGCAGCGGGAAGATGTTGAAGAACGAGCCGCCAGCGAACAGGATGATCAGGAGGATCGCAAACAGGAATCCCGGAATTGCGAAGCCGACAATGATGACCGCCGAGGTCCAGGTGTCGAACCTCGACCCATCCTTCACCGCCTTGCGGATACCGAGCGGGATCGAGATCAGATAGGTCAGAAGCGTCATCCAGATGCCGAGCGACATCGAGACCGGCAGCTTCTCCTTGATCAGCTGGATCACGCTGACGTCGCGGAAATAGCTCTTGCCGAAATCGAAGCGCGCGAAATTCCACACCATGAGCGCAAAGCGCTCCGGCGCCGGCTTGTCGAAGCCGAACTGCTTCTCCAGGCTCTTGATGAAATCGGGATCGAGGCCCCGCGCACCCCGGTATTTCGAATTGACCGCATCCGCTGCCGCGCCGACCTGCCCCTGCCCGCGCGCGCCGAAATCACCGCCGCCGCCCGAGATGCGGGACGTGCCGCCCGTATCGGCTCCGGAGAGCTGCGCAATCACGCGCTCGACGGGACCGCCCGGCGCGAACTGCACCACGACAAACGAGACGAACAGGATCCCGAGCAGAGTCGGAATCATCAGAAGGATGCGGCGGGCGATATAGGCGCTCATGAGCTACTTTGCCTGCTCGAGCTTGGCGGCCTTGGCGGCGTCATGCCACCAGATTTCCGGCGCACCGGTACCTTGCGCATAACGTGGCGGCTTGGCCGGATGGCTGAACTCATCCCAATAGGCGATGGGATGCGTGCTGCGATACCACTGCGGAATCCAATAGCGTCCGGCGCGAAAAACGCGATCCAGCGCCCGGCACGCGGTCGTCAATTCCGCACGTGATTGCGCGCTGATGGCCTTCTCGACCAGCGCATCGATAGCCTGGCTCGAAACGCCGGCAAGATTATATGAGCCGTTGGTGGCAGCGGCCTGCGAGGTGAAGTAAGGACGCAGACTATCGCCCGGCGTTGCCGACATGCTGAGCCGTTCGGTCGTGATATCGAAATCAAAGGCCTCCACGCGCGCCCGGTATTGAACCGCATCGACCAGCCGCGCGCTGGCATCGACCCCGAGCAGGCCGAGATTTTTGATCAGGGATGCGTGATGCGGCAGGAACGACTGCTCGTCGAGCAGAAATTCGATTCTGAAGGGTTCGCCGTTCGGCAGGAACCGCTTGTTGTCCTTGATGACGAGCCCGGCGTCGTTGAGCAGTTGCTGCGCCTTGCGTAAGAGCATGCGGTCTTGTCCTGAACCATCGGACACCGGCGGGACGAAGGGCTCTCCGAACACCTCGTCCGGCACCTGACCACGGAACGGCTCCAAAAGCTTCAGCTCCTCCGGCGAGGGCGGCCCGCTTGCCACCATATCCGAATTCTGGAACGGCGAGCTCGTGCGCGCGTAAGCGCCGTACATTACAGTCTTGTTGGTCCATTCGAAATCGAAGGCGCAAATCAGCGCCTCGCGCACCCGCGGATCCTTGAATTTTTCGCGCCGCGTATTGATGAACCAGCCTTGTCCACCCGACGGCGTTTCATCCGGCAAGGTCTCGCGCTTGACGCGGCCGTCCTTTATGGCAGGAAAGTCGTAACGTGTGGCCCAAATGCGGGCGGTGAACTCTTCGCGGTACAGATAGCTCTTGGCGGTAAAGCCCTCGAAGGCGACGTCGCGGTCGCGATAGAACTCGTAACGCACGATGTCGAAATTGTAGCTGCCGCGATTGACCGGCAAATCGGCGGCCCACCAATCCTTGACCCGCTCGAACTCGATAAAGCGGTTGGCCTCGAATCTTCCAACCTTGTACGGCCCCGAGCCCAGGGGAATATCCAGCGTCGACTCATCGAAGGCACGCGTCGAGTAATAGGCCTTGGAAAAGATCGGCAGACCCGCGACATAGAGCGGGACGTCACGAGCGCGCTTTTCCGCGAAAGTGACGACCACCGTCGCATCGTCCACGGCCTCGGCTTTTATCATATCGCGCAGCTGCACGATGATCAGCGGGTGTCCTTTCTCCTTCAACACATTGATGGAGAACGCAGCATCCTGCGCCGTGAGCTTCGAGCCATCGTGAAAGCGCGCCTCGGGGCGCATCGTGAAGTAATAGATCAATTTGTCCGGCGAAATCTGTACCGACTTGGCTGCGAAACCGTACATTGCATCGGGCTCGTCGCCCGCGCGCGCCATCAACGTGGCAAAGGTCGTATCCATGCCCTGCGCGCCTTCGCCCTTCAGGATGTAAGCGTTCAGCGAATCGAAGGTGAAGAACGACTGATTGTAACCTCTCGCCGAGGGGATCAGCGAGAACATTCCCCCCTTCGGCGCGTCGGGATTGACGTAGTCAAAGTGATGAAAGTCAGCCGGATATTTCAGGTCGCCGAAGGCCGACATGCCGTGCGACCCGGAGCCCGTCTCGCTAGCCCGGGCCGGACGCCACCATGGCGCGGTAAGTGCGCCGATGCCGAGGCCAAGCACATGCCGGCGCGACGGAGCGGGCAGGCTGATCAATCTCTTCAAGCGCGTTTGCCTATCTTGGCTGCCTTGTCGGCATCCCACCACCACACCGTCGGGAAGCCGGACAGACCGTATTTGGGCAGAGGGTCCGGATGGCTGAAGCGGTCCCAGCGCGCGGAACGCTCGAATCCGAAGGCGAACTGCGGCACGACGTAGTTGTTCCAGAGCAACACCCGATCCAGCGCCTTGCAGGCCGCAACCAGATCGGCGCGATCCTTTGCGAAGACGATGCGGTTGATCAGGGTATCGACCGCCGGATTCTTGATGCCCACGAGGTTGCGCGATCCCGGCCGGTCAGCTGAGTCCGACCCAAAGAAATCGTGCTGCTCATTGCCTGGCGACAGCGACTGCGACCACACGGCCGTGGTGATGTCGAAGTCGAAATTGCGCAAGCGATTCTGGTATTGCACGCTGTCGACAGTGCGAACGTTCACGGTCATGCCGAGGCGCTCCAGGTAGGGCTTGTAGAAGAGCACGCCTCTCTCGTCGCCCTGGTCCTGGCACAAGAACTCGACGCTGACGGGTTTGCCTGCGGGGTCAGTCAGCTGGTGGTCGCGTATCTCAAATCCCGCCTCCTTGAGCAGGCGCGCAGCCTCTCGCAGATTGCTGCGCGACGCCTCGTCACTTCCGCCGACCGGATTCTTGTACGGCGTGGTGAATAGCTCGGCGGGAACCTTGTCGCGCACTGTTTCGAGAATCTGCAGCTCCTGACCCTCTGGAATGCCGGTGGCCATGAACTCGGGAATGCCGTCGAAATAGGAACTGTCGCGATGGTATTCGCCGTTCGAGAGTTGCCGGTCCGACGTTTCCCAATCATAGGCATAATTGAAAGCGCGGCGGACCCTGATATCGGAAAATAGTGGCCGGCGCAGGTTGAGCGCAAAACCCTGCATCCGCCCAGAGCTCAAGTCTGGAAATTTTTCCTTGATGACGCGCTTTTCGGTCACTGCCGGAAAATCGTAGGCCGTAGACCATTGCTTGCCGCTGCGTTCCATGAACCAGTCCAGCTGATCCGCCTTGAACGCCTCGAGCCCAACCGTGTCGTCTCGAAAGAATTCAAACCGGATCTGGTCGAGATTGTTCTGTCCGACGGACACCGCAATGTCCTTGCCCCAATAGTCGGCGACGCGTTCCAGCACGAGCGACCGGCCTGCGACAAATTCCTTGATGCGATAGGGTCCGGAGGCCAGCGGAATCTCCAGCGTGGTTGCGGTCACGTCGCGCTTGTTCCCCTGCGCATCGCTTCCTTCCCACCAATGCTTGGGCAGCACCGGGAATTCGCCGGCGATGGAGGGCAGCTCGCGATTTCCAGGGGAATCGAACGAAAACTTGACCTCGCGTTCGCCGACTTGCTCGCACTTCGCGATGTGCCGATAGTACGCGCTGTACATCGGGCTGTTCTTCTTCAACGCATCGAAGGAGAAAATGACATCGTCCGGGGTGACCGGCTTGCCGTCGTGCCAGCGCGCGGCCGCGCGCAATCGATAGATGACGTAGGAAAAATCGTCCGGGTAGGCGGCAGCCTCCGCAAGCAGTCCATAAGCGGTCGATGGTTCATCCTGCGACCGAGTCGTCAGCGTCTCGAAAATCATGCTGGCGCCGCTGGCGAGCGATCCCTTCACCCCGTAGACGACAATGTTGAAATTGTCGAACGTACCCAGTTCGAACATGCGAACGACACCGCCCTTGGGCGCATCCGAATTGACATAGTCGAAGCGCTTGAAGTCGGCCGGGTACTTGATGTCACCGAACACCGAAAGCGCGTGCCGCCAGCGAGGTTCGGGCGCGCTTTGCGCGGCTACCGGCCGGATAATCTCGCGGCCCGCGATCGTGCCGAGCGCGGGGGTAACGGCAACAATGGCGCTGCCTTGTAGAAGCTGTCGACGGGTAAGAGCCAAAATGAACACGTCCCTTCGCTAATTGCGGGCCTTTTCGCTTAAGCATGTTCCTTTCGGAAAACTGCTACACACTTTTCCGGATCATGCTCCATTTGGGCCGCAATATACGGCAAGGATTCGACCAGCAACGTTGCTTTTTCCTCATGATGGCGAGCCCTTGTGCGACCAAACGTCCCGATAACAAGCCTGGGAAGCTGACAAACGAAGAACGGCCAGGCTTTGGGCCCGGCCGTTCCTGGAAACGGAACAATTCGTCTCAAACGGGAAAACTACTTCGACGCGGTCGGCAGCGGAACCGGCGTGTCCGCCAACGTATGCAGATAGGCGATCACGTCGGCCCGCTCGCTCTCTTTCGGAATGCCGGCGAAGCCCATGGCGGTGCCCGGAACAAAGCCCTTCGGATTGGTCAGGAACTGGTTGAGGTCGTCGTCGGTCCAGGTGCCGCCCTTGGCCTTCATGCCGGCGGAGAAGTTGAAGCCACGTCCCTCGCCCTTGTGGTCGCCGACGATGCCCCAGAGATTCGGGCCGACCCGGTTCGGATCACCCTTCGCGAAGGTATGGCAGGCCTGGCATTTCTTGGCCGAGGCCTCGCCCTTCTGCACCGAGGCGGTCGGCAAGAGCTTCTCGATCGGCTCCTCCTTGGGCGCAGCTGCTTCCTGGGCGCCGCCTGCCGCCTCTTCCTTCACGGCGATCTCGAAACCAGGCTTGGCCGGCGGGACCGGGGCGAACAGCGCGTTTGCGGTAAAGTTCATGACAAGCAGCACAAGGCAGCTGGCGAGGATCGCACCCAGGATCTTGTTCAGTTCGAAGGAGTCCATGTCGAATTCCGCCCCAAGCCGAAAAATCTGTCGTGAGGCCGGCTATAGCGGCCCTTTAATTGAAGTTGAGCCCGGACCCAGCGCTTTAGCACCGCCCCCCGGGTACAGCAGCGATGAGATATCGGTTTGCCGGTGCTCTGGCAACCCGTATAAGCGCTCCGGCTTTGGCGCCGTCCCCATCCAATTCCGGTCCTCAAGGAGCCCCCTTCTCGGATGCCAGACAGACGAATTTTGGTGCTGATTCCCGCCCGCATGGCCGCAACCCGCCTGCCAGGCAAGCCACTGCTCGATATTGCGGGGCTGCCGATGATCGTCCATGTGCTGCGCCGGGCGGAAGCAGCGCAAATCGGACGCGTGGCCGTTGCAACCGACACGGCGGAGATTGCCGAGGCTGTGAGGGTCCATGGCGGCGAGGCGGTCATGACCCGCCCCCAGCACCCCTCCGGCTCGGACCGGGTGTTCGAGGCGGCCTGCAAGCTCGATCCCAAGGCCGAGACCGAGATCGTGGTCAATCTCCAGGGCGACTTTCCGACCATTTCGCCCGAGAATATTCGCGATGTGCTGCCGCCGCTCGACGACGGCGAGGTCGATATCGCGACACTTGCATCCAGGATCCACACCGAGGAGGAGGACACCGCGCCGAGCGTGGTGAAGGCCGTGGGCAGCCCGCTTGGCGGCCGGCGCATGCGGGCGCTCTATTTCACCCGCGCCACGGCCCCCCATGGCGACGGACCGCGCTACCACCATATCGGCCTCTACGCCTATCGCCGCGCGGCGCTGGAGCGCTTCGTGCGGCTGCCACCCTCGCCGCTGGAATTGCAGGAGAAGCTCGAGCAGCTGCGGGCGCTGGAAGCAGGCATGCGCATCGACATTACCATCGTTGACACCGTGCCGCGCGGGGTCGACACGCCGGCCGACCTCGAGACCGCCCGCCGGATACTGGCGCAATCCTGAGCTGTAGTGAGAAGCGGATCATGACCAAGAAGCTGAAAATCGCGTTCCAGGGCGAGCCGGGAGCCAACTCCCATATCGCCATTGTCGAGGCCTATCCCGACGCCGAGCCACTGCCCTGCGCGACCTTCGAGGATGCACTGTCGGCGATCTCCTCTGGCGAAGCCGATCTCGGCATGATCCCGATCGAAAACTCGGTCGCCGGCCGCGTCGCCGATATCCATCATTTGTTGCCGGCCTCCGGCCTCTACATCGTCGGCGAGTGGTTCCTGCCGGTCCATCACCAGCTGATGGCGCCGCGCGGGGCCAGGCTTTCTGACGTCAAGACGGTCGAGAGCCACGTCCATGCGCTCGGGCAATGCCGCCGCATCATCCGTGAGCGCGGCATCAGGCCGATCGTCTCCGGCGACACCGCCGGCGCGGCACGCGATATTGCCGAGCGCGGCGACAAGACGACGGCAGCGATTGCCTCGCGGCTGGCCGCCGGGATTTACGGCCTCGACATCCTGATCGAGGACATCGAGGACGAGGCGCACAACACCACGCGCTTCGTGATGCTTGCGCGGGAGGAGAAGTGGGCTCCGCAAGGCTCGGGGCCGCTCGTCACCACCTTCGTGTTTCGGGTGCGAAATCTGCCGGCTGCGCTCTACAAGGCGCTGGGCGGCTTTGCCACCAACGGCGTCAACATGACCAAGCTCGAGAGCTACATGGTCGACGGAAATTTCTTCGCCACGCAATTCTATGCCGATGTCGACGGCCATCCCAGCGACCGGGGCCTCGCCTTCGCGCTGGAGGAGCTGAAATTCTTCTCGCGCGAATTCCGTATTGTCGGCGTCTATCCCGGCCATCCCTTCCGCGGGACGTTCAAGGAGACCGTATCGTAATTGCCGTCGCCCCGGCGAACGCCGGGGCCCATAACCACAGGCTATGGTTGCTTGCGGGAGCCGGCTGTCACGCTTTTCTTCACTCCAACTCCTTCCTGGGGTTATGGGTCCCGGATCGCGCTCACTTCGTTTCGCTTGTCCGGGACGACGGTTAGGCCGCGACCTTCGCCGCCCCAAACGCCTCTGCCAGCAGACTGTACGATTTCTTCCGCGCTTCGTGGTCGTAGACCGCGGTGATGACCATCAGCTCATCCGCCTGACTTGCCACAATCAGCGGCTTGAGCTTCTGGACGACGGTCGCGGGGCTGCCGACGAAGAGGCGCGAGCGGTTGCGGGCGATGGAGGCGCGCTCGTTGGGCGTATAGGGATAGGCTTCAGCCTCTTCCGGGCTCGGCAGCGGTGAGTATTGCCCACGGTCCCGCCGCAAGCGGTTGAGGTCGGCCGAGGATGCGAGGCGCTCGGCTTCGGCATCGGTCTCCGCCGTCACCACCGCCACCGCAAGGACCGCATGCGGGGTTTGCCGGAAGCCTGACGGCTTGAAGTGCGCGCGATAATTGACCATCGCATCGACCGCGTCATGGCTTGCGAAATGATGCGCGAATGCGAATCCCATCCCGACCTGTGCGGCAAGCTCCGAGGAATAGTCGCTGGAGCCGAGCAGCCAGATCGGCGGCAGCGGCGCGTCGTCGGGCATCGCCACGACATTGTTGTAGGGGTGCCCCGGCGGGAAATCGCGCGTCTCCCACAACACGAGCTCGTGCAGCCGTTCCAGGAAATCGTCACCCTCGCGCCGGTCGAGACGGCTGCGCAGGGCATAGGCCGTGGCACCATCCGTGCCGGGCGCACGCCCGAGGCCGAGATCGATGCGGCCGGGGAACAGCGCCTCAAGCATCTTGAAGCGCTCTGCCACCATGAGAGGAGCGTGATTCGGCAGCATCACCCCGCCGGAGCCGACGCGGATGTGTCGCGTCACCGCCGCGATTTGCCCGATCATCACGTCGGGCGCGGGGCTTGCGACGGAGGCAAGGTTGTGATGCTCGGCGAGCCAATAGCGGACATAGCCGAGCCCATCGACATGGCGCGCAAGGTCGATGCTGTTGCGGAGCGAGGCCGCCGGGCGGGTTTCCGTGGTGACGACGGAGAGATCGAGAACGGAGAGCGGAATCATGGCGCCATAGCTAATGCATGGTATGGGGCCGACAATAAGCGTTCCGCGAAGGGGTCTCCCGCGCCTGCCGCGGGGGCTGGGCGGCGGACGCTCGATGTCGGAAATGGGACATATCATAAAGCTATGACATATCCATAAATCCTGCCCACAAACAACTCATCAGGTTTAAGACTATTTTCCTTCGATTTCCTCGACTAATGGCTAAAATATCGCCCAATACTCTGCCCGCATCGTCAAAATCTAAAACCTATACCTCAAGAAAGTGGGCAATTTCCCATATAAGGTGGGCTATTTTTGTCCCCCATGTTGGGCCTATTTTAGCTGGCCGCAACCTACACCTGACGGCCTGAAACAGTGGAGTCCGTGGTCCGATGTCCGAGCTGACGCCCACCGCCCTCGAGGGGGCCCGCGCGCTGCCAGCCCCCAAAATCTCCTTCGAGTTCTTTCCGCCGAAGACCGAGGAGATGGAAAAGAGCCTGTGGGAGACCATCAAGAAGTTGGCGCCCTTGTCGCCGAACTTCGTGTCGGTGACCTATGGCGCCGGCGGCTCCACGCGCGAGCGGACCCACGCCACCATCGCCCGCATCCTGGCCGAGACCACGCTGCGGCCGGCCGCGCATCTGACCTGCGTCGGCGCCTCCAGGGGTGAGATCGATGAGATCGTCGACCGCTATCACGAGGTCGGCGTCCGCCACATCGTGGCCCTGCGCGGCGACCCTGCGGCCGGCATCGGCACGCCCTTCGTGGCGCATCCCGACGGCTACAAGACCTCGCCTGACCTCGTCGCCGGCATCAGGAAGCGGCATCCCGATATCGAGGTATCGGTTTCGGCCTATCCCGAAAAGCATCCCGAAGCGGCCAACTTCGACGCCGACATCGACACGCTGAAGGCCAAGGTCGATGCAGGCGCTGCGCGCGCGATCACCCAGGTCTTCTTCGACAACGACCTCTACTTCCGCTATCTCGACCGCGTGCGTGCGCGTGGCATCGATATCCCGATCGTGCCGGGCATCATGCCCATGCACAATTTCAAGCAGGCGCGCAATTTCGTCACCCGCACCGGCACCACCGTGCCCGACTGGCTGGCGCAGAAATTCGACGGCCTCGACGACGATGTCGAAACCCGCAAGCTGGTGGCGGCGACCGTAGCCGCCGGTCAGGTGCAGAAGCTCAACAAGCACGGCGTCGATACTTTCCATTTCTACACCATGAACCGCGCCGACCTCGTGTTTGCGATCAGCCATCTGCTTGGCATTCGCCCGAGACAAGCGCGTGAGGCTGCCTGATGTCTGTACCCGTTTCCCCCAAGCGCGTCGCCCTGCTTGCCGAGGCCAGAAAGCGCATCCTGGTCCTCGACGGCGCCATGGGCACCATGATCCAGGGCCTGCAATTCGACGAGGCGGCCTTTCGCGGCGCGCGCTTTGCGAACTTCCATCGCGACCTCCGCGGCAACAACGATCTGCTGATCCTGACGCAGCCGAAGGCGATCGAGGACATTCACGCCGCCTATTTGCGCGCCGGCGCCGACATCGTCGCCACCAACACCTTCTCCTCGACCTCGATCGCGCAGGCCGACTACGACCTCGCCGAGATCGTCTATGAGATGAACCGCGATGGTGCCAAGCTCGCGCGCGCGGCGGCGGGGCGCGTCACCGCCGAAGACGGAAAGCCGCGCTTCGTGGCCGGCGCCATCGGCCCGACCAACCGCACCGCCTCGATCTCGCCCGACGTCGCCAATCCCGGCTATCGCGCCGTGACCTTCGACGACCTGCGCGAAGCCTATGGCGAGCAGGTCAAGGGTCTGCTCGACGGCGGCGTCGACCTCTTGCTGGTCGAGACCATCTTCGACACGCTGAATGCGAAGGCCGCGCTCTATGCCATCGCCGAGATCTGCGGGGCGCGCAGGATCGACGTGCCTGTCATGATCTCCGGGACCATCACCGACAAATCCGGACGCCTGCTGTCGGGGCAATTGCCCGAAGCGTTCTGGAACTCGGTGCGGCACGCCAAGCCGATCACCGTCGGCTTCAACTGCGCGCTCGGCGCCGAAGATTTGCGCGCGCATATCGCCGACATCAGCCGCATCGCGGACACGCTGGTCTGCGCCTATCCCAATGCCGGCCTGCCCAACGAATTCGGCCAGTATGACGAGACACCGGAATACATGGCGCGCCTGATCGGCGAATTCGCGCGTGACGGCCTCCTCAACATCGTCGGCGGCTGCTGTGGCACCACGCCCGACCATATTGCGGCGATTGCCGCCGCCGTCGCGCCCCACAAGCCGCGCACCGTTCCTGAAATTGCGCGGCGGCTGCGGCTGTCGGGGCTGGAGCCGTTCGAACTCACGCCGGCAATCCCCTTTGTCAATGTCGGCGAACGCACCAATGTCACGGGCTCCGCGAAGTTCCGCAAGCTGATCACCGCGGGCGACTACGCCGCGGCGCTTCAGGTCGCGCGCGACCAGGTCGCGGGTGGCGCACAGGTGATCGACGTCAACATGGACGAGGGCCTGCTCGACTCCGAAGTCGCGATGCGGACCTTCCTCAACCTTGTCGCCGCTGAGCCCGACATCGCGCGCGTGCCCGTGATGGTCGACTCCTCGAAATTCACCGTCATCGAGGCCGGCCTGAAATGCGTGCAGGGCAAGCCGATCGTGAACTCGATCTCGATGAAGGAGGGCGAGGAGAAGTTCATCCACGAAGCCGAGATCGCGCGGCGCCATGGCGCGGCCGTCGTGGTCATGGCCTTTGACGAAAAGGGCCAGGCCGACACGTTTGCGCGCAAGACCGAGATCTGCAAACGCGCCCACGATATTCTGGTGAACCGCGTCGGCTTCCCGCCGGAAGACATCATCTTCGATCCCAACATCTTTGCCATCGCAACCGGCATCGAGGAGCACAACAATTACGGCGTCGATTTCATCGAGGCCACGCGCTGGATCCGCCAGAATCTGCCCGGCGCGCATGTCTCGGGCGGCGTCTCCAACCTCTCCTTCTCGTTCCGCGGCAACGAGCCGGTGCGCGAGGCCATGCATTCGGTGTTCCTGTATCATGCCATCAAGGCCGGCATGGACATGGGCATCGTCAATGCCGGGCAGATGATCGTCTATGACGACATCGATCCCGAGCTGCGCCAGGTGTGCGAGGACGTGGTCCTCAACCGCGATCCCGCTGCGGCCGAGCGGCTGCTGGCGCTGGCGGAGAAATTCCGCGGCAAGCAGACACAGGCCAAGGAAGCCGATCTCGCCTGGCGCGAATGGCCGGTCGACAAGCGGCTCTCCCACGCGCTCGTGCATGGCATTACCGAGTTCATCGAAGCGGATACCGAAGAAGCACGCGCGGCGTCGACACGGCCGCTTGATGTGATCGAAGGCCCGCTGATGGCCGGCATGAACGTGGTCGGCGACCTCTTCGGCGACGGCAAGATGTTCCTGCCGCAGGTGGTGAAGTCCGCCCGCGTGATGAAGCAGGCGGTCGCCTATCTGATGCCGTTCATGGAGGCCGAGAAGGCGAACAACAAAGGCGGCGCCAGCGAGCGCGCGTCCGCCGGCAAGATCGTGATGGCGACCGTGAAGGGCGACGTCCACGACATCGGCAAGAACATCGTCGGCATCGTGCTCCAGTGCAACAATTTCGAGGTGATCGATCTCGGCGTGATGGTGCCGGCGGCGAAGATCATCGAGACGGTCAAGGCGGAGAAGGCCGATATCGTCGGCCTGTCCGGCCTGATCACGCCGTCGCTCGACGAGATGGCGTTCTTCGCCTCCGAGCTGCAGCGCGAGGGACTGAAGACGCCGCTCTTGATCGGCGGCGCCACCACGAGCCGCGTGCATACGGCGGTGAAGATCGACCCGAACTATCATTCGGGGCCGGTGGTGCATGTCAATGACGCCAGCCGCGCCGTCGGCGTTGCTTCCTCGTTGCTGTCGGACAAGCGCGAGGCCTATGCAGCGGATATCCGCGCCGAATACGCGAAAATCTCCGCAGCGCATTTCCGGGCGCAGGCCGACAAGAAGCGGCTGCGGCTCGCGGATGCGCGGGCGAACGCGGTGAAGATCGATTTCGCGGCAGCGCCGCCGAAGAAGCCGACCTTCCTCGGCACCAGGACTTTCGCGGACTACGACCTCGCCGAGCTCGTTCCCTACATCGACTGGACTCCGTTCTTCCAGACCTGGGAGCTCAGCGGTCGCTTCCCTGCCATTCTCGCTGACGCAAAAGTGGGCGAAGCCGCACGGGCGCTCTACGACGATGCGCGCAAGATGCTCGATCGCATCGTCAAGGAGAAATGGTTCACCGCGCGCGCCGTGGTCGGCTTCTGGCCGGCGAACGCGGAGGGCGACGACATCGCCGTCTATGCCGACGAGGCACGGACGAAGAGGATCGCGACCCTGCACACGCTGCGGCAGCAGCTGGAGAAGCGCGAGGGCCGTTTCAACGCGGCGCTGTCCGATTTCATCGCACCGCGCGCGACTGATGTGGCGGACTATGTCGGCGGCTTCGTCGTCACCGCCGGCATCGGCGAGGACGCGATTGCCGACCGCTTCAAGCATGCCAATGACGATTACTCCTCGATCCTGTGCAAGGCGCTGGCCGATCGTCTGGCCGAAGCCTTTGCCGAGCGCATGCATGCGCGGGTGCGACGCGAGTTCTGGGCCTATGCGCCGGACGAGACGCTCTCGAACGAGGAGCTGATCCTCGAGAAGTATCGGGGCATCCGCCCCGCGCCCGGCTATCCAGCGCAGCCCGACCACACCGAGAAGAAGACGCTGTTCGCACTGCTCGACGGGGAGAAGAACGCCGGCGTGAAGCTCACCGAGAGCTTTGCGATGTGGCCGGGCTCGTCGGTGTCGGGGCTCTATTTCTCGCATCCGGAAAGCTACTACTTCGGCGTCGGCAAGATCGAGCGCGACCAGGTCGAGGATTACGCCGCGCGCAAGGAGATGGGCGTCGCGGAGGTCGAACGCTGGCTGGCGCCGATTTTGAACTACATCCCGGCGCAAGACCGCTCCGCCGTCGACCGCGCCGTGCAGCAGGCGATGCCGACAGCCGCGCCTGCGGCGGCGACGCCGGCCAACGATATCGCCTCGCACCCGCCCGGCTGCACCTGCGCCGTGCATCTGGCATGGCGGAAGAAGGCCGTGAGGGGCTAGCTCCTCGCACGCATGCCTCCACATCGTCGTCCCGGCGAAAGCCGGGATCCATACCGCGGAGTCTATCCGTAAACTTCGCTGGTAGACGACCTTCGCAGGACACCTCCCTGGGGTTATGGGTCCCGGCCTTCGCCGAGACGACGTGGGGAGATTCCCGATTCAAATTTCAAACAACGTATTCCGGCATTGCCATGCATCCGCGTTCTCGCGGCGCATTCCGCACCCGAGCTTTGCTCTTGACCACCCTCTATAAAGACAGAGGGCACAGGGAAGGCCGGGTGACCGCTGCACCCGGGGCCCTCGCGCCAGAAAGATTGCGCGAAGGGCGCGTGACCACAGGTACAGGCGGAAACACTCCGGCCTTCCCTGCGCAGTGGTGTTACGGCTTATACGTACTCTCCTCGGTGA
>Ga0307474_10000634_pt1 | contig 25131 bp, 26 predicted proteins | sample atmos_gasesECM1C_2_FD_203312 | JGI IMG/M metagenome (GOLD analysis project Ga0307474, IMG submission 203312) | Hardwood forest soil microbial communities from Morgan-Monroe State Forest, Indiana, United States - atmos_gasesECM1C_05 | ecosystem: Environmental > Terrestrial > Soil > Temperate... | reverse complement strand
CACCCGCATTCGTGCCCGATCCGGCGCATGCTGCCTTACCCGCGACAAACCCGAGGCTGCAAGCGCTGTAGTCGAATTGCGATCCGATGTTTGCAGCCGCCTTGTCGTAGGTCGCGTAGACGGTGGCATTGCCCGCGCCGTCCGCGAAATTCGAACCGGCGATGAATGACACATCCTTCTGTTGTCCGGAATTCACCGTGCCGCTGGGGGCAGGTTGACCGGCGGCAGTCTCAATACCTTGATAGAGAGACTCGTGATTGTTGTGATTGTAATCGCCTAACTGTACGTCGAGTTTCACGCCTTCGTAATGGGTGTTCATGATGAAGTTCACGACGCCCGAGACGGCATCCGCGCCGTAAGTCGAAGAAGCACCGCCGGTCAGCACCTCGACCCGCTCGATCAGTTCGGCCGGAATAAAGTTGACGTCGGCAGCGCTGGAACCGCCCGGCACGCCGGGGGCAAGCCTCATGCCGTCGACCAGCACCAAGGTGCGGTTGGCACCGAGGGCATGCAAATCGACCGTTGCCGTACCGGTGGCGCCGTTGGACATGTTGGCGCCCTGGCCGGCAAATACCTGCGGTAAATTGTTGAGGAGGTCCTCAACGCGGGTCAGACCCGACGATTGAATATCCACATTCGTGATCGTGGTGACCGGGCTCGCCGAGATCAGATTCGCGCTTTGAATGCGCGTGCCGGTTACAACGACTTCTTGGAGATCTGATGTCCCCCCAGCCGGAGCGGCCGCGACGGCCGGCGCGGTTTGTGCGTAAGCGGCCGGAACAACTGCACTGGCCGCGGCTGCAGCGAGCGCGGCGTGAATTGCGTGCTGCAAAATCCGATTCTTCCCCATTTCTAGCTCCTCCAATTAATTAATGAGTTTCATAAACGCGTTTAAAATTGACACTGCGGTTCCATTGGTGTGATCACCTTCGGCAACCCGTTCCGGTATCCAGCCCTGTTCTCACCCTGCCAGTACTCCGGGTTGAACAATTCGGCTTAGACAAAATCGTGCCTGTCGAACCCGCGAAACACGGCGCTGCTCGCGGAAGATCGAGGGTTTGGCTTCCAAGCGTGCCGGTGTTCTGACAACCGACACATGGTCTAGGAAACGAAGTGAAGCCCATTCTCTAGTGGCATTTTGCGCAAACACAGCGATGTAAAAAAGCCACAATTTGATTAGATGATTCGAGAGACGCACGAATGGTTCACTACACGTTTGTAAATCTTTAACTTCGACTGGGTTATGACTCCCGCTTCGCCAGATTTATCCGGTGCAGGGCGAAAAAATTATTTTTGTCCACGCAGTGGGCGCAGTAACCGGTTTGCAATGTGCCAACGGGCGTGTGGTTTAAGCGCAACGTGACATTTACACGTCGGACCCAAGGCCTGACCGAATGTCACGATCAATTCGCGCGTGTATGAGGCGCAGATTTCGCGTCGCCCGAGATTCGTAATGTGCAGAATCCAGCTGTCGAGTTCTTGAAGAACCATTTGCGTTTGCGCGCGAGGCATAAAAGCGCCGCTCCTGGCGCGCCCGCGAGGTGAAAACGACGCTCACTCCAATCCAAACAACCGCGCGCAAATCGGCGGTGTCGGGCGCGCACCGCTTGGATGTCGATACCACGCGCGCGCGTCGACGTAGGACGGAAATCGACTCGTCGCACTGCATAGAGAAGGCGCCATCTACAGCGAGCTGAACGGCCACATCTTGGCGGGGACTCATTGGTAATGGGATTCGTGCGATTATCCTGAGGCAGCATTTTGATTTGCAGGCGAGGAATCAATGAGCGCAGAAATCACGCGTGAATTGTTGCAAACGACCCCGCTGGCGGACTTGCCCGGATGGGAAGTGCGCTTGTTCTCAATAACCTATCCGCCGGGCGCCGATGCCAACAATCACTCGCATCCGGTGGTGGGCGTCGGCTTCGTCCTCGAAGGCGTCATGGTCTCTGCTTTCGACGATGACCCGGAGGAGACATTCGTTGCGGGCCAAAGTTTCGTCGATCGTGCAAGCTACCATCGCATCGCACGCAACGGCAGCGACACCAAGCGCATGAAGTTTCTAATCGCCTACACGGTCAAGACGGGTGAGCCGAACACTGTCTTCCCAAAGACATAAGTTCTCCATTGGTCGGCCGTTCGGCTGCGACGCTCCGCCGCCTACAAGAGTCTTCCCGGTAAACAGCGACCGGTCATTCACCGGGAATTGCGGATCATTCGCCGAATATCGCGTGAGCGCCTGCGGGATTGCGCTCAAGATTCCGCCATCGAAGGAAACCCAAGTCTCACCAACGGAGATAGTCATGAACATGAACACCCTCTCTTCCAAACTCACTGCCTTTGCAGCTGCTCTCGCCATGAACGGCTTGGTTTTGGGCGGCCTCGGATATCTGTTCGCGCTGCAGTCTCACCCGAACATCTCAGCGATCGCTTTCGCGAGGGCAGTCGTCGCACATCAGGGGCTCAGCTAGCCACCCAACAAGAGAGCCTCGCCCGCGGCTATTCACAGGCTCGCATGGCCGCATGTCCACATGATGGCGCCGTGATGAATTTGGGAACGTAAAAGTCAGCCTTCTTTGGGCCAACCGCTGCTCGCATCCAGCGCCTTGACCATGTCGTCGAAATGCCCGCCTAAACTCCAAGTCACCGCGGTTGCCTTGTTCGTGGCCGCGAACTGGCTCTCGTAAATCACTACCGTCGCGCCCTTCACTTTGAATGCCTGGGCTCCGCGTAGTGTCGACCCGATCGGCTCAAAACCCAGGATGTCTTCATAGAAGGATCGAGCAGCTTTGAGGTTCTTAACGGCAACGGTGGCGGATGGTGTGAAGTCGCACAGCATGGGAATCTCCTTTGGTTGCGGTCAGATCATCTGGGACGCAGACATTGTTATCAGCGCCTTGACCCTGTCGAGCATGCGTTCTTTGTCCCGAAACTAACAGGTGTGCTCGCCATTACCCTCGCTCGGATAATTCCCACAGATCTCCGCCTTCCTGGATTTTGCCGAATGCCGGAATCCCGCCAACAATCCTCTAAGAACTTGCTAACCGCCAACCCAAAACCCTGTCTAAAGTACTGAATGGAAGAGAACGAGCACTCAATCATCCGGGCGGTACTGTCCGGAAACAAGGAAGCCTATGGCACTCTCGTGGTACGCCACAGCCGCGCCATCTTCCGAGTGGCGTTCCGCATCACCGGCGACGAAGCCGACGCGGAAGATGTCGTTCAGGAAGCCTTCCTCATCGGCTATCAGAAGCTCCAAAGCTTCGAGTCGCGCGCCAAATTTTCGACCTGGATCTACCGCATTGCCGTCAATTGCGCTCTGAATATGAAGAACAAACGCAAACCCGAAGCCGCCTACCAGATCGCCGACGACGCCGATGCCACGCAGCATCAAGTTCAGGTGGCAGACACCGCGCCAAATCCGGAGCGCCTCCTCCTCAGCCGAGAGATTGAAGCCCTCCACGCCGGCGCCATGCAGAAGCTCACCGCCACCGAGCGCACCGCGTTCGTCCTCCGTCACATGGAAGACTGTAGCACCGAAGAGATCGCCGCCACGCTTCGCATCGCTCCCAACGCCGCGAAGCAAGCGGTTTTCCGCGCGGTCCAGAAACTCCGTCGCGATCTCGCACCCCTTAAGGTGAATGCATGAACCATCTCACCGAAGAACAACTCATCGAGCACTACTACGAGGAGTCGCCTCAGCCCGCGCACATCGTCCAACACCTGCGCGAGTGCAACAGATGCGCCGAAACCTACGCCGCACTGCGCAGCGACCTCGACGCCATCGAGCCCATCGCGGCGCCGGCACGCGATGCCGGCCATGGCGCACAAGTTTGGCGGTCAATCCGTGACTTCGTTCCGACATACCAACAGAAACAGCAGCGGCTCTCGCAGCGTTTCAGCAGTCTGAAAGGCCTAAGCTTCGCGACGGCCTGCAGCCTCCTCATCGCTGTCGCCTTCCTTGCCGGACGCCAATGGGAGAATTATCAGCGTCCGCCGCAAATCCGGACGGCAGCCAACAACCCAATTCGCCAACCCATCGTCCTCGTGTTCCTGGGCGATCACCTCGGTCGCTCCGAGCGATTCCTGGTCGCACTCAGGCACGGCGATTCCGGCGAATCAACCGCATTGGTCAAGGCTGAGGCGCAGGATCTTCTCTCCGCCAACCGGCTCTACCGCGAGAGCGCAATTAATTCAGGCGATCCCGCCTTTGCCGCCGCCCTCGATCGTCTCGAGCGCGTCCTCGTCGAGGTCGCCAACGAACCCGATGATGCAAGTCCCGCTCGCCTCGCCGAACTGCAAAAAGAATTGAATACCGACGGCCTGCTTTTCGAAGTCCGCGTCCTGCGCTCCCATGTGCAGGACGAACAAGAGGAGCAGCAACCCGCGGCCGTCAGAACGCTAGGAGTACTTATATGAAAAACACATCATTCTTTCTCATTGCCGCCCTGACCTCGTGCATATTTGCGCCGGGAGTCCACTCGGCCGAAGCCGAGTCGGAACCGGTCGCCTCCGCGTCCGCTACCGACAAGGATGCCACCCTCTACGCCGAGGGGACCCGCGCCATCAATGAAGGCCGCTGGTCCGACGCGGCCGGCGTTTTCAACAAGGTCGTCCAGCAGCACGGCCCGCGGGCTGAAGGCGCTCTGTACTGGAAAGCCTACGCAGAAAACAAAGAAGGCCAGCCCGCGCGCGCCATCAACACCTGTGCCGAGCTCCGCCACACTTATCCCAAGAGCGAATGGCTCGACGAATGCGGGGCGCTCGAGATCGAGATCCGCGGACACAGCGCCCAACCCGTTCAGCCGCAGGCCGAGCAGGACGAAGACCTCAAGCTCCTCGCCCTCAACGCCATCATGCAGCAAGACGAACCCCGTGCCATTGCCGCCATCCAGCAAATCCTCAACGGCGACGGTTCCGACAAGCTCAAGGAGCGCGCCCTCTTCGTCCTCTCCCAGAGCAACTCGAAGCAAGCCCAGGATCTCATCGGCCAGATCGCACGCGGCGGATCGAATCCTGCCCTGCAAACCAAAGCGATCCACATGCTCTCCATCCGCGGCAAACAATCCGTCGATCTCCTCGCCGATATCTACCAGCACAGCAGCGACGACAGCGTGAAGAAGGCGATCCTGCAGTCCTATATCGTCACCGGAAGCCCCGACAAACTTGCCGAAGCCGCACGCAGCGAATCCAACCCTCAGCTCATCAAGGCCGCCGCGCAATCGCTCGGAGCGATGGGGGCAACTGCACAGCTGCAGGCCCTATATAAGGAGTCAAAAAGCGCCGAGGTCAAGGAGCAGATCATCAACAGCCTCATCGCCGCCGGACCCAAAGGCGCCGAAGTACTCGGTACGATTGCGGCCACCGAGCAGGATCCAGACCTTCGCCGCAGAGCCATCCGCAACCTCGGCATCAGCGGAGGTCCGGACCTCGCGCCAAAGCTGGTCTCCACTTACCAGAACAACAAGGATCCCGATACCAAGAAGGCCGCCGTCGAAGCCCTCTTCCTGGCAGGAGATGCACACGACCTCGTCGCTCTCGCAAAAGCCGAAAAGGATCCAGCCCTGAAGCAAAAAATCGTGCAGCAGCTCAGCATCATGCGCAACCCGGAAGCCACCGCCTACATGGTCGAAATCCTCAACAAATAGACCGGCACCCAGTCATCCCCAGATGCTCGCCAGGAGGAATCTCTCGTGAAACAGTTCGTTCTTGCTCTCGCCCTTAGCCTCGGCACGTCCATCGTCGCCGCGCAGCAACCCAAAGTCGTCAATGCGCAGTTCAACACGGAGCCCGCAGGCGGAGGACTTTCTGCGACGGTAGCGCGACTGCAGCGTTCAACCCAGCCGCTCTGGGTTGGGTATGAAATGCCTGCTCTTCCACGAACGAACTTCTCTGCATGTTCGGATTTTGGGGATGCACCACAATATGAAGAGGGATGCTGCGGTGAATATCAACTCGAGTCCCCAAGACCCGGTTTTATTGCGCGAGACGGCCTGAGCAGCGCTCAGAAGCCTTCGCCCACGCGTATGTACGTCCTCCTGCGTCTCGATCACGGTGCAATCGTCAAGGTCCGTCCCGCCAACGCGGGGTGCCAGCTCAACGCAGGCGGCATCCCCTTCACCTGGCTTACCGACGTCCAGCCCGACGACAGCGTGGCCTTCCTCGCCAAACTAGCCGCGCGGCCCGAAGTCTCTGAGGACAAACGTGCAACCGACGATGCTCTTGTAACGTTAAGCATGCACGCCAGTCCCGCCGCAACGACCGCGCTGGCATCCCTCGCCGGACCTTCCAACCCGCCGCACCTGCGTGAAAAGTCCTCCTTCTGGCTCGGAGCTCAGCGCGGTCACGAAGGCTTCCAAGTCCTTCAACAACTGCTCACCAAAGAACAAGACCCCAAGCTGCGCGAAAAACTCGCTTTCGATCTCTCGATCAACTCCGACCCCGCCGCCATCGACGAGCTTCTCAAGATGGCCCATGCCGATGTCAGCCCGCAAGTTCGCGGTCAAGCCATCTTCTGGCTGGCCCAGAAAGCCGGCAAGAAAGCCGGCGCGTCCATCACCGCCGCCATAGAAAACGACCCTGACATGCAAGTCAAAAAGAGGGCGGTGTTCGCTCTGAGCCAACTTCCCCAAGATGAAGGCGTCCCTCAGCTCATGCATGTGGCCGACAACAACTCCAACCCCGCCATCCGCAAGGAGGCCATCTTCTGGCTGGGCCAATCCAAAGACCCTCGCGCCCTCGAGTACCTCGAAGCCATCCTCAAACGGTAGGCCCGATTGTGATCCATCCCAAAGGGCGATGGATTGCATCGAATAATCCAGGCTTCAAAGATGGGCTAGAGAGGCCTACTTTAGTGTCCCACGAGAGACATTCCCTGGAGAATTGCCATGTCGAACAATCAAAAGCTCATCGCCGTGGTCGGCGCGACCGGTCATCAAGGTGGCGCCGTGGTGCGGGCGCTGCAGGCGAACGGCCATTTCAAGGTGCGTGCATTGACGCGCAACCCAGACAAACATCCGAAGCTGGCTGATGAACTCGTTCGGGCGGATTTCAATCGACCGGAAACGCTGAGAGCAGCTTTTTCCGGAGCGTACGGAGTTTTCCTCGTGACCAATGCCTGGGAAGCGCGTGCAGAAGAACTCAAACAAGCACTTGCCGCCGTCAACGCGGCGAAAAGCGCCGGTGTACAGCACCTCGTCTGGTCGACGTTACCAAACGTAGAGACAATCAGTGGCGGCCAGATCAATGTCCCGCATTTCACGGCAAAGGCGCAGGTTGAACTCGCCGTGAGCGAAGCCGGATTTGCCTACCACACGTTTGTGATCGCGCCTTTCTACTATCAAAACTTGCTCGGCGCCATGGCTCCGCAGAAGCAAACGGATGGAGCTTTGGGTTGGGCGCTGCCACTTAATCCTGAGCGGCGCGCCATTCACATGGGCGACATCACCGAACTCGGTCGCATCGTCGTTGGCGCGTTTGAGCGCCCGGAACTCGCGGGTCACGGAGAACACTTGCCGCTGGTCGGGGATTTTCTGAGCTTCAATGAGATCGTCGCCACGCTGAACCGACAGGGACACAACTTCTCATTCAAGCAAGTGCCGCGGGAAGTCTTTGCCACCTGGTTCCCGGGCGCCGCGGAAATCGCCGCAATGCTCGCTTACTTCGAAGCGCATACCTATTTAGGATCGGACTCGCGCGAAGCGATCGCGCTCGCGAACAAGGTCGCGAATTTTCAGCCGACGAAGTTCGCTGCATGGACCCAGGCAAACCTCAAAGTCTCAGCGGCCGCGTGAATCCGCACCTTGTCGAAGGAGAAGCCTCATGAGCAGATTCCCCAACCATACGATCGATGACGCGCCGGAAGGGTCGCGCCCGATCTTGCAAAAGATTGCTGATTCTTCGCCGACCAAACGTCCCCTGAACGTTCATGCGCAGATGGCGCATTCACCCGCGGTGCTGGCGGCGTACATGGCACTGCGCGCGGCGACTGTTGAGCACGGCACCCTCGATCCCAAGGTGAGTTGGGCACTCAATCTCGCCACAGCCGCCACGGTCGGCAACCTCTACATGATTGGTATCGCCAGCCGATTTGCGCTCATAAACGGTTGGACAGAAGCACAGATCACCGCCCTGCGTACCGGCAGCACGACTGGGGATGCCAAGATCGACGCGCTCACCGCGCGCCGATCGCCAGACCGAAGCAAGCCCACACTGGCACGACGCGGGTCCGACCGAAGACATTGACTCCTACAGAATGCCCGGAATCAACGCCTTCACCCGGCGCCGGTACTCGGGGTACTGCTCAGGGAAGGTCTCCATCATCAATCTTTCTTCCACGCGGCTTTTGAGCCAATAGCTGGCAAAAACCAGCACCGCCATGAACAACCCGATCCCCTTGTCCAGGGCCAGCCCAGTGCCGGCGACCGCCAGAATCAGGCCGGTGTAGATCGGATGGCGGACGATCCGGTAGGGTCCCTTCACCACCAGCTCATGCTGCTCTTTCACCTGCGGCACGCTGCTCCAGTTGCGGCCCAACGTCGCACGCGACCAAATGGCGAAAACAACGCCCAGAACGGTGATGGCCAGCCCAGCCGCACCAAGAGCAAACGAGTGCCGCGAAAGAGGTTCTTTGATCCAGCTCTCCGGCAGCAGGTGCATCCTGAGGAGCGCTGCTCCGATCAGGACCGGCAGATACGGGGTCAGGCTGTTCAAGCCCACCGCCCTGTGCGATGTGGGCTTTGAGCTGCGCCATCCCCCGACCCACACCAGCACCAACACGCCCCAGGCGCAGCCAAATGCAATGCGAAACATCGGGTCCACAACGCTCTCCGTTGCCGTTGATGGACTCCATACTACGCAACGCCCAGGCCCTTCGCCCGTTCAGTTGCTGCATTCGCAGTCCAGTCCGCACCAAGCACCGGCACCCGTGCATGCAATGCTGCAGACTCCATCAAGGAGCAACACCGTTGCAAACATTCGTCATTCATACCCATTGCCGTGCGCTTTGGTGACGCAGTCGTCATAGCGAGACTTGCCCAACTCATAAGAGACGAGACCGCGGCCTTCCAGGTTGCACGTCGTCGTCCCGCCCTTTGCATTTCGCAAAGTCGTCTGCTCTACCGGGACATGGGCGCAGGCGCAAAGCATAGCCATCGAAGCAACCAACATTAAACGCAACATTTCTAGCTCCTTATTTCATTCACGATGAATTGATCCAATCACTCAGGCAGCCCGATATGCCGGGCATCCAGAGGCGGCGCGGGGTCCAAATCCCCGCATGCCGTTACGAGTGCCATGATATGAGCATTACTCACATTTGTGGACTCGCATTTTGAGGCAGCCTGGTGATGACACCAAACAGCGTGATTTCAGCCTATTGAAGGCCGCACCCGGCCATGGACGGTCGCAACGGTCGAATGACTCTCAGGTTTAATGATGCGCCTTGGCGACTTGATTCAATTGCGGCGGCAGGACCATCAATACTTGAGGGGCTCTAGCCGACTGAGCAATTCGTCACGCCGGTTGGCGAAAAAAGGCGGGACCTGCATCGACTGCCCCAGCTTTTCAAACGGCTCATCTACGCAGAAGCCCTGGGGTTTGGACACCGTTGCTTCGAACAACGCGCCGCCTGGCGTGCGCACATAGATCGAATCAAAATAGCCGCGGTCCTTCACATCCGATACATCCGTGTAGCCAAGCCCCTCGAGAAGAGATTTCACGTTGCGTTGAATGGCCAAGTCATCGACCTCAAAGGCGACGTGATGGGGAACGCCTTCGCCGTACTTCCAACTTCCCTGCGACAGATCGGGTTGTATTCTGAAGTCAACAAGGGCACCGCTGCCGCCGTCACCCACGTCGTATCGAAAGTAAGCGCCATCGGTTTGACGATTTCGGCCGTTCCAGCCTGACTGCATGAATTCATCGGAGTTTTCACCGTCTCGGACAGAGACGGCGATTCCGTGGGTGCCGCGAATGCCATATTCCATCGGGAAAGAGCCATTTGAATACGGAGAGCGCCCGTCGTTAACGGACGCAACAAGCTCGTATTCGATTCCGCAAGGATGATTGAACGCGAGGAGGCGTTCACCGAATCGTTCTTGCAACGTTGCCGCAATTCCGCGTTCTTTAAGCCGTTTCTCCCAAAATCCGATGGCATCTTCAGCAATCGATAGCGAAATCGTGCAGATTTGTCCGCTGCCTTTTCGAGCCCTTCTGCCCGATCGCCGCATGGGAAAACAGGTAATCAATCTGCCGGGGTCACCCGTTTCATTACCGTAGTAAAGATGCAGTATCGGCTCTTCGCCGTCATAGAGCGCCGTCTTCTTGATGCTTTTCAGCCCCAGCACCTTGGTGTGAAAATCGTAGTCTTCTTGCGCGTCGCCGACACTGAGGGTGAGGTGGTGGTGACGCTTGATGTAATTTTTCACGCTCATAAAAGTTCCTTCTGCTTAGTCCGTCCGGCATACACCATACGTCGATCATTCACCAAAACGGGGGCACCTTTTCGTATCCAGCGAAGGATGCCTAAGATGCAACGCATTCGCGTCGCCCGTGATGGGGATGTGGAGTTTTATCATGCCGCTGTCCATTCCGGCCACACGGCGGCAGCGGCCAGTGCGGCGCGGATCTGCGCTCCGTGTTCATTGAGCAACGGCGCTGCCCGCACGGATTGCGCACGTGCGCCAGAGAACTGGACCGGCGGCCGGACGGCCTGGAGCGCGCCGTGCGGACCTTCGATCGGCACCATCAGCCCGAGATGGGCAACCTGCGGATCGGCTACGACCTCATCGACGGTGTTGATCGGCGCATACGGCACATCACTGGCATCGAGGCGGATGCATAAGTCACTGAACGTATGCCGCTCGAAGTGCGCGGCCAGTTCGATGTTCAGCGCCTCATAGTTCGCGATCCTGGACAGGCGCGCGTTGAAGCGCGGATCGTCGGCGAGATCCGGTGCCCGGAGTGCCGAAACCAGCCCTTCCCAGAATTTTTCAATCGACGACAGGTGGATCGCAATGAGACGCTTGTCGGCCGTCCTCAATATGTACGCCTGCGCCAACCTAGGTCGGTCGCTCGAAGTGGGGGTGGTGCCCAGTGCAAAGAACGCCGCGAAAGGCTCAATCGCGAAATGCGCCATCGCCTCCAACATCGATACCTCGACGAGGCAGCCAGCACCGGTGCGGGTGCGTTTCACCAAAGCGCCCAGCACGCCGTAGGCAGCATAAATTCCAGTGATGGCATCGGCCAAAGCCGGCCCAAGAAAGCGCGGCCGATCCGAATCCACCACCACGCTCAGGAAACCACTTAGTGCTTGCGCCACCGAGTCGTAGCTTGGGCGTTCCACATACGGGCCGCTCGAGCCGAAACCACTGATGGAACAGTAGATCAAGCGTGGATTGATCTCAAGCAGCTGATCGGGCCCTGCTCCCAAGCGCTGCGCGGTGCCGGGCCTGAAATTTTGGATGAACACGTCGGCCTCGCGAATCAAGCGCTCAAACAGGACGCGCTCTTCCGCCGTCTTCAGGTCAAGCGTCATGCTGCGCTTGTTGCGGTTATAGGCTTGAAAGTGCGGAGAATAATTGCCTGTTTGGTAGCTGCGGTAGGGGTCGCCATCTTTGCTTTCAATCTTGATGACATCAGCGCCTAAGTCCGCCAGCATCATGCCGGTGCACGGACCGGTGATGAACGTGCCTTGCTCCACGACCCGGACACCGTGCAGGGCGGCGTTCAGTTTCTGTATTGCCGGACTAGTCATGCGATTCCTCAAACCCCTCCGGCTGGTCGCCGTCGTAATCCACGGCGAGACTTGCGGCATGCGACATCACAAAGCCAATGGGCCGGAGCTGTTCCTCCAGCAAGTGCGCAATCAAACCTGCGGTGCGCGCTAGCAGTGGAACGCCTTTGAGCGCCTGCGGGGGATAGCCGGCGTCCAGCAACACGGCAGGGATGGCGCCGGATACGTTGATTGCCAATTGCTTGCCAATAAGGCTCGGCAGCAGCCGGGCGACGGCTTTCGCTATCTGCACGTAGTGTCCGCCGGCCCCGAGCGCCTCTTCCGCAATCTGAAAGAGCCGCAGCGCCCGTGGATCGTAATCCTTGTGCAACGGATGGCCATAGCCCGGGATGGCTTCCCGTGCGGCCATGTATTCCCGAATGACGCTCTGCACTGCGGCGTCGAGATCGGCTCCGCCTGCAGCACGCTCGGCGATGTCGGTGAAGAAGCGCGCCGCAGCCTCGGAGGAACCCAAGATCACCGAGCCGCAGCCAAGAATGCCAGCGGCCACGGCACCCTGCAGTGCCTCGGGCGCCGCGGCCAGCGTCATCCGGCTCGCCTGAACGCTCGGCACCATTCCGTGTTCAGCGATCGCCACCAAGGTGGCATCCAAGATGATCCGTTGGGCGCTGGAGGGCAGCGTGCCGGTGAGCAGCAGCCAGAAATGATCCGTGAAACTTATTCGGCCGATCAACTCTTTGGTCAAATCGCGGCCGCGCACCACGATGATCGACTCGTTGGAGGTGGAAATGGACGTGGTGCGGTGAGCCTGAGAGCCTATCTTCACGAGATTCAAATCCTCCATGTTCTGCGCATAGCGAAATATTCTTCGCCATACGAATATCTTGAGCGTGCCGATACATGCAGTCAAGACGGCACTATCATCCCAGCACAGACATCGTGTTTCGCATAGCGAAGAGAGGCTTCGCTCTTTATAATATCGACGCAGTGATTGCCCGCTGCGCTGTTCATCGGGATCACATGGCAACAAAGCAATCGAAAGTTGACGCGCCGCCGCGTCGCGAGGCGATGGGTGGCCTGGCCAAAGGTCTCAGTGTCATCCGCGCTTTCACCCGCGAACGTGCGACGTTGAGCCTGAGCGACATCGCGTCGCTGACTGCAATGCCGGCAGCGACCGCACGGCGCTGCCTGCTCACGCTCGAGGAACTTGGTTATGTGATGCGAAGGGGACGACAGTTCCTATTGCGTCCAAAGGTTCTGGAATTGGGCGCCGCCTACATCGAATCCATGAACATCGAGTTGCTCACCAAGACGCACTTGGAGGAGATGGCTCGCAGCACCGGCGATTCCGCAGCATTGTGCGTGCTCGACGGCACGGAGATTGTCTACGTGGCGCGGACCTCCATTCGCACGCTCATGCGGTTGGAGGCGCATGTCGGCAGCCGGTTCCCGGCTTATCCCACGTCGACGGGTCGGGTCCTGCTAGCGGGACAGAGTGCCGTCGGGCTGAAGCAATACCTCGACACCGTCAGCCTCGAACCACTCACCAAGTACACCGTTACAGACAAAGAACAACTGCGACGGATCGTGGAGAAATGCCGCCGCACCGGCTATTCAGTCGTCAAAGACGAACTGGACTACGGCGTCGTCGCACTAGCAGTGCCGGTCCACGATCGGCAGGGGCGCGTAGTTGCGGCGCTAAATAGTTCCGGTCATTCCAGTCGCATCACCGCGGCAAAGATGGTTGAAGACCGGCTGAACATGTTGCAGGCAGTCAGCCAGCAGATCACCAAGGATCTCGCCTCGGTACCTGGCCTCTCGCTCAGTGTCGGTTTGCCTGGCGACTGAACGCTGGCTGCTGGAGGAGCTTGACGCAAAGGCGCCTGAGGGTCACGATATTCGCATTGCGAATAGAATTTCGGTATACGAAATTACGATGCGGCGTCGGAACGCAGCGTCGGACTCGCAGGGGATTCGTGGGAGTTAACGAAGGAACGCGTCATGGCCAACAGCTCAGCACTTCCCTCAAGGCTGCATCACACGGCATATGTGGCGAAGGACCTCGAGGCAACCCGAATATTCTATGAAGACGTGATTGGGCTGCCGCTCGTGGCGACCTGGTGCGAACGCGACGAGCTGTTCGGCGCGGAGCGCATTTATTGCCACCTATTCTTCGGACTGGCGGACGGCAGTGCCTTGGCTTTCTTCAACTTCGTCAAGCCCGAGGACCAGGCGCTTTTCGGTCCACCGATGCCGACCTCACCTTTCCACCACATAGCCTTGAACGTCGATCGGGAAACGCAAGACGGGATCGAGCGCCGTCTCGCGGAGGCGGGCTTCCAAGAACCGCAGACGTACGTGCTGGAACATGGCTATTGCCGCTCCGTCTATGTCACCGACCCGAACGATATGATCCTGGAGTTTACCCACGACAATCCCATGGCGCTCGCCATGGCATCCGCGAAACGGGAGACGGCGCATGCAGACTTGAAGCGCTGGCTGGCGGGCAACCACTCCTCCAACAACACCTTCCGTTAGGCCGCCGGTACGAACGATCATGGCGGGCTCTGAGTTCATTCAGTCTGCCCCGGCCCGGCGAGGCGAGATCACGGAGAAATGGGCACTTGGAAGGACCTTACGCTATCGCGCAATGCGGGTGACTACCCCTGACGGACTGAACATCGCCGTTCAGGATTGGGCCCCCGACGAGGCACCCCGCAAGGCAGAACTCTTGCTGCTACATGGTTTTTCACAGTCGCATGGCGCGTGGCTCCATCAAGTGAGCGGACCGCTGGCGAGCGAGTTCCGTCTTGTGACATATGACCTGCGCGGCCATGGCGAATCGGACAAGCCCGCCGATCCGCATCACTATCGTAGCGGGGAGCTCTGGGCCCGCGAGCTGCAGGCCGTCATCGACGCGCCCGGTTTGCAGCGGCCGATACTGGTGGCCTGGTCTTATTCAGGGCGGGTAGCGCTCGACTATTTAAACCTGTTTGGCGATGCAGGCCTGGGCGGCTTGGTCATGGTGAACGCCTCTACGAGTGGCGATCCGGACATGATGGGTCCAGCCGCCAGTCTGCTACGGCAAATGACAGACCTAGACGCCACCACTGCTTTGGCAGGCACCCTGGCGCTGCTGCGCGCGTGCGTCGCCAAGCCATTACTACCCGACGAGCTCGACTACATGCTGCGCTACAACCAATTGGTGCCGCCAGCGATCCGCATCAACCTAGCAGGACGTCCCGCCGATTATCAAACCGCCTTGCGTGCGGTGCGCATCCCGACATTGGTGATGCAAGGGAGTCTTGATCCGGTGACGGCGCCGGCCATGTCGGTGTATACCGCCGAGCAGGTGCGTGACGCCAAGGCAATCACCTATGACGGACTCGCCCACATGCCGTTCTGGGAATCCCCGCGACGTTTTGATGACGACCTCGCGCAGTTCGTGAACGAGCGAATCTTGCGAGATCGGAAAACCAGTTCAACAAGTCCGCAGCTAACGTAGCGCAGGACCAGCGTTTTTCCAGACACCGCCTACCTCCAAGTAACGCCGTCGCGCAAAAAGTCAAAGCGCCTCCCCCACTCATCCGCATATTGCGTGTTGACAGCATGATCGATGCCGCTCAATAATACGGTTAGCGAAAGACTTTTCGTATATCGAAAATATGTTGGTCGGGGGAGGATTGGCGGCCATGAGTTACTTCGCCGGAGTCCAGGGTCATTCATGTCGCGCGACGCCGCGACGGACGTTGGCAATACACGGATTTGCCTTCGTTGCTCTGAGTATTTTCATCAACACCGCTCCTGCCGCCGCCGAACCCGGTAACCCTGATGTCGACGCCCCTGTGCAAACTTCCAGTGCGCCTGCTGCATCTGAGCCACCCGCAGAAGTGGGCAACATCGAAGCCATCACCGTGACCGCCACCCGCGTGAACCGCGAGGGATATTCCGCGCCGACCCCGACATTGGATTTCGACACAGGACAGTTGGACCAGCGCGCGGCCACGAACATCGGCGATTTCCTCGACGAACTGCCGAGCTTCAGGCCAACCACGCAACCGAGCACCAACGGTTCAGCGCAACGCTCGAAAGGCTCGATCTTTCTTGACCTTCGGGGCCTTGGGTCATCACGTACCCTGGTGTTGGTCGATGGACAACGGTTCGTGCCCGAGATGGACAACGGGCTGGCCGCGTACAACGTCAATCTCAATCAGATCCCGACCATGATGCTTGACCGCATTGAGGTGGTGACGGGTGGTGCATCCGCGCAATGGGGCTCGGACGCGGTGGCGGGTGTGGTCAATGTCCTGCTCAAGAAGAAGTTCGTCGGATTCGAAATGGATGTTCAGGGGGGTCTGTCGACCCATGGCGATGACGGCACCGAGCGGATCGGCATCGTCGCCGGCAGGAATTTCGCGAATGACAGGATCAATGCGATTTTCTCGCTCGATCTGGAGAACGATAACGGGGTCGGTCCCGCCGTGAGCAATCGCGATTGGGCGAGAGGGAACTACAACATCATTCCCAATCCGTGCCCGAATAAAGTTGCCGTCTCCGCGGCCTGCCCGCAGGGCGGCAATGGCCAGCCTACAAACCTGATCTTGCCCAACGTTCAGTTCTCCACGGTTGCTCCGGGAGGCCTCATCACGAACACGGCACTCAAGGGCACGACCTTCCTGTCCGGAGGTGTTCCCACGCCCTTTACGTATGGTCAATTTGTCGGCAGCGGCAACCCGGGCTTTATGCAGGGCGGTAGCCAGCCGGGCATCAACTACCAGGATGTCGAACCCATTTCGAACCCCGTCAAGCGTGCAGTCACTTATGAACGCATCAGCGCCGAGCTGAGCGAGCACACTAACGCCTTTCTCGATTTGAGCTACGCGTATTCATACAGTACCGGGCCCACCATCAGCACGGTTTTGAACTACACGATCCAAAACAACAATGCCTACCTACCGCCCAGCATTCAGGCGCAGATGGCATCGCTGGGGCTCACTAGCTTCGCGCTTGGGCGCTATAACCCCAACATCGTGGCTTCAGGATTCGTCAAGAACGAGACGCCGCGGATTGTGGCGGGCCTCGATGGCGAGTTGGCGGGTAACTGGAAATGGTCCGTCGCGGCCGGCTATGGCTACAACGCCAACAGACTGGACGAAAACAATGTTCCCATCACAGCCAATAACGCCTTTGCGGCGAACGCCGTGGTCAACAACGGCCAGATTGTCTGCGCGGCGACGGTGCCTGGACCTGCCTTCAATCCAGCGGCCGCCGGCTGCGTGCCGATGAACGTGTTTGGCCCGGGTTCGGTGAGTTCCGCCGCCCGCGCCTACGTCTACACAGAATCGAAGGCGGCGATCAATTACGGCCAGGCGTTTACCGACGCCAATATTTCCGGAGAACCATTCAACACTTGGGCCGGGCCGATTTCGATCGCTTCCGGGCTGGGATATCGTTATGAGTACGAAAACTATTCCGCCAACGCCATCTCGAGCGGTGCGCCGCCACTGCTTTTGGCAGGAAATAACGGCGCCCCCTTCAGCGGCCTTTATCGAGTAGGGGAAGTCTTCGGCGAAACGGTCGTGCCCTTGCTCAAGGACTCCATCGTCGGCGAGGCGCTCGACTTAAACGCTGCGGTCCGTTATGCCGACTATGCCGGCGATACAGGTGGGCAGACGATGTGGAAGTACGGCGCCACCTATCGTCCCTTCGACGGTTTTCTGCTGCGTGCCGCGCGCTCACTCGACATTCGCGCGCCGAACATTTTTGAGCGCAGTGTGCCCGGCAACAATACCGGCGTGGCGATAACCTATGGGCCTTCGTCGGTGAACATCATTCAGACCATCCAGGGCAATCCCGATCTCAAGCCCGAGGACGCGTATACCACCAGTTACGGCTTTTCGTATCAGCCACCCTATGTTCCCGGCCTCGGATTTTCGGTCGACCGTTACAGCGTCGACACCAAAGGCCTGATCAGCACCCTGACCAGCCAGGCGATCTCAAATAACTGCGTGCTGCAACATTTGGAGAACTTCTGCAGTCTCATCACCCTCAATGCTGCCGGCGTTCCGACCAACGTATTGGCGCTTTACTACAATCTGTCTTCTGTCGACCTGAGCGGCCTCGATATTCAAGCGAGCTACAAGATCCCGCTCGGTGGGCTGTCGGATGTATTTCAGGGTGACAGCCTGTCTCTCGGATTCAGCGGAACCTATGTCGATCATGTCTACGTGAACACAGGCCTGGGAGCCGCCACCGTCGATCGCGCAGGCGAACTCGGGCCGAACAACCCCTTCGCCATGCCGCATTTCCGGTCGACCACATCCCTAACCTTCACGGGCCAGCACTTCTCGGTGATGACGGAGGTGCGGGGAATTCGAGGCGGCGTCTATGACAAGACCTACACGCCTCTCACCATCAACAACAACAACATTCCCGGGCGTACGTATGTCGATATGACCGGGACCTACGAGATACGAAATGGCATCAGCGCTTTCGTCACGGTGAATAACCTGTTCGACAAGGATCCGCCGATTGACCCCTCGACGCTGGGGTCACCGACCAACCCCGTTTATTTCGATCCCATCGGCCGCGTCATCATTGCCGGGATCCGCGTGAGAATGTGAGAGTGCGAATCGACAGATCCGCACGTGTACCCAACGATCCATCAAGAAAGGTTGGCACTATGTCCAAGATACATCTTCTGAGTTGCGTGACGGGGATAATGGCGCTCTGGGCCGCGACGACGGCGCAGGCGGGATGGCCGACGGGCGACTTTCTGGCGCCGCCCGACCAGGTGGTGGTGATCAAGGCCGGGCACCTGTATGAACCCAAGGAGGGGAAACTACTGCCCAATCAGGTGGTGATCATTCATGGGGACAAAATCACCGATGTCGGACCGAACCTCCCGATCCCCTCCGGGGCGAAGGTGATCGATCTTAGTAGCGCGACTGTGATGCCGGGCATGACGGATGCCCATGTCCACATCAACATTCTGCTGTCGACCACACGCGAAGATGAACGCACGTCCACACAGCGCGCTCTATGGGCGCTGAGAATGGCGCAAATCCACCTCAATGCAGGCTTTACGACCATCTTCGACCTTGATACCCGCGACGGCAGTTTTTTCGATGTCGACCTTCGCGACATGATCGAGGCAGGCGTGGTCCAGGGTCCGCGAATGCAGGTCGTCGGGGCAGCGATCAACCCCCGCGACAAGAGCTATGCCAGAGACTACGACTACGGCACTTTTCCTGTGCGCCCTCATGAGAAGGACATTACCGGTCCCTGGGCGCTGCGCGCCGCGGTGCGCGAGGCCAAAGCGCACGGCGTCGACTACATCAAGATCTTCGGCACTGACGACTTCGCCGGCCGAAACGGTTTGTGGGGCGAGGACGGCAGCTTCACGCCGCACTTCGAGCTGACATTGGAGGAGGTGCAGGCAGTCGTAGACGAAGCACATCGCCTCGGCCTGAAAGTGGCGTGCCACAGCTATGACGGCACCTCAAAGGATCCCTGTCTCGTTGCCGGAGTGGACACCCCGAATCATCTGGTCCAGCTGGACGAAAGCGGCATCAAGCTGATGAAGGAGAAGCATCTGATATTCGAGCCGACGCTGGACGATATCGTCTTCTTCGAAGCCAACGACCTCAAAGAAAGCAAAGGCCGCAATTCAATGCTGAAGATGACTGAACGCGCCGTTCGGTTGGCCCATCAGAATGGCGTCGAAATCGCCTTCGGAAGTGCCGCCGTCATCGCTCCCAACCTGATGGAGTTCGGTCCTTCTAAGGACGCGCGGGTCGCCTGGGCCGGCCATCAGGGCAACCAGTTCGCAATTTACGTCAAATGGGGGCTGACGCCGGCCGAAGCGCTGCGCACGACTTATCTCGGCGCGCCACACGTGCTGAACTACCACATGGAAAACAAGATCGGCACGATCGAGAAAGGAAAGTATGCAGATATCATCGCCGTCGCCGGCGACCCGCTGCAGGACATCACGGAGATGGAGCGTGTCAAGTTCGTCATGAAGGGCGGACTGGTCGTACGCGACGAAGGTAGCGCTGCGGCTCAGCGTGCCGCCCAATCCCAGTAAAGGCGCAAGGCGGCCCTTTCGCGAAACGCGGAAACTTAAGACGACAGCGTGACCAGCAAACCGAGATTCGCGGCGCCAACCCGAAGCCGCTTTCGTTGCGCGATAGGCCTGCCGGCGATTCTGGCGAGCGTCATGGCCTCGAGTGCCCAAGCCAGTCAGCCGCACTCCCCCACGGTGACAATCAGCGACGGGACACTTGCGGGCAAATCGGAGAACGGTGCCGACATCTATCTCGGCATTCCCTTCGCAGCACCTCCCGTCGGATCGCTGCGCTGGATGCCCCCTGCACCGCCGAAAAGTTGGACGGGTGTGCGGACGGCGACCTCATTTCGCAGCAGATGCGCTCAGAACAGTCCGGCCAGGCCTATCGAGAAGTTCCGCGACGAGGATTGCCTGTACCTCAACGTATATTCGCCGACCGGGAAGCGGCCCCATTTGCCCGTGATCGTCTGGATCTATGGCGGCGGATTCATGGGGGGCTCAAGTCAGGACCATGACGGCTCAGTTCTTGCGCGCAAAGCCCACGCAGTCGTCGTCACCTTCAACTACCGTCTGGGCGCTTTCGGTCTTCTCTCCTTGCCGGAACTCGACAAAGAGAGCGCATCGCACACGTCGGGTAACTATTCAATCCTCGACCAGCAGGCTGCCCTTCGCTGGGTCGCCAAGAACATCGCTCACTTCGCGGGAGATCCGTCGAAGGTGACGTTGATGGGCGAGTCAGCAGGTGGAATGAGCGTCTGGGATCAGGTTTATTCCGCGTCGAGCGTCGGACTATTTTCACGCGCCATCGTCGAGTCCGGTCGGATCAGCCTGTTGAAAGCGAAAGATGAAGAGCAGCGCAGCGGAACTTCCGCGGGCTTCCTAGCAGCGAGTGGCTGCGAGAAGCGCACTGATCTCCTGGCGTGCCTGCGGTCCCTCTCTGCTGACCAGGTTTTTGACGCCAGCATACAGGCGCTGCGCGATGGCGAAGAATGGAATGTGATTGGAGACGGGATCGTGATGCCGCGGGACATGCTGGAGGCGGCACAAACATCCAACCGAAGCGTGCCGGTTATCGCGGGCACGAACGCCCGCGAGGGGGGGTTCTATATCCAGAAGCGGCGTTCCGATGGGCTCGCTCCGCTCACTGCCGAGCAGTATCGTCGGCACCTTGACCAGCGATACTCCGATCCGGCGCTGGCCGCACGATACGCCTCATCGGTTGATCTCAATCCGGAAGAGGCGTGGGCATCGTTGTCGACCGACTTGTTCGCTTGCAACAACATGCGACTTAAGCGCATTGCCGAAAAGCGCGGCCGCACCTTTTATGCCTACGAGTTTGGCGATTGGAACGCGGCGGCAACAGTTTTCAAGGTCGCCGAGCCGGCGCACGGACCATTCCATGGATCCGAGATACCTTACTTTTTCCAGACGCCGTTTCCTGACGAACCGGGCGCCACACTCACATTGGACGAAGGGCAAATGAAGCTGTCCAACAGAATAATCGAATCCATCAAACACTTTATTCGTGGGGACAAGCTATCGTCCCCATGGTCGGACGGAGGAATAGCACTGCTGACACCTACCGGAGATCAGACCGAGAGCATCGGTGACTTCGAACGGCGGCACAACTGTCAGCTGTTTAGCGGCCATATCCCCAGTAAAAGTCCAGGTCACTTATAGGCCTGGCCCGTCGCCGCCGTGTGTCGACACGATCAATGGGAAGCCTCGACGATTGCAGAAGGCGTCTACGCATTTGGCCGACTGTCAGACGCTTGATCTTGGATGACGTGATAGCCATTTTTTCGAGGAGCGACGATTTTTGAGATTGTTGCCGCGCCCATTTCGTGCCGACTATTCGCCACATGTCATTCTGGCGGCCGTACCATGGCGTCTGGAGTGAGCGGCGTGTCAGAAATCGCTAGGATACTTCCTCGCGCTCGCCGCTAAACGCTCCCATACAGTATTCGCCCTCGCCCACTACTGAATAGACGCCGTATCCACCGCCGGCGAAACTTCCGCGATGGCCAGATACCACCATAATGTCTATGCCCGCGCCAACACACCGCGATACGTGGTTCTATTCGACTTGCAATGGAAAATCATTGAATGCCAACGCCTCGAACCTAACGCCGACCTAGGAAGTGTCATGACCGCGGCATTACTGCGACTCACCGAAGAAGGTTGGCAACCCGAAAGCACACCAAGATTCGGCTTCGCCTTTCTAAACCGCGGCGGTATCCGCCGGCTTTTGATCCTCACGGAACGTGACCCGCACGACGTAAGACCACAGGCCTTCTCTCCATTCAAGTGATTGCCTTTTTATCTGAACACAACCAAGGCGCGTTCAGAATCTTTGCTTTCTCAGCTTCGAATTCTTGTTGGGTAATGATGCGAACACGCGCCACGGCCACATCGTCACCTGACGATACCTTCGGGCGCCTCGCCACCGAGGCGCCCGATCCAAAACTCGGCCGTCGCGATGACTATGACTATCGCGGCCTTGCCTCGGAATAGATGCGCGTCACGATGGGTGCGCCGAGCCGTTCCACTGTTCGCTGAACGGTTTCGCTGCGGCATTGCTCAAAGGTGCGCTCCAGGGATCCAATATAGGGACCAAAAGTAGCGTGACCACTGCATGCCTTCTTGGCCGCTTGTTCGATTCGCTCTAGCATGATCTTGGCATCGTGCTCAGTTTTGATATTGAGATCCCCGTAATAGACGGCTGTGCGAGCCGAACTGATGTTGCTGGGACCTAATGTGTCGGCGTGGGCGCCAAAGCTCAATGCGGCCAGTATCGTCGCTGCGGGAATTAAAGTGGACACATGCATGGGTCTAACTCCTGTCGATCCTGAGGAGTGGGATCGTGTGGGCGCATTACACATCCGTCCCAGCGAGCGCCGACGAATTTATGTCGAATGGTCATCTTTACGATGTGAACGGCATATTCTCCGTCTGGCCGGGTGCCGCGTATATTCTTGAAAGAACGGCACGGTCGTCGCGGAAATGCCATGACATCTCGCGACGACCTTGCGACCTAATTGTTCCTCACCGACTGGTGGTGGCGATCCAGGCCTTCAAGGGCTCCAACCACTGCGGCAGCGGCTGAAAGAATGCACCGTGTTTCTTCCCAGTCGAGATTTTCACCTCTTTGAAGGAGGTCAGGTGACTGCGTGCCGCCAGCTTATTGCACTTACCCATTGAGTCCGACTTCTCATAGATCGACAAGAAATTTCCGCCCAGGGACAAACTCGGCGCGCCCGACACTTCCCCCTTCTCACAGATCGCCAGCAGCGCCGTATTGATCCCGACGTCCGCTAGATCGTTTGACGCCAACGCGGTCAAATACGCACCGCGAGAAAACCCCACCAATGTAATTTGCGACGGCTTGACGCCACCGTCGACCAAGCGCCTCACCCATGACTTCAATGTCTCGGCATAGGAATCGTCCAAACTCTTCGGCCGCTGATAAGCGATGAGATTAAAATCGCCATTGGCAAAGATCGCTTGTTTGATCGCCGGAAAATCATACAGCCCGTATTGCGGCGAAACCGGCTTAGGATCATCGCCCTCCGCAATGAAACCATGCGAATAGATTACATACCGCTCACCGGAATGGATACTGTCTGGAAATCGATCATAGATCTCAACGGCTCCACTGCTGATCGGTACCAGCATAAACAATGCAAGCCATGACATTCGGTACATTTAAACTCCTCTCTAAGTGGCATGCCCTACAGTTCTCGTCGCAGGCAAACACTGTACGACTTATCCACCGGCAATTCACAGCGTTAGCGGCACGAACAGTGCGGCCAAACGAAGAAGTTACACAAACACCATCTTTCCGAAACGGCACCGCAACCATGAGGCGTTACCTTCTCCTTGCCCGCCAAGAGCGTGGGACTCTCGATGGGACAGCGCCTGTCGAAACGTTTGATGAAGTAAGGGGCAAGCTGGTCGCGGGAAAGGATTACCTGCGGTCAGCTTGCTCCCGGCGCGTTCGGTCCGCCGATTGGCCTAAGACGTTTTACCCGACCAAAAACCTCAGCTGGCACCCAATAATTGTCGTCCTCTCGGACGTTTCTGGAAGTCTCCGCCGGGTCGTGTCATTGTTCGCGAAATGCGCGTGCTGAAGAGTCAACTACGCCGGCTCCAGAAGCTCCTTCGCCGCCGAGGATCGAATCCTCAGGACGCGGAAGATCTCGTCCAAGAAGCGGTGGTTCGATTATTCGCCTACACGCGCAAAGTGGGTGAAGTGCGAAACACTGAGGCATTCCTAACCCGCACCGCCATGAATCTAGCGGTGGACCTGCACCGAAGTTCGCGCCTCGACCGCTTCGAGCCCGAGCCTGTCGAGGTACTGGATTTATTGGATCTCGGACCGGCACCGGAGGAGGTGTTGGCCGCAGAGCAGCGCCTACTGCGCATGAAGGAGACATTGGACCGAGTCAGTCGCCGAACGCGCGAAGTGTTCTTCATGCATCGACTGCAGGGATTGAGTCACGCCGAAATTGCCCGAAACCTCGGCGTGACCACGAGTGCCGTTGAGAAGCACATCGCCAGCGCACTCACGACATTGACCATCGAGCGACAGCGCGAATGAATCAAGAACTCGAACGAAACCCTGACTTAATCCCGCCCGAGCGCATTGCGGAAGCGGGCGTCTGGGTGGCGCGATTACACAGTGGCGAGCCAGACAAGGTTGCCATGGCGGGCGTAAGGCAATGGCTCAAGGCGAGCCCGATGAACGTACGGGCGCTGGAGCTGTGCACGGAGATCTGGGAGGAATCGGCCAACCTCCGGCGCATCACGCCCTTCGAGACTCAGGTGCCTGGCGTGACCCGAAAACAGCGCTTTCTTCCAATGGCGGTCGCCGCGGCGCTCTTGGCGGTTGTGGGGATGATTCTCTGGCTTGCGCCGGCGGCTGACTTAACCACTGAAGTCGGGGAACAGCGCTTGGTCACGCTAAAGGACGGCACACACGTATTCCTCAACACCGCCACTCGCATTGCCGTCAATTTCGATGCCCGTGCGAGATGGGTGGAGCTGAAATCGGGGGAGGCACTGTTTGACGTGGCCAAAAAGCCGACATGGCCTTTCATTGTCAAAGCGGGCGATCGCCAGATCAAGGCGCTCGGTACTTCGTTCGTCGTCAGGCGCGACGCGACGCAGACGGCGGTGACCTTGGTCGAAGGAAGCGTGTCGGTCACCGCGGATGCGTCCTCGCGCAACCAAGGTGTGAGCGCAGCCGCCACGCCGCAAGTCTTTACGCTCAAGCCTGGGCAAAAGTTGACCTTGTTGGGAGCGCAGGCGCGACTTGAAGTGACAC
>Ga0307474_10000633_pt1 | contig 25201 bp, 21 predicted proteins | sample atmos_gasesECM1C_2_FD_203312 | JGI IMG/M metagenome (GOLD analysis project Ga0307474, IMG submission 203312) | Hardwood forest soil microbial communities from Morgan-Monroe State Forest, Indiana, United States - atmos_gasesECM1C_05 | ecosystem: Environmental > Terrestrial > Soil > Temperate... | reverse complement strand
CACCCCGGCGCCCCCAAAGGTTTCCAGCGGATCATCGGTGAAGCGTCCTTCTCCGGCGTAACCGCGGATTTTGCCGCTCAGGTCGTCGGTCGAAAATCGCGCGTAGCTCATCGCACCGGACTTGACGCGCCCCACGCAGGTGCCAAACGTATTCTCTTTTCCGACCGTGCCGGCGATGATGGCTTGAAAATCCATCACCACATCCTTGAAAAAATGCTTCGGCAAATTGCTGCAATGAAAACATACGGCTTTATTGGGGTCGCTTCCGTAGTTGTTGTTCCAGTCCAGCAATGCGCTCGGCGATTGCGAAGCCAGTTGCAGCGCGTGCATTCCCAAAACGCCGCAAACGTCCACCTCGCACGCGCTGGACATCAGCGAATCGCTCATCATGCTCATCACCGTGCACGGGACTACGCCAAGATTTTCTTCCAGCGAAGTCCAACACTGCACCGCGCTGATTTTTATCTGCGCGCTGCTCATCCAGTCGTCGATCACCACTCCTAGTTTGGCCATCTTGATCAGCGCAGGGTGTGGAATCCCACTAGTCGTGACGTAGCGTTCGATGTTTTTCAGTTTCTTTACGGCGCGCTCATCCGTATCTTTCATGCGCCCGATGCGGCCGATCACTTCGGAAAGATCCAAGGTTTCCACGGTAATTCCGTTGGCCTCCAGAATCTTTTCGCTGTAGCGCACGGTATTGAATGCCGCCGGCCGCGCGCCAATTGCGCCCACCCGCAGGTTGCGCATTCCCTTCACCACCCGGCACACCCCTGAAAACCAGTCCAGATCCTTCTTGAATTCCGCCGAGCTCGGCGAAACGGTATGTAAGGTAGTCAGTGAATAGGGGATTCCATACTGTTTCAGGTTGTTGCACGCCGACATTTTCCCGCAGAAGCTGTCCCGCCGGTGCGCGATGGTCATTTTCGCGGGCGCATCCGGAGTGGCTTGTACCAGCACCGGAACATCCAGCTGCGCCAGCCGCAGCGTATCCGCGATGGCCCTCTCGTCGCCGAAATTCGGGAGCGACACGATCACGCCATCGATTTCGTCGCTATGCGACCGAAAAAGTTCCGCGCATCGCCGCGCGTCGGCGAACGTTTCTACCGAGCCAAACTTGCTTTCTTCGGGAGTCAGGCAATATGCCTTGTGGCCTTGTTCGCCCAGCACGCGCAGAATTTCCTCGCGTCCGTCGCGCGCCAGCACATCAGGAAAGAAGCCCCGGTTGCCGACGATGACGCCAAACGTGCTCACGAACTCCTCCGCGGCCGGAAAACATTAATGTAGGCGCCTCCCAGTACGACCATAAGTCCGCCCCACCACACTGGGGCGTGCAGGTTGGCCAGCACGGTTGGCGGGGGATTCTGCCACTCGGCGATTCCGCTGGCCAGAATCAACGCGCCATAGATTAGCAATAGCAATCCCACGAAGAACCATACGGGAATAATGTGATGTCGTTCGCTCATGAGCCCTTTCAGAAAACGTTTGCCAATCAGTTCAAAAAAAACGTTTGCTGAATCACTACCAGAAAACGACTTGCAAAATCACAAACAGCGTCAGAGCTACGCCTGCCCAGAAAATCGGCTTATGCAGCAGCGGCACGTTTTCTTCCTTCGGTATCGGCGTAAAACCGTACACCAATCCGGTCAATTCCGCTGCCGGCTTCGGCGTGGTTGCCAGGCTTACTCCGACGGTGACAATGACGCAAACCATGCAGGACCAAAGCGCTTGGTACATATCTTGCGCCAAACCCTTGGCTAACGGAGACAGCGCAAAGATCGCCACCATATCGTGATCTACCTTCATGGAAACGAAAATGCCAATCGCGGTCAGCGTCCCGGCCAGCAATCCCAGAAATCCTCCCAGCGGTGTCGCGCGCTTCCACATCATGCCGATCAGCACGGTGCCGAACAGCGGCGCAATGAAAAAGCTGAACAGCGCCTGCACGTAATCCATGATGCTCGCAAAACCCATGGCCAAATACGCTGTGCCGATGCTGATGAACAGCCCAATAATTGTGCACCAGCGACCCATGGAAACATAATGCGCGTCCGGCGCGGCTTTGCGGATAAACGGGCGATAGATATCGTAGGTCCACACCGTGGCGAAAGCGCTGACATTGCCGGCCATGCCGGCCATGAAGCCCGCGACCAGCGCGGTCACCCCCAGGCCCATCAAGCCGGGCCCGCAGTAGCGCGCCAGCATTAGTGGCAGCACATCGTTGTAGCTGTGCTGGCCCGGTTGCAACGCGCTCTCTGGCACCAGTTTTTCCGGCAGCACCGCCAAGCCGATCAGGCCGGGAAGAATCACAATCAACGGCACAGCCATCTTGAAGAAGGAGCCTATGATCGGGGCCAGTTTTGCCGAACGCAAATCCTTGGCCGCCAGAACGCGTTGCACCACCAAAAAGTCGGTTGTCCAGTAGCCCATCGAAATCACCGCGCCGAGTCCAAAAACAATCCCCGTCCAGTGCATGCCCATCGGATTGTCTTGGTAATGTCCGAGCGTGCTCCACGCGTGCGTAAAGTTCTGGTCTGGAAAATTGTGCTGGATTCGCGCGACGAGCCCATTCCATCCGCCGGCCTCAATCAAACCGAGAATCGGAATCAATAGCGCGCCGAACCAAATCAGAAAAAATTGCAGCACTTCATTGAAGATCGCGGAGAACAGCCCTCCGGACGCCACATAAATTCCCACCGTCAGCGACGAGACCCAGATACTGAAGTGAATGTTCCAGCCAAGCACCACTTGCATCACCTTGGCCATGGCAAACATATTCACGCCAGACATCAAGATGGTCATGAAGCCAAAGGAGACCGCGCTCAGCCCGCTGGCCGCTTTTCCATAGCGCAGTTGCAGGTAGCCGGGCACCGAATGCGTTTTTGAAATGTAGTAGAACGGCATCATTACGATGCCCAGGAACAGCATCGCGGGAATCGCCCCGATCCAATACCAGTGCGCCGCAAGAATCCCGTACTGGTAGGAAGAGCCGGCCCACCCCAGCAACTCTAAGGAGCCGAGATTGGCAGAAAGAAAACTGAGGCCCGCCACCCACGCGGTCATTTCGCGGCCGGCAAGAAAAAAATCTTCGCCGCTTTGGGCGAAGCGCTTCAGGTAGAAGCCGATACAGAGAACCGCCAGGAAGTAGATCGCGATGATGGCCAGGTCAACCGAAGAAAGATGCACCAGTCTTTCAGGCACCAGAGCCGCCAGAACGTAGTTCATCGTCAGGATTTCACCGCCTGTGCGAATTCCTTCAGAATCCTCGACTGCCGTCTTGGGGAGAAACTATATCGTGGGATATTTGAGTTGTCGAACGGTATCAGTCACGCGCCGTCGCGCAGGACCATAGAGCGCGATTCGCGGGAGTTCATGGACCGCAGTTACTTCTGAAGTAGCGAGCTAAGGAGGTTCGCGATGCGGGCTTCCTGGCCGACAATGTTTTCATCGTTTTTCGCGGCAGCCTCCCTCTGGGTCATCTCCGCGAGCTGCGCGGCCAATTCGCGGACAGCCACTTCCCGCGTCAGGTAGGCTGGTTCCCCGGGCGCGATGGCCGCCCAGCCGGAAGCATCGCGGCGCAACTCCCAGCGTACTTTTTCGCGCCGACGCTTGAAATCTACGCCATCCTCGGCGATGCGCACATGCGAGTCAATTTGCAAGTGCAGCCATCCCTTGTCCCGCTTGGTTTCGATCCGCTCCACGCGCAGCTCGTCGAGGATTACGATTGCGGTTTTTACGTGCAAAGGCTCCGCGGTGTGCAGCGCGCCAGCCGCGGCGCCGCTGCGTTCCAGGATTTTGTCATAGGCCTCAGCGCCAGTGGGGCGCCGCTGTTCCGGCGTAATGAGAATGACCGAAGAAATCGCAGACGGAATGGATTCAGTCTCCATGTCGCTAGACGAGGTCTTGGCAGCGACGGGCGAGCGCAGGGAAGCCTCTTCGGTCGTCTGCTTCTCGTTGGCGCTTTCGGCTTCTGCTCGCACTTCGGTTTTTGCTGTGATGCTTCCTCGGATGGCGCTCTGACCGCTGCGCGCCGCGGGCTGTTCCGCCTTTGCGGTTTCCACATTGGCGCCCGCGCTCACGACATAACGATAAAAGCGCGGTCTTCCACGCGATCGCCAATACGGCCCGAGGTAGTCTTCGGACTGCAAACCGGAGCGCACCAAACTGTAGAAGCTGTGTTGTTTTGGATCGAGCACGATGCCGACATGGCCGGGCCAGGTAATCAAGTCTCCGGGCTGCGCGTGGCGCACGCGGCGAAAATTCCCATTGCCAGCGTACAAGTCATAGGAACTCGCATACGGATATTCGTACCCTGCAAGGGAATAGACTTGATGTACCAGATGCGAACAGTCTTGCGCCCCGCGAAGCGGTTCTTCCTGTTCCAGAGCTGCCGCCGCGATCTTCCGGCCTTCTTGGGCGCTAACGAGCCGTACTGCCTGGGCTGCGTCCTGCGGTTCGCCGGAACGCTGAGCGACGGCGGCCGCCGCTGCGATGCACAGCGCTAGAGCGCAGCTACCGGCGCGCAGGATGTGGCGCGCAGCAAAAACTCCCGTGGAGATCAGCGAATCGGACATGGCAGAAAGGACCTAAGTACCCCGCTTGTAATGAGATGCTAGGCGGGCCGGGATGGACAATGGGACTTGTCCTGACCGTTACGGGTGGTGGGGGTATGCGAGGCACCTTTAAGAAAAATTTTTCGCGTTTTTTATCTTGACAAAACCTATCGACTTAGTTACAATGAGTTTGCTCAAACTTGTGCCCAAGCGACAGGCAACTGTCGCTTTTTTCTTTTGCACGTGCCTTCTCTTCTAAGTCAACAAGTCCTTTAGAATGCGCACTTCCAGACCCCTGAAAAATTGCCCGATTTTAGTGCAAATAACTCCTTCAGTTTCCGCACTTACAGACATCGAAACAGTTAAGCCCTTTAGAATACGCACTTACAAAAAACCGGGGGGAGGGGGGCCGACACAAAACGGACAGCCCTGCGATAAAAGCGTAGCGGTCTCGCCCCCGCTTCTTAGCCAACAGCATCAGGGTATAAGCATCACAGGCGATCGGTGCCTTGAGGGCTTATGCGGCGACGCTGCGGTCGGGATCTACCGCCAGCCAGGCGAGAGCGCCCAAGATGGAGAGCCCCGCAGCGACGAGGAAGGAGGCGGTCCAGCCGTAACGCGCGGCGATGGCTGGGGTTAGTGAGGCGGTCAGGGCCCCTCCGAGTTGCGCGCCCATGTTCATTAGTCCGGAAACGGAGCCGGAAAACGTGCTACCGATGTCGGCGCTGACCGACCAGAAGGAGCTTTGCGCCAGATAGAGTGCGCCGGCGCCGCCCGCCAAAATTACGCTGGCAAAGCGGGCGCTGTCCACGTTCGAGCCAGCCATAAGAAAGGCGGCGGCCAGGGCCGCGCCGAACGCGCCGATCCCGCAGCGTCCCAGGCGTTTGCCAGCGCGGCGGGTAAGCCAATCGCTGACCAGTCCGCCCAGCGGGCAGCCTGTGGCCATGGCCAAGAAGGGCAGCATGGCATAGAACGCGCTGGCTTTAAGATTCAAGCCGCGAACACGAGCGAGGTAAATGTAAAACCAACTGAAGAAGATCCAGGCGACATAGCCGAAGCAGAAGTAGCTGAACGTCATAAATAATACGGACCGGTTGCTGAAAATACGGCCCCAGGGAACCTTGGTTTTCAGGTGGGCTTCCATGCTGGTTGCGGAAGCTGTGCCAGCTACCGCTGGCGGTACGGGAAGATCGGATGGATTGAGGGTCAGACCGGTTCGGATGTGGCTTAGTTCGGCGGCCGATACGCGGGCGTGCTGTTCCGGGGTGTCGCGAGCGGCCAGAAACCATACGGTTCCCGTGGCGACGCCGATTAGGGCGCACATCCAGAAGGAGAAGCGCCATCCCTCATGAACCATGAGCCAGGTAATTAATGGAGGGGTAAAGCCGGCTCCGACACCGACGCCGGCAAAAATCAAGCCGTTAGCGATGCCGCGTTCTTGGGTGGGAATCCAGCGGGCGACGAATTGATTGGAGGCCGGATAAATCACGGCCTCACCGGCGCCGAGCAGGAAACGAATCACCACAAACGCGAGGAGCGGGCTGGCTATGGTGACCGGTACGGCGGCAGTGAGCGCGGTGAACGCGCCCCACCACAGAACTCCCGCGGCTAGCACGCGGCGCGGCCCGAGCTGATCCGCCAGCCAACCGGCGACGGACTGGAAGAAGGCGTAGCCGAGCAGGAACGAGCTGAAGATAGAGCCGAGCTGGACGTCGCCGAGATGATATTCGGCAGCGATGGAGCTGCCGGCGATGGAGATGTTGACGCGGTCGAGGAAGGCTACCGCACTCAGGACAAAGAGCCAGGAGATTAGCAGCCAGCGAACGCGGGTTGCCGGTGGTTGATTCACGCGCTGCTCGCCGTGAGGTTCAGGAAATCCTCGCGCTACTGACCGGATATTTTAGTCGCACCATCTTCAGCAGGTCGGAAGAGATTGCCCATTCTCGCATGCCCGGGGTTATGCCGAGTGCGATTTGAAAAGTTGCACGAGACGCTCAGCGATTATTTTTTCTTCGCCGGGTTGCAGCATGAACGAGTTCATGCCCAAGCCGTTGGAGTTGCCACCGAGAACGATGGATGGTTTGCCGCTGCGCAGCTCCTTGTTCGCGTCCTTGGACGTGAGCGAGATGCGCCGCGGGTCCCAATGAATCTCCATGTGCGGAACGTGATTGGCGATGTCGGGCACGGAAAAGGAAGTGCTGACGCCGGGAATTTTCACGATCTCCGCGGAGATGGTATCGAGGCGGCGCCACCATTCCTTGTTTAGCGCTTCGTGATCGTCTTTCAAATAAAGTTCGATGGCTTTGACCATGCCGACGATTTCTTCCTTGCCAACTTTTTGGCTGCGGCCGATCGTGTCTTCATGCGGGCTGTTGTTGAGCAGCGCGTAGGCGACCAGATCTTTTCGGCCGATGAGCAAGCCGGCGCACTGTGGGCCGCGTATGGCTTTCCCCCCGCTAAAGGAGATCAAGTCATAGCCCATGTTTGCGTAATCCCAGAGGTGCGACACCGGCGGCGTATCCGCGGCGGCGTCATTGAAGGCCGGGATTTTGTACTCCTTGGCGAGCTTAACCCACTCATCGACCTTGATCTGCCCGGCGGCATTGGCGAAATTGCTGAAGTGCATCATTGCCGTTTTAGGATTGACGGCTTTGCGCAACTCCTCGCGTGTTTCGACTTCAATCAGCTTCACGCCAGTAGTACGCAGTTGATGATCGAAGCCGTTGCGATGGGATTTTTGGATAATGACTTCGGACTTCATTCCGGTGAGGTCGGGAAGCTGCTGGATGAATTGTTCGTTGTCGCCGGTGAGGATGCCGGCCAGGCCGGACTGCATGGCGGCCGCAGCGCCGCTGGTGACCAGCGCCGTGTAGCCTTCCGGAAGCTTGAGCATCTCGGCCAAGCGCTTGCCGGCGGCGACTTCCAGATCTGGAATGCTGCAGAAGTGTTTGCCGCCGAGGGCCATGACCGCTTCGACCTCGGGACGAGGCAGGGAGCCGCCAAGCATGGTCATGGTGCCCTGGCCATTGATCACAGTGGTGACGCCCAGCTCTTCATAGACGTTGCCGGAGGAACCGAAGCCGGTGATGCTCTCGGGAACTGCGGGATGCGCGGATGTGGGCGTGGAGCCGGCGAAAAGTTTCCTAGGGTTGAGCAACAGGCCACCAAGGAAACCGAGGTGACCCATGAAGCTACGACGAGTTGATTTGAGATTAATGGTCATCGTTTCGCTCCCTTTTGCTTGTTGATCTTTTTATTTCCCAATGACCGCGGCAGTGCAATTGATTTCCACCAAGGAATTCCCGGGAAGCGCTGCAACGGCCACAGTGGTCCGCGCGGGCCCGCCATGCGGGAAGTAGGTCTTGAAAACTTTGTTCATGCCGTCGTAGTCGTCGATCTTGGCGAGGAACACGGTGAGCTGCAAAATGCTATCCATACTGCCGCCGCCGGTTTCGACCAGTCTCTTTACGCTCTCCATAACGTGTTTGGTGTGATTTTCGATGTCCATGGGGAACTCGCCCTTATCGTGGGAGTGCGCGCCAACCCCGGCGATGTAAATCACGCCGTTGTAAACGATGAGCGGGGTGATGAAGGAATTGGGATCGGCGGGTTGACCATCAATGTTGAGTTTCTTGACCGCGCCTCTGTCCTGTTCGCTGGGCGATGCTTCCGCGGGTGAGGCGGCATCCGACAAGCCCAGGGCGGATATCAGAGCGGCGATGCGACCAGCAAGTGCTCTGCGTGGCAAAAGATCTGAAAACATTTTTGTTTCTCCTCTCATTGATTCGCGATTCTGTTACGGCAATGCAAAAGTGAAAATATCATTTCCCGAGGCAATGCCCACGTACTGCTTGCCCAGGACGGCGTAACTCATGGGCGAGGCACGGAAACTCTGGCCGGTGGTGAAGTGCCAGAGGGACTTGCCGGATTTTGCGTCCACCGCTTCGAAGGACTCCGCATCGTCACAAAAAAAGACCAGGCCTCCGGCAGTAGTCATGACGCCGCCGGAGGAGCGACCCTCGCCGGACTGAGGATAGCGCCAGTCGAACGAGTTGGTGTCGAGATTGTACGCAAGGAGGATTTTTTCGCGGAGCGTCCCAGGAGCGCGCCGGGAACCGGTGGCATAAAAGGGACGGCCTTCCGAGAAGGTCTCCGGCTTCAAGAAAAAGATTTCGCAATTTTCGAGAGCGAGGAAGTAGAAGAGATGGGTGGCTGGATTATAAGCGGGAGAATACCAATTGGTGGCACCCACGAACCCGGGGCAAACCAAAGTGCCTTCGGGCGAAGGCTGAGCTCCCGTGAGTATGGGACGCCCCTGCGGGTCGATGCCTTTGGCCCAATTTAAATTCTTAAGGAAGGGCACCGCGGAAAGGAATTTCCCATCGGTGCGATCGAGAAGATAGAGAAATCCATTGCGGTTGGCTTCCACGAGCAACTTGCGCGGCCGGCCCTGGTAGATGGCATCGAGCAGGACGGCTGTCTCCGTGGCGTCATAGTCGTAGAGATCGTGGGGAGTGAACTGGAAATACCATTTGAGCTTGCCGGTGTCGGGATCCAAGGCGAGGACACAATCGGTGTACAGATCATCGCCGGGGCGTGGTGCGCCGTCGAAATCCGGGGCGGGATTACTGGTGCCCCAGTAGAGCGTGTTGAGTTCGGGATCGTAGGTGCCCGGCATCCAAGTGGTGCCGCCGCCGCGCAGGTACATGTCTCCCGGCCAACTGGACGAGCCGGGTTCGCCGGGGCCGGGAATGGTCCAGAAACGCCAAGCCAGCTTGCCGGTCTCCGCGCTGAATGCGGAAACAAAGCCGCGAACGCCATCGTCGCCGCCGGAAGTCCCAACGATGACTTTGTCTTTGACAACCAGAGGGGCGCTGGTGGCGCCGTAGTTTTTGTTTCCTTCGGCGTAGGGAACGTCCCAAAGCAAATGACCGGAGCGGGCGTCGAGACAAAGGAGATGAGCGTTGTCGGTCTCGAGATAAACGCGGTTGCGCCACAGACCGACGCCACGATTGTGATGCTGGGAGGCATCGTCGATCAGACCTTCGGTGACTGCGCGCGAATAATGCCAGATGGCGCGGCCGGTGCGGGCGTCGAGAGCGAAGGCGTCATTCCCAGAAGTAACGAACATCACGCCTTCGTAGACGACCGGGGTAACCTCCAGGCCGCTTGTTTCGCGGACATGAAAAACCCATTGGGCGCGTAGTTGGGCAACGTTCTCCGGGGTGATTTGCGCGAGATTGCTGAAACGCCGCCCGGAATAATCGCCGTTGTACGAAAGCCAGTTAGCGCCCACCGGCTGGGCGGTTAGCGCTTGGGGTTGGACGTCGATAGACGTGGAAGTGGGCGACGTCGAAATGGTCATGCCACTCTTTTCCTGAGCCGTGGCCATCACAGAGAGACAGGAACAGATCCCAATGACCGCCCGCGCCGTGCGCCGGATGGAAAACACTTCTTTAGCTGCCTCCCTTCAGCCGAGTCACAGGCGCACATCGCCGCGGGACGCCCGCACATTACTCGTCGCGGAAATAACCCCGCTGAGTTCCTCTAGATTTACACTTCTCATAGACGGCCAAACTGCTTCACCGCTTCGGTGATGGACTTCAGCTTTTCGATTACCGCGTACATGGAATGTTCCTTGAAATCCATTTCTTGGGCGAGTTTCAGGACTTGAGGGGCCAAGCCACGAGGCACGGCTACGACGCCGTCGGCATCTGCGGTGACTATGTCGGCGGGGTTGACGGATACTCCATCGCACACGACAGGGATATTTGCGCCCGCGAAGCGATAGTGACTGACCGAGGTGGAAGGAACGATTCCAAGCGCGTAGACGGGGAAGCCGATTTTTTGGAGATACGCGACATCGCGGACGCCGCCATCAACAACGGCTCCGGAGAAATTGCGCGCGGACATGGCGGTGCCCATCAGTCCGCCCATACCGGCGATGTCCGCACCATCTTCCACGACCATTACATAAACGGAATTGGGAGCGCCGGTGTCGATTGCCGCGAGCATGCCGCTTAGCGCGTTGGGGTCATTGTTGGCTTCTTTTTTGAGCAGGACAGTTACGGCCAAGCCCGCGAATTTTGTCGGGAAGAGGGGTCTCATGCGGTGCGACATGTACATGCGGCGGCCGGAGATTTGCTCTAGCGCATCGGAAACCGAAGCGACCTCGACATGACGGAAGCCCTCCAGGAGGGCCGCTTCACTGTTGGGAGGCGGTGCGACTTGGCCGGTGTTGCCCAGAGGGGGCAACACGAGGGCGGCGACTCCCGCCGCCAGGAGCGCGACGAAGGCAGTTATCCGGGCTATCGGATGCGGACGATTGGCGGCCATCCTGGAACTCCTCCCATCGGAATCGGGCGACTGTAGCATTTCTTTCCCCTTGACACCAGTGCGGCGTTGACGATTAATTCGATTCAACAATGACGATTGTTCACAGAGTTGGGAGCACTTGGACGCACGGGAACGCGAGGACGCGGGCATGAATCAGAGGGCAAAAGGTCCAGGGAAGCGAGCCGTCCGATGGTTGGTCATGGCAGGGGTTAGTTCCTGGGTCATGATATTCGCGTTTGCGTTGACGGGTCGCTCGCGGGGAATCAAGGGGCAGGGTGCGGCCGCGGCGCCTCCTGCCGCCGGTCAGCGTCTCGATGAAGGCCGACAAGTGTTTGAAACACGATGCGCAGGTTGCCATGGATTGGATGGCCGCGGCGGGGAGCGGGCGCCGTCCATCGCTACGGATTCCCGCGCGCAGCGGCGGTCCGACGCGGAACTGCTGCAAATTGTTCACGACGGTATTCCCGCGGCGGGTATGCCAGCGTTCAGCACGCTGGACAGCGACACAGCTAAGTCCCTGATTGGATACTTGCGAGTGTTGCAGGGCAAGGTCGCTGCCGTGAAATTGCCCGGCGATGCTGCCAATGGCCGGGCGATTTTTTTTCGCAAGGGGCAATGCTCGCGGTGCCACATGGTCGGCGGCGAGGGCGGGTTTATCGCGTCCGAATTGACGACGATTGCGCGGACGCGATCGGCCGAAGACGTCAGGCAGGCGATCCTTAAACCCAGCAACGCCGTACGGCAAGGTGGGGTCGTCGTGGTGACCACGCGCGACGGGCAAAAATATTCCGGCGTGGTGCGCAACCAGGATAACTTTTCGCTTCAACTGCAAAGCCTGGACGGCGCGTTTCATCTTTTGCTGAAGCCTGAACTGGAAACGCTCGAACGCCAGGCGGAACCGCTGATGCCTTCCGATTACGGGGCCAGGCTGAGTCCCGGGGAGTTGAATGACTTGATCAGTTTTCTGATTGTTTCGGCGAATGCGAGTAAAGCCGACACCGGCGCGAAGAAAGAATTTCAGGAAGATGAAGAGAACGAATAAATGGTCGCTCGGGTTTGCTCGAGATCCCTTCTCCTTCCGTAGCGAAATGCGGCCCAGACGCCGAGGGTCATGAAACCGAGCGGCGGGAGCAAGAGAACAACCACCCCTTTGCTGATCGCCCTCTGCCCATCCTTGGACGTCGCCCGGGCGGTGCTGTAACACATGGAACAGGCTTGACCAAAAGCGGGGGTGGCCCAAAGCAAAAGGAAGCCGGCGAGGATGGTGTTGCGCAACTTCATTTCACTCCTAGTGTAATGATACGCCAGGCGTCGGGGAAGAAGATCATCATTAAAGCCAGGCAAGCCACCAGCGAGCACATGGTCAACCACTTCATCCGCGAAACTTCATACTTCATGTGCATGAAGTAGCCGATGATGAGCGCGGCCTTGATCAGCGACAAGCCCATCAAAATCGTCAGCATGCGCACCGGCTGCATGTTTTGATAGGTCAAGTACACTTCGATGGCGGTCATAACCAGCAACGCGGCCCACACCATGAAAAATTGAGTCTTGCCGTGATGCCGGTGTTGTTCCGCGACGCGCTCGGCGATAGCCACCTGGAACGCTTCCATGTATTCAGCTCCTAGAGGATCTTGGCGGACATCAAATACACCAACGGAAAAATGAACATCCACACCAGGTCTACGAAGTGCCAGTACAAGCCGGCCACTTCGACGTCCGAGGAATCGTAAACCTTGGGCTTCAGCCACAAGACAATCGAACAAACAATCGCGGCCAAAAGTAAAACGTGCGCCCCGTAGTGGAAAGGGCTATACGCGGGGGTTAGCAGCCAAGCAGCGAGCCACAGGGCCAACAAGATGGGAATGAACTTGCGCCGCAGCGCTACGACGCCGAGATAAACCACCCCCAGCGTGACGTGCAGCATGTGCATGCCTGTGAGGCCGAAGAACGTCGCAGGGAATTGCGGCACCGTTTTGGCCACGTTCGCAAACTCACCGGTCGTTTCGCTGCCCGGCGCGTGAGGAAATACCGGGAGCGTGAGACCTTCGGCGATCAGCTTGCTCCACTCCCGGCCGTGGAGAATGACGAAACCGAGCCCGCAGGCCATGGTGGCCAGCAGCCACAATCGTTGTGCTTTGGCGTCACCTTGGACCGACGCGCGCACGGCCAGCACCATGGTTAACGAACTGGTCAGCAAAAACGCGGTCATGATGGTGGCGTTCACGATGCTTTCGGAATGAAACGGTGTGGGCCAGTTCGGTGTGGAAATCCGCCCGTAGCTGTAGGCGTAAAGCAGCGCACCGAACGTCAGCGAGTCCGAAAGCAGGAACAGCCACATGCCAATTTTCTTGGAGTAGGTGCCGAACAACGATGGTTCGTACGCTGCCGGGAGGTCGTGCGTTAAGGTCGCATCAGCCATGCATCAAGTCTCCTCGTTCCAGTGACCATCAAGATTCTGCGTATCTACCGTGCGCATCTGCTACCCGGTCCGCCAGCGAAACCCTTCACCGCACGAATTCCAGCAGCGCCAAAATATAGACCCAAAGAATGGCCATGAAATGCCAATACCATCCGGTGACGTCCAGCCAAATCACTTGCGACTGCGCGGACCGGCGCAATAGCGAAGCGGCCCCTGCAATCAGCAGTGCGATCACGCCGCCGAGCAGGTGTGCGCCATGCATGCCGGTCAACAAAAAAACAAAGGAACTGCTGGGCGTCGCGGAAATGTAGAAGCCACTAGCGGCGAGTTCGCGCCAAGCTAGTCCTTGCCCGGTCAGAAAGAGAAGACCGAGCACCACGGTCAAGGCCAGCCACGAAACCTTCTCATCGCCGCCAATGGAGCCTTCCTGGACGGAGGCGACGTCTGCCAGTGCGGCATCGCGAGCCGCCCGGCGTCGCGCCAGCTCGATAGTAAAGCTGCTCAGGAGCAGCACCAACGTGTTCACCAGCAACAATCGTGGCAGGCGCACCGGAATCCAATCGTGGACCATGCTGTTCGTGCGCGAATCGAACGTCGGCAACCCTTGCCTGACCACGTACGCGCTGGTGAACGACACGAAAATCATCACGATCCCCACCACGCCAACAAGAAGTCCCAAACGCGCGCGGCGCAATCGCGCATCCAACGGCCGCGAGTCAAAATCATCACCGCCGTCGATCCACGCTGGCGGCGAACCACCATTCGCGCCGGCGCTCGTGGTGGGATCGTCGATCGTTGCCGTGGGGGTATAACTCGCCATACGGGTCTAGTGTGCCGCTACGGTTCGCGGGTCGGTCTGCATCACGAAATCCTGCGGGGCGCCTGGCACGCCGTACTCATACGGACCGTTGTATACAATCGGCGGGTGACCGCCGAAATTGTCGTGCGGAGGCGGCGTCGCGGTGGTCCATTCGAGCGTAGTGGCCTCCCAGGGATTGTCACTCGCCTTCTTGCCGGCCTTCATGCTCCAGAACAGATTGAAGACGAAGATGAGCTGAGCGGCGATGGTGACAAATGCGGAAAAAGTGATGAACGTATTCAGCGGAATCAGCTTCTCCAAATAATGCAGCTCGGTGAATTGGGAGTACCGGCGCGGCTGGCCCGCCATCCCCGCGTAGTGCATGGGCATGAAGATGCAATAGGTGCCCACAAAGGTCAGCCAGAAATGCCATCGCGCCAGGCTCTCGTTCATCATGCGTCCAAACATTTTCGGGAACCAATAATAGGTCGCCGCAAAAATTCCAAAGATGGAAGCAACGCCCATGATGAGATGGAAATGCCCGGTCACAAAAGCGGTGTCGTGCAGCGGAATGTCCAGCGTCGGTTGCGCCAGGAACGGCCCGCTGATGCCGCCCGACACGAACAAAGAAACAAAGCCGATGGCAAACAACATCGGTGACGCAAAGCGAATGCGTCCGCCCCACAAAGTCCCCAGCCAATTGAACGTCTTAATCGCCGAAGGCACTCCGATCGCCATGGTCATGATCGAAAACGCGAAAGCCGAATACGGACTCATCCCGCTCATGAACATGTGATGGCCCCAAACCATGAAGCCCAGCAACCCGATAGACAACATAGCGTAAACCATCGCTTTGTAACCGAAGATCGGCTTCCGCGAGAACACCGATACCAACTGCGAGCACAATCCCATCGCCGGCAAAATCGCGATGTACACTTCGGGATGCCCGAAGAACCAGAATAGGTGCTGCCACAAAAGCGGCGACCCACCCTTGTGCGCGACGACCTGTCCGCTGAACACTGTCAACGGCACATAGAAGCTCGTGCCCGCGTTGCGATCCAACAGCAGTAAGATGCCCGCCGAAAAAAGAACGCCGAAGGCCAGCAGCCCCAGAATCGCGGTGATGAACCAAGCCCAGCAGGTCAGCGGCATGCGCATCATGGACATGCCCTTGGTGCGCATATCCAATGTCGTGGTGATGAAGTTCAGCGCGCTCATCAACGCCCCGATACAGAAAAGCGCGATGCTGATGATCCACAAGTCCGCGCCCGGTCCCTCGCCCGGTCCGGCCGATTGCACCGCGCTCAGCGGCGGATAGCCGGTCCAACCGTGCAGCGGCGCTCCGCCGGTCACGAAAAACGCGCCAAGCATCACGACAAAGGCCAGCGCGGTCACCCAAAACGACAGCATGTTCAGTACCGGGAAAGCCATGTCCGCTGCGCCGATTTGAATCGGCAAAAAATAGTTACCGAAACCTCCTTGCGGCGCGGTAGTCAGCACAAAAAACACCATGATGGTGCCGTGCATGGTCACCAGCGTTAGATACGTTTCCGGTTTGATGTCACCCAGCAGAGGCAAAGTAATGTTTGGCCAGATCAGGTGGATGCGCATCAGCAGCGACAAAAACATGCCGACGAGCACCGCGGTCAGCGCCAAAAAATAATATTGAAGGCCGATGACTTTGTGATCGAGACTGAAGACCCACTTGCGAATGAACCCTTGAGGTGCCGCATGAGCGTGCGCTTCGTGCGCAGCGAATTCCCGGGTAGCCATTATTGTTTTTCCGCCTCCCGCGCCGCCAGCCATTTGTCGAACTCCTCCTGGCTGACGACTTTTAGCATGCCGTGCATTTTGTAGTGACCGAGTCCGCACAACTCCGCGCAAGTGACCTCGAAGTCTCCGGTCGCGATTGGCGTGAAATGCATATGGATGGCCAGGCCCGGCACCGCGTCTTGCTTAAAGCGCATGTTGGGAATAAAGAAGCTGTGGATCACGTCGTGCGCGCGCAAGATTAATTCCACTTCGCGATTCACCGGCACATACATCGTTCCCGATACCACGTCGTCTTTCGACGCCGGGTCGCTGGTGTCCAGTCCGATCGCGCTCTCTCCGCCCGCGGACGGATCGATCAATTCCGGCTTGGTTGCGCCGAATTTGCCGTCGGGGCCCGGATAGCGAAAGTACCAGGCGAACTGCATCCCAGTGACCTCCACCTGCGTCGCGCCGGGCTCCGCCGCGCGAAATCGTTCCGAAGCCCAGATCGAGCTGCTCATCAGGTTCAGTCCGATAAAAAGGATGGCCGTCAGCACGGTCCAGACAATCTCCATCATATTGTTGCCGTGCACGTAGCGCGCCGGCGGTGCGCCGGGCCGCTCGCGATATTTCCACGCGAAAAATCCCAGCAGGACCTGTGCGGCCACAAACACGATGCCCATCAGCAGGAACGTGGTAGCGAAGTGATGGTCAATGCCCGCGGCGGCGGAGGAGGCAGCGGTCGGCAACCACCAGGTCTTGGCGATAAAGAAGTACGTGCTGATGAAGGTGATCAGCCAGATGACAACGAGAACAACGAGGCCCATGCAGCGCGACCTCCGAGCAAAGATTCTCGGCTCGCCCCACCATGGTAGCGCTTAGAATCCCTGGAGTTACAACAGTGGGGCTCCAATCGGCGCGAGTCTACCACAGCTCAGTGCGAGTGCAAGCGCGTTCTTCTTTTTGTGGAGTGCGGCGGTCTTGTTTACCCTGAACCTCGAAGGGCCGCCGCTTTTCGGTCACACACTTTTCCCACAAATGATCCGTCGAGCAAGTCGTCGTTCCTTACAGCCAGGCGAACCACAACTCGCTCCTCAAAAAAATCGACCAACACACGCATTGACGTCCTTTTCCATTTTGAGTAACATCCGGCTCGTTTCCTGGGGGGTCCCTTGTAATGGTAAGGACCTCGCGATGTTCAGCTTCAAATTTTCTCCAACTCGTCGGGGGCCACGCGCTAGCACGCCAGCAGCGCTTCTCCGATTTGAGCCTCGCTGATTCTCTCTCCACGCTTGCTCCACTTCGATCTGCACAGCAAATTTTCAGTTCCATTCACGGGAGGAAACGCGCGGCTGCTTTGGCCGCATTCTAATTTCGAGATCCACGTCCAGGGAGGTAATGGCATGGCGGGCCCGGAGACTCTGTCGGACAAACCGAAACCGGATGCGTCGAAAACATCGGCAAGTGCCGATGACGCAACCAAGTACGTGGGCACGCCTGCGGTCGGTACCTCGAAAGCGGCGGCCGCGGCCGGTTTGCCAACCGTTGGCCCCAAGGACGATCAAGTCAACAACCGCCGGCGTCGTTTAGTGTGGTGCGCAGTCACTGGTTTTCTGGGCGCTTGGTTCATCGCCTTCCTGCGCTTCTTTCTTCCCCGCACTTTGTTTGAGCCGCCTACCGTCTTCAAAATTGGCTATCCCTCCGACTACGCGCTCGGCGTGGACACCAAGTGGCAGCAGAAATATCGCATCTGGGTTGATCGCACGCCCGACCGGGTGTTCGTCATCTACGCGCGCTGCACGCATCTCGGCTGCACCCCGGACTGGAAATCCAGCGAAAACAAATTCAAGTGTCCGTGTCACGGCAGCGGCTATGACAGTGAAGGCGTGAATTTTGAGGGACCCGCGCCGCGGCCGATGGATCGCGCCCACGTCGAACTCGCTCCGGACGGTCAGATCGTTGTCGACACTTCGCGTCTCTATCAATGGCCCAAGGGGCAACCCAGCCATTTCAGCGACCCGGGCTCGTTCTTACAGGTATAACTCATGGCCGACGAGAAAAATGCAAACGGCAAGAACGGGAAGTCAATCGGACTTGTTGAGCGCCTGAAAGACGATCTCAATTCCCTAAGGACCGATCTTCCCGCCAAAGCCAAAGAACAGGTCGAAGTCCTCAAAAATCCCACCAAGACGCAGCTCTACACTTCCATCTTCCGCCACAAGCACGACGACACTCCGCGCAATCGCGCCCTCGGCGTGCTCTCCAACGTTTTCCTGCATCTGCATCCGGCAAAGATTAATCGCGACGCGGTTCGCTACAGCTACACCTGGGGCATGGGCGGCATCACTTTCTATTTGTTTCTGGTGTTGACCTTCACCGGCGTGCTGCTCATGTTTTACTACCATCCCAGCAAAGTGCAGGCCTTCCGCGACGTCCTCTACCTCGAGCACGACGTCCCCTTCGGCAAACTGCTCCGCAATATGCACCGCTGGGCCGCTCATCTGATGGTCATCGCCGTCGAGCTGCACATGTTTCGCGTGTTTCTCACCGGCTCGTATAAGAAGCCGCGCGAGTTCAATTGGAACGTCGGTGTGATTCTTCTAGTCCTGACGCTGCTGCTTTCTTTCACCGGCTATTTGCTGCCCGATGATCAGCTCGGCTTCTGGGCCGTCACCGTGGGCACCAACATGGCTCGCGCCACTCCGCTGCTTGGCCACGAAGGTCCGTTCGGCGCGCAGATGGGCATGACTCCTTATAATGATGTGCGCTTTGGTTTGCTCGGCGGCTCCATCGTCGACGCCAACGCGCTCCTCCGCTCCTACATTTGGCACTGCATCGGCATTCCTATCATCGCCTTGATTTTCATGGTGGTGCACTTCTGGCGCGTCCGCAAAGACGGCGGCATCTCCGGTCCGGCGCAAGTGATCCTCGATTCAGAGATTAAGGAGCCAAGGAAATAGCCATGGACTGGCGGCAATTGTGGGAAATCATGTCCGCGCCGGACAATGTGCCGATCATCGCGCTCATTCCGCTGCTTGCCTTCTACATATTTCTCGCCTGGCGGCAGGCGCACGCCAACGACTTGCTCATCGAGCAACTGGAAGGCAACGCCGCTTTAGCCAAGACCCACCACCGCAAAGCCTGGCCCTTCAAGCCCGGTTGGCAGAAGGAAGTCCACGTCTGGCCCTTTCTTCTTCGTATCGAATTCCTGGCCGCCATCATCGTCACCATCATTCTCATGGTGTGGTCTATTACGCTGAACGCGCCTCTCGAAGAGCCTGCCAATCCCAATCTCACCATGAACCCTGCGAAGGCGCCGTGGTATTTCCTTGGCCTTCAGGAAATGCTGGTGTACTTCGACCCGTGGATTGCCGGTGTGGTCATGCCCACGCTCATCATTTTTGGCTTGATGGTCATACCTTATATAGACACCAATCCGCTGGGCGCCGGCTATTACACCTGGAAGCAGCGTAAATTCGAGATCGGCACGTTCCTTTTCGGCTTCATCGTTCTGTGGGTGTCCATGATCACCATCGGCACCTTCATTCGCGGTCCCGGCTGGCAATGGTTCTGGCCCGGACAAACCTGGGACCACAACCGCCTCATCTACGAAGTCAATCGCGATTTGCCGGACCTTTTCGGCATCACCTCCAACCTCGGCAAAGCCATCTTCGGCGCCGTAGTGGTCGGCGGCTTTTTCGCCATCGGCGGCTTCGTGGTCCACGCTCTGTATCGCCGCTACAACGCCAAAAATTATCAGCGCAAAAGCCTGCTCCAATATTCCATCCTGATGGTCTTCTTCCTGACCATGATCGGCCTGCCCATCAAGATGCTCCTGCGCCTGATGTTCCACATTAAATATGTCTGGATAACCCCATGGTTCAATGTCTAGGCGGAGATGAAAGAGGCTAATCATGCAACGGCGTGACTTCCTGAAGCTGGGAGCAGTCACAAGTGGAACGATCTTGCTGGGAGGCACAGGTCGCTTTCGGAGTCTCGTGGCCGCGCCCAAGGAAATCCCTACCGTAGACCGGCTGGTCATGACCAATCTGGTCGACAACGTTTATGACATCTTCGCCAAAGGCGGAAAACTTGGCAGCCTCATGGTCACCCGAAATAATTTGCCCTTCCCCTACGGCTCGGACGTCGCCCTGCTCTCTGAGCATGGGCTGGCCTTTCACCTTCAGTCCTTCCGGGGAGCGGAGGAAAAGCAGATCCTGGTGGACTTCGCGCTCACTCCTCACACCCTCACAAACAATTACCAAGGATTGAAAGTCGACCCTGCTAAGGCTGATGCCCTGATCATTAGCCATGGTCACGTCGACCACTACGGCGGCCTGCTCGACTTGGCGCGGAGCCTCCAGGGGCACGGCAAACCGGGGCTCACCCTCTATGCTGGCGGGCGTGACACGTTCTGTCATCGCTGGGTCGTGCAGCCGGATGGAAAAAACCTCGACTACGGCGAGCTGAAACAGGATGCGCTCGAAGCGCAAGGACTAAAGGTCGCGCTCGCCGAGGAGCCCACCACTGTGGCCGGCCATGCGATGACTTCAGGTCACATCCCGCGCATCACCGATTTCGAGACGTCTCCTCCGGCCGCTCGACTCGAGGCCGGCGCAACCGGCTCCGGTTGTGATGCCACGTTCCATTTCCCTCCTGGCACTATAAAGGTCGAAGCCAAGCCGGGAGATTTAATAAAGGACATCTTCTGGGGCGAGCACGCAACCGCTTACAACGTGAAGGATCGAGGCCTGGTCGTGATCTCATCCTGCGGCCACGCTGGCATCATCAACTCGGTTCGCCAGCTCCAGAAGTCCACGGGGGTTGAGAAGGTGCACGCCGTAGTTGGCGGCTGGCACTTGGCTCCATACCCGGATGACATCATTGACAAGACCGTGGCAGCGCTGAAGGAAATCGACCCGGATTACCTGATTCCCATGCACTGTACCGGCTTCCGCACGATGATGGCCGTACAGCGCGAGATGCCACAGAAGCTGATCATGCCCTCGACGGGCACGCGTGTCGTCTTTGGAGCCTAGCTCCGATGCAAAAGCAGCAAGGAAACCTCGGCTAGGAGAAACTGGTGCCCGATAAGCCCATTCCCGATGACGATCCGATAGTAAGCAAATCGCTGGCGCCGCACTACGTCATAGCGGTGGTCATCCTCATGGCCACGCTCTTCTGGGCGTTGTGGGATGAAGATTTCGGCCAGCGTCCCTGGAAATCCTTTCAGCAGGAATGGAAAACGCGCTACTCGGCCTTCCTGAAGACTGCAAGCTCGCAGTCCAACGCATCGCAAAAAGATGTCGAAGCGGCTTCCGAATACCAGGCGGTGAAGTTGTCCTTCGACCAGGCCAACCAAGCCGCCGCTCCGCGCTACAAGGAAATCAACGAGAAGTTGCGCGACGTCGGCGCCAAAATCCTTGCGGTCCAGAACGTCTTCACCGACCGCCGCGCCTATGTCAACGCCTCCACCTACGACATCGAAACGGAAACCAGCAGCTCCGCCAAGCAACGCAAACAACGAAATCTCGACGCGTACAAGCAGGAAGTCACGACTGTCGAATTCCCCGATGGCAGCAAACAAAAATTTAATTTCCCGCAGCTCGAGGAAACCTACAACGAGCTGCGTAACGAGCGCACCAGCCTAAGCGCCGAACTCGGCGAGCTCATTAAGCCTGTCAACGAGCAGAAAGAAAAGCTGGATGCCTACGTTTCCGAACACATGGTCAATCTCACCCCTTCGCAGATCGCCGGCTTGCAGGACAAAACGAAACGATGGGACCCGGCAATCGTCCAGATCAATGTGCCCGAAGCGAACATCGTCGACCGCTGCGAATCTTGCCACATGGGCATTCGCGAGCCTGTCAAGCTGACGGCCGCGGCCATGTCCCTCAAGGGCAAGAAGCCCGACGAGTATGCTCGCGCGTTCACCAGCCATCCGGAACCCGATCTGCTGAAGGTCCACGACCCCGACAAATTTGGTTGTTCACCATGCCATCAGGGCAATGGACGCGCTACTACCAGCGTTGAGAAAGCGCACGGCAATTACGAGCATTGGCTCTGGCCGCTGTTCCCGCGCGGAGATATGGAAGCCGGCTGCCAAACTTGCCACGCCGCGGATATGGTGTTGGTCACCAACGACGTGGGCTGGACCCTATCGAAGGGAAAAGACTTGTTCCGCCAGCGCGGCTGCGTCGGCTGCCATCGCTACGAAGGTTACGACAAGGAGCCTGAAGACTTACTCTCCATCGCACAGCAAATCAAGCTCATCGAGCAGGACAAAAAGGACAACCTGAAGCAAGCCAACTACCTGATGAAGCAGGCTGACGCCGCCCAAAGCAATGAAGAAGCCAACCACCTCAACGATCGCGCCGTCGCACTCAAAGTTACCAACAGCAAGCTCGATCTGCGCATCGTTCAGCTCGATCGCACCAACAAAAGCCTGTTGCAGGACATGAAGAAAGTCGGTCCTAATCTCAAGGACATTCGTCTCAAGCTCAATAAGAACTGGATTCCCGTTTGGCTCAAGAAGCCTAGCGCCTTCCGTGCCACCACGAAAATGCCCGACTTCCGTTTCAACGATGAACAGATCCAATCCATCTCCGCATACATTTGGCAGTCGGCTCTCACTGATCCGTTGCCAAAGCACAAGCCCGGCAGCGCTTCCCACGGAAAAGAACTCCTCGAATCGCGCGGCTGTCTCGCCTGCCATTCCATTGGCGAAGGCGACCAGGTGCAAGGCGGAACCTTCGCTGCCAATCTCACGCGCGTCGGTGAAAAGGACAATTACGATTACCTTGTCCGCTGGGTGCATAACGCTCGCGAACGCACGCGCCCCTACTGCCCCTACGAGAAGAAAGATATCGGCCCGGAGGACTACAAGAAAAAAGGCTTGCCCTATGTCTTCGATCTGGACCACAGCAGGTGCCCCAACGACGGCCACGAACTGGAAGTCCAGAACATGACGGTAATGCCCAGCCTGCGCTTATCTCCACAAGATGCGGAAGACATCGCCAGCTATCTTGTCACCTTGAAGAAGCAGGAGCCTTCCTCGTACGCCGACGCCTCCTTCATGGACGATCCCAAGCTCAAGGACGAAGGCAAGAAGTGGATTCGCCACTTTGGGTGCGCTGGCTGTCATGAAATCTCCGGCCTGGAAGACGAAGGCCGCATCGGCACCGAGTTGACCACAGAAGGCAGCAAGCCCATCGAGCGCCTCGATTTCGCTCTGCTCACAGAAACCGCGCAGCGCGGCGGCCATGAACCCATCACCGATGCCGACGATCTGGCGCGCTTACCGGAAGGTCCGGCCAAAGAGCCTTGGTACGACCACAAAGGTTTCTTTGAGCACAAACTCGCCGAGCCTAATATCTGGGACCAGGGCAAAATCAAGCCGGAAGAAGAAAAGCTCCGTATGCCCAATCTCCATCTTGGTAAAGAGGAGGTCCAGGCCCTCACTACCTTCCTTATGGGCAGCCAGGAGAGCGCGCTACCCGTGACGTATCTATACAAACCGCTTGACTATCGCCGCGACATTCAAGAAGGCTGGTGGGTCGTGGCCAAATATAACTGTACGGGTTGTCATCAGATAATCCCCAGTCAGAAGACGGTCCTGATGCGGCTGCCTCGCTATCAAGACGCGCAAGAGCAGCTTCCCCCCAAACTTCTCACCGAAGGCTCGCGTGTGGATCCGGACTGGCTGCTTCGTTTCCTCAAGAACCCTGCTCTCAGCGAAACGGACACCAACCGCAACGGCATCCGCGCCTATCTCCAGGTGCGCATGCCCACGTTCTCTTTCTCGGAAAATGAATTGGGCAAGCTGGTGCGTTTCTTCCAGGCGCTATCACGCCAGCCCTTCCCGTACATTCCGGAACCTGCGCCAGCACTCACTGCCAAAGAAACCGATATGGCGCGCAGCCTTTTCAGCAGCCCGGCCGCGCCGTGTTTGAAATGCCATGCCACCGGCGATCCCGCCCACGATAAAACCGCCACCGCGCCTAACTTCCTGCAAGCCAAGGGGCGCCTCAAACCCGATTGGGTGGAGCGCTGGATCATCGACCCCCAAGCTATAAGCCCCGGCACCTCCATGCCTTCCGGGTTGTTCAAGCGGGAAAACAATCGCTGGACTTTTTCCGGCCCCGTCCCCGCATCGTTCAATGGCTACGACAAGGACCACACCAAACTATTGGTCGAATATATTTTCCAACTCACCCCGGAGGAGCAGCGCCGGGTGAGCGCGTCGATGGGCCGCGCGCGAGCCGCTGCAGGCGGCGGCTCTAATCCGGTAAGCGCAACGGTCGCTCCGCGCAGCACGCTCGCGAATAGGTGACGCGCCCTAAACCAATTTGCTATTTCAAGAGAGAGGCAGGAACAAAATGAAAATAAATAAATCGCTGGCAACCGGGAGCCTGGCGTTTTTGCTCGGAGCAACTCTCCTGGCAGGTTGCGGCAAAAAGGAAACCGCCGAGGAGCAACCGGCTTCCGGGCCGGCCGCGGCCCCGGCGGCCACACCGATTGATCCCGCCACGGCGGCAAGCGTGAGCGGAACCGTAAAATTCGATGGCGCGGCGCCCAAGGCCGCCAAAATCGACATGAGCCAGGATGCCAACTGCTCCGGCTCGAACACCGCCGAAAATGTGGTCGTCAGCGGCGGCCACCTCGAGAACGTCTTCATCTATGTGAAAGAGGGCCTGGGCAGCCGCACCTTCGCTGTTCCTACGGACGCCGTCACACTCACGCAGAGCGGCTGCAAATACAAACCGCATGTCCTCGGGGTGATGGTCGGGCAAACCATTAAGATCGTCAACGGCGATCCCACCACTCACAACATTCATCCCACTCCCAAGGACAATCGCGAGTGGAACGAGTCGCAGGCTCCGCAAGCCGCCCCCCTCGAAAAGACCTTTGCGCGCGAAGAAATCTTGCTTCCGGTGAAGTGCAACCAGCATCCTTGGATGCGCATGTTTGTCAACGTGGTCAAGAGCCCGTTTTACGCGGTGAGCGGGCCGGACGGCAAATTTGAAATCAAGGGCCTGCCGCCCGGCGACTACACCATCGCCTTCGTGCACGAAAAGCTAGGCGAGCAAGATCAAAAGGTGACCCTGGCCGCGAAAGACAGCAAAACGGTGGACGTAACCTTCAAGCCCGGCACCTGATTTGGAGTGCGGCGGTCTTGCCGGCCTGCCGCAGGCGGGCCGCCGCTTTCACGGTTGTAACGAGGGTTAGGCGTTGCCAGGTGCGCCATATCTGGCGACGGTTACGCGGTCATCGAATCAGGTAAGGAGCCAGCTTGCTTCTAATCATGCTCTTGCTTTCCTTGCTGCTCGGCCTTCTCTCGCT
>Ga0307474_10000632_pt1 | contig 25220 bp, 22 predicted proteins | sample atmos_gasesECM1C_2_FD_203312 | JGI IMG/M metagenome (GOLD analysis project Ga0307474, IMG submission 203312) | Hardwood forest soil microbial communities from Morgan-Monroe State Forest, Indiana, United States - atmos_gasesECM1C_05 | ecosystem: Environmental > Terrestrial > Soil > Temperate... | reverse complement strand
GCTCCCAGATTGCAATGCTGTTAGGAATTCGCTCGTCACTCGGCGCAAGTCCGCCGAAAAAGGGGCATTAATGCTGACAAAGAAGGCGCTTGTCGTCGGAATTTTCTGTTCGTTTGCATTTTCCCTTTGTCCACTGCTTTACAGCCAGGCGAATGGCAGCTTTTCCGGCACCGTCTCTGACAAAGCTGGCGCCGTTGTCCCTGGCGCGACCGTGAAGGCCATCTCGCAGGGCACCGGCGTCTCACGCGAAGCCAAGACCGACGACTCGGGGCACTACTTGATTCCACTTCTGCCGGTGGCGTTCTATACCATTCGCGTAGAGTCGCAGGGATTTCAGATCACCGAACAGAAAGACGTCCGGCTGCAGGTTGACGAGCACCGTGAAATAGATTTCTCCCTCGCACCCGCATCGGTCTCTTCGACCGTTGAAGTCAGCGCCACCGAAGTGGCCGTAGAGACAACAAATCCCACGCTCGGTCAGGTGATTACTTCCGAGCAGGTCGCCGACCTTCCGCTAAATGGCCGCAACTTCGTGCAACTGGCGACGCTGACGCCGGGCACGACTGCATCCACCAGTCCAGTGAGCTTTTTCAATGGTGCTGCCAGCAGTGAAGCTTCCACTCGCGGATCGTTCTCGCTTTCCGTCGGCGGCTCGCGCGAGCAGAGCACCGACTGGCTGCTCGACGGGAATGACAACAACCAACTCGATGAAGGTGGAATTGGGATTTTCTCTTCGATTGACGACATTCAGGAATTTAAGGTTCTAACGTACAACTACTCGGCGGAATATGGGGAGCGTGCAGGGCCGACCGTATTGGTCACCACGAAGTCAGGATCGAACCAGTTTCATGGGTCGATCTTCGAATTTTTTCGCAATACGAAGCTCGACGCCAGCACGCCTTTCGTCAACAAAACGCCACAATACAACCTGAACCAGTTCGGTGGTTCTTTCGGCGGCCCCATCCAAAAGGACAAAACATTCTTCTTTGTCGACTACCAGGCGAAAATGCAGCGTAAAGGAGTTCCGTTCGCGGGCGTCGTTCCGTCAACAGCCATGACGACACCGGACCCCAACGGGGATTACGACTATAACCTGGATCCCTTCGGGCTCACTCGCGGGGTTCCGCAGGCACAGTACGGCAATAAGGTTTTGTATCCGAACCTCACCAATCCGTTTGCTGCGGGCGCACCTTTTGAGTGCAATGCCTCGGGCAACGCGATTGTGCCCAACAGCAGCGGCATACAAACAGGCGGCACGCCCTGCAACGTAATTCCGGCGGCCTTCGTTAACCCGGTAGGTCGAGCTGTGCTTAGCCTTTATCCCGTTCCCAACGCGAACAATCCCTCCCTGGAGTTCAACTACACCCTCGTGCCGGACAGGAAGCTTAACGAAGGCACCGGGGATATCCGCCTCGACCACAATTTTTCCAGCAAAGATTCCATCTTTGCGCGCTTCAGCTACGATCAAGCGACGAACTTCGTTCCGGGCGGCTCTCCCGGATTTTCTGAAGCTACGGCATTTGGGAGCACGCAATTCATTGAAAATCATGGACGCAACTTAGCGTTGTCGGAAACCCACATTTTTTCGGCCAAAACCATCAATCAGTTTAATGCTGGGTTTAACCGGATTTTCAACCACATACTCTCGTTTGGCACTGGCAGCTGTAAGGCGGCGAGACTGGTCGATCCAGTAACCGGCCTGGCTGCACCCATCCCCGGTGCGGATTTAGGCAGCGCGTGCGACAGTTTTACGGGCTATCCCGCGAGCCTGAACCAGGCCACGAACGATTGCGAGGGTTGTGGCCTCACTTCATTCTCGATGTCCAGCTACTACTCCGTGGGTGATCGAGGGTTTGCACCCTATCAGGGCGGAACCAATGTTTACTCATTTTCCGACACCCTCGAATTGATCCGGGGGAAACATGAGATCCGGTTCGGCGGGGTATTCCGCGACAATCAGATGAATGTGAGGAATAACGCGTTCCAGGACGGCTTCATCTCAGAGATTGGGAATCAAACGGGCGACGACATCTCCGACACTCTGATCGGCGGGATGGGAAATTTTGCTGCCCACGACCAGACATTTCTGGGCGCCACGGTTGGCCGACGCTGGAAAATGGTTCGCCCGTTCGTCCAGGATAATTGGCGAGTGAGCGGCGACCTGACCGTGAACCTCGGATTGGCTTGGGCCATAGTCACGCCTGAGACGGAGGTTGAAAATCGTCAGTCGAATTTCGATTTTCAAACTGGCAAGTGGTACGTAGCCAAGGGCGCTCCGGCACTCAGTGGTTGCACGACGTGCGTCTCGTCCGACGGACGCGTGGGCATTCAGCTCGACAAGACCGCCTTGGAGCCGCGCATCGGGCTGGCCTGGAAACCCATGGGAAGCCAGAGCACCGCTATCCGCTTGGGGTATGCTATCTTCCACGACTCTGCATGGAACCAGGGCGGACAGGGATTGTGGCAGAACCCGCCGTACTACGCGGAAGTCGATCCCAATGTTATTTTTGGCTTCGCGTTTGGCGTTCCCGCCAACTCATTAACCGACGGCTTCCTTTTTCCGTCGAGCAGTCCTCAGCCCGCTTCCACCGTCGCCGTTCCGGGCGGTTACATTTACAACGCGCCCGTGAACCCCACCGCTTATACGGGAACTATTCAATCCCAGAATCGCAACTTTAAGCAGGGCGTGGTGCAGCAGTTCAATCTCAATATCGAGCATCAATTGCCCGGAAATGTTGTGCTGACTGTGGGTTATGCCGGCTCTCGCAGCGCCCACATTCTGGTGAGCCAGGTCGACGAAAACATCTCTTCGCCTCTGGCGTGTCCGGGCAATGGCGCCTTTACAGTGCCCGGATATACGCTTGGCTGCGGCCAGCCAAACTTCCCCTATACGCCGTTCCAGTTCATCAATAGCAACAACAGCATTGGTTCAGCTCGTTATGACTCTCTGCAAGTCAAGGCGGAGACTAAGAGTGCGCGGCACGGCCTTTACGCCCTTGTGGGCTACACTTATTCCCGCAACTTCGACAGTGGCTTTACGGATGGCCTCGGCACTAACGCTGGCGCTTTGTACTGGCCCCTGCCGGGAACGAAGAGGCTGGATTGGGGTTTGTCGCAACTGAACCTCAACAACGTCTTTACCGCCAGTATTCTGTACGATCTGCCCTTTGGTAAGGGCAAACGCTACGGCAGCAACTGGAGCGGAGCCACCAACACCCTGCTGGGACATTGGCAAGTGAACCTGATCGAGCGAGCCGAGTCTGGATTTCCCCTGTTTGTCGTCGATAGCGATAACGCGGATATTTTTCCTGGCGCCGCGGGGGACTCGGGAACGTTCTTCAATTACAACGGCTTCAGCTTCAACCGACCCAACCAGGTTGGTGATCCGAACAAGGGAGGGCCAGAGCCGGGTGGTACGAACTGTCCCGCCAAGGTCCACACGCTACAGAACTGGTTCAATCCTTGCGCCTTCGCAAAAGCTCCGGCAGGCGAGCTTGGCACCGCCGCACGGGCGCCTGTCTATGGCCCGCGTTTTGTGAACACGGATTTCTCGATTATCAAGGATTTCCCAATGTCTTTCCGCGAGGGCATGAATCTGCAATTTCGTGCGGAGTTCTTCAATCTGTTCAACCACCCGCAGTACTTCCTTCCCGGCATCGGTGACACCGGGCAGCAGGACATAAACTCCTCCAATTTCGGTGTCATCAATCAGACGGTGAACAACTCGCGCGATATTCAGTTTGCTCTCAGGCTGAATTTCTAGTCATTTCTCGCGTGTTTTAAACATCGGGCCGACTGAGACACACCCAGTCTGCCCTTCACTTTACAGGTCTCAGCGTTTGCCCGAGGACCGTAACTGAGGTTAGCGATGAAGTTGTTCCGAGTTCGGGTATTCGCGGGAAGCATTGTTCTCTCGTCGTTGTGCCTCATGGCGTCGGCTCAGGCAAAGCGGAAGATCATCATCGACCAGGATGCCGCGGGGCCTGCGGGGACAGATCAGCAGTCGATGTTGCTTCTGATTCAGTCGCCGCAGACCGAAGTTCTGGGGATCACGGTAGTGACGGGAGATCAGTGGCTCCATGAGGAAGTAGGACACACATTGCGAATGCTCGAACTGATCGGTCGTACTGACATTCCGGTGGTTCCAGGAGCGGAGTATCCGCTGGTCCGGCGGCAGCAGGACACCGAACAATGGGAGCAAGAGTTTGGTTCTGTGCCGTGGCTGGGAGCATGGACGCCAAAGTACTACCATCCTCCCGACCAACTCGGCGAAATGCCGGAGGGTAAGCCCACGACGCGGCCTGTCGAGGAAGATGCGGCGCATTTCCTGCTGCGCATGGTTCACAAGTTTCCGCAGCAAATCACGATCTACGAGGGCGGGCCGATGACGAATCTGGCGCTGGCCATTTCGATCGACCCGGAATTCGCCGGCTTGGCTAAAGAGCTGGTTTTCATGGGCGCAAGCTTCAATCCACGGACCGACGACCCAGAGTTCGCCAATACTCCAACTCACGAATTTAATCTCTGGTTTGATCCGGAAGCTGCCCACGTTGTGCTTACAGCGCCGTGGAAGAAAATCGTTTGCACTTCGGTAGATATTTCGGTCAAGACCAGGCTTACTTCCGATCTAATTGACCGCATCAAGGCCAGCGACTCGGCGTCGGCGCAGTACATCGGCAAGTTCGCGCGCTTGCGTGGGAACTACAACTATTTGTGGGATGAATTAGCCGCCGCGGCTTGGATCGATCCAGGGATCATCACGAAAAAGGAAATGTTATTTCTCGATGTGAACCTGGATCGTGGAGCCGGTTACGGCAACACCTTGAGTTGGACACAGCACGACAAGCCGAAGCTCATCACTCAACCGGTCGAGGTACAGGATGATGTCGACGTCGGCAAGTTCTACCAGATGTTTGTCGATCTGCTTTCGGCAAAGACGCCGCGTCCCAACTGAGTTGACGGCTACCGAACGGGGATGTTCGAACTCCAGCAATCGGCAACGATCAGCCAGGCGCCCAGCCTCCGCCAGGATTTCAAGTATTTGCCGCGGTCGGCGATGATGGTGCCATCCGGTTGGCGGATAGCTACAGAGTAGCGACCGATCTCCGTGGCCAGATCGCCAGAAGACTCCACGCGAACGGTTTCCAGGCGAAGATCTTCGTATCCGGCATCGCCGAACTCGCGGAGAAGTTGCTCGATCGCCTTAGGTCCGTATGCGGTTTCGCGGTGGGGCGCCATCAACGCGCCGTCTTGGCTGAAGAGAGCCGCAGCTTGGTCGTAGTTGCCGGTGTTGAACGCGGTGACGAAGTCCTGAGCAAGGTTGCGAAGCAGAGACTGCACATCCAAGAACGGACGTGAGTCCGCCACAGAGCTGGAATAGGGCCGGTACATCTACTACCTCCTGGGGGAAGGCCAAGAGTTTCTTCCATGGCCAGACTGGAAGCCGACTCTTAATGCAGACAGGATTCTAGCGCAGAATTGGCTGTGGAAGGGATAAAATTTTGTGAATTAGACAAATGATGGATTTGGGGGGCGAACTGCCGGAAGACGGTTTCCTACTTGTGCGAAGCAACATGCAGGTCTATGGTGCGCCCATGGGCGAAACTGAGGCTGAGACCAGCGGAAGCAGTCTCGAGGGAAATCGTAAGGACTCGGCTGTGGCAGGACCAGGGAATGGGCATCCCGAGCGTTTTTGTCCCAATTGTTCGAGCGAACTGAAAGAGAGCCGGTGCAAGTTGAGTTGCGAGAAGTGTGGATTCTATTTGAGTTGTTCGGATTTTTACTGACGCTCACATGACGCCTTCGAGATTCCGGCGCCCTGACAGCCTGATCGCTCACCGTCTACAATAGAAAGGGACTTGATTTGCTATTCATAGGAGAAAGCGATGCAACGGAAGGCAAGTGCGGTTTGGAAAGGTGGATTGAAAGATGGGAAGGGGTCGATTTCGGCTCCGGGTGGAGTACTCAACGACACGCAATATTCCTTTACGTCTCGGTTTGAAAATGGTCCGGGAACGAACCCGGAGGAACTGATTGCGGCGGCCCATGCGGCATGCTTTTCGATGGCATTGTCGGCGCAACTGGGTGGGGCAAATCTGACACCGGAGAGTATCAACACGAACGTGACGCTCACCATGGAAAAACTGGATTCGGGCTGGACGATTACATCGAGCCACATCGATGTAGTGGGCAAGGTTCCGGGAGCGGATGCGGCTGCATTTCAGAAGTATGCGGAAGCGGCCGAAAAGGGCTGTCCCGTATCGAAGGTGTTGAACGCAAAAATTTCCATGACTGCCAAGCTCGGCTGAATGAAAATCCAAATACGTTCGCGAGAACGAATCGATCGAGACCAGCTGCGGGAACGTTGACACCTCTGCGCCGCACTGTAAAATAGAACAGTTGATCTTCCTGACACGGCGGCCTTGCGGCCGCCGCTGCATTGCAGTCCAAGATTGCCATCGTGGCGGAATTGGCAGACGCGCATGGTTCAGGTCCATGTACCGGCAACGGTGTGGGGGTTCGAGTCCCTTCGATGGCACCAAGAAATAGATCTCTAGCGGGACGCTCTTCTTCTTTCCGTTTGCGCGTGAAGTACACTCTTTTCATGCAAAACCTCCCTTCTTTAGTTCGTCGCAATGCACTGGCATGTGTGTTTTCTATTGGGCTGGCCGGAGTCTGTCCTGGGCAGAAGCTCGCCATCACGATGGACGACCTGCCGGCGAACGGGGCGCTGCCTCCAGATGTGACCATGACGCAAACGGCGAAAAATGTGGTGGCAATTTTGAAGAAGCAGCACGTTCCTCCTGTGTATGGGTTTATCAACGCGAAAAAACTTGAGGGAAGCACAGACGCCGCCGAAGCCCTGAAATTATGGGCGGCAGCGGAGCCGGTTGGGAATCACACGTATTCACACCTGGATCTGGAGCAGAATACGGCGGAGGCGTATGAGCGAGATATCGAAGAAAATGAACCAGCCCTGGAACTCCTCAATGCGAGCAATAACTGGCGGTGGTTGCGATATCCGTATCTGCATGAGGGCGACACGGTGGAGAAGCGGCGGGCGGTGCGGGCATACCTAAAAGCGCGTGGATACCGGATTGCACAGGTGACGCTCGATTGGGAAGACTATCTGTGGAATTTTGCCTACGCGCGTTGCGCTGCGAAGAACGATACAAAGGCGATTGCGTGGTTGCGCTCTAGCTATTTAGATACGGCGTCTCAGTTTCTTGATCTGGGCCGGGAAAACGCGAAGCTGATCTATGGGCATGAGATCAGCTACGTCCTCTTAATGCACCTGGGCGCGTTCAGCAGCTCGATCTTGCCGGATGCGATCGATCTCTTGAAGAAAAAAGGATTCAAATTAGTGACGCTGGAAGAGGCAGAAAGTGATGCGGCGTATGAAGACGATCCGGATGTTGGCTTGCACGATGCTGGGACGCTGTTGGACCAATGGATGCAGGTGAAGCAGATCAAAGAGCCGATGCACACGGAGAAGCCGTATAAAGAACTGGAGACTATTTGTCAGTAAACGCGCGAGCAATACCGGCTGTTCTAGTGGTTATTCTTCGTGGTCCAGGGCCTTACCGTCCGGCCCCACCTGGATTTCAGAGCGCTTGCCACCGGCAGTGACCACTGCCTCATAGGCGACCAGTTTGTCGTGTTTGGTGATGGATTCGACCTTGCCAATCTTGCCTTTGCCCGATTTGGCCTGGAGTCCGGATTGCACCGCGTCGGGCAGCGATGAGAACTCAATCTGCTCTTCCACTTCGGCGACGGCGCCCGCTCCGTCGATCAGGATGTCTTTGCTGTGACCATTCACAGTCAGCTCGGCCTCGTAATAAGTCTTTCCATTTTCTTTCTCTTCGTTGAAACCGCGAATAGTCGCGCCCGCAGTGTGGTTAGCGACGGTTTTTTCGACGGCAGCAGGGAGGTCGGAGCGGTTGATCTTCTTTTCGTGATCCTGTGCGAGCGCCTGACTGGTACAGAGGACGGCCGCGATCGAGGTTAACGCGCAGATGCTTGGAAGTCTCATTGCGATCTCCTATTGAAGAGCGGGGCAGGGCCGCTACTTGGCTCGATCATACTGTCAGAAGGGTGAAATATATCTGAAAAGGATCCGACGGATTCCGAACCGGGATCGCGGTAACGCGCGAAGCATAATCGCGGTTCAAGATGACAAAGTCAAAAGTTATGCCGCTCGATGGATGCACCCTTTCCTTCCCGTATAATTCAGGCACTTGTATGCCTGTTTCCCTTGACCGGATTGTCAATTCGACTCGCGAAAGAGTTGCCACTGCGAAGCGCGAGGCCGATATGCGCGGAATGGAGCTTCAGGCGGAACGGCATGAGCCGCGCGGGTTTCGGCGTGCCTTGGAACGAAGGGCCGGGTCGGCGGTGATTGCAGAACTCAAGAAGGCGTCGCCCTCTAAGGGATTGATCCGGGCGGAGTTTTGTGTTGAAGAGTTGGCACGAGAGCTCGAAGCGGCGGGCGCGGCGGCGCTTTCTGTGCTGACTGATGAGGAGTTTTTTCAGGGATCGCTCGGAAATTTGCAGCGGGCATCGGCGGCGGTGAACATTCCGTGCCTTCGCAAAGATTTTATTGTGGATGAGTTTCAATTATTGGAAGCTCGCGCGAATTCGGCGGATGCAGTGCTGCTGATTGTGGCGGCTTTGACGGATGCGGAACTGCGGACGCTGGCGCGCGCGGCGCGGTCGCGCGAGCTGGACGTTCTGTGCGAAGTGCATGACGAGGAAGAATTGCAGCGTGCGGTGGATGCGGGATGCGATTTGATTGGGGTGAACACGCGCGATCTGCGGACATTCAAGGTGGATGTGCAAACCGCATTCCGGATGGCCGACCGGATTCCCAAGAATGTGGTTCGGGTGGCGGAGAGCGGGATTCGGTCGACGGAAGATATCACGCGGCTGCGTGCGGCCGGGTATCAGGCGTTTCTGATCGGGGAGACGCTGATGCAGGCTCAGAGGCCGGGAGAGATGCTGCGGGAGTTGGCTGCAGGCGCCGAGTTGCGTGTTTCGGGTGTGAAATGACTTGGATCAAGATTTGCGGGATGACGAATTTGGAAGATGCGCTGACCGCGATTGATGCCGGGGCTGATGCACTGGGTTTTGTGTTTTACAAAAAGAGTCCGCGGAACATAACGGTGGAGGCGGCGCGGGAGATTGTGCAGAAGCTACCGGAGGGAGTCGAGAAGATTGGGGTGTTTGTGAATGGAGGGGAATTGGATCCGATGGACGTGCTTCTGGATGCTGGATTGACTGGAACGCAAACCTACGTTTCCCCTGGGAACACTGAACGGCTCACTTGCGGAGCGAAGGGAATCGGCGCGTCTTTGCTCCCTAAGCGTGCAAGATTCTTGATGGCGATGTCTATGAAGTCCCTGCGCGAGAACGAGACAGATTTGACGATGGACTTTACGGGGTGGAAAAGAAATCTACCCGAAGGATTTTCGCTTCCAGAGGGCTTGATGGACACTTTTCTGCTGGACTCAGGGGGCCTCGGGACGCCGGGTGGGACAGGGACGACGTTTGATTGGCGACGAGCTATATCGATCTCAGACGGGATGCGGCGAGCCGGTTTGAAATTGGTGGTCGCAGGTGGATTAACGCGAGAGAATGTGGGCGAGGCGATGCGTGTTCTGAAACCGTGGGGTGTGGATGTAGCGTCGGGAGTGGAGGCGAGGCCGGGGAAGAAAGATCCGGAGAAGGTGCGGGCGTTCGTGCGGGCGGTGCGGGAGAGGGATAGGAAGGTGAGTTGAGGATGGCTACGGCGAAAGTGATATCCGACGCAAGAAAAAGCAGGTCCCTCGACTCCGCATCCGCTTCGCTTCGCAACGCGGATGCGTCGCTCGGGATGACAAAGAAGAGTTCTTCGAGAGAGCCTGGACGCTTTGGAGTTTACGGCGGGCGGTACGTACCGGAGACCTTGATGGCGGCGCTGGAGGAGTTGGAGCGGGAGTATGAGAAGGCCAAGCGCGATAAAAAATTTCATGCAAGGCTGGAAGAGCTGCTGCGGACTTATGCGGGGCGGCCTACGGCGCTGACGTATGCGCGACGGCTGACGCAGAAGTTGGGTGGAGCAAAGATTTATTTGAAACGTGAAGATTTGCTGCACACAGGTGCGCACAAGATTAATAACTGTCTAGGGCAGGCGCTGCTGGTGGAGCGCATGGGCAAACGCCGCGTGATTGCGGAGACGGGTGCGGGACAGCACGGCGTGGCGACGGCCACCGTCTGCGCGCTGCTGGCTTTTGACTGCGTGGTCTACATGGGCACCGAGGACATGCGGCGGCAGGAGTTGAATGTGTTCCGCATGCGGTTGCTGGGAGCGGATGTGCGCGGCGTCGACTCGGGTGCGAGGACACTCAAGGATGCAATCAACGAGGCGATGCGCGACTGGGTTACGAATGTGCGAACTACTCATTATTTGTTGGGGAGCGTGCTGGGAGCACATCCTTATCCGACGATGGTTCGGGATTTTCATCGCGTGATTGGGCGCGAGGCACGGGCGCAGATTTTGAAGGCGGAAGGAAAGTTGCCGGCGGCCGTGATTGCTTGCGTCGGCGGGGGTTCGAACGCCATTGGGATTTTCTTCGCGTTTCTAAACGACAAGAAAGTTCGATTGATTGGCGTGGAGGCAGGCGGACGCGGTTCCGGGCTTGGCGAACACGCCGCGCGCTTTCGGGGAGGATCTCCGGGGGTTTTGCAGGGAACGTTCTCTTACGTGCTGCAGGACGCGGCCGGGCAGATTGCAAATACGCATTCGATTTCGGCGGGGCTGGATTATCCATCGATTGGGCCTGAGCATGCAGGGTTAAGAGATTCGGGTCGGGCGGAGTACGTTTCGGCTTCAGATGCGGAGGCTCTGGAGGCGACCACCTTGCTGGCGCGAACGGAGGGGATTATTCCGGCCCTGGAGTCGGCGCATGCGGTCGCGGAAGTCGTGAAGCGCGCGCCGGAGATGAAGAAGTCGGATGTGGTGGTTGTGAATATTTCTGGGCGTGGGGATAAGGATATTGGGATCATGCGGGAATCGCTTTCGATCGATTGAAAAGTCAAAACCTTTAACACAGAGGTCACAGAGGTTCACAGGGTAAATCCCAGCTTTGTCTATGCCTTTATCTTTCTATAAGAAGCCAGGGCTTGTGGTGTACGTGACGTGCGGCGATCCCGACCTCGCAACAACCCGCGAGATCGTGCTGGCCGCAATTGAGGCTGGGGCGGATGTGATCGAGTTGGGAGTGCCGTTCAGCGATCCGGTGGCGGATGGGCCGGTGATCCAGCGGGCCAGCGAGCGGGCGCTGAAGAATGAAACGTCGCTGGCACATGTCTTGACCTTAGCGGCGGCAGTGCGTCAGCAAGCACAATCGACAGGGCTCGTGGTGTTTTCCTACTTGAACCCGATACTACGGATGGGGATCGAGAAGTTCTGCAAGGTCTCGCGGGCCGCGGGTGTGGACGGAGTGCTGCTGACGGATTTGCCAGTGGAAGAAGCGGGCGAATATTTGCGGGCCATGAAGATGAATGATTTGGCCCCGATTTTTCTGGCGGCGCCGACTAGCTCCGATGAGCGGTTGAAGCGGATCGCGGAGGCCTCGCGGGGATTTGTTTACGCTGTATCGCGCACCGGAGTGACGGGAGCGCGGCAGCGGTTGGCGGGCGATGCGCGGAAACTTGTGACCCGGTTGCGGCGTACGACAAAGCTGCCGATTGCAGTGGGGTTTGGAATTTCAAACACCGAGCAGTTTGCGGAAGTAGGCGAGTTTGCGGACGCGGTTGTTGTGGGCAGCGCGATTGTGGAGACTGTGGAGCGGAATCGAGGACGGGAAGCAGAGGCGGTGAGGGAGTTTGTGGGGAAGTTGACGGATGTGAGCATGGCGAGGGTGTGAGTTTTGTCAAAGAGAATCTGGGAAAAGCGGGCGCGGTGGAGCTTGCGAAGCTAGCGGCACGGAATCAAATTAGGGGTCCTTCGACGGGGTTGTGCTTCGCTTCGCAAAGCGCAGTCGCTCCGAATGACAAGATGATGTAAGGGAAACTCATGGACATTGCAGATTGGCGGAAGAAAATTGATGAGCTTGACCGACGCCTCGTAGAGTTGCTAAGCGAGCGGGCGCGGGCTGCAGTGGAGATTGGGCGACTGAAGCGCAACACTTCTTTGCCGATTTATGAGCCGGAGCGAGAGCGGATTGTGTTTGAGAATGTGCAGCGAATGAATCAGGGTCCGCTGCCAGGGCGGGAGATGGTGCGGATTTTTGAGCGAATCATGGATGTGATGCGGAACATTCAGAAAGAGGGGCTTGGCGCCAAGGCGGAGGCGGCGAAGGCGGAGACAGAGTTGGATTCAGACGTGAATGATTGACGGCTTGTTGGTCGTTAGGGGAAACTTCCTGCGTTCAGGTGAGATTCCATGGAATGGGCGAGGGCGTTGGTAGCGGACACAAAACCAAGGTTCCTCGCTTCGCTCGGAATCACAAACAAGTGTGGAGGATACGGTGCGGTAGGACGCAGGGAACTCGAGGCTAGAAGCTGGAAACAGAGATTTTCTTATGATCGTCGCGATGCAGGACATGGCGGATGAGGGACAGATTCAACAGGTGATTGAGCACCTGGTGAAGATGGGGTTTGAGGTCCACCGGTCGACGGGGGCGCGGCAAACCGTGCTAGGTGCAGTGGGAGCGGGAATCGACTTTGACATCCGCAACCTGGAGTTGCTGCCGGGGGTGCAGGAAGTTCACCGCATCAGTTCTCCATACAAGCTGGCAGGGAAAGGGTTTCGTCCCGAGGGGACAATTGTAAAGCTAGCGGACGGGATCAGCATTGGCGGGAATGAAGTGGTGGTGATGGCGGGGCCGTGTTCGGTGGAAACGCGGGAGCAGCTTTTTGCCACGGCGGAAGCGGTATCGAAGGCGGGTGCGAGAGTATTGCGGGGCGGCGCTTTCAAGCCGAGAAGCTCTCCCTATTCATTTCAGGGGCATGGGGAAGACGCGCTGAAATTGCTGCGCGAGGCAGGGGAGAAGTTTGGGCTGTTGGTGATCAGCGAGGTGATGGAGATCTCACAGATTCCGATGATGCTGCCCTATGTGGACATCCTGCAGGTAGGGGCGCGCAACATGCAGAATTTTAATCTGCTGCGCGAACTGGGGAAGGTGCGAAAAGCTGTGCTAGTGAAGCGCGGCATTGCAGCCACTCTGGAGGAGTTATTGCTTTCTGCGGAATATATTATGGCCGGCGGAAACTATGATGTGATTTTGTGTGAGCGCGGCATCCGCACGTTTGAGACTTACACGCGCAATACCATGGATATCTCGGCGATTCCGATCATTCACAAGTTGTCGCATCTGCCGATGACCGCTGATCCGTCACACGGAACGGGCCGGCGCGACAAGGTTTCCCCGATGGCGCGCGCATCAGTGGCGGCGGGGGCGGATGCACTGCTGATCGAAGTGCATTGCACGCCGGACACGGCATGGTCGGATGGAGCGCAATCGTTGTTCCCGGAACAGTTTGGCAAGCTGATGGATGAGTTGCGGATGATTGCGCCGGCGGTGGGACGGAAGATCGCCTAACCCTTTTTCTCACGTCAGAGGCACAGAGGCACGGGGAAAATCAACTGCGAACGCTGGACCAGATTCACTCCATGTCATTCCCACATCCGGTGAGATTCGAACCCTAAGATTTTCTCCCCTTTTTCTTTTCTTGTCTCTGGCTCGGTATCTCTGTGGTGAAATGTCCTATGGCCATTCGGCAAATCACGATCATCGGGACTGGGTTGATTGGGGGGTCGTTTGCATTGGCGATGCGAAAGCGGCAGTTCGCGGGGCGAATTGTAGGGTGCGACCGCGAGTCGGCGCTGAAGAAGGCGAAGATGCGCGGCGTGATCGACAACGGATTTGTCGAACCCGCCGACGCCGTACGGGGGAGCCAGTTGGTGGTGCTGGCAACACCGGTGCTGGCGATTGTGGATTTGATTGGGAGACTCGGCCCGGGACTGCCCTCGACCACTTTGCTGACTGACGTTGGAAGCACCAAAGCCCAAGTGGCGGAACAAGCGCTGACTGTGTTTGGGAAAAATGCGGGCAAGCGGTTCCTGGCGGGCCATCCAATGGCGGGGAAAGAAAGCAGCGGTGTGGACTATGCCGATGCCGATTTGTTCCAGAACGCGGTTTGGTTTTTGACCCCTCTGCCGGGCCAGAAAGTGAATGAAGGAATCTTTGCGGAGTTCGTGGGATGGATTGACCAGGTTGGAGCGCGGATTGCGATGTTGCCGCCGGAGGATCACGACCGGCTGTGCGCTTGGATCAGCCACTTGCCGCAAATGATTTCAACGGCGCTGGCGGCGGCGTTGGTGGATGAGTTCGGCGAAGAAGCGCCGCTGCTTCCGGCGGGCGGGCGCGCGTTACAAGAGATGACGCGGATTTCCTCGAGTCCCTATTCGATGTGGCGGGATATTGCGATCAGCAACCGAGGAAATCTCTCGGATGCGTTGTTCAAGGTAGAGCAGAGGCTAGCCCACATCCGGGAAAACTTGACGACGCGCCAGTTGGCGGAAGAGTTTGAGCTGGCGCACGGTTTGAAGAAGACTCCCGCGAAGCGTCGCGATTGAACTCAGGTCTTGCGAAGAAGCGAGAGCGGGTCCCCTTCTGTGCGGAGTTCCCCTTCGGCATCCCGGCTCAGGAACGATTAGGTCGTTGTGGTTTTGAGCACTTCGCGCACCTTCCGTGCAAGGCTTTGGAGCGTGAAAGGTTTTTGCAGGAAAGCTTTCTGCGCGTCGGCGGGGAGAGGGATGGCAAAGGCGTCCTGCGCGTAGCCGGAGAGATACAGAACTTTTGCATCGGGGCGCGTGGGGAGCAGGCGCTCGATGAACTCATGGCCGCTCAGGCCGGGCATGACCACGTCCGTGATGACGAGGTGGATTGGGTCGACGTGGCTGGCTGCCAGAGTTAAAGCGGCATTCGCGTTGGCGGCTTCAAGTACGTGATATCCGCGCGCTTCCAAAGTTTCACGGACAAGCTGGCGAACGGAGTCTTCGTCTTCGACAAGGAGAATGGTTTCCCATCCCCCAACTACGGCCGCGCAAACAGGAATATCGCCGCGAACTTCGGAAGGCCCCTCGACTCGGGGGAAATAAATGTTGAAAACCGTTCCGCGTCCTAATTCGCTCTGAACGAAGACATATCCTCCGCTCTGCTTGATGATTCCGTAGACAGTGGAGAGTCCTAGCCCGGTGCCTTTGTTTTTTCCTTTGGTGGTGAAAAAGGGTTCGAAGATGCGGGCCTGGGTTTCGCGGTCCATTCCCTGGCCGGTATCGCTAACGGAAATCATGACGTACGGCCCAGGCTTGATGAAAGTGTTTTCGGCGCGATAGGTGTCGTCCAGAGTGACGGCCTCGGTGCGAATGCAAATTTTCCCGCCATTCAGCAGTGCGTCTTTGGCGTTGACCACCAGATTCATGATCACCTGCTCCAGTTGTCCCGCATCGGCGCGCGTGCAGCCGAGGGAGGGTGCGAGCTGCGTGGTGAGCTCGATATCTTCTCCGATCAGCGGACGGAGTAGACGCTCCATGTCGGCGACGATGGCATTCACGTCGATGACTTTTAGTTCCAGAAGCTGTTTTCGGCTGAAGGCCAGGAGTTGCCGGGTCAGCGTGGAGGCACGATCAGAAGCTTGTTGAATTGCTTCAGCCTTGGCATGCAATGGGTTGCCGGGCGTGAGTTGGTCGAGTAGCACTTCGGTGTAGCCGCTCACAACCATGAGCAGGTTATTGAAATCATGCGCGATGCCGCCGGCGAGACGGCCGACGGCCTCCATTTTTTGAGCTTGCCGGAACTGATCTTCGAGGACGCGGCGCGCGGTGATGTCTTCGGCAATGGCTTCGAGCACATCGGCGGGCTCGTCGCCTCCAGCGACGGCGCGGCCGCTAATACGAACGGTGATGACGACACCGTCCTTCCGCCTCCAGCGAACCTCAAAACCGTCGATGCCTCCGGTGCCGCGAAATTCATCCACCAAACGGGCGTACTCCCGAGGATCGACGAACACATCTTTTTGCGGATCGAGCGCCAGCACTTCAAGGGCTGAGTTGTAGCCGAGCATTCCGATGAGAGCGGGGTTGACGTCGAGAAACTCGCCTTCGGGGCTGGAGCGATAGATTCCGTAGACTGCGGTTTGTACGAGAGAACGGTACCGGAGTTCGGAGCGGCGAAGAGCTTCCTCGTTCCGCTTGCGGTCTATGGCTGCCGCCAATTGTTGGGAGACGAGGGCGAGGACGTCTTTGTCGCGCTCGTCAAATTGCGTATTCGGGTTGTAGCTCTTGAGAATCAATGCGCCGAAAGTGTGGTTGTTGACTTTTAGCGGTACGCCGAGCCAGTGCGGCACGGATGGAGTCTTGATTTCAATTTCGCCGCGGCGCTGCATCGCTTGGGCCAGCTCGGGAGCGCAGAGTAGTGGTTCGCCAGTGCGCATTACATATTCAGTAAGTCCCCTGGCGAGCTTCGCCGGTCCAGGCGCGGGCTCGTGTTCGTCGACGAAATACGGGTGGCTGAGCAGGTCCGATTCGATGTCGTGAATGGCGATCGAGAAGTTGCCGGCGCACATGAGTTCGTCGACGATGCCATGAATAGCAGCGAAGAATTGTTGGAGATCCTGGGTAGCGCTGGCTTTTTCGGCGATGCGGTAGAGGGCAGAGCTCAGCGCCTCGGCGCGCTTGCGTTCAGAGATGTCGCGGTAGTAAGCGCAATAGGCGGCGGGGCGGCCATCGATGAAAAGCGGAGAAGACGATAAAGAAACGTCAAGCAGAGTGCCGTCCTTCCGGCGGCGCTGGGTTTCGAGTGTCAGCCGCTCGCCGCGCTGCAGCCCCTGGGCGATCCAGTCCGATTCAGCTTTGCGAGTGGAAGGCAAAATCAGATCGTCAATCGAGCTGGTTGAAATCTCAGCGGCGGAGTACCCGAACATGCGGCGGAATTCTTCGTTCATGCACAGTGTGCGGAACGAGGCATCGACCACGACCAGCGCGTCGGGGGAGCTCTGGAAAATTTGCTCGAGATATTGGCGGCGAATCTCCTGCGCATCCTTCGTCAGCGCATCTTTCTCTATCACACCCTGGGCAGCGGTTCTTCTGGAGGCTTTTTGTGCTGCGCGAGCTTCGGCGGACTTTTGATCTACTACCCAGGAAAGTGTGGAGGGCTGAACCAGAGGAATAGACGTGGCGGGTGGAACGAAAGTTGGGGCAGCGCCCTGCTCGAGCGCCTGGCGCAACCGCTTGGCGCGCGCCAGTTCGCGCGATTGTCCGGACTGGGTGATACGGCCACCCATCAGTCGCTCCCCCCTCAAGAACCTTCAGCAGAGGCATGGTAGAACGCTGGGGGATGACTCGAAAGTTACTGAGGTAATTGTGGATCGGGCGATCAAATCATCGAGTGACTCAGCTCGGGTGACTTAGCTTGGAAATCTATGCACGTTGTCTTTTTGAAGTCGGCGTGACCCGAATGACCAGATGCTTCAGCTTTTGGTGGCGAGTACTTCACAGACGCGGCGAAGCATGTCGCGCTGGTGATCATTGAGGGTGAGGAATTCGAAACCGTACCGTAGACCCTGGCGGTAGCGCACGATTGCACGCACTTTCAGGGGATACGGGCTGAGGGGAAGAGGAATTTCAAGGGAGACGATTTCTCCGGTTTCGAGTTCCCCGGTAAGGGTAGCGCCAATGCCATCCTGGCCGAGTTCGGTGGTGTGCCCCCAGCAACTGCGATATTCTCCGCCTTGAAACATGCGGACTTGCATGCGCGCGTCGATCGCGAAGCGCGGGAAGCGGCGCGCGTAGGAAACCTTTGCGGGCGCGAGTTTTTTGCCGGGCGCTGCCATAAGATCAGTTGCCAGTGGTCAGTTGCCAGTTTCCGGTGAAAACCTTGTGTTGCAGTTGCGTTATCACTGACTCCCTGACCACGAACCACTGGCTAGTTGCCGTGCAACAAGTAGCCAGGCTCGAGGGGGAGTTTGCCTGCGATTTTTACGACTGCGACGCTGCTGTTAATGGCATAGACGTCCACGATGCCGACCGCTCCGGGATGGGACGCTACATCATTGATCAGTTCCTCATCGGTGGCGGCGATCATGATGGCGGGATGATTGGGACGGCCGTGATTCGAGGTGAGGATGAGACTGCTCACGTCGCTTTCCGACATGCCGTAGATTTTTTCCATGACGACCTTCATTTCAGGCGTGGACGGAGCTCGCATGACGAAGGTGATGGGCTTGCCATCGGGCCAGCGACTATTCTGGGCTTTGCAAACCTTTACCAAGTCAGGCAGCGTGATGGCACTCACCGCATTGGACTTGTTGGAAACCAGTGCGAGGTCGCGCGCCGACGCCAGCAAGGCGCTGATGAGTATGAATAAGGAGATGCGCAGACAACGTTGGTAGAGCACTGGTCACTCCCGCAATTAATTAGGTCTTAATAGGATTGTGCGCGAGGAGAGGTCATTTCTCAAAGGGTACGAAAGTCATGAGGCGGGGTGAAGAAAAGGGCGCGGATGGGAACCGCGCCCGGATGATGGTGGCAACATGCCTATCTTTTCTTCTGGCGTGCCGCATGGGACTGGATTGGAGCGTGGAACACAGAAACCCGCGCTTGCGCAGCAGCGGAACCGGAAGCATTTTGAACCTCAAATACGCCTGTGCCGATCTGATTAGAGTCCGTTTCCATGATCAGGAACGTCGAGCTGTCCACAACATAAATGTTGAAGTTGAAGGCGTTGGTAGTGCTGGCTATGTACTGTCCCGTTACACCAGCGGAGTAGTTGCCGGTAAAGGGCTGTCCGAAGGTTTGATTGCCCTCGTCGCTGAAGTCGACGATTCCGTTGAAAGTGCTACTGGTGGTGGAGAATTCGGCAATGTCGTCTTCCTCGAAGGTGCCACTTCCGTTGCCCAGATTGAAGGCGGAAAGATTTAGTGCGAAGCCTTGAGACGCTGCGAGAGAAGTGCCGCTTTGAACGTAAGCTGTCCCGAGAGTGACACCGCCAAGGCCATCAATTTCAAGCAGCTCAACGCCGGTGGCGCCATTCGACGTGAAGGGATAGGCGGCAAAAATGAAGTTTCCTGGGACGTCGTTGGACGCGAAATTTACAAACCCATTCAAGGCGAGAGTGGAACGACCGCCTGTAAGCGCGGTAAAGCCGCCGGTAAATGTCGTATCAGTATTCACATTGCCGCCGTCGTTGTAATCCTCGGTGCCCCCCGATGCTACCTGGCTGCTGGCATCCAATGGGATCAATCCGCCAAGAGCCAAGGGACCCGCAGCCCCGTTGCCCGACATCGTAAAAGCCAAGGTAGAAGAAGCCGGAAGAGATGTGGCCTGCGTGAATACGTCCCCCGAAACGACAAGCAGTCCGTCATTTTGTATTAATTTCAAGTGGGTATTGTCAATCGCGAAAACGTCAAACGTGTAAGAGCCGATCTGTGCCGTGCCCGGTGCAGTCGGGGTACCGACATTAACAAAGGATGTAGTGGGTATGGGTTGATTGGCGGCGACGGTGGTGCCATTGTTGATATCTTCGGAGCCGGCTGTGGCAGTACCGGTAGCATCGAGCGTTACCGAACCAACCGTAGCGAAGGAAGAGGAACTCAGGGACGGGCCGGTACCGGCGACCGCGAATGTGTACGAACCTACCAACGAACCCTGCGCCACAGCGCTGGGCTGCAGGTCGATGGTGCCACTTCCCGAGCCGATGGCATCGAATTCTGTGACTAATCCATGGGAGGGGGAGGATAAGACGAAATCCAGAACGAATGTTACGCCTCCGCCCACGACGTTGGCGTTGAACTGAATCTGTCCGCGCCCGTCGGATCCTAGTTTGTAGCTCGCACTGCTGATCGCTTGGTTGGGATTCATGCCAACTGTGCTGTCGGAACTCATGATAGTGACCGTGCCACCCGTTATTCCACCGCTACCGTTTGCCACCAGAGTTCCCATCATGCTGAGGAGGCCTCCGCTGGCATCGAATCCGCTGGAAGAGAACACGTAAGTGCCGTTCAGGCTGCCGTTGCTAAAGGCGCCGCTGGGAGGCGGAACGGTTCTAACTATGCTTCCGCCACCCCCGCCGCAGGCGACCAGGAAGGACAGAGCGGGAATTGCGAGGAGCAGGACGAGAGCGCGGCGTACTGACATAAATCCCCCTAAGACGGAACGATTGGAAGAGCGATCACCTTTATTTTCGAGGTTAGCACAGGTGAATTCTAATGCGTCGAACCCGAACCATGGAAATAAGTAGCGGCGGGTCGGAAGAAAATTCTGTCAGAACGCGCAAGATATAGGTTTCTTTACGATCCGGGGACGGACCTCAGACCTTGAACCTCAGACCCTGATTGGTCGATTTCCGGCTCTTGAAGTGGCCAGGATTCTGCATCCTACAAAACTGCGGTGCGGGCTGCCCGCGCGGAGGTCCTGCACGGCTACAATGAAGTATCCGGAAATTCGGCATGACTGGGGCGTGGGGAAATTTCACAATGAGAAGGGTCGGATATTGGGTAGCCGGTTGCGCTCTTGCGGTGGCGGCATGCGTGACGCTTGTTGGGCAGACTGGAGCTCAGCAGCAAAATCCGCAGGGAGCGGGCGACCATGGGGCGCAGACCAAGGCCGCGACGGCCGCTGCCCCCGATCAAGACAGTTCCGCCACTGCAGGGCTGGTGATTGAACCGGCGGAGCTTCCAGAAACGTATCCGCGCGCGCCTTATCACGTAGTGCTGCAGTTGCGGGGGAACTACGTGCCGGTATTGCACTGGGCGTTCGAGCGTGGGGTGTTGCCTCCGGGCATTCGATTGGACGACAACGGGGTTCTCAACGGGCAGGCGCAGCGGGCCGGGGAGTTCCAGTTTGTGGTGACGGTAAAGGATGGTGACAATCCGCAAAAGACAGTGCGGAAAGAGCTGGTGATCAAGGTGCGGGAGGCGCTCAAGGTTGTGTGGAACGTCCAGCCGCACGTGAATGTGAGCCGCATCGAGGGCAGCGTCGACGTTTCGAACACCACGCCCGATGACATTGATCTTACGTTTGACGTGAAGGCGGTGGCGGAAAATGGGCGGGCCACAGAGATTGGATATCAACACTTCGCGCTTACGAAGGGTACCGTTGGAATGACCCTTCCGTTTGGCGAGACCCTGCCGCACGGCGCTTATCTGGTCCGCGTCGATGTGACGGGGGAAGTAGCCAAGAGGCAAGCAATTTATAAGACCGCGCTGCAGACGCCGGGGCCGTTGCAAGTGGTGCCCGGACCTTGAGAGTCGCTCTTAAGTTATCGGTTTTCGCTGACTGAGAACTGGTTCTCGGTACTGCGGTCATGTTGACGTGCCTTCGTCGTTTCTGAAAAACTAAGTCGTAAGTTTGCATAGCTTGCCAGTTTGCATTTTTTTAAGAATGGAATTGTTCCTCAATCTCGCGTGGGTCCTGCTGGCTTTGCCGTGCTATTGGCTATGGCGGAGGAATGCCGGGATACGCGAGTGCGAAGGCGTCAGTTCCCTGCAATGTTTATTAGCTCTGGGATGCACGCTGGTTCTGTTGTTTCCCGTGATTTCGGCGACCGATGATTTGCACGCGATGCGGGCCGAAATGGAAGACTCCGCCAGCAGCAAGCGCACCGTGCGCCAGGCGGGGAGTGATAGGAGTTTACCGTGGGTCAAGCGGCTGCAAGGGCCTCCGGCTGCAATTGCCAACGCGGATTGGGTCGCATTCCCGTTGGTCGGGCGGCTTGACGTTTTGGTCGTACAGTTGTCGCCATGGGCGGCGATTCACATTTTGCACGCGGGGCGTGCTCCTCCTTTTTCCTTCCTAAGGTAGTTCTGCAGATCATATGTGCCGAATCGCTGATGGAATGCAGCAATGAATCCGCAGCGAGGCTCGCGCATCTTTAGAAAATCCTTACGGCGATCCACGGATACTGTCAAACGAGCGCATTTTGGGGCCGGCGATGCCCCGTTTCGAGGCGCCGGTTGCGGGAGCGACGACCCGCCGGCATCTTGGGACACGTTAGATTCCACGGTGTTTTAGGACGCGCTCAGCATTGGCTGGCTGGAATCGCAACTTTGGATGGAGTGGCGGAATGCAAAGATTGTTCTGGTCTTTAGTGCTGGTGACCGGGATGCTTGTGACTGACGTAGCGGCGGCGCAGATTGGGCCGGCGAACCAGACATCTGTGAACCAAGCATCTGTGAACCAGGCACCTGCGAATCCGCAGCGCGTGATCTGGACCTGGAATCAGGTGAAAGAGCGCTTCGAAATCGACAATACGGCGATGCAGGCAGCCAGGTTGAATATCGACGAATTGAAGGCGCAGGAGATCACCGCCAATCTCCGACCTAACCCGGATTTCACCCTGTCGGCGGATGGGACTCAGATTACTCCGAGCAACGGTGTGTGGAAGCCCTTTGCCGGTACCCTCGTCTCGCCTGGCGTCAGTTATCTATTTGAGCGGAGGCACAAGCGCGGGCTGCGTCTGGAAGTAGCCAGGCAAGGCACGGCCGTTGGCATTGCTCAACTGTCCGACTCGGAGCGCACTCTGCTGTTCAATCTGCGCAGCGCGTTTGTCGGAGTATTGCAGGCCAAAGCCGTGCTGCGGCTGGCACAGGAAAACCTCGAGCGTTACGACAAGATATTGAAGGTCAGCAGCGACCGCTTTGAAGCGGGAGACATCGCGCGCATCGATCTCGACCGGCTCGAACTGCAGCGGCTGCAGTACGAATCGGATTTGCAGACTGCCCTGGTGAATCTTCGCACCACGAAAATCAATCTGCTGGCGTTGCTGGACGACCGCAGGCCGGTGGACAGCTTTGATGTCGAAGGAACATACGACTTCAGTGAAGACATTCTTGGGCTCGACGATTATCGCAAGAGCGCGCTGGACGCGCGGCCCGACCTGCGAGCGGCCGTGCTGTCGGTAAAGCAGGCAGAGGCAAGCTCCCAACTGGCGGAGGCCGACGGCTCGACCGATCCGACGATCAGCCTCTGGTTCACGCACAATGGATCGTTCAACAATCCGGACGCTTTGAATACGCTGGGCGCCAGCGTGAGCATTCCTTTGCGTATGTTTGACCGCAATCAGGGAGAGAAACTGCGCACGAAAATCGACATCACGCGCAATGAAAAATTGCGCCAGGGGGTGGAGACGCAGGTTTACAGCGACGTGGATACCGCCTACGCCACGCTCAACAGCAATATCGAGCTGCTGAAGCCCTACAAGCGAAAATATCTGGAACAGGCCGTGCGCGTCCGCGACACGGTGCAATTTTCTTACCAGCACGGCGGGGCGTCACTGCTTGATTTTTTAAGTGCGGAAACTGATTACCGCGCGGTGGAATTGAACTACGTGAATCTGATCGGTTCGTACTTGACGGCGGCGGCGCAATTGAATCAAGCGGTGGGTCGCGAGGTCATTCAATGAAAAGTGGATACATGCAATATTGTGGCACAGCTGCGCTGTGTATGGCCCTGGCGGCATTGCTGGCGGGTTGCAGTGATGGCAAGGCGGATCCCAAGGCAGAGGCTCCGCCACAAGCAAAAGTGCAGCCGGATTTGGACGCCAATAACTTCAAGGTAGACCATCCTGAACAATTTCCGCTGGCTACGGCGGTGGAGTATAAAGCGGCGTCCGCTCTCAATGTAACCGGGGTGGTGCAGCCGGACATTGCGCGCGCGGTGCCGGTGATCTCGTTGGCTGCGGGGCGAGTGTTGGAAATAAAGGCAAAACTCGGCGATGTCGTGAAGAAAGGCCAGTTGTTGTTGAGGGTTCAGAGCAACGACGTCTCTGGCGCTTACCAGGCGTATCGAAAAGCAGTGAACGATGACACGCTGGCGCGGCTGCAGCTTCAACGGCAGCAGATTCTTTACGACAAAGGGGCGGTAGCCAAGAGCGCTCTCGAACAGGCGGAGGACGTCGCCAAAGATGCGCAGGCGGACCTGGACGCTGCGACAAATCAGCTGCGAATCTTAGGCGTGGACAAAGATCATCCCTCCGCAATTGTGGATATTTATGCCCCGATTTCGGGTGTGATTACCGACCAACAAACCACGAATGCGGCAGGAGTGCAGGGCTTGGGGTCGCCAAATCCGTTTACCATCTCCGATCTCTCTTATGTGTGGATCGTTTGCGACGTTTTCGAAAACGACTTGGATGCGGTGCGGGTAGGGGATACAGCCGAGATTCGTTTGAGCGCCTATCCGGACAAAGTTTTCAAGGGCAGAGTCGACAACATTTTGCCCGTGCTCGATCCGAACATTCGCACGGCGAAGGTTCGGTTGGAGGTTTCAAATCCTGGACTGATGCGCGTGGGGATGTTCGTTACAGCAACTTTTTATGGCAAAAAAGCGGAAACGCGAGTGTCGATTCCGGCGACGGCGATTCTTCATCTGCACGATCGCGAGTGGATCTATACCCCTCTGGGCGACGGGCACTTCAAGCGCCAGGAAGTGGTGACGGGAAAGATGCTGCCGGGCAGCATGCAGGAAGTTGTTTCAGGAATTAAGCCGGGAGATCAGGCGGTTTCGAACGCACTGGTGCTGCAAAACACGGTGGAACAATAGATGATTCGACGCGTCGTCGACTTCGCCCTCAATAACCGCCTGCTGGTGCTGGGCTTTGCCCTGCTTCTTTTTGCGGGTGGCATTGTTGCGTTCCATGACCTTCCGATTGAAGCGTATCCCGACGTGGCGGATAACTACGTTGAGGTGATAACGCAGTGGCCGGGAATCTCGGCGGAGCAGATCGAACAGCAGGTGACGATTCCGCTGGAGACGGTGATGAACGGAATCCCAGGCATAGTGCATCTGCGTTCGTTCTCGCTGTTTGGACTGTCGGATCTGAAACTCATCTTCGACGATGCAACGGACAACGCATGGAACCGCGAACGCGTCTTAGAACGGCTGAGCCAGGTAACGCTGCCAACCGGCGTGGTGCCGCAAATGGGCACCGACTGGAGTCCGGTCGGCCAAATCTATTTTTTCACGCTCCACAGCACGAATCCGGCATACGACGCGATGGAATTGAAGTCCATCGAAGACTGGGTAGTCGAAAAGAGTTTCAAATCCGTACCAGACATTGTGGACGTTGCCAGCTTCGGTGGGCCGACGCGGGAATACCAGGTGCGCGTCGATCCGAACAAACTGATCGCGTACGGGCTGAGCCTGGCGCAGATTGAGCAGCAACTCACGAACAACAATA
>Ga0307474_10000631_pt1 | contig 25230 bp, 35 predicted proteins | sample atmos_gasesECM1C_2_FD_203312 | JGI IMG/M metagenome (GOLD analysis project Ga0307474, IMG submission 203312) | Hardwood forest soil microbial communities from Morgan-Monroe State Forest, Indiana, United States - atmos_gasesECM1C_05 | ecosystem: Environmental > Terrestrial > Soil > Temperate... | reverse complement strand
GCGAGTACTGAGGCTGAGGTTCGGGCAGCTGCGGCATCTGACCCATGAGCAGCAGCCAGTCCGGGTGGTAGTAGTCCGCGCCCGGTGGGAAGCCCGGCGTGCGAATGACGTACGGATCGTGCCCCGAGGGAAACCAGCCGGGCTGGTAGAGCAGCATCTTCGCGAAGGGGTACTTCGAGTAGGGCTGCCTGTAGCCGCCACCGCCCCACCAGATGGGCGACTGCTGGACCATCGTGAAGGGGTACGACGGGTACTGATCGGGTTGCGGCGCGTACAGGTACCCAGGGAACATGGATGGGCTCCACGGAAAGAATACACCTTCCGGGCGACGGCCGATATGATCCCCTACGGTGCCCACCACCGTACGATTCCTCGATCGTGACGGCGCCGTCGCTGGCACGGTGATCCTCGGCGACGAGCTGGCGCCGTTCGTCGAGACGCTGCGGCACACCGCGATCGGCTACGGCTTCGTGATGGAAGCGGCCGACGCGTGGGATCCACTGACAACAGCGACGCTTCGGTCCGAAGACGACGCGAACTGCTACCTGCGCAAGCTGGTCGACGGCAGCACGGACACGATTCGTCCGGTAGCCCCGGAAGGGGAAAGCACGTCGTAGGCGTCCAACGGAAGCCTACGACGCACTGCCTCTGCCCGGAGGTTGAGACGTCAACGTCGCGCCCTCATCCTTCAGCCATGCGAGCCACTCCGCTTCGGTGAGGAGAAGCGATCCTTGTGGCATGACGCCCAGGATGCCTCCGTGCTCATCGGTCGGCACGGGCACACCGCCGCGCGTCGTGCGACCGTCGGGCCAGCGGATGTACACGACGCACTCTGCATGCGCCATCTCGCTCTTCCAGCCGTTCTTCTTCTCGAACCAGACGACCGAATCCTGGTCCTTCAGCGGCTTGGCGCAGATGCGGCACGGGATGTGGACGATGTGCAGGCAAGCCAGACGAGGGAACTCGACGACATCCAGTGGATCGCGCTCACGCCACGGCATGAGGCCGTTCAGGCACATGCCGACAAGGACCGTCAGCGGCATCAGCAAGCCAAGCGCCGCGCCGCGCAGCAGCGCGAAACCGCTACTTCCACCGCCAGCCCAGAAGATGATGACCAGCAGCACGTAGCCGATGCCCAGAAGGCGCAGCCACCAGACGTTGTGCTTCCAGAAAATCATCGCCCCGATCACTCGGCTCGTCCGACATCCAATCGGCCTCACCCCACGAACGGGTGCTTGCTCGACCAGTCCTTCGCGAAGTTCTCGCGCAGGGCCGCCTTGTGGCAGTCGCCGCCCTCGCCGGTGTAGCCGCAGAGGCCGTTCTCGCCCTTGGGGCCGAGCGATCGCCGGAGCATGTGCAGCGCGACACGCGCAGCCGTCTGCCGGTTGGTGGTCATGTCCTTGCCCTTGATGATGTCGTGCTGCCGACCGTCGTGCAGGTACTGCGCGTAGCTCCACTCCCGGCCGTCATCGAGCAGCACGATGCCCTCGTTCCAGTCGGGCGAGTAGGGATGGATCTGCCACATCGTGTAGGCCCACCCGCCATCGCAGCTGCCGGCGGCGAGGAGGTTGTAGCGGGCCTTCACGTCGTCCGCCGTCATCCCGTCCTCACCGGCCTTGGGATGCCTCCACTTCCAGTCGTTGCAGAAACCAGCGTCGACGTAGTACTGGAACGCCGCCTCGAAGAAGGCGACTCCCGCAACGAGCACCGCCGTCTTGGCGCGGTTTTCGTCCGACGGGAAGGCCGGTTTCTCCGAGCGGACGGCTGTGACGACGTCGGAGGCGATCGTCGCGTACCGCTCGCGCATCTTGGCGTGCGTGTCGCTCATCTCCTCGGCGTGCTTCTCGGCGGCGTCGGTGAGCGCAGCCATGGGTCCACCGGCCGCCTTGGCGGCAGCCTCCTTCGCAGCGGCGATTCGTGCGATGTCGCCCGCCTCGTCAGGAAGCTTCGTCCACGTTCGCATGGATTCGTAGAGGTACTTCACGAGCGGATCGTTACTGGGCGCGTTCGCCTCGACCAGCAGGGCCTCGTCGCTGTCCGTTGCGCGCGGCAAGAGGCCATGGACCTGCACGATGGGCCTCGGAGAAGGCGTGTCCATCGTCGCTCCCGCCGAGGTGCCGAGAAGAGCGGCGACCGGGACGAGAGTAAGGACGATGCCGATGGGCACCCAGCGGAGAGGGGTCTTCCTTGCTGTATCCATCCGACCCGCGTACCACGGAGCCGGATGAGCCCAAAGGCTTTTCTCAAAGCGTAGGCATGACGCTTGCTTAGCGTCTGCTGGCCAGAAGGCTCTCCACGTTTCGATGCAAATCCATGACGCGCTCGATGGCGCGAGCGCGCTCCTCTCCGATGGGAGGCTCGGTGTGCCAGCTCCGGAAGACTCCGAGCAGCGACACGGCTTCGGCCTTCAGCTCGCGAGCGACATCGCCCACCGGATCGGCAAGCGAATCGAGTTTGGTGAGCGACTCCGCGGCCGTCTGCTCGAAAACGGCGAGTTGCCCGCTCTCCCGATGCGTTGGGATCTCACTCGGATCCTTTGCTTGGCCGTCATCCGAGCCCATGACGATCACCTACGACTGCATGCCGCACCGGATCGGTAGCGCCGACGGGTGACGAACCTGTGTCTGGATGACGTGGAAGCACGTCGAGAGCCTCGTGGCTCGAACGCTCCTCACGCATCTCCACGTCGAACGACCACGACAGCGCGGGCCACTCCTCTTCTCGATCGATCGGCTCCATCGATCCTACCTCGTTGGCAAACGACCTCACCCCGCGACGCGAGCCCGAGAAGGCCGCGCTGCGGGGGCGAGAGCGCTCTGGCTCCGGGTCCTAACGACCCGCGACGGGCATGTGCCCAGGATACGAGAAGGCGGGTGGGCGCGGAGCACCTTGTCCCGGACCTACGGCGTGTCCGTGTCCTCCCCAGGTGTGGAAGGGAGGCGCCGGTCGACCGGCGGTCTCGGACGGATTGCCAGCGACGATGACGCCGTACGGGTTGTATCCGTACCACGGCCAGCCCCAGTAGTAGGGCCAGTAGCCGCCCCAGCCACCACCCCACCACGGCCAGCCCCAGCCACCCCAGCCGCCACCCCATCCGCCCCAGCCACCGCGGCCCCAGCCTCGACCGCCCCAGCCACCATGGCCGCCCCAGCCGCCATGGCCACCACCCCAGCCGCCGCCGCCGTGGCCACCACCGCCGCCGTGACCGCCTCCACCACCACCGCGACCGACGTGGTCGCCGCTGATCGTGGCTCCGTACTGGCCGTACTGCTGCCGCCAGTTCTCGTAGTCCTGACGCGACGTCCCCGGGTGGACCTGCTGCCACCGGTTCCACGTGTTCATCTGCGGCGGAGCCGGCCTGCCGCCGCGCTGCTGCTCGTGCTCGTGGCCGAACTCGTGCTCACGACGATGCTCGTCGAAGCGGCGCTCGTCGTAGCCCATCTCGTAGCCGGGCAGGAACCCCATTTCGTAGCCCGGGAGGAATCCGGTCTGCTGCTGCGGGACACCCGCCATCTCCGAGCGGCCCATCTCGGCGAAACCCATCTCGTAGCCGGGCAGAAAGCCCATTTCGTAGCCGGGCAGGAACCCCGCCTGGGCCTGGGCCTGAGCGCCCATCTCATAGCCCGGAAGGAATCCCGCCTGCGCTTGCGCGGCCGCTCCCATCTCGTAGCCGGGCAAGAAGCCCGCGGCCGCGTCGGGCTGCTCGACGTACGGAACGGCCGGCGCTCGATGCGAGCCCCACCACGGATGGTAGCGGTGGTGCTGGAAGTACGGCGAACCGTACCCTCCGCCCTGCCATCCGCCGAAGCCGTCGCCCTGGTAGTACTGCCCTTGGTGCCCACCGTACCAGCGGTAGCCAGACATCGTCGCATCCTCCGTGTTCGTGCCCTGCCCGTCAGCGTCCGAGAACGCGTAGTGCGGATCGTCCGTCATCGGATGATGGGGATCCCCACCATCGTCGTCGCCGCCTCCGCCCTTGCCTCCACCGCCGCCGCCTCCACCATGATGGTGGTGACGACCCTTGCCGTTGCCGCCGCCGCCATTGCCTGAGGGAGCCGGTGCGCCCGAGGGCACCGGAGCGGGCGGCTGACCGTTGCCATTCGTCGGCGCGGGCGGAGTGCTCCCGTCGTCCGTCGCCGGGGGCTGATCCGCGGCGCCCTGATCCTGCCCCTGATCCTGATCCGAATCGGACGGCGTCTCGGGCGGCGGGGGCGGCTCGACGCCGTCAGGCGTCGGAACGGGCACCGCCACCGCATCGACCACCGGCACCGGCACCTGCTGCACCTGCTGCGGCACCGGGACGGGGACGTACTGCGGCTGCGGGATCGGCACGTACTGCGGCTGGTACTGCGGCAGCGCACTGTAGTCCGGTTGCGGCGGCGCGCCGCCGAAGTCCGGAGCAGGCGGCTGATACGCGGGGCCCTGGTACTGCTGCGGAGACCACGGTCGGTGAGGATGATGGTGATGGTGCTCGAAGTGCGGATGCGGATGCAGCCCGGGCGGCGGCGGCCGGAACGCCGGATGCGGAGGCCTGAATCCACCCGGAGGCGCGGGGCGCCCGGGCATGTGAGGAGGAGCGGGACGGCCACCCGGACGAGGCGGCGCAGGTCGCCCACCCGGAGGTGCCGGACGGCCCGGGGGTGCCGGACGACCGCCACCACCACCAGGACGCGGGGGCGGCGGCGGAACGACACCCATCTCGTAGCCAGGCAGGAAGCCGGTCGCGTACGGCATGCCGGCCATCTCGAAGTCGTCGGCCATGCGGAAGCCGGGCAGGTAGCCCACGGTCGTGCCGTGGAACTTCACCGGCGCTTCCATGCCCTCCTGCATCTCGCTGTTCGCGCCACGCCAGAACGCCTCGGCGACGTAGCCCTTCGGATCGTTGACGGCGTACGGCGATCCGCTCACCGGGTAGTCGCGCGGCATGCGGGGACTGCCGGTTCCCCAGATCGAGCGCACCTGCCAGCCAGCAGATTGCAGCGCTCCACGCAGCTGCGCCTTCTGCATCCCCTGAGGCCGCACGCCCGCGAAGCGATAGAGGCCGCCGTTCTTCAGGTACGTCGCAGGCACCCATGAGCCCGCGAGCACCGGAGGCGGCGCGCCCATCTCGCTCGCGCGACTCCACGCGTTGATCTCCGCGTTCCAGATGAGCCGACGCCGATCACCGAGACGCAGCATCCTGTCGCGCGCCCAGCGCTCATGGTCCCACGGGATCTCACCGGCTGCGGCTGCCCCGGAGCCCGGAGCGCGACGACGTGTCACCACGAACGCCGCGGCCAGTGCGCCAAGGAGAAGGTAGAAGGGCATCTCGTCGTCCTCGTCTCAGGGCAACTCGGTGCGCCGCTCAGACCAGCGGCGGTGTGGGACGATCGCGACGCTCCCACTCGTGCCGCCCGTAGAGGCCCTGGCGCGTGCGCCACTCCTCCAGATCGCGGCGCTGACGGTCCTCCTCGTGGCGCCGCATCTCCTGACCGACGATCTCCTCGTAGCCGACGATCTCCTGGTAGCCGACCACCTCGGGGTAGCCGCCGTTGAGACCGACGATCTCCTCGTACCCCGTCGCGAACTGCGGCACGCCGCCGACGATTTCCTCGTAGCCGACGATCTCCTCGTAGCCGGTCGCCGCGTCACCGCCGTTCGGCGGCATCTGCTGCTGCATCATCAGCATCTGCTGCTGCTGCTGCGCAGCCTGCGCTGCCTGCGCCGCCTGCATGGCCTGCTGCTGCTGCTGCTGTTGGAGCCAGCGCTCGCGACGAAAGTCGCGACGGCCACCGCCGAAGCCGCCCCGGCCGAAGCCGCCTCCGCCACCGTGTGGCCCCGGCCTGTAGCCGACGATCTCCTGGTAACCGACGACGTTGCCGTCCGCGCCCACGATCTCCTGGTAGCCGACGATCTCCTGGTACCCCACGATCTCCTCGTAGCCGACGACGCTTCCGTCGGCGCCGACGATCTCCTGGTAGCCCACGATCTCCTGACCGGACGTGTCCGCGTCCGAAGGACCGTAGTCGCTCATGTCCGCCGGAGGCATGCCGTAGCCGTTGCCGTCATCGCCGGGCACGGGAACCGGCACGGGCACCGTCTCGACGACGGGGTACCCCCAGTCCCATCCACCGCCCCAGCCTCCTCCCCATCCGCCGCGGCCTCCCCACCCGCGACCGCCTCCGTGCCAGCCGCCGCCGGGATGTCCGCCGCCGTGAGGCGCAGGCCCGCCGTGTGCGAGACCTCCACCGTGAGCCATTCCACCGCCGCCGCCGTGAGGCATGAGTCGCTCCTCTCAGGTTCGATGCTACCACCCGATTTGTAGGAAAGTCATCCAATTCGCGTGCACTGCAAGCGATGCATACGTCAATACGTTCGTCGCGACACGCGTTGGATGACTACGCTCGATCGCCTTGAAAACAAGCGCCACGAGCGTCTGCTTGGATCAGGCCGCGTCGTTCGAACTGGAGGCGTCGTTTGCGTTCGCAGCGCTCGCTGCCGCCACCATCCACGTGGGAAAACCACCGAGCGCGTCGGCCATCATCTCGTCCGGATCGACCTCGAAGTTCGTGCCAGGCAGCGTGACGTCCTCCGCAAGCTGCTTCAGACAGAAGCCGCGCACCGCCACCTGACGCTTGCCGAAGTCGCTCCAGTACGCGTGCACATTCGGCAGATCGTTGTATAGCTGCGCGGGCGTGAGGACCGCAGCGTAGCCCACGTACACCATCGCCTGGTAACCCGCAGCGACGATCGCCGCAGACCACGCGTTGATGTAGTCGGTCACCACCGCGGCTGGCGTACCTGGAGCGATGCCTTCGACATCGACCGCGATCGTGCACGTCGTCGCATAGCCGATGGCGAGAGCATTCTTCGCAGCCTGTGCGCCATCGCTCGCGCCACGCGCCGTCGACGGAACCCAGTTGGGCTCTCGCACATGCTGCACGAGCAGGAGCGCGAGACCTTCGGACAGGATGGTGTCGATCTCCGCCGCTTCGATGTCCCAGCCGCCCTCGGCCCCGAGCGAGACGTACCGAACGATGAAGTCGATCGGCTTGCCCTGGTAGTTCGAGGCGCGGAGCGCCTTCGCGTTCGGAGCCGTCATCACCGCGATCGTGTCGACGCCGAAGCAAGCGTGACCAAGTGCCGCGACTCCTCGCATTGGGATCCGTCCTTTCGTCGATTACTTCTTCAATCGCTTGTGCGTGGTACGCGACACCGCGATCCCCGCGCCGAAGAGCAGACCGAGAAACACTCCGAAACGCAGCGGACCGCTTCGCCCTTCGCCGCTCACGCGCGCGCCGTTCGAAACGTCGTTGTGCTCCCAGACCATCCAGAACTGGATCCGCGGCCCGAGCTGCATCTCGATGGCTGTCGGCAGCTCGCCTCGCGCCCAGCTGCCCTCACCGCGGAAAATGAGCGCAGCCGGCTCCTCGATCGGCGGCAGCTTCTCGGGATCCTCGGCGGGCCAATCCCCAGGCCGACCCGCGCCTTGCGGCCAGAGCCGCAGATCCGCGTCGAAGCCGGCCTTCTTGAGCGACTGCCACAGCTCCACATTCGACGGCGTCGTACCGTCCGACTTCGTGCCGCGTGACGAGGCGTAAAACCGCAGGCTGGCGCCGGGGCGCACCGCGTAGTTCCACAGGCCGGGGGCAATGTAGCGATCGGTCAGGACGCGCTCCTCATGCTGCGGCGCGCTCGGGCGCGGTCTCTATCTCACTCGAACTGGCTGTGCATGCCGTGCTTGCGCGCGGCCCGCACGATGTTGCGCTTGCCCTTCGTGTACTCGCCCGTCTTCAGATGCCCGAGGTTGTGCATCATCTGGAGACGGCCCGACGCGGCCTTGATGTAGTCCACCCAGCTGTGCGGACGCGTCGGATCGTGCAGCGGCAAGGCCGGCGGGTTGCGGTGAGGCAGCGCGAAGTTCTCGGCCGTCGCGGACATCGAGTGCCGCACGGCCGCCCTCATGTGGTGTTGCTGCGGCGACGCCGCGTACGAGCCGTAGTGGCGACCGCTCCTGCGATGTCGACCGTCACCGATGCATGTCGCACAGTGATCGCCGTAGAGCGTCTTGTGCTGAAAGCAGCCCGCACACGTTCCCATCGACATGACCAATCCCTCCGAACTGGGACACGGCGGCCCGGCGCCGCATACAATTTGTACAGTAAGGAGCCTACCAGGATTGTGGTCGAGGTGGGAGTTCGGAGACGCCTCCCCGCGTGGGTGGCAACCTCGTCCTCTCGCTAGCCCGGTGAAGGACGCAGCCACTCCATGATCGCAGCCCACGCGCCACGCTTGGGTGGCATCTCCACGGGGCCGAGAACGTCAGTCACCTTCCAGAGCTTCTTCACGTCCCAGCTCTGATTGGGAAACGTGTCTTCGAGGCTCCGCTCCTGGGTATCGATCAGCTCCGCCACACGCGTCGTCGCAAGGACCAGCTCGTCGAAGGACTCGACGGGCCAACCGTTGTAAACGACGACAAAGCGTTTGGTGATGTCTCGCACGGGCTTTCTCTCGACCCGCGCACGCGCCGCTTCTCCTACTGCGTGTACGTGCTCGGGTTGTACGGGTTGGCCGGGACGTTGATGCCCGGGTGGGTCGCCACCTTCGGCGGCGTCCTGCCTCCGCTGGGTGTGCCGTGAAGCGGCTGCCCTCGCGGAGGCGTGTACGGCGTTCCGCTGCTGGGCGTCGGGGCTCCGCCGTGAAGCGGTTGGCCACGCGGAGGTGTGTACGGCGTTCCGCCGCTGGGCGTCGGCACTCCGCCGTGAAGCGGCTGGCCGCGCGTGGGCGTGTACGGCGTTCCGCCGCTGGGTGGGGGCGCTCCGCCATGAAGCGGCTGACCGCGAGTGGGCGTGAACGGCGTTCCGCCGCTGGGCGGCGGCGCTCCGCCATGAAGCGGTTGGCCACGAGGGGGCGTGAACGGCGTTCCGCCGCTGGGCGGCGGCGCTCCGCCATGAAGCGGCTGACCGCGAGGGGGCGTGAACGGCGTTCCGCCGCTGGGCGGCGGCGCTCCGCCATGAAGCGGCTGACCGCGAGTGGGCGTGAACGGCGTTCCGCCGCTGGGCGGCGGCGCTCCGCCATGAAGCGGCTGACCGCGAGGAGGTGTGTACGATCCCGGACTTGTCGGCGCCGTCGGATGGGTGGCCGGCGGGTACATGCTCGGGTGCAAGGGCGTGTACACCGGATGGCTCGGAGTCCCGGGCGCCGTCGGGTGCGGCGGCCCGCCGTAGACCGGATGCAGCGGCGGCGCTCCGTAGTGCGGAGGCACTGGACCTCCGGCCCCGGGATGCCACGGCACGCCCGGCGTCACGGGCGCGCCCGGATACCAGCCATGCGGCGCCGGAGCGCCTTCACGCCAGCCCGACGGCAGCGCCACGCCGTGACGCCAGCCTCTCGGCGGAGCGACGACGCGTCCCCACTGGTCCCAGACCCAGTGCACCTCGCTCGGGTACTCGGCGTAACCGTACTGCTGGTACTCGGGCTGCACTTCAGCCTGGAACTGGACCCCGTACTCCGGCGCAAGCGCCTCGTAGTCCGGAGCGGCCGGCGCTTCGGGCGCCTGCGGCGCGGACGGCGGGTAGACCCAGAGGCCGATGCGATCCTTGACGCAGGGAGCGCCCGTGTGGCCGCACGGATGACGCCCCTGGTGCTGGAACCAGTGGATCGCCTGCACATCGCCGTGGTTGGCCGCGTGCACGCGCTTGTGCAGCGCAAGGCGACGCGCGGTTTCGTCGTTTGCAGGGGGCGCAGGCTGCGCGGGCGGCGGCGGAGCCGGTTGCGATGGCTGGCCGTCCTGACCGCCCTGGCCGTCCTGTCCACCGTCGTCCGGATCGCCGTTCTGGCCGGCGTAGTGCACGGGCACGTCCCACGTCTCGCGCACGTGAGGCCACCAGGCAGCGCGGCGGTGCCAGTGGGGATCTTCCAGCTCCTGCCCGGTAGCGTAGCCGCCCGAGCCGACTCCGTCCCCGCTCACGTCAAAGCCCGAGTCACGGCGCTGACGACGCTCCCACCGATCGCGTTCGTCCCATGCCTTTCGAGATCGCTCGTCGCGGATGTAGCCCGCCACGTGCTGCTCGTGCTGCTGACGACGTTGCAAGTCCTCCGTGTAGCTCGGAGGCTGCGCGTTGCCCGTGGCGTACCGACCGGCCCAGTTCATGGGTGCGCTCCTTGTCTCTTTCACCACCGGTGCCAGGGCGACATCTCGCCGTGGCCGTAGCCGTGGTACCCCGGCCACGAGTTGGCCACGAAGCGCGCACCGTACTCGGTCTCGCCGGGCCAGCGCGCAAAGGCCACCGGACCCGGGTAGTAGTACCCGGTCGCCGCCGACACCGGAGGGAACGGCGCCGTCGGCGCTCCGATCGGAGGCGTGAACGCGTTGGGGGGCGCGGGCGTTCCGGGGCCGACCGGCGCCGGAGCTTGCAGCGGCGCAGCCTGCGGGCCCGGGTAGACGGCGAAGACCTCGACCGCGGGGTTGGCCGGCGCGCCTGCTTGGCCGTGGTAGGTCGCGATGGCGACCACCTTGCCCGCGTGCAGCGCGGCGAACCACGCGGCGGGCGCCGAGGAGGGAGGCTCGGGTGTGGGAGGCGGATTCGGATGCGTCGGATCGAAGACCATCTTCGTCGGCACCATGCCCCCGGGCGTCGCGATCGAGATGGTCGTCGGCTCCCACGAGTCCATCAGGTGCTCCAGCATCCCCGGAGCGAACGCGATGTAGTAGGGCGTGCCAGGTCGGTAGGGCACGAAGGCCGCGGGCGACGGCGAGGAGGTCGACACGACCGGCTTCGGATCCGACAGCGCCGAGTGCGCCGACAGCACGCTCAGCGTCGCCGTGTCGAGCACACCGTCCGTGCGGATCGGCTGCGGCTGGCCGCCGGCCGGCTGGTACGTGAAGCCCTTCTCGTTGGCCCAGCTCTGGAAACGCTTGAGGGCGCTGCGGAAGATGGTGTCGTCCGGATTGCCCTGCGCCTCTCCCGCCGTGGGCCCGAGACCTGGTCGGCTCGGCCACGGATCGTTCGCGTAGGCCTTGCCGGCGACGCCCTGGCTGTTCATCCAGGCACGCGTGAGCATCTGCGCGCTGACGACGCGGTCGTGATCGCGAACCGCCATCACGAGCGCCGCCTCCGAGCGCCTGTTCTTGACAACAAGCGCCGCGATTGCAGCCACACCCAGAATGACCGGAGCTACTCCCACGGGGACTCTCCTATGCTCTTCGAGCCTACGGCGTTGAAGACAAGCATACGAGAGCGCGGACGAGCTTGTCCATCGTCGTACGTCGCATCGACACGTACATACAAATCGTATCGAACGCGAGTGTCAGCTGGATCGCGTGACGACTAGGGCCGCATCGGGCCGGCGGCGGACCGAGGGAAGAGCCCGTAGTTCTCCCCGGAATGGAAGAGCCGGTAGAACTTCCTTGCGGCCGTCTGCGAGTCGAAGGACTTGGCCGTCTTCCATCCTCCCCAGGCGCCGTCCTTCTGAAGGTACGCACTCTCGATGCCGCCACGACGAACGACGCACTTGGACCAGTGCTTCCCCCACGGGGGCTTGTCGCGGCGAGAGGAACGACTGCGTCGACTGGAGCGCTTGGCAGCAGCCATGCGACTCAGCGTACCAGTCATCAGCTCTCGACGTCGATACTCAGCGCGCAAAACCGAAGCGCTTCATCTCCAGCGCCGCCTTGGCCATGCCACGAATCGCCAACGCGTCCAACTCGTCGTTCGTGATGGGATTGCCGTATTCCCGGAACATCTTGCGCATCCGCGCGCGCATCTTCGGGCTCTGATAGACCGCGGCTTGGAGTTCGAGCAACTGGTCGCCGGTAACCCCCACGGCTTTCAGCCTCGTAGCCTCTCGCTTGGTGTGCGTGCTGAACTGCCGAGGAGTCATGTGCTGTTTGACTAGCACCTCACTCTCGAAAATGAGCTTTGCGGTCCGGTCGATTGCGCGCTCGCGTTCAGCCGTCGTCATGGTCTCTCTCCTACAGGTCCCCCTCAGAGTTGCTGCACGAGCATCGCGGAGTTCGGATCGCCGCCACGCTGCTTCCACTGCTGGTAGGCAGCGCCGACCTGCGCTGCGTTGCCCGAAGCGAGCGGTTGAAGACCCGTCTGCCCGCTGTGCGTGAAGACCGTGTAGTTGCCGTCCGGCAGCTTCGCGACGTTGTGCGCCGGCATGTAGCCGATGATCGCGCCGTGTGCAGCTGCCGGCGGAGAGGCAGCCGCACCGCCGCCCGCGCTGTCGGCACACACCCAGGCGCGCACCGCTTTCGTCGCGCCCGGCATGAACGAGAAGGACGGATCGCTCTGCTTGCTCACCACCTTGAACTTCCACCAGCGACCGTTGTGCTTCTCGGGCGCCTTCTCGCTGCGGTCCGCCATCCCGAGCATCGACTGGTAGATGGTCGACACGCCGTCACGCTTGACGTCCGCGTCGGTCGCAGCCACCCAGTTCTTGCACTCGCCCGTGGGCGCCGGTGCCCCCCCATGAACGGCAGGGCCAGGGGCCGCAGCAACGGGCGCCGGGGCGCCAAAGGCGAGCGACGGATGGCCAGGCGCAGGCGTCGGATACGCCGGTCCGTGCTGGATCGGAGGATGGCCGCCCGGTGTGGGCAGACCCGAAGGCAGCGGCCCCGGCGGCGCAGGCGCATGCGCCACTGGTTGCGGCGGGTACGGCGCGGCGTAGCCGTGCGGCGGCGGATACGTCCCGGGATGCTGCGGGAACGCCGGCATCGTCGCGTGCGGCGACGGAGGGTAGGTCGGCGGGTAACTCGGATGGAACGCGCTCGGCGGCTGCACCTGCGGAGGCGCTGGGCGCGGCGAGGGCGGTGCGGGCCGCGGGTACCCATGCGGCGGGTGCGGCGATGGCACCGCCGCCGGGGCGCCCATGAGGATGAAGCCGCGCACGTCGCGGGGCTTGCTCGTCGTCGGATCGGTCCCGTGGCTGACGACGACCAGCTTCCAGAGCCGCCCGTTCTGGCTGACGCGCACCTCGGATCCGATCGGACGGTCCGAGTGCATGAGGTCGAGGTAGCGCGCCAGCATCCCGTCACGGTTGACGTCGTCCTGCGTCGCGCGGCGCCAGCTCTCCAGACCCGGATGCGGCGCCGTCGTCGTCGGGTACGGCGCCGGAGCGGGACCCGGCTGCGGGAACGGCACGAAGCCCGACGGCGGACGGTGGCCGGGCGGCGCCTGCGGATAGCCCGCTGCGGGCGGACGGCGTCCCGACGGAGGCGCGTGGAACGGAGGCGTCGGAGCTTGGTACGGCGGCGACGGCTGCAACGGCGGCAGACCCTGATCGTCCGCAGGTGTCTGATCCATGCGCGGGACCGACTGATCGATCGGGACGTCGGTCTCGGGCGGAGGCATCCCGCCGCGCTCGGCGTCCTGCCTTGCCTCCTCCTCCTTCTTCTTCTTGTCGGCCATCACGAGAAAGCCGATCGCGGCAGCCACTACGAGCACTCCGGGATGCATGGGAACCGTGCTTTCTCCTCTTCCCTCAGCGAACGAGCGCCACGCAGCTAGAGATCAGGATGGCCCCCGCCGTCAGGGTGAGGATCCACGTCTCCAGATCCGATGGAAGGAGACTTGGCTGCAATCTGCGACGGTAGACCACTTGCCTCAACCGCATAGTCGCGCACTTCCGCATCCAAGTCGACACCCGATTCGGATGCTTGGCCGTGCGAGCAGTAGTGGAAGAGCACGGCCAATAGGAGCGGCGTGCAGACGGACACGAGAACCGCTGCGGCAACGCGCGCGGTTCCGACGGCGTGCCGCATGAACCGCCCACGCCCTGTTCTGGAGTCGCCTCGCTGCCGAGACGCGAGCTACGCCGACGCCATCCAGGCGTTGAGCGTGAAGCTGTATGTGAACGTGACCTCACCGAAGTTCGCGGCGATCTGCATCGAGGTCACTGGACCTCCCGCGTGCGATGGCGTGAGGATCGTCGTTCCGCCGGTCGCCTGGATCGTGATGGGGATGGCGCCCGCGTTGCCAGACGCGTCCTTGATGACGATGCGATCGCCGTCACCCGCCTGCGGTGGCTGCGGCGTCACCGGCGCGAGCGTCACGGTGACCGGGAAGCCAGTCGCAGTCAGGATCGCGAGTTCGTCCCACTGCCAGAACGTCGTCAGCGCCTGGTTGCCTGCGGCCGACTGGTAGGTTTGGACCGTGAAGCTCGCACCCAACACGCGGTTCTGTGTCATGGCTCTGCTCTACGTATACGAGTCGTGCCTCGAAAAGGCTACGGCAGACCGCACCGCGTACGTTCGCGTCGAGCACGGTCAATACAAGTTGGACCAATGCGACGTCCGCCTGTAGCCTCTTGCCATGGCAGCTCGTCGGCGATCTCGTGGCAGTAGATCCTCCCGAAAGAGCCGCCCCGGACGCGCCCGTCACGCCAATTACTTCTTCACGTCGGACGCGCTGGCGAAGGGCCGGCTCCGTGAGTCCGAGCTGATCGACATGCTCGACACCCTGCGCGGTGGCAAGGACGGAGAGGAGTACCGCGGTAAGCCGAAGAAGTTGGTCGACTACGCGAACTACGTGCTTCGTGGGAATCGCGCGCGCGGTGAGAGCCATGTCGTCGTCAAGTACGACAAGGCTCGCGACCGGTTCATCGTCCGCGAAGAGGACTAGGACGAAGTCGTCTTACCGCCCGTCGGTCCGTACGAAACCCCAGTGAGGCATGATGCCTCCGCCGGGCTGCGTACATCCGCGGCCCCACACCCAGTAGCCCTCGCGCGTCCGAACGATGGGCTCCCCCGTCGACATGTCGACGTCCTTGGGGTCGAACTTCCAGTCGACCCCCGACGGACCGGCCGCGATCGGCCAGTTGTAGCCGGGGAGCATGAAGTCATCCCGTGGACCCGCGCCGACGACGTCACGCTTGCCTCTCGCGCGCCAGATCAGCCCCAAGATCACGGCTGCCGCAAGAACGGGAAGTCCGAACGGCATGGCGATGTCTCTCTTTCGCTCCGCTGTCCTACGCCTTGGCGAGCCACTGGCCCAGCGCGGCGCTGAACGTGAAGGTGTTCTCGCCGAAGTCCGCGGCGATGGTGATCGACTCCTGCGGCGCGCCAGCATGCGCGGGCGACAGGATGAGCCGATCGGCCGAGGTCGACACGGTGATGGGCTGCGTCGCAGCGTTCCCGCCGACGTCCTTGATCACGAACTTGCACCCGTCCGGCGCGCACGGCGACAGGACGACGTTGGCAGGATCGCCGTTCGGCGCGTTCACGTAGATGAGGTCTTTGAGCACGGGCGCGCGCGAGACTCCGCCTCCCACGAACAGCGGATCGAGCGTCTGGCCCAGAATGCGATTGCGACTCACCGGTCACCTCGTTTGATCGGTTGCGTGGTGTCACGGACGACGATCTTGATCCCCGTCGCCGTATCCTCGACGACTTCCGCGTTCACGCGGATCCTCTCCGGCGGCGGCTCGCGCCGCTGACCGCGCACGGGAGGCGGGCGCGGACCCTCCTCGAACGGCGCCGTCCAGTTGTCCCAAGCACGCTTCAGGCGCTTGGCCAGGTCGAAGACGCCGCGGATGTCCTGCTCCGCCTTGGTCAGCGGATCTAGCTGCCGGTGATGATCACGGTCTTGGGCCATATCTCGCTCCAGAAGTCGTGCTCGTCGACCACCGTCACCGGCGGCTTCGGCTTGCCGTGTTCACGAACCCGCTCGAACTGCTTCCGGATGCCGGCAAGGTCCGAGCGCGTCCTCACCTGCGTCGTCAGCTCCTCCAGAAGCACCTGCTGCGCGCGCTCGACGTCCGACTTGAGGATGGCATGCGGATCGTCTGCCGTGTAGATCGGAACGCGCGCCTCGCACACGATCTCCTCGCTGTAGCCCATCGGATGCGGATCGAGCGGCATCTGATGTACGCCCCAGTCGTAAATGGTTTCCTTGTCCATCCCGTGACGGTAGACGACGAGGACTCCGTGAAGCATCCCTGCGATCATGTGCCACTCCCCGTGATGATGCGCTCGATGAGAATCGGCATCAGGACTGCGAGACGCCGTTGCAGCCCTTCGTCGCGACGCATTCGCGCCTGCTGCTCTCGGATCTCACGCTCGCGCTCGGCCTGACGATCGAGCAGCGCACACTGGAGTTCGAGCAGACGCCCGAGGCCGTCCGCATGGATCTCGACGGCCTTGGCCGCGAGTTCGATCTGCTCGGCGGTGACAGCCTTGAGCGTCTCCGGATCGGCGTCGAGAAGACGACGCCCGTACACCGTCAAGAGCCACAGATCACGATCCATCACGGCGCTCCTTTCCCCGCAGCCCGGACGCGCTCGAACTGCTGACGGATCCCAGCGAGGTCCGCACGTGTATTGACCTGGTGCGTCAGCTCGCCGATCACCATCCGCTCCGCGCGCTCGATGTCCGCCGTGCCGATGGCCCGCGGATCTTCCGCTGCGTAGATGGGCACGCTCGTCTCGCAGATGATCTCTGCGCGGTAGCCCTTCGGATGCGGATCGACCGGGAGCTGATGAACGCCCCAGTCGAAGATGGTCTCCCGATCCGATCCGCGCCGGAAGACGACGAAAGCGCCACGCAGATTTCCCGCGACAGGCCAGTGCTCCTGCTCCGCGATGGCCTTCTCGAACTGTCCGAACCGACCGTCCGCTACCGCCTGAAGCTGCGCCGCATCGAGGTCGAGCAAGCGCCGCGAGTGAGCCGTCAGAAGCCAGAGATCGCGGTTCATCGGCGCCCTAGGCTCCCCTCCGCTCGTGCAGCGAGGTGGCGCTCAGTCTGCGAGTGGAGCATCGCCTGCTCACGCTCCAGCGCCTCGTACTGCATCGGCGCGAGCTTCTTGCTCTCGCGGCTGGCCTCGGCCATCTGCTCCGAGGAGTCGCGAACGAACTCACCCGCGCCCGTATGAAAGGACGGCTTCACTTCTTCTTGTCCTTGTCGTCGTCCTTCTTTTCGCCGTCGACGAGCTTCGAGCGGCGCTTGCGGTACATGTCGTAGAGGGCGAGGAACGCCGCGTGCTGCGCGGGTTCGAACATGCCCAGCATCGAGGTGACCTGGTCCTGGCTCAGACCTTCGAGCAACGTGCCGATCTGCTCCTCGCCGAGTAGCGCCTCGATGCTCTTGCCCTCTCCGGTCATCTTCTTCAGCAGGATCGGGAAGAGCATGGCGAGCTTCTCGAAGACCTGCTTCTTGCGATCGTCGTCCGCCTTCTGGACCTGGATCGCCAGCTCGCGCTCGGCCTGCCGGTCGAGCATCGTCTGCTGAAGCTCCAGCACCTGAAACTGCATGGTGGCGAGCTTGTTGTTCTGGCGGTTGGCGTCGGCGAGCTGCTGCGAAAGGCCGCGGACGATCTCCCCCATGCCCGAGAGCGCCATCCGGAACGACGCCTCGGTGTGGCGCATCATCTGCGAGACGATGCCCTTCTCGTCGGGCAGCTCCGTCTCCATGTCGTCGTTCGTGTGCGACATGCCGCCGGGCAGGCGGAAGCTCGTGCGCGCGAAGTTGTTCTGATCGCCCTCCTTGAACGCCATGACCACGTAGCGTGTCGTCCCACGCTGGTTCTCGGCGTCCTTGTGGGCCTCGTTCATGATGACTTCGGAGAGCTGCGCGGGATCCTTGTTCTCGAAGTCCTCGCCGAACCACTCGGCGATCTTCGCGGCAGCCATGTCGTTGCCCGCGCGCTGCTTCAGCTCGAAGTGCGTGACCTTCGCGCGTTCGAAGCAACCCTTGACCCACGTGGCGAGGTTCTCGACCTCCTGCGGCGACACCTCGCCACCGCCACCTCCACCCGGAGGCCCCATGAATCCACGCGGACTGCGCATCATCGAGTTCGACATCGCCCCTCAGCCCTTCTGCTTGGCGAACTTCTCCGCGCGTCGGCCGATCGACTGCGCACCTTCGCTGATCTTCGCGCTCGCCCGGTGCAGGCCCCCCGCCGCCAGGCTCGCGATGCCCGCCGCGCTCTTGCCGGCGCCCTTGCCCCACTCGTGCTTCTTCGCCGCGGCCTTGACCTTCGGTCCGAAGACGGCGTACGCGACGACGCCGAGCACGCCGGCCACCAGAACGGGCTTGAGGCTCAGCGGACAGCTGTCGACCGTGCGCGCCATGGGCGCCATGGGCGCCGGACGCGCGGGCGCCGGGTGAGGCGCGGGATGCGGCGGCGGCGCCACGGCAGGGGCGGCCTGCATCGCGCCCACCCCGTAGGGCATGCCGTAGAAGGGCATTCCCGTGTGGGCGTGGCGCTCGACCGCGCGACCGATCGACGGCTCCGCGTAGTGCCGTACCCAGTCCTCGGTCGTCCAGTGGCTCCAGGTGGTGGCGTCCATTAGTCCCTCGTCGTCTCGACGGTGACACGCAGCACGGGGATGCTGACCGCCACGTACGTCGTCGGGCTGCTCGACACGCCGTACGAGATGCCGTTGATGAACGGCAGAGAGTTCAGGTACTCCTGCGAGAAGTTCGAGAAGCCCGTCGGCAGCGCGAACACCTCCAGCAGCGGCCCTGGATTCGGATCCGCGCCGCTCGGCGCGACGTTGCTGTCGAAGATGAGTAGGTACGCCTCGGCGCCGGAGTTATTGTCCGCGAAGCCGTAGATTTGGCTCACGCGACCCTGCACGGGCATCCCGCTGTCGCCCGCGATGACGATGGTCGGCGCCGGATCGCTCGACCGCGAGAACATCGGGTTGTGCTGCGGGTAGGGCACGATGCCGACGCACGCGAACGCCTGGAACTGCGCCGACGCGCCCGAGCCGGCCACGGGCGAGTTGCCCTCGGCGTCCTGGAGGAAGACCGTGACCTCGACGGTCGACGCGTTCACGACCTCCATCGCGCCGCCCGTGGCGTCGATGATGTCCGTCGTCAGGACGTTGCCGTTGCCCCACTTCACCTCCGCGAACGGATAGAGCTGCGTGGGGTTCGTGCCGTTGTCGAACTGGATGGCCCGCACCACGACCGTGATGTAGGCCATGATGTCGAGCTGCACGCGGACGAGCTGGTCGGAGTAGTCCTCGGTGATGGTCTCGGTGCGGCCCCAGTTGTTCTGCTGGTCCAGAACCACCATCGGGTTCGGATCGATGGCCGCGAACGGGGAACCGACTTTCTTGGCACGAGAAGGCTGCACGCTGGTCTCCTTCAGACGTGGCTGCTGTTGCACTCGCAGCTCACGCAGCCCTCGCAGCTGCCGTCTGCGCACGGGTCCTCGCACGTGCAACCGACGCACGCGCGGTACTTGCCCACGTTGATCGGCGCGCCTCCGACGGTGTAGCGCTCGACCGGGTTCTCGCGTCCGACTTCCTCCTGCGCCGACGCCGAGGTCTCGGCGTACTGCGAGGCCATCTCACGCGCGAGGTGCTCGCGCGCCTCCTCGATGCGACCTTCCTTCAGGCGTCCGAGCAGCGTCTCCATCCGCTCGGTGAGCCAGGGGAGCGCCTCCTTCACCATCTTGTACGCGCGGTAGTAGTCGCCGCCGAGCTTCTGGATCTGCTCGGGCGTCATCGACGCCAGCCGCTCGCTGCTCGACATCTGCGCCATGCGCGCGACGATGTCCTGCTGGATGTTGGTGAAGGCGATGTTCGAGGGCGCGTTGAAGAGCGCCACGAGGTCCGACATGTACTGGCGGCTGTCGAGATCGCCGAGCGCCGACTTGAAGATCGTGTGGAAGGCGGCGTGCGTGTCGCTCGACTCGAATCGACCGATCGTCGCAGCGTACTGGACGCCGGAGCTGATCGCGTCCTGGAGCACGTCGTTCAGCGCGGCCGCCGCGAACGAGAATGCGGGGATCTCCAGCTCGGTCTGCGTGATCCCTGTCTCGTCCATGTGCAGCGGCTGGCTCAGCTCGCACTGCGTGCGCACGAGACCGATGCTCGTACCGAGCGTCAGGTAGCCGACGGTGCGGCCGCCGTCCTGGTAGACCTCGAAATTGCCCTTGTGCAGCGGGATGTTGGCGATCGCTTCCACGTCAGCTTGCTCCTTGGTCTGCGAGCACCTCGAAGCCCTTCTTGGTCAGGTTCCCGACCCAGTCGGAGGGCACGTTGACTTCGTCACCCGGGTAGAGCTGCGGCCATGCGCCGGAGCTGCTCACCAGGTGAGGATTGAGCGCGACGAGCTGATCGAAGCTGCGCTTGTTGCCACTGCCGATCTTCGCGAGCGTTGCCGGCCATGCCCGATCGCTCGGGCGGATGACCACGTACGCGGACGGCTTGAGCCGCATCGGCGCCATGCGGTCGGAGAGGATGGGACCCGTGGTGGACACCGGAGGCGCGCCCATGGGCGCCGCCTGCTGCGCCTGGGCGACCACCTCGTCCTCCGCATGCGCCTGATCGGCGAGCGTCTGATCCGACACCTCCGCGTGCGCTTCTTCGCTCAGGCCGAACGGCGGGGGCGGCATCGCAGCCGCCTCGCTCGGAACGCCGCCGACGATCTCCGGAGCCGAGGCCCCGAAGATTTCGGGCGTCGCAGCCTGCGTGAAGAGCGCGCCAGGCGCGGTCGCCGCCACCTGCTCTGCGAGCCCATCACCGCCGACGAGCGCCATCGGCTGCATCGGCGTACCTGCCGGCACGCCGGGCATGACCATCTCCATCGGCTGCGCCTGTGGCGAGAGGATCGCCTGCGCGCCGCCGTCGTAGATCGTGGGCGATCCGACGAAGCGACGATCGGGGTAGCTTCGACGACCATCGACGATATCGACGGGCCAGAGCGGACCGCTGCCATAGCCCGTGGCGGACGTACCCGTCGGAGAAGGCGGCGCGCCGTTGCTCGACATGCGCGTGCACCACACGCTTCCCGGGGCGACCCCCGGAGCCGGCTGCGGCTTCGTGAAGACGAAGACCCGATCGCCAATCGGCATCGAGGTCTCGGTGCCGAGCGCCATCGACGGATCCGACGACAGCCGGAGCATCGTGTCGGTAACCGGCCCGTGGTACTGCGCGGGCACGTTGCTGAGATCGGGCGCGACCGGAGTCCAGCCTCCAGCTCCGTTTGACGAAGGCGTCGGCGTCGCCACCGCCGCGGCAGGTGCCGTCGCAGATGCCCCCTGAGCCATCGGCGTGGAGACCTGCGCCGCTGCACCCCCGAGGAGCTTCGCGCGCGTGTCGAGCGCGGCTGCCGCCTGCGGATACTTCGTCCGCAAGCTCTCCGCAAACGCGTGGAGCTTGTCCGGGTTGTTCTCGGTACCGAGCGCGCTCGTGATCGCAGCGCACGTCGCCGGATCGGTCTGCGCGTCGAAGCAGCTCCCCGGCATCGCGCCGGGCGCGGAGGCCGCGTGGCCGTTCGTGTGGCCGTTCATGTGAGGAGCGCCGTTCGCTTGCGGCGTGCCATTCGTGTGCGGCGCTCCGTTCGTCCCGTTCACATGCGGCGCGCCGCCGTTCTGGGACTGCTGCTGCGGACCGGCGAGCATCACCGTGGGAGGCGCGCCCGGACGACCTCGCACGTTCCACGACGCGAACGCGATCGTCTGCGCGGTGAAGGGCAGCCCGCGCGATGCGTAGTCCTTCGCCATCGCATCGAGACGCGGTACGTCCGCGGCCGTTGCGTTCTTGATCGTGGCGATGACGTAGTGCGCCTCCTCGGGGCGCAGACCAGCATCCAGATCGAAGACGGCCTCGCGACCCTTCTTCGCCTGCTTCGCCAGAATCAAACCACCCAGACCTGCGGCAACGAGAAGCGGGAGCATCCTTCAACGTTCTCCTGTACGAACTGTACGATCCGAGTGCATTCGGCCTCTGAGACTACCACCGTTTTTCATACAAGTCCGACCCGCAACTGCGATGCTCTGTGCCGGAGCTGGTACGCCGTCCATGCGTAGCCCCGTCCGTAGTGCAGTGCAATGGCTTCGAGTTGTTCCGGACGGCGGTTGTTGTCGAGCGACCACTCCACGAACGCCCGAACGTCCACCGGCAAGTTGTGGTCGAGCCGGTACGTGCTCGCGACGACATGACCGGCAACGCCGCTTGCTCGTTTGATGTGATTGGCCTTCGTACGAATTGTTTCTGCGGCAATCGGCCAATTGTTCTTGTCCAGCTCGTCCGCGTAGCTCGACAACGCAGGTACGTCCGAGTCCGAGCGAAGTCGCCTGCGAAGCTCGTCCACGGCGTCCACTGGAAATAGAGCGTCGAGCCCCGCAGGCCCCGGACCATCGGCCAGCGCGCCCTTGCCGTAGTCGTGGCCCGGCTCGTAGCCGACGACGCGCGCATCCGTCACGGGTACCGCCTCGAATTGAGGCTCAGGGCCCTTGCGTCCCGCACAGTCCCAGAGGCGGTAGCGCAGCGCGAACGCCGCGTAGGGATACGCGACCGAGAGCATGACAGCCATCTCCTTCATGGCCCTCGCGTCGTTCTCAGCGCCGCAGCCACGTCGTAGCAGCTCGACCACACGAGCGCGAAGGGCGTCCGGCACCTTCTGCTCCAACTGGTACGGCGACTGCCGGATGGGACTGTCCTTCTGCGATTTGTCCGGCGGTGGCCTGCCAGTGAACCAGTAGGCTGCGAGTGCCGCAGCTACTGCGATCCCGACCGCCATCTGCCGTACAAATTAGCTCCGGCAGAGCATACTGTCATCTGGACAGCGGTGGGAATGTAGGCAGCGGCCCCTCACGACCACTCGCTACCCACGCTTTCATCCGCAATTCGTGTGAGGCATGCGGGTAGGTGCCCGAAAGCGCCTCTGCGAATGCGGAAAGCGTTTTCGGATCCGTCTCGGTCTCCATGGCTCGCACGACCTCCTCGCGCAGAGAGCTTGGCATCCCTGCGTCGATGGTGAGACGCGGCGCCAGCGCAAGCCTGTCGCGACGGGTTACGTACCGATGAATGCCGAAGAGAGCAGCGAGAATCACGAAGGGCCACACGACGCGTTCCCTCCCTATCGCATCCCGAGGATGCGGCTCGGATCTTCGATGCTACCGTCTCCACGCCTCACGAGGATGTGGTACAGCGTGAAGTCGCCGATCTTCTTCGCTGTGATGTGCGGCAGCGCGTCCTCGTTGTACCGCACGCGCAGCTCCGCAATGCGCCACGTCGCGAGGTCTTCGCAGTCTCCCTCCTTGAGTGCGAGGGTACGCGGAATGTCCTGCCAGTTGTCTCTCCCAGGCGGCTCGGCGACGTAGGGCACGCCCGCTCCGTAGAGCGGCGGCGTCGCTGGCCTACGCTTCAAGTAGAAGACGTTGGCCAGGATCAGCGCTTCGAGCATCGCCTTGAGGATGAGGATCTTCTCCTCCGCACTCACGGCCGAGAAGCAGGCCAGCTCATAGGTCGGCCTGTACATCGCTCACCCTCCTCGCTGAAGGAACGCTGCGTTAGTCGCCACGACCGCATCGAGAAGCCAGCGCAGGAGGCGACGCCTCTCCTTTGCCGTGATCGGCGCGAAGCTGAACGATTCGTACTCCGGCCTGAACATCACGCTGCCTCCTCGTTTCGCACCGAGACCGCCTCGTGAGCACCCGCACCACGCTGTCGGGCGCTCACGACGCGGCTTCGAGCCACCAAAGGAAAAAGGCGAGGGCAGCGCCGTCAACCGGCCGCTGGCCCTCGCCTTCCTTGTTCACCGCCTCAGCGGCTCGCCGTCACTGCGCCGCGGTGCCGATGAGCGCCGCGATGAAGGTGACCGCGGACTCGGTCGCCGTGTCGACGTTCTCCACGACCAGCGCGATGTCCTGCGCCACGACGGCCGTGTCGAGTGCGAGACGCACGCCGACCGCGTTCTCCGCGAACGTCTGCGCCGGCAGAGCCGTCGAGTTCGCGAGCTGCGACCGGTTGCCCACCTTGATGTCGATGAGCGCGAAGAAGCTCGCGATCGACGAGGGGACGACGAGACGCTCGCCGCGGAACACGATCTGCGGCCGGCTGACCACGTCGATCGCGCCCATGATCATCGAGATGCCGCTCTGGAAGAATCCGAGCGGGAACTCGCGCATGTCCCTGAGCGGACGCTCGACGACGGCGGGGGCGCCGCCGTACGCGATGCCGCCTCCCGGCGGTGCCGCGAAGTACGGGCCCGGTCCGGGGCCGTACAGCGAGGGGCCGTAGAGCGGCTGGTTGCCCCATCCCCAGAAGGGATGGTGCATGTGGGGGTGGGGCGCCGCAGGCGGCCCACCCGGGTGGCCGTGCGGCGGTCCGACCGGGGCGAACTGCCCGACGATCTCCTCCGCGCCGGTGGCGTAGCCGGCTGCTGCCGGACGCCCGTAGTACTGCTGCACCGCGTGCCTGGGGTAGTTCATGATCCTTCTCCTGCTCCTTGTCCTTGTTCGATCACTGCGCCGCGGTGCCGATCAGCGCCGCGATGAACGTGACAGCAGACTCTGTCGCCGTGTCGACGTTCTCGACGACCAGCGCGATGTCTTGGGCCACGACGGCAGTGTCGAGCGCAAGACGTACACCGACCGCGTTCTCTGCGAACGTTTGCGCCGGCAAAGCCGTCGAGTTCGCGAGTTGCGAGCGGTTGCCCACCTTGATGTCGATGAGCGCGAAGAAGCTCGCGATCGACGACGGCACCACGAGGCGCTCGCCGCGAAACACGATCTGCGGTCGGCTCACGACATCGATCGCGCCCATGATCATCGAGATGCCGCTCTGGAAAAACCCAAGGGGGAACTCCCTCATGTCTCTCAGAGGACGCTCGACAACGGCAGGCGCGCCGCCGTAGGCGATGCCACCACCGGGCGGAGCCGCGAAGTAAGGACCGGGTCCCGGTCCGTACAGCGAAGGTCCGTACAGCGGCTGGTTGCCCCATCCCCAGAAGGGGTGGTGCATGTGCGGCGCCGGGCCAGGCCCGGTCGCCAGGTGAACGTGCCCCGGGGGGAACCCTCCGTGATGCGGATGGTTCCGCGGGTGCAGCGGGTGCTCCGGAGGCAGAAGCGAGGCGCCACCAGCCGGGACGGGTCCCGGCGCAGGCGGTGCCTGACCTGCTCCGTAGCGCGACACGCCAGACATCCCCTCCATGACGTCGGAGTACTGGCTAGCGCCTGTTGCGAACTGGTTCCGATACATGAGACTCGACTCCCGAACTACCGGTTGTCCTTGCCGTAAGAGCTTCGAGCTACCGGCTGTGGGGGACTGAGCGCGGCTTTAAGGTCCGCGGAACTCAGAAAAGTCTCGGCGTCAACCGCCGTCGTACGTACTGCTTTGCTGCTTGCTACGAGACGGCCGAACCATTCGGCCGTCTCAGGTGAATCACTGCGCCGCGGTGCCGATGAGCGCCGCGATGAAGGTGACCGCGGACTCGGTCGCCGTGTCGACGTTCTCCACGACCAGCGCGATGTCCTGCGCCACGACGGCCGTGTCGAGTGCGAGACGCAC
>Ga0307474_10000630_pt1 | contig 25272 bp, 18 predicted proteins | sample atmos_gasesECM1C_2_FD_203312 | JGI IMG/M metagenome (GOLD analysis project Ga0307474, IMG submission 203312) | Hardwood forest soil microbial communities from Morgan-Monroe State Forest, Indiana, United States - atmos_gasesECM1C_05 | ecosystem: Environmental > Terrestrial > Soil > Temperate... | reverse complement strand
GACGTAACAATGCCTACGAGGTTTCTTGTTCCTACGGTTCCGTCGTCACGCACGTACCCATCAAAGGTGCGAGCCGCCAATTCCGGCACGGTTGCTGCGGAAGGGTTTTCGCGGTAAGAAACCTCGAGCTGCGGCAGTTCGGCCGCGAAGTCTTCTTCTTCAATCGAATCGCCGGGCTGCATGGTTTGAGCGGCGATTCCAAAGGGATCCCCCAGAGTGATGTACGGTTCGCCCTTTGGGATCGACTGAATGGCGAAGCTCTGGCCCCGCTGCGCCCTTCTGATCATGGTGATCAGGCGATCCGAATACCGAAGTTGGGTGCCCCGATCCAGAAAATCAACGGCCACCACCGCCACGTTGTCCGAGGCGGGACGACCGACAATGGCTACGTCCTCGAGATTCACAGTTTCCATTGCAAAGGCTGCCTAGAGTTAATTTCGTCGTTCGCTAATATTGATGCCGTGCGCTCCGGTTCGATCGAGGAGGCCCACATCTCGTCGTTCATGTCACTCGCCGACGACCCGGCAGAGGTCGATTCACATACGCTCACTTGGCGCGTTTATTGCGGGGACCCCCGTTGATATTTGTCCACCATCTCCTGCGCGGCTTTCACATCGCGTACGTAGTCGTCGAGTTTTAAGGTTCGGAACTCCTTGTTCCGCGCTGCCTCCAACTGCTCCCAACGAGTGGTATCTTCTTTGCTCATATGGAGTTTTCCCGCGGAGGACAATGTGCTCGCGACCAGATGCCGAAGATCGGTTTCCCTCTCGATAGCTGCCGCGACCCCTTCCGGCCACGCCGGCAGACGGTCTTTCGCAGCCGGCATGGCAGCGAATGGCTTATGCGGCTCGTCCTGATACCAGAATGCGGTCGAGGTGTAGTCGTTTTCGAAGTCATTGTTGTGTCCGTGCTCGATCGTGACCCTTATAGATTTCTGAAATACCACCGGCTCGTTTACGTAGAAGTGGTACATCTGATTCTTTCCGCCCCACGGACCATTCAGATTTTCGATCAGGTAGAAGCCCGTGTAGAGGCCCCAGAATTCGGTATCAGGACAAGCCCCTGCGTTGAAAATCTCTTCATGCCCGGTGCCTGGGTAGGCAGGCGGCCACTTGGCGTCGTCGATGAAAATCATGTCATCGCCCTCGCCGTACCAGCCGCCCGGGAGATTATCCACGGTCAGAAAAAGGCCGACATAACTACCGTGTCCTTTCGCATCCAGAGCGACATAGTTGTCGTCGCCAGTGAGATTGCCCATAAGATCGGCTCCAAGCTGCGAATTCTTTGGGAGTCCCTCTCTCACCTGGGTTTTGGCAACGCGCCGCCATTGCGCATGAAACCGTCCGGAATTCGCCGGCAATTTTCCGTCCGGATAATGTTGGTACTCGACGTGGTACCACAACAGGAAATCCTTGACATCTCCGTCATTTTCGACCGTGATGCGCGCCCCTTTGGCAAAAGGCATTGGAAGGTAATTCACCATGCCATCGAAGTCCCAACCGCTGAAGCCAGGATTCACATCGACCGCGACGGAATGAAAATACCTCAGCGTGCCCAACCCCGAACCGAAGAAGTCTCCCAGAGGTACTTCAACACAGGGATCCTTCTGCCCGTCCCAATACATGCGCAGAATCACCTTGCGGTAGCGCATGCGATCGAGCGCAAAAGGGCCGACATAGAAGCGGCGAATGATGCCGGTTCCGGAAATTTCCGCAATGGTTTTCGTTTCTCCAGGGGCAATGCGGACAAAATCAAAGTTGCCGCCTTTGCGGTCGTAGGATGAGATTCGCGCCGTCTCATTATCTTGCAGGACGAACAGATTATCGAGAAGCCGGCCATGCTCGTCCGAGGTCGTCTGCGCTTGCAGTGACAACGGAACCAGTAAAGCGGCAGCACAATACACAAGAGAAAATAGTTGCTGCATGCCAATTCTCAACATGTTCCTATCCCTTGTGAACGAGGCTCCTAATGAGACAGTCTCGTCGATTGGCCTTACGCAAAATCAGGCGCCTGTTTCACTGGGCGCGCCTGAAAGGCTTCCAAGGTCGTTTTGCGACTTGGAAGACCTCCCTTACTTGGTGCCCCCGGGAGTACCTTGGCGATATTTTTCTGCGATCTTATCCGTAGCGTTTACATCGCGAATAAAATCGTCGTATTTCAAACTGTGGAATTCCTTGTTCCGGGCGATTTCTAGTTGTCGCCACAGCGCACCATCCTCCGGGCTGAGCTTGATCTTGCCGGAAGATAAGATTCCCGCCACCTGGCCCCGCAGTGCGGTTTCTTTTTCGAGAGCTTCGGACACGCCCTCCGGCCACAACGGCAGACGGTCCTTTGCGGCGGGCATGGGCGGAAACGCCTTATGCGGCTCTATCTGATACCAAAAGGCTGTCGAGGTATAGGAGTTCTCAAAATTATTGTTGTGCCCGTGCTCGATTGTGACCCTGATGTCTTTTTGAAACACAACGGGTTCGTTTACATAGAAGTGATACATTTGGTTTTTTCCGTGCCAGGGGGTCTTTAGATCTTCAATCAAATAAAAACCAGTGTACAGTCCGGAAAACTCTTTATCGGGACACGCTCCAGCATTGAAGATTTCCTCATGTCCGGTGCCGGAGTAGGTCGGCGGCCATTTCGCGCCGTCGATGAAAATCATGTCATCTCCTTCGCCGTACCATCCTCCGGGAAGGTTATCTACGGTAAGAAACAGGCCGACGTAAGTTCCACGTCCGGCGGCATCGAGCACCAAGTAGTTATCGTCACCGGTAAGGTTGAAGCCACTACTTTCCTGAGTATTCTTCTTCACATCGGGTTTTACCGGTGCTCTCAGCACGTTACGCCACTGGGCATGAAAGCGACCCGAGTTCGGGGGCAACTTTCCGTCCGGGTACTGCTCATACTCAATGTGGTAGTAGAGAATGTAATCCTGGATCCCGCCATCGTTTTCGACCGTTATGCGCGCTCCCTTTGCGAATGGCATGGGCAAATAGGACACCATGCCGTCAAAGTCAAAGCCATCAAAGCCGGGGTTCACGTCCATGGCGGCCGAATGGAACTGTCGGAGCGTCCCCAGGCCAGAGCCGAAGAAATCGCCTAGAGGCACCTCGACACAGGGGTCTTTCTGACCGTCCCAGTACATGCGCAGTATTACTTTGCGGAAGCGCATTCGGTCTCCGGCATAAGGGGCCATGTAAAACCGCCGGATAACTCCTGTTCCCGGGATTTCGGCGATGGTCTTGGTTTCTCCAGGAGCAATCCTGATGAAATCCTCATTGCCGCCCTTGCGGTCATAGGAGGAGATACGAATCGTCCTGGTGTCTCGAACCACGAAGAGGTTGTCGAGAACCCGTGGCTCGGCGGGTTGCCCGGCTTGTGCCTGCAGTGCAAGCGGCGAGGCAGGAATCCACGCGAAGCAGAAGAGCAGACGGGCAATACTGGTTCTTATCATGTAGTCCTCCGACCGGAGCTGGACATGAGTGAGATTAGGGAATTGCGACACGCAGAAAAAGCCTCCAGCCGCCATTTTGAACGGCAGCTGAAGGCCTCGAAACGTTCTTTACCGCTTTGCACCAACCGGCTCTTCTTGAGCGGAGCTTGCCTGCAACAGCTCCGGATGAATCCGCTGAATGAGTTCCTCCATGATCTGCACGTTGCGGACTTTTTGTCGCGCCAGATCAGCCAGACCCTCTTCGCTGCTCCACGGCTTGCAGAGGTCGGCCACCGACTTTCCAGGCTCCTGCTTCAGATAGCAGGGGGCGCAGATTCGGCAAATTTCCGGCACTTCCCAGGGACGATACCACCCCCCCTGCGAATCAAAAATCGATATATGGAGGTCCATCGGAATCTTGATGGTCTTTCGAATCGCTCCCAGCATGGGCAGAGTAAGATCCGGTAGCGGATTCCAAGTGTCCGCTCCAAGATTCTCAACTACCTTGGCACCGGCAGGATTCGCATGTCCCGTGAACACCGATACCTTGAAAAAACAATCCTGTGGAATCTTGCCTTGGCGGCGCATTTCCACCAACACCATCAGCAGACCTTCGTCCCATACCAGGAATCCCCGCACTCCGGCTTCCATGGCACGCATCATGTCAGCAATGGTGTAGGACAGGTAATCAGCTCCTCTGACCCGGATTCCACTGTATGCTCCCTCGGGAGTGGCCGACATTTTGCCGATGTCCCAAAACACGCGCGGCCCGGGCAAAATCACCAGCTCGGTTTCTTCGTCGGCGGCCATGTTTGCCATGTCCCGGAGTTCGTCCATGGTTAGCAACGTGGCGCCCATGGTCACGGCAATTACGCGGTGAATCTTGACCTTGTACTTGCGCGCTTCATCCTGCATGGCGCGAAGTGTGGAAGGCCGCTCGATGCTGGAAATTTCGTTGCGATAAACGGCCCCGTCAGGAAAGCGGAGCGGAGAGGTCGGTAGATCATAGGCATCCCGCGGTGGGATGTTGATACTGGACATGAACTTCTGCATTTCCTCGAAATCAAACTTGAAGGACATTGCTTTTTCTCGTTGTTCCATAATATAGAAGCAAATCACGCGACTCAGAACTGCAATCTTAGTCGAGCTTAAAGAACGATGTCAAGTTCCAAAACCTCAACGAAACGAGGCCTCCAACGCACGAATCCAGCGGAGAGCGCAGCCGCTCGCCGCACCCGTTCGTTCGCCTCGGACGAGACGACTTCCGGTCAGGAATAACGCACCAGATACATGAAAGGTCGTGGATGAAGACTTGGAAGGAGAAAGAGGTCAGGGTCTGAGCTTCGCCATCAGACCCTGTGCGCCGGCTAGAAACATGCCTGCATCGATGTTGACGGTGAGGTAAGAAACCCCCAACTCCCGGTATTCATTGGCAGTTTCGGCATCGTCACAATAGGTTCCGAGCCTCTTCCCTAGCCGCGTTGCCATCGCGGCCGCAGAGGAAATGGCCTCTTTCACACGGACATCCCGGACTTGGCCGGGAATACCCAAAGACTGAGATAGATCGTAAGGTCCCACAAATGCGCAATCAATGCCTTCGACGTGCAGGATGGATTCCAGATTCCCTATACCCTCCGTGCCTTCAACCTGGGCCACCAGTAAGGTTTCGTCATTGGCAGTCGTTAAATACTCCGCGGTGGCAAAGGAACGGTAGCTGGCTGCCCGCACGTACGGTTGAATGCCACGTTCGCCGAGCGGATGATATCGGGTAGCCTGCACGACAGACCGGGCCATTTCGGCAGAAGTGACATGCGGTACGTGAATCCCGGCTGCTCCCTGGTCCAGAGGCTGCGCCATGATAGCGGCCGACGAATGCTCCGGCACCCGAATCAGAACGCTAATTTCGCTGGAAAGCGATGCGCGGACTAATTGTTCGCACTGGTCCCTATCAATGGGGCCGTGTTCGCAGTCTACGACTGCGAAATCGAACCCCGCCAGCCCCAGCAGTTCGACAATCGGTGGCGCAGGAATTTCGATAAACGTGCCCAATACACATTGTTTCTCGCGCAATTTTCGCTTCAAAGAGTTGGTGCGGAGATGTGAGGGCGTAGCAGTGCTAGGCAAGAGTTGCCTCCAATTGCTTACTCCTTTGGTAGCCAAGTTCACCCGACAGTTCTTGCGCAGCGTCCAGGAGAAGCACCTTGAATTCCTGCATCTGCTTTGAACTCACGCGATTCCTTGGAAATGCGATGCTGATGGCGGCAATTATCTTGCCGCCGTGAGTTCGCACCGGCGCGGCCATGCAAACGACTCCAGGAAAAGTTTCCTCGTATTCGAATACAGCTCGGGCGCTACGATTCTTGTCGATGTGCTCAAGCAATGCAGAAACCGTCGAAATGCTTTTCTTGGTGGGAGCTTCCAGTTTCGCTGTCTTTCCGTAGAGCCGCACCAGCTCCACCCGGGAAAGGCCGCATAGCAGCGCTTTTCCTAGTGCCGTGCAATGGGCCGGTAATCTCTTACCCACGGTTCCGGTCATGCGCAAGGGGGCGTTCGATTCTTTGATTACCAGGTAAAGTACGGACTTGCCGTCCAGCAGGCCAAGGTTGCAAGTTTCTCCCGTGTCTCGTGCCAGTCGTGAAAGGATGGCCGCGCCGTATCGCACAAGCAGGCTCTGATGGCTCAATTGCTCGCTGAGCTGCAAGACCCTCGCACCCAGGATGTAGCGGGAAGAGTAGGGTTCGAGCCAGACGAAATCGTGGTCGCGCAGCGTTCCCAAGAGGCGGTGAACCGTGCTCTTCCCAATTCGCAGCTTGGCACTGATCTCGGTCAGGGTGCTTCCACTTTCCAGTGTCCCCAGATACACCAGAATTCCCAGCGCCTTGATGAGGGACTTTACCGGATACTTGTTGTCAGGATTCAACACGTCTGTCCACCTGTCGCATCGTTTTCAGCCTTTTCAATGGCGGAAGGCCGGGCATCAATACATTGCAAATGGGCGCATGGCCACACCCGCGGCCGCTCCTTTAATTTTGTTCGTGGTTGCAATGTACAGGAACTCGTATATCCGCTCCTGAGAAAGCTGTTCTAGATAGTGTATCTCACCCAGAGGGACACCCTGTTCTACCAGCACGTAAGGGTGGACCATTTCCGTGAACGGCACCACCTCTACGGACGAAGTGTCGGAACCGATGAGTATCGACCCAAACTCCTCAATCAGCCAGCGCGCACTCTCCAGGTTGATCCCGGCCGTATCATGCCGGTTGAGTTGAGCATGGTCGGCGCCAGTTTCACCCCACAAACGCCCGGTCCCTGTGCGGATCAGAACCACGTCCCCGGTCTGCAAGGCCACGTGCCCGAAGGCCAGCGCATCACCGAGATCCGCCGGAGTGATGACATAGCTGGCCGGCAACGCATCCACTTTCTTGCAGCCAGCTATGTCGAGAAGCACACCGCGCGCCACGATGGGCGGGAATTTATCAACCGACGCTTTGCGGATCCCAAAATCACCACCGTGCTGGCTTTCCTTGAATCCGTTATACCAGTGAGTATCGGACCCTGTTCCAACCGTAATGTGGCCCAAGCTATCGAGATGTGTGCCCACATTGTCGCCGGTAAAGATCGCGGTGCTGTGCCAGCGGGGATCGTTCGAACCGCGAACATCGTCTCCGGCAACTCTCTCTCCGTGTGGAGTTCGATAGCTCATGATTTCCGTAGCTGCATGCCCAGCCCACCGGAATGAGCCTCGATCCACCGTCACTCCCAGATCTGCTATTCGGCCCTTGATCACCAGTCTCAGAGCTGACAGCACGGACTGCTCAGTGATCGCGTTCAGAGCCCCGATCTCGTCGTCCGGCCCCCATATCCATCCCCAGCCTTTACCTTTTTGCCAATTTCCCATTTGAGCCGCACCCAAAACACATTTGTTTTAAATTTATATGAAGTCACCCTGCGCCCTACCGTAGTTGATACGCAACTGCGACAGTCACTACACCGATGGTGTAAAGGGCCAAGCTGCCAGACATCAAGAGTTTCGCCTGGCGGTCGGCATGCTTAAATTCCTTCCAGAGGAAAATCCCCCAAAGAGCGCCCACCATGGGCGCTCCGCTACCAATTCCCCAACTGATGGCTACTCCTACCATTCCAGCTGAGGCAAAATTCGAGACGGTCCCGGCGCACCAGATTGCGCCCGCCAGCAGACCCAAAATGTGCCAGGAGAGCTTGCCGGAGAAATATCCCAATATGCTTGCCGGTTCGCCAATTAGAGGCCGGGTCAGCAGGATCGGTATCGCCACCCACGTTGCGGCAAGAGCGCCCAGCACAAAGCAGATTGCCACATTGTAGGAATCCAAAGGATGCGCACCGCTGATTGCTCGACCCACGAAAGGAGCAAACAGACCGATTAAAACTCCGGCGACTAGCGAGAGAACTAATGCTTTCATCACTCCCGTGCCGGATGATTCGCCAAGTTTTCGGTATGAAGCGGCGTTGGCACAAGCTGCCGCAGACAGAACAATTACCGCGACCACCAGCCAAGTGGCGTTCCCGATCGGTTGCGCCAGGTAGCCGATGCCGACGCCCACCACGATCGCCAGCACGGAAGCCACCGGGTATGCAATGGCAATGCCCGCGATCATAATCGCAATCAATAGGAGAATATTGCCCAAATCCCAGATGAAGCCCCCGGCCGCTGCCCAAAGCATCTCATTGACGCGGGCATTCCTGAGGCGATGAAGAAAGTCGGCGCTTGTTCCTGCAGATCCAAGTGTCGCCGCCAGCAGAACCGCCATCAGCACCGCGCCAAATGTGTAATCCAGGTAGAAAAACTCAAGGCGCCACCCAGGTAAAGCCTTCATCAAGTTGGGCCATGATCCCCAGCACAGCATTGAAACCACGATCAGAAGCAACGCCGCAATGAACGTTTGTGGAGTAAGCACGTTGCCCTTTCAGGTCAGACGGAATCCTGCTGAATCATGGCTGATCCTACACGCGCGCACTTGGTCAGGACTTTTCTGGGTTTCTGTAACCTAACCTCTTCTGCGAGCCCCCTCAAAACTTGACAATGACGCGCTTCTTCTCTGTAGCGATGGCTTTGAACCTGGTACAACGGCACAGACTGGAGCAGGGCGCTCACCGCAACCGATCGCGGCAAGAAATGTCGCTGAGCACTGACTTACATTCAGGTTTAGGAAGAGCCGGCATGCACCTGTTCGCGCACTGCGAACACTCGCAGCTTGGTCTAACTGGTATAGCCACCATCTACAACGACAGTCGAACCTGTCGCGTAAGAAGACTCGTCGGAGGCTAACAGCACGATGAACGGAGCCAGCTCGTAGGACTCGCCGAACCGCCCCAACAAGCAACGCGGGCCCAGAAATTTCTGCTCCGCTTCTTTTCGGGTCACGCCCATCCGCTTAAGCAGATCCTCCATCGCCGGAGTATGAATCATTCCCGGACAAATACAATTAACCCGAATGTTATATTGCACGAAATCCTTGGCCATGGTCTTCGTCATGTTCACCAAGGCAGCCTTGCTGGCGCTGTAATTCACCCAGTCAGGCCCCATGCCGACCAGACCGTTGATCGAAGCAATATTGATAATCGAGCCGCTTTTCTGGCGCTTCATGATTGGCAGGGAGTATTTGACACAAAAACTGGTTCCGTAGATGTTGACCTTAAAAACTTTCTCGTAGTCAGCCGCGGTGGCTTCTTCGGTGGACACGTGGTGAAACGAGGCAGCGTTGTTGACCAGAACGTCCAGGCGGTTCCACAGACTTTCGGCCTTGGCCGCGACGCTTTTCGCGCCAGCTTCCTCCGAAATATCTGCAGTCAGCGGCTCGGCAACTCCGCCGCTATCTTTGATCTCTTGTGCCACCTGCTTCGCTCTATCTCCGACGAGATCGACTACGAGTACGCGCGCACCCTCTTTCGCCATCTGCAGACAAGCATGGTGACCGATTCCCGAGCCTCCGCCAGTTACTACAGCGACCTTATCTTTCAACCTCATCCTAACTCCCGTTTTCTACATTTCGGAATTAAGTGCTGTATTCCGGAGCGACTTTACAGGGTGAATAATACCTTGTCAAGCAGATTCCTAACGATAAACAGGTTGAAGGCGCAACCTTGGCGAGCTCGGAACGAAAGTAGAATCTTGGGGTCAAAGCATATCGGTAGGAGAGGTTTGAAGTCTGTAGTCCACGCGGCGTCGAAGTGCAGTACGGCTCTGGGATCGGTTGACTAATGGCTTCCCTACTCCGGCAGCCCAAAAGCCAACAGCGCGCTGCCCGCGGGAATCACAATGTACTGCTTTCCGTCGAGCTCATAGCTCATCGGCGCGGCGAAGATTGGTGAACCTGTCTGGAAGTGCCACAGATTCTCTCCAGTGGCTGCGTCAAACGCCATGAAGTTGCCTTCATTGTCCCCGGTGAAGACCAGTCCGCCGGCGGTCGAAAGCACACCTCCCCACCCCGCCGAGTACATTTTGAATTCCCACTTCACGTCGCCGGTCAGCGGATCGAGCGCGCGCAGCGCTCCCCAATCTTTCCTATTCGCGGGAGGAGCGAAAGTGCTGCCGTAGAAGTAGCGGCCCGCGAGAGGGGTTTCTTCATGGCCGCCGAAAATCGTGCAGAATTCTTCGCGGGCATTCACGTAAAAAAGGTTAGTTTGCGGGCTGTAGGAGGGCGGATTCCAATTTACGCCGCCAGCCCAACCCGGACACACGGTTACGCCTTCTTTGGTCGGAACCGTCTCCGGATTTACAATCGGCCGACCGCTCGCATCGATTCCCTTGGCCCAGTTCTGACCGGCGAATTGCTTGGCGAAAAGAAACTGTCCAGTCTCGCGGTCCAGGCCGTAGAAAAAAGCATTGCGATCGGCCTGCAGCAAGAGCTTTCGTGGCTTGCCTTGCCAGGCCGCATCCAGCAGTATCGGAGTTTGCGTGGCATCGTAGTCCCACAAATCATGCGGGGTGAACTGGAAATGCCACTTCAGCTTGCCGGTATCGGCATCCAGCGCCAGCATGCAATTGCTGTAGAGATTGGCGCCCTCGCGTTTGCCGCCATAATTACTGGGCGCGGGATTTCCCGTTCCCCAATAGACCAGGTTCAGTTCCGGATCGTAGCTGCCCGTTTCCCAAGCCGGGGCCCCGCCATACTTCCACGAATCTCCCGACCACGACTCGTGCCCCGGTTCGCCGAGGCCGGGAATCGTATAAAAACGCCAAGCCCGCTTGCCTGTGTCCATGGAATAAGCATCCACAAACCCGCGGATAGGAAACTCGCCGCCCGAAACACCCACGATGATCTTGTCCTTTACTGCCAGCGGCGCGACCGTGAAGCTGTAACCCAGCTTGTAATCCACGGCGGTGGTATCCCACAACACGTTGCCGGTTCTCTTATCCAGGGCGATCACGTGAGCGTCGAGCGTGGCCATGAATAACCTGTCACCGTGAATCGCGAAGCCACGGTTTACGTTGCCACAACAAGCTCGTGTGTCTGCCGGCAGGTTGGGGTTGTAGCGCCAGATGGCCTTGCCGGTGCGTGCGTCCAAAGCAAAAGCCTTGCCGTTCTGTCCCGTCCCGTACATCACTCCGTTCTCAACCAGTGGCGTGGTTTCGAATTTGCCGAGGTCACCGGTTTGAAAAACCCACTTGGGCGCCACCCGCCGGATGTTTGCCTTGTTAATTTGTTCCAGCTGACTGTAACGCCAGCCCGCGTGGTTACCGGAAAAGGTAAGCCAGCTCTTGGGATCAGAGGCAGCCGTTTGCGTCCAAGCGAGTTGGATAAAACTCGCACCGGCGAGAAAAACAATCGCAACCTGGCGGCGCATCATTCACGACCTCCCTTGAGGGTGGACAGATAAGCCAGCACATTTTTCAGGTCTGCGTCGCTAAGTTGCTTTTCGCCGTAAGCCGGCATCAGCGACTTTTGCGCGTGGTCAATTCTCTGCAGATCCTTCTTCAGGAAGTTATGCAGTTGGTTATCGGTACCAATCATCTGAATAGTGAAGGTGTCTTCGTTCCTAGGGATGCCCGTGATTTGGTTGCCTTCCTTGGTTGTCACAGTCACGGTAGAGTTCGAAATCGGCACTACGTAGTCAGCATTGGGCTCACGCAGACCCGTGGTCAATTCCTTGTCAGGATCGCGAATCTTCTGAGTGAGATAAGCGATCGTTTTGAGGCTGCCTATGGCGGACAAATCTGGACCCAGCACGCCACCTTTGCCGCTCACCATGTGGCAGTCGACGCACTCTCCGGCCTTCCAGAAGAATGCCTTGCCCCCGGCCACGTTGCTGCCGGTCACGGTGCGGCTCGCCACCACGGTCGACCGCAAAAAGGCAATGATCGCCCAGACTTGTTCGGCAGGCAGATCATTGGCCGGCATTATGGTTCCGGGCACGCCATGCGTGATCACGCGAAAAAGGTCCGCATCATTGTCCGCATGTTTGAAATGTCCTGTGTTCAGATCCGGACCTTTGTCGCCGTTGTGGGCGTCTACCCCATGGCAGATACCGCAGTTGTTGGCAAAAAATGCGTGACCGCGATCAATCGTGTCCGGGGTAACCGGCGGAGGCATCTGCTCCTGGGCGTTTGAGCCCGACGGAGTCAGAAAGACAGCCAGGGCCACGATGCCAAACCAGAGCGCTGCGCGCTTAGGTTGCTTGAACACGGTTTTCTCCATTCGGAACCTTGCACTAGCCCGGCAACGGCATGGCCCGGCGGTCGGTCGCATAACAGATTGCCTCGTACGCCATCAGGATGGCGGCATCAGTGTGCGAACTTGCCGCTGCATCGGAGTTCGCAATCGTGATCAAACCGAAGGGCTGACGGCCGGTGACGCAGGGCCGCTCGTTGGTGGAGGTGAACGCCCACTCCGGAGGATCGTACAGGCTGTTATAGGAGTATGCGTAGCCATGAGACCAGCGGTTCACGGTGATGGCGACAATGTCATTTGCCGGATTGAAGCCGCCCGAGCCCAATACCCTTCCGAGCTGATCACGCACATTGCGCTCAAAAGTTTCGTATGAAGTCTGCATCAACTGCATTCGTCCCAGTCGATGCTGCTCACGAATCGGATGTCCAGGAGCCGTCGGCACATGCTCGAGCACCAGTACGTGCGGATCGTCGGGCGTCTGCGGCCCTTTTAAGTCACCCAGCGACACCGGTTCCGACAGCGCGATCTCCCGGAAGAACATGGTCGGCGTGCTGATGAACGCTAGACCGAGTTTCTTGAACGCCTGCCAGTTGCGAATAGCAACATTGGTGATCACCAGTGGCCGCTTCACGCCATAAGCCAGGGCCTCTTTTTGCTTGGCGGGAAGCTCTGGCACCAGATAAGGGATAAACATGTTCCAACAAGCCATGACGCAGGCACGGCCTCGCACCTGGTATGTCTTGCCTTCCCGCGCGTAGCTGACAATGACTTCCTTGGCGCTCGAAGCATTCCCGGAGTGCTTCACGTTCACTACCGTGCTGTTTAATCGGATGCGAGCGGTTTGATCTGGGCGGTCCAACAGCGCATAATTCACCCGCGCCGTTGCCACTGACTCCATGGTGGTTCCCGGCACCGCTTCGGCAATCAACCATCTCACCAGCAAACGGGCGACGGTTGCGTTTCCATCCGGAAAGTGGATGAAATGTCCTGTCTCCTTTTGCCGGCCATGCTGGCCGCCCGGCAGATCGGACAGGGTCCCGTCCGGCGTGGGCTCCAGCTTCATCCCGGAAAACCCGGGCAGCCCCATCATCCACATGTAATAGGCCGGGCTGGCATCAATGCCGACCTGGAAGAAGGATTTCGAAAGCCCTTGCAGAAACCATAGAATCTGCTTGTCCACCTTGGCGTGGTTGAGAAGGAAATCCTGATAACTAATGCTGGCCAGGCGTTGTTTTTTTTCCGCCGAAGAAAGCCCCGGCATGTAGTCGGGCTGGCCGCTGTCATACAGCCGTAAGGTATCCTTTTGTGCTTGCGCCGAGAGCGGTGTTTGCGCGAGGAATTCGGCAGTGAATTGCCCGCCCCCCTCGCTTGCCCCGCCCCGTAACAGTCGATCGCTGCCCCACGTCTCTTTGTCAAAGAAATGACCGGCACCCAGGCCCAGCGATTTGTACAAGTCCCGACTACCGGCATTGGAAGCGACATAGCGGTCCAGGTCAATACCAACGTCGCGCAGCAATTGCAGCGCTGGGGCGTTGTAGTGCTCTACCGACTCGATATTGACGGTTCCTCCGTTCAGTACCATGGTCCGACCGTCGTAGGTGAATTCGTTTCTCTTCGCATGGCCGCCAAAGTCATCGTGGTTATCGAGAACAAGAACGCGAACATCCCGTCCCATGTTCTTCACGTAGAAATAGGCGGCCGCAAGCCCGCTCATTCCCCCACCAACAACCACCAGGTCGTACACGCCGTCTTCGACAACCGCTTTCGACAAGTCCCACGTCCCTTGGTTGCGCAGCTTATGGGCTGCTTCGAAAGACCCGGGATGGCTACCTCGCATTCCTGTCAAAGCAGGCGGATAGTAGCGTGGATCTTTTTCCGAGATTCCCTTCGCCAGCAGCGGTTCTTGCGCCGATTCGTCCGCGCCCTGCCCCTCGGGGGGCGGGAAACGTAAGGTATCCTTGTCCTGCGCGATCGCCATCAGCGGCATAGCGGCTGCGCCGATGGTCAGGGCAACCCCATCCAGAAAATCGCGGCGGGTGATTTGTCGGCTCATTCCTAGCGCGCTGTCTTTTGATTTGCTCATGCTCATTCCTACGGCTGCGGGATGGTGAAGACCTGGCCCACAGATTACTCAAGGGGCTTGTTCAGGTCAAGCGAACCGTTTCGCTGGAAGCTGAATGCAAGAGGTTCGAAGACTTCAGATGAAGACTTCAGATGACGAGGGCGACTGCCCCTTCAGAGGGCCTCACGGCGAGGCGGCGCGGTAGATTCTCGGACTCGGAGTTTAGCCTCTATCAGCAGAGGTTCCAATGGGATAGGTGTCATTTCTCCATTGCCGTCGTACATCTTGATCCGCCCGATAAGTATCTCGGTGCCACGCCGACCTAATTCCTCGGTTGGCTGCACGATTGTCGTGAGCCGGGGGTGGAAGTTCTCCGTCCACGCAAAATCGTCAAATCCGATGATGCTGACTTCGTCCGGGCAGGCGACTTTGCATTCCCCCATGGCCCGCACCAAGCCCAGCAAGCTCTTGTTGTTGGTGCAGAAAATAGCCGTGGGACGGCGCTGCAGTCCGAGCAGTTGCTTGCCTGCGCTGTAGCCGGTCTCCGAGGAGAGCGAACCGGTTCGGAAGTAGTCGTCCAGTACAGGCAATCCTGCTTCCTGCATCGCTTTACGGAAGCCCTCCACGCGATAGGCATGGGGCGAAAGCTCCATCCGGCCCGCAACGATGGCGATACGGTGGTGTCCAAGATCAATTAAATGCTTGGTGGCGACCCGTCCGGCCTTGAAGTTGTCGGTTGAGATTCGAATCGTGTTCCCTTGGGAAGGAACCCGGTCGAGAAAAACGGCGGGAATGTTGCGCCGTCCCACGACATCGTAGGCCGCTGCCGTGCTGTTGCAGCATGCAATCAGCAGCCCATCCACGCGCATGGAAATCAGAGTTTGCAGGCCCCGCTGCTCCTGTTCCGGATTCTCGTTGGAATTGACCAAGACTAGGGAATATCCGGCCTGCTGAGCCGCCTGTTCCACTCCGCAGATCACCTCAGGATAAAAGGGATTGGTGACATCGGGCACCACCATCCCTAAGGCGTGCGTTTTGCCGGTTCGCAGACTCCGCGCCACACGATCAGGATGGTAGTCCAGCGCAGCCATAGCATTGCGGATACGTTCCGCCAGTGTTTCACTCACGAAGGCAGAGCCGTTCGAGAGGGCAGAAACCGTAGCTACAGAAACCTGGGCTAACCGAGCCACATCTTGGATGGTGCAGGACTTTCGTCGATTCATGGCACCCATATATATAGTGTACCTGTTGATATCCGCTTATAAGATTATGCCCCAGCCGCTCCAAAAAGCCTACAGCGAAACGATTCGTTAATACTTGACCGTGCACAAATGTCCGGCCTATACTCGATTGCCGATTGCCCATCTATGAAGGTTTTGGTCAGCTCACTACTTTTCGCTAGCCTCATGGTCAGCGCGCAGACACCCACGATTCCCGTCGGTTACGACGCATATCGTTCCTGGGAAAAATGGCCCTATCAGCGGATCGGCATGCGCGCTTACATGCGCAGTACCTATGATCGGCGCGGCGGAAACGAGTCCGCCGATGCTTCCCATTTCCTCTATCAGCTGGCGGACGACAAGAATGTTACTCTGGACGTGCAGGGACCGGGAGTCCTCTATTTCGTTCGCTATAACCACTGGCATGGTAGCCCGTGGCACTATGAAATAGACGGACAGGATCACATCATCTCGGAAAGCAGCACCCCAGATCCTCTGCATCCGGTTGAGAACTCTACCTTCCTGCCCGATAAACTTTTCCCGCAACCGCTCGCCTTCACCTGGTCCATCACCAGGGGTGCGGATTTGTCCTGGATTCCGATTGGTTTCTCCCGGTCTTTCCGCATGGCCTATTCCCGAACTTTCTACGGAACCGGATACTACATCTTCGATCATTTCGTGGAGGGGATCAAGCTCTCGCAACCGATTTCCGCTTGGGACACCAAAACCGTTCCACCCAAAGATGTGCTTGATCTGCTGTCGCGAGCCGGCACGGATATATCCGCTCAGTCAGGAAAAACCCCTCTTCAACAAGACTCGGGTCACCTTTCCTTGAGCGGGGCAAACTTCACCCCGGTATGGGAGCGATCGAATAATGCGGGAGTGATCCGCTTGCTGGAGTTCTCCATTCCAAGAGATCAGGCAATTGCCTTCTCGAGGGCTCGGTTGCGAATCGTTTGGGATGGCCGCAAAGATGCGTCCGTAGATACACCCATCTCACTTTTCTACGGTGCGGGAATTCTCTACAACCGGGATAACCGCGAGTATCTGGTGAAAAGCTTGCCCATGGCAATTCGTTATGACGAAGCCCGGGTTCATTTGAGCTGCTATTTCCCCATGCCATTCTTTCGCTCGGCTCGAATTGAGATCGGCGGTGTGGATGGCACCTCCTTCCCAGACGTGCAGTGGACGGTGCGATCTGCTCCGTACAAAGATCCTCTCAACTGGGCCGGTTATTTTCACGCCACCTACCGCGACCATCCGTCACCCCAGTTGGGCCAGGACCTGGTGCTACTCGATACTCGGCAGGAGGAGGGTGGCGGCGACTGGTCGGGTCAGTTTGTCGGCACTTCATTCATCTTCTCGCATGAGGCAGTCCTGACTACGTTGGAAGGCGATCCGCGCTTTTTCTTTGACGACAGCCAGACGCCGCAAGGGCAAGGCACTGGAACCGAGGAATGGGGCGGAGGCGGAGATTATTGGGGTGGACTCAACATGACCCTTCCCTTGGCGGGTCACCCTGTGGGAGCCAAATCGCCGAAAGATGCCCGTGCCGAGGAAGACAAAATTGAATCGGCCTACCGTTTTCTGCTCGCCGACCTGATGCCTTTTGGCAAGAACGCGGTGATCCACCTGGAGCACGGAGGCATCAACGAATCCACCCAACACTATGAGACCGTAACCTACTGGTACGGATTGCCGGCTGCTTCGCTAGTTCTGACCGATGAACTCGCGGTCGGCGATGAAACCAGCGAGAAGCAGCACCTGTACTCTTCGCCGGATGCTTCCGCCCCGTATGACTTGGAATCGCGTTACGAGTGGGGGCCGGACACCGTCAACGGCGTAGAAATCTTCCCCGCCACCAAAGATCGAGGTCGCAGCACTCGCACCGGCTCCGAATTTGTCCTCAAGGTCGATCCCCAGAATCTCGGGGTGATGTTACGCAGGAAGTTGGATTACGCATTTCTTAACCAGCGGGCTGAAGTCTACGTTGCCGACGCTCGATCAAAGAACCCCCATTGGAAGCTGGCGGGCATCTGGTATACCGCTGGATCCAACACGTGTGTTTACTCGATGCCGCCCAACCGCAACGAATTGGGCGCAACCGAGCATGTGCTCGAGACGTCTAACCGCCGTTTCCGCGAGGATGAATTCCTCATCCCCCGCAGGCTCACGCGCGGCCGAAGCGCCATTCGCGTTCGAGCAAAGTTCACGCCTGTCCAAATTCCTCTTTCTCCCGGAGCCTCGGTGCCGGAATTGGCGTGGAGCGAGATGCGCTACTGGGCCTATAGTTTCGTGCTCCCGAAATTTTCCCTCGCTACCTCGAGGGGGGAGTAGCGGTGCCGCAAATCCCGAATCTGCGCTGGTGGATCGCCGGACTGCTTGCGGTCGCCACTGCCCTCAATTACTTGGACCGTCAAAGCTTTCCGGTGGTGGTCAAAGTCGTCCAAAATGATATCCCCATCACCGACCGGCAATATTCAGTGCTGCAAGCTGCGTTTCTGTTAGCTTACGGCTTGATGTATGCCGGGGGCGGACGCATCGTGGACCGCCTGGGAACCCGCCTCGGATACACCGTCATTATCTTGTGGTGGTCGGTCGCCACTTTCTTGCATGGGTTAGCCTCCTCAGTTCTCGGACTGGGAATTTTTCGATTTTTGCTCGGTCTCGGGGAAGGAGGAGCGTTTCCCGGTTCAGCCAAGGCCGTTTCGGAGTGGTTTCCCCCGTCTGAACGTGCGATGGCGTTTGGCATGTTCAACACCGGGTCGAGCGTTGGGGCTGTGGTAGCGCCACCTTTGATTGCGCTGCTGATTGTAACTTTCGGAAATTGGCGCTGGGTGTTTTTTGCGACCGGCCTGTTTGGTATTCTCTGGGCCGTCTTGTGGTGGAAGGTTTACGCCGTTCCTTCACGCCACCCGTGGATCACTCCGAGAGAATGGAGTTTCTTAAAAGGCTCCATTTTGCCGTCTGAACCGCCGCCCCCCTATGGCGAATTCTTTCGTTACTCACCCGTGTGGGGTCTGATGGCGGCGAAGTTTTTGACCGATTCGGCTTGGTTTTTTCTCATATTTTGGCTGCCCAGGTACTTGGCCGATGTGCGTGGACTCAACATTCGGCAGATCGGCTACTCCGCCTGGATTCCCTATGCCTTTGCCGGAGTGGGAAGTTTGTCGGGCGGGGCGTTGAGCAGTTTGCTTGTCCGGCGTGGCTTTTCACTTAATTTTGCGCGAAAGCTTCCACTGGGCATGAGCGCAGCGCTCATGCCCATATCGTTGTGGATTGCCTCGGCGCCGCTGGCCTTTGCCATTGTGTTTTTTAGTGTGGCGCTGTTCGGACATCAATTCTGGTCCACCATCGTTCAGACGCTGGCGGCTGACTTCTTCTCACCAAAATCCGTCGGCTCGATTGCGGGATTGATGGGCGCCGTGGGTTCTTTTGGAGCCATGCTGTTCAACTTACTGGCGGGTGTGTTGCTCGGGTACTTTCATCATTATGCTTCAGTTTTCCTGATTGTCGGCTTCTTGCATCCGGTTTCGTTTTTGATTCTGTTGTGGAGCGCGCGGAATATCCAGCGCTTGGATATAGCTTCAACATCCATAGCCTGAGGTCAATATGTCCAAGGAATTCAGCAACAAGGTGGCTCTGGTCACCGGAGCTTCACGAGGAATTGGGGCGGCTACCAGCCTTGCCCTGGCGCGCCAGGGAATGGGCAAAATATTCCTCCATTATCGCTCCTACCGTCAAGGCGCGGAAAAAACTCTGGCCGAGGTCCGAAAGGCGGGTTCGGAGGGAGAACTCCTTTGTGCCGATCTCACCACGAGTTCTGGCATCCACGAACTGATCCACAACTTGCAGCAACGCAAGGCAGAAGTCGATGTTCTCATCAACAACGCCGGCGCACTCATCCAACGGACGAACCTCGCTGATTTTTCCGAAGACTTGTTCGACCGGGTTATGACTTTGAACGTCAAGAGTGTTTGGTTTATTACGCAAGCGGTCGTGCCCGCGATGCTGCGTCGGTCCGGCGGAGTGATCGTCAATCTGAGTTCGATCGCAGCCCGCAACGGAGGCGCTTCCGGGGCCGTCGTGTACGGTGCAGCCAAGGCTGCAGTGGCGGCCATGACCAAGGGTCTGGCCCGCGAACTCGCTCCCCAAGGAATCCGCGTCAATGCAATTAGTCCCGGCACCGTGGACAATTATTTCCACGAACAGTTTTCCACGCGAGAGATCCTTGCCAAGGTGGTAGCTGCCACTCCGGCAGGGCGGTTGGGTACTAACGAAGAAATGGCAGATGCCATCGTCTTCTTATGTTCCGACAAATCGCGCTACATCTACGGGCAGACGATCGAGCTGAATGGCGGCATCTATATGGTGTAATGGGGAAGCGCGTGCTCTTCGTCCCAATGTCCTGATCCTTAGAAACCCGGGGGAGGAATGATCCACCTAAAAGTGAATGGAAGCGAGCGCTCATTCGAAGGCAATCCCGATTTGCCGTTGCTGTGGTACTTGCGGGATGTCTTGGGATTCACCGGCACAAAGTATGGCTGCGGCATGGCGCTGTGCGGTGCTTGCACAGTCCATCTCAATGGCAAGGCGATCCGATCATGTGCCACCAGCATGACGATGGCGGCAGGAAAGGAGATCACTACCATCGAAGCGATCAATGCCGGAGGCCTCCATCCGGTCCAAGAGAAATGGATCGAGTACAACGTGCCCCAGTGCGGCTATTGCCAGTCAGGTCAAATCATGCAGGCAATTTCCTTCTTGAAAGACACACCCAAGCCGACGGACGAAGACATCGACAATGCTATGTCGGGAAATATCTGCCGCTGTGGGACCTACCAGAGAATTCGTGCGGCGATCAAAGCTGCGGCAGGAGAAAACGCATGAGCCCCAACATTACCAACGTCAGCCGCCGTGGTTTTCTTAAGGGCATGGCCTCCGCAGGCGCACTCGTGCTCAGTGTGCGTCTGGTTCCGGATTATCTTTGGGCAGCAGAAGCGATGCCAGGCACTCTAGCCGAACGCGCCACGCTGCACCCCAATATTTTCGTCGGAATTGACAGCGACGGAACCGTTCATATCGTGGCGCACCGCTCGGAGATGGGCACGGGCAGCCGTACTGCGCTGCCTCTGGTCCTGGCCGACGAACTCGATGCCGACTGGAAACGCGTAAGAATCGAGCAAGCGATCGGCGATGCACGCTATGGATCGCAGGATACCGATGGCTCACAATCGGTGCGTGAGTTCTATGCAGTAATGCGCGAAGCCGGAGCCACTGCGCGTGCCATGCTAAAGCAGGCGGCAGCTCAGCAATGGAAGGTGCCGGTAGAAGAGTGCGAATCGGGCCTTCATTGCATCGTGCACCGCGGTAGCGGCCGCAAAGCGGATTATGGAGAGCTCGCCGCGCTGGCCGCAGCCTTACCCGTGCCCAAGAATGAAGATCTGGAGTACAAACCGAAGAGTGCCTGGCGATATGTGGGGAAGGGAGCATCCGCCTATGACCTCGCTGAGCTTTGCACGGGCCGGGCACAGTTCGGAATGGACGCGCGCATGGAGGGCATGTTATATGCCTCGGTTGAGCATCCTCCGGTCCTTGGCGGAAAAGTAAAGTCCTACGACGACAAAGCGGCGCTGCAAGTAGAAGGCGTTAAGCGGACAATGCAGATTCCGCCGTTCAAACCACCCCATGCGTTTCAGCCGTTGGGCGGAATCGCAGTAGTTGCCGATAACACCTGGGCGGCGTTTCAGGGGCGCAAGAAACTCAAGGTTGAATGGGACAATGGCCCCAATGCCAGCTACGACTCAGAAGCATATAAGAAAGAGTTGCAGGAGGTCGCCCGTAAACCGGGGAAGGTTGTCCGGAATATCGGTGACGTGGATGCGGCTTTTGCCAAGGGCGGCAAGATCGTAGAGGCGGAGTACTACGTGCCCCACCTGGCGCACGTTTCCATGGAGACGCCAGTCGCATTGGCCAATTTCCGCGATGGCAAAGTGGAGGCCTGGACCTGCACGCAGAATCCCCAAGCAGCGCAACAGACCGTGGCTGCCGCACTGGGCATCCCCAAGGAAAATGTCATTTGCCATGTGACTTTGCTTGGCGGAGGCTTTGGAAGGAAATCGAAGCCGGACTATGTGGCAGAGGCGGCGATTTTGTCGAAGGCTACTGGACGTCCAATAAAGGTGGTATGGAGCAGAGAAGACGACGTTCAGTTCGGTTACTATCACGCGGTCGCGGCCATGTACATGAAGGCTGTGCTGGATGAGAGCGGGAAACCATCGGCTTGGTTGCAGCGCTCCGTATTTCCGTCGATAGACTCGACATTTGCATTGAACGTCAAATATGGCGGGGCGGGCGAACTAAGTCTGGGATGGCTTGATTTGCCCTTCGACCTTGCCAATCACCGCGCCGAAAATGGACCGATTGAGGCGCACGTCCGTATCGGATGGTTGCGCTCGGTCGCCAATATCTATCACGGGTTCGCGGCACAGTCGTTTTCGGACGAACTGGCGCACGCTGCGGGACGGGATTCGCTTGAGTATCTGTTGCACCTAGTCGGGCCCGACCGGGTGATCGATGTCAAGAAAAGTGCCCCCAACTACGATAATTACGGTGGCTCGTTTGAAAAGTTTCCCCTGGATACGGCGCGGGTGCGGCGCGTGATTGAAATGGCTGCCGAGAAATCGGGATGGGGAAAGCGAAAAATGGGCAACGGTAGTGGCATGGGCCTGGCCTTCCACCGCAGCTTTTTGACCTATGTCGCCACCGTCGTGCAAGTGGAAGTGAACCATCAGGGCGACGTGAGGATTCCCGAAGTCCACACGGCTGTGGATGCGGGAATTGTGGTAAACCCCGAACTGACGAAGAGTCAGTTTGAAGGGGCTGCGGTTTTTGGAACGAGCATCGTGCGCAGCGGACAGATTACGGCGAAAAACGGCGTCATCGAGCAGTCGAATTTTCACGACTACCCCGTAGCGCGCATGAATGAAGCTCCGCGAAAAACGAATGTCTACATCGTCGAAAGCGATGCTGCTCCGGCGGGGGTGGGCGAGCCGGGCGTTCCGCCCTTTGCCCCGGCGATGTGCAACGCGATTTTTGCGGCGACGGGGAAAAGAGTCCGGGAATTACCCCTTTCCCGCACGGATCTCAGCGGCTGAGGGTAGCGGGACGCGCACGACAATTCGGGGTGACGGAGTCCTTGACGGCATTCGGAAATTCGCTCCGCTGTTCCCTCCTCAAGTCACGTACTTCACCTACTAATTGAATCCTTCGTCCAAACTAGTCAGATAAGCACGAAGTAGTCTTTGATCGCCATGTGATCAGCATACCGGTCTCGTATCCGAAGTCTTCGTCCATCTGCGAGTCTGCCCGTCATAGCTATTTTTCCATATACGAATAGGTCCGATACTGGTACGCGCTCCATGAAGTCCCAGGAGTAATTTCGAGCCTTATCTTGACTCGTTGTTTCCCGCCCGTGAATTTCGCCGGAATCTCATAATCATCTTCAAGCCATGCCAACCGGGCGTGCCGGGGCGCCGTATACCATTCGCCGACGCTCGTCCCATCGACGAAAACGTGCGCGGTCTCGGCCGCTGCAATCAGGGGTTGGGGGCGCTGATTTGTTTCCTGTCCAGCCACGTCTGACGGAGAATAGTCGAGTAAGCGGCGCAGCTTGATACCGGTATTGGCGGAGAGAATCGAAGTGGTGAATTCGATTGTGCCGGTTGTGCGCTCGCCGCAATGGTGAAGCGCTTCTGCGACAGCGTTTCGAGTGCCTTTCTTGGAATCTTCCCGGTATGCCCTGGTAAACGTAATCTGGCCGTCGCCCTCGAACGGCAAGTCTCGGCACCCCTGCCAGACGACTTGGCTCCTGATGTAAGCATGAGATTGCTCACTCTGCACATCGTCCATGGCGAACTGATCGGTTAATTCCAGGGAAGGTGTATCAACCTGATAAAAGAAAGCGGTACTGGAGTAATTCGTCGGCAGATTGCCTTCCGGGCCATGCTCGAGGGCAAAACGGAAGGAGCGATAGTAGGGAACCAGGTCGCCCAAATGAAAACGATAGGCGACGGTATGATCCTGAGAATCAATGTCGTGCACGGGATCGCCGGTGACAGGCGCGGACATGACTTTATCCACAGTCCATACGTCATACCAGCCGCCGAGATAGTAGTCCTCAGATCCGGTGCTTGCGCCGACCAGTGTTCGATTGCCGTCAATGTAAAACCGGGCATCTCCTTCCAGGTACCAACGCTGTCCCTCATTCTGCTTCGCCTGGTTGTAATTTACGGAGGAGAGAACGAGCACGGCTCCGACATAATGGCCATGGCCGCGGGTCTCCAGAACCGTGTAGTCGCGATGGGCAAGGGTGGGATTTTCTTCTCGCCATTGCGCGTGAAAGTAGGCGCTGGAAGCTGGAGGCGTACCGGCTGCGGACTGAACGTTGATTTCCACCTGGGAAACAGGAGTGTCGGAATCATTAGCCAGTTCGATTCGGGCCGACCGGAAAAATGGCATGGGGAAGACGTTATAGAAACCGTCCTTGCCGAGTCCGACGGGCAATGCCTTCGTAGCGATCCGGCCCAGCTCAACCCGTCCTGATTCCCCTGCAACTTTTGATGGTCCAAATCCGAAACGCGGTTTGGCGCCCGCGGGATCGGGGACCGACCAGTAGCCAGTTCCAAAAAACGGGCCGATCGGGGAATTTACCGCGGGAAGATACTGGCCGTCCCAGTAAGCTTTGATGCGCAGGTGGCGCAAAGCCTGATCCGTCATCCGGCTGAGTTTGAGATGAATCGCTGAAACCGTGCCGGGTTCGGAAGCACTCCATATTGGCACCGTGGTATGTGCCGGCAAATCAACCTTGCGGGCGGTGGTTTGGGAAGGACGAGAATCGAACGGTTCGCCAATCATCTTCCAGCGGTCCAACGCGGGTTGAACATTGATGTCGTCGAAGGCCTTGAGGGGGCCATCCGGGGAATAAGTGTGATAGAAGATGTTGTAAAACAACATCGTCCCGCCCTTATCGGTCGAGATCTTGATGCCGTCTTCCGAACAAATAGGAACAAAGTTGGAAGCGGAGCCCCTGCCTTCCTTTTCGTTGCGGACCAGCGGCGACAGGAAGGGCTTGCGGTCACCTGCGTAGAAATCTGAAAAAGGCAAAACCCGCTTTTGCTGTTTCCCGTTCGATATGGTTTCGATGGTCAGGTCACCTTCGAAACTCGTTTTGTTGTTGTTCGTAACATCGATGCGCGAGGTCCAGGAAAATACGACACACGCGGGTCCTCGCGTATCGAGAAGCACGTATCGGCCATTTTCCACGTATTGATCACTGAACCTGGCGGTGAAGCCATCGTCGTTTCCGCCGGTCACATCCTCGCTACCCACCGCGTGAAACCAAACGTGGTCACGCAACAGAGGAAGACGTTCAAGCTGAGTGAGCGACTCTACTCCGATTGGAATGGTTTGGCTGGATTGCGCTGACATTCCCGGCAGACACAAAAACATCAGAATTAGCGTCGACCAAAACGAGCGCAGCTTGAACCTGAAGCAAATGGGAACGTTCATTTTGTACCCCGAATGCGAAAGCCTAACCGAGTTCAATCTTCAGGTTGGCGAAAGTTGCATCGAAGCCGGGTCCTTCGGGAGCGGCGCACATAATTCCCGCATCCGTACTGGCCGCGGCCACGAAATATCCTTGACGTAACGACGTAAAGTTCTTGCCATCGGCTGAGCATAGTGCTTCCACCCAGTTCTTCTTTCGCACCACCCGCCACCAGATGGGCGCGCTCTGAGATAAATCCGGAATCGCAGACCAATCCGAGAATCCGCGAGTGAATACCATGCTGGCGTGACGCACACCGTCAAAAAACTCGGTGCAACATTTCACCCAATTCTCGGAGTCGACTCGCAGTA
>Ga0307474_10000629_pt1 | contig 25290 bp, 23 predicted proteins | sample atmos_gasesECM1C_2_FD_203312 | JGI IMG/M metagenome (GOLD analysis project Ga0307474, IMG submission 203312) | Hardwood forest soil microbial communities from Morgan-Monroe State Forest, Indiana, United States - atmos_gasesECM1C_05 | ecosystem: Environmental > Terrestrial > Soil > Temperate... | reverse complement strand
AGCCATGAACGTGTACGACGCCTTCTTTGCCAGAGGTTCGAATGTGGAACTGCCTGCCAATACTCCAATATTTCTCCGCGTTGATGAAAAGGCACAGCGATCAGGTGTGACCACTCTTCAACAGTAGCAATCTCAGCCAATATCCAGAAACATTGGCAAATCGTCGATGGGAGAGCAATTGCTACGATAAAGCGCCACTTCGTTTTTTCAATTCTTGAGTAAAGACGCGCTGCCCGAAACAAATACTATCCCCTGGCGCAAAGGGAAGAAGGACCGGAAATGACACACAAATACAAGGAAGCACGATCAAACGAATATGCCACCAGTAGTGATTTCTGTCGCATCTACACGGAACAGATGAACAGTCTTTATCTACTCTCTCTCTTGCTCACCGCAGATCCTCAGAAGGCCGAACAGTGTTTCCTCTCAGGTTTTGAGGAATCCGTCCGCAATAATGCTGTGTTCAAGGAGAGGGCATATTTATGGGCCCGGCGCGGCATCATCCTACACGCAATCCGGTTGCTTAGCCCTCGGCCGGCCGATGAAAACGAATCGAATGAGGCAAGGCTTTCGCCCTTGAATGGACACGGATACGAACGCGTACCGGCAGTGTTGCAGGCCCATCCCAACTTGGTTGGCATCCTGGGGCTCAACTCGTTTGAACGTTTTGCCTTCATCATGTCAGTTCTGGAAATGTATTCCCATCAGGAGTGCTCCCTGCTTCTGGGCTGTTTTCGGCGGGATGTGATTAACGCACGGACTGCTGCGATCCGACATCTAGCCGGCACGATAACAATTGAAAGAGACCCGGGAGAGATGTCGTCTCGTTTGCAGAAGGTAACTACGCAAATTGTCAGCGTCGCCCGTGCGTCGTCCTAACAATCTGTACGACACAGATCTCTCCGGTCTTTGAATCGAACCATACAAATTCTTACAAATGCCTCACGCTTTCTGACGGCACACCATTTAAGCTCCCGGTACCTTGCAAGCAGGAAACTTTTCCTGCGTGGAGAACCATGACGAACAATCACGTTAGACGCCTGTCCGGCACCTTGTTGGCAGCCGCCATATTTTGCGTTCACCCTTGCCCCGTCTTTTCACAGGAATTGGAAAGTCAATCTCCGTCGACCCTGCGTTCGAAGGTTGATTCCCCATCTGCGCCGGTCCAGGCAGACGAGCACACGGCCTTGACTGGGGATGCAGTGCTCGCCACCCTTCCGGATGCCCCGATGCCCCAGAGCCAAACACAGGACCCAGCGCAGGACCCGCCTGCGGGTGATCCTGCAGCATCTGAAACGCACCTGAACCGATATCCGATCTTTTCGCCAGGACTTACAAGAGCCCCTCTTTCAGTTCAAGATAAATTTCAGATCTATACGCACAAAGCCTTCGGTCCACCAGCCGTCATCCTGCCTGCCTTTGGAGCGGGATTCGGCATGCTCAATCCACCCAGTAAATACTCTAAGGAATGGAAGGATGGAGCTGGCGCATTCGGCAGGAATTACGGATACCGGCTGGCAGACCATACGTCCAGACTCACCGGTCAATTTCTGACCGGCGCCCTCCTGCACGAAGATCCCCGCTACCTGCGTTCAACCAGTTCCAATCCCTTCTTCCGGACCGTGCATGCCCTTGCATTCACTATCTTCGATAAGACGGACTCTGGCAGAACCACCTTTGCGGCCAGCAATTTCGCTTCTGCAGCCGCCGGCGGGTTCGTCGGAATGGGGATCCTTCCGGATGGCTATAACGACATTACGCACGCGGAGCAACATATGGCGAGCGAGTTCCTGCAGATTGGGATTGGAAACGTCCTCACAGAGTTCGAACCCCAATGGGGACCGTGGGCCAAGAAACTACGCATTCCCAAAATCCTGCCGGGTTGGTGGGTCCCAGAACATCGCCCCTAGCGTCGGAGTTGAGCGCTCATCTCGTCAATCTTTCGACAGGCGCCCAACTCTTGGCTAGAAACTCTTGACTAAGGAACAAAATGGACAGATCTGTAAAGAAACGTCTGAGAATGACGGCGGCGTTTGCAACGGTGATCGTCATGTGTCTAGCCGTGGCGGGCCTCGCCTATATTGTTTGCCCGGGCACTCCAGGCAAATCCAAGTTCATGAAGTTTGATGGTTACATTGAGCTCCCCAAGCGTGGATCGCTAAATGTTCTCGACTACCTGACAATAAGCAACGGCACACTATTTGTCACAAGCGAGTCATCCGGGGCGTTGTTCAAGGTCAATCTAGATCCGAACCATCCATCCCGGAGCACTGTATCCGAGCTATCCGGGGGCGGGGCGGCTCACGGAGTGGCGTTAATGACGGACCATAACCTTGCCTTCCTGACACGGAGCGAGGAGAACACAGTGGATGTCTTCGATCCAACGTCCCTTCGGCAACTCGCGAGGATACCAGTCGCGGATGATGCGGATGCAATCCTCTATGTCCCATCGGCAAAACTTGTATATGTAGCGAATGGAGATGCAAAGATTGCAACGCTGATCGATCCTGAAAAACGGACAACGGTCGGAACGGTAACTCTCCTCGGAAGGCCGGAATTTCCCGCCCTGGACTTGCGGACTGGGCTTCTTTATCAGAATCTTGAAGACATCGACTCGATCGTTTCAATCGATCTTGGCGAGCGGGCAGTGACAGGGCAATGGTCTCTCGCTCCATGTGAAGGACCCTCTGGTATGGCCATTGACTCCGAGCAGCGGCGGCTTTTTGCAGTGTGCTCCAAAAATGCAATGTTAGTGGTTTTTGATCTGGAGTCGCATCAGATCATCACGTCGCTGAAGGTCGTTGGAGGTCCAGATTCCGTCGCATTCGATGGCGCCCTTCACCGAATCTACTGCGCTGGAAAAGCTGGAAGATTAACGGTGATTCAGCAAGACGGTCCCAATGCATATCGGGTGTTGGACGAGATACATACACATTATGGAGCCCACACCCTCGCGCTGGATCCTGGCTCGCACAAGGTGTTCGTGGCGTACGCAAGCCTTTTTGCACATCCCAGGATCAGTGTCTTCTCTCCGACGATGGTGAACGACGTGCAAGAGAGCACAGTAGAGAGTCCTTCCTATGCGCGGACGATTCGGTCGATAATTCAAATTCTCCGGTTGATCTGAAGGCCCATAACGAACCGGGATGCATTGCGGAGGAATCCTAGTCCAAGACAATTGATTGAAACGGACCACGCGCAGGTGGCGGGTGATAATCGCAGCGTGTCTTCAACGGACGCTGCAAGTTCAGCTATCATTGCGTCGAGGAGAGGGCTCGAACGCTGTGGGGAAAAGTGGCGTAATCGATCTGCCTCGCACTGTGCGGAGTTCATAGATGACCCAAGTTGCGAGACCGGAAGAAACGACGCGAAAACATGCGCGTTTGTTGATCGTGGACGACGATCCGGATCTCTGTGATCTCGTACAGCGCTACCTGGAAGCTGAAGGATTCGTCATATCGGTGGTGCATAGCGGCGCGGAGGGCAGCCACGCGGGCGCAAGCGGCAACTACGATTTAGTCGTGCTTGATGTGATGTTGCCCGACATGAAGGGTTTTGATGTCTTGCGGGAGTTGCGCTCGCGCGCGCGGACGCCGGTTCTGATGCTAACGGCCAAAGGGGACGAGTTTGACCGCGTCCTGGGCCTCCAAATGGGGGCGGACGATTATTTGGCAAAGCCATTTAGCCCGCGTGAGTTGACCGCGCGCATCGGCGCCATCCTCCGCAGATCGGGTTGGCAGTCGGAGCAGGCGAAGCCACCACGGCCACTCTCAATTAAGTCGGGTGATTTGGAGCTCGATTTGGCAGGACATTCTGCGTCCAAGTCGGGAAAATCTTTGCACCTGACGTCGGCCGAGTTCGATCTGCTGCGCGCATTCCTGGAATCGCCCGGACAAGTGCTTTCCCGGGAAGCTTTGGTGGAGCGGGTTCTGGGCCGGAAATTCTCGCCTTTTGACCGGAGCATCGATCTTCATGTAAGCAACCTTCGTCAGAAGCTAGGCCCACAGAAAAACGGCGTGGAAAGAATCCGGAGCGTGCGGGGGGTCGGCTACTTGTATGCCTGGCCGCTGTGATGCGATATCCTGCGCCGCCGCCGTTTACGATTGCGGCGCTCAGAAGTAGCGGATGGGCAGCGTGATCTTAACTTCCAGGCCGATCGGATCGGCGTTCGATGCGATGATTGCCCCGCGGTGTTGACGAATTGCCTCGAGAGCGATCGCCAGTCCAAGGCCTGTGCCGTTGGTTGCCCGTGGATTGCCACCCTGCGCTTTTACACGGAAGAATGGTTGGAAGATTTGTTGCAGCAACTCTCCAGGAACCCCAGGACCGTGATCGCGGACTGAAAGAACGGCCTGCGGAGATGGGCTCATTCCCTCGATTTTCAAAGTCACTTCCACTTCACTCCCTGGGGCAGTGAACCTGATCGCATTGCGAATGACATTCTCACATGCACTGCGCAAGGCCTGATGATCGGCCTTCTCGACGACAATACCTCCTTCGGCTTGCAGCCCCACAGACTTGCCGGATGAGCGTGCCTCGAAATCGCCGTCAGCCACGACTTCCTGAATCAGTTGAGACAAGTCCACGTCGCTTCTCCCATCGGACGATAGACCCGTTTCCAGGCGCGAGAGGGTCAAAAGCTGTGCCATCAGCGTATCCACGCGCTCGACATCGTGCTCCATCCGTTGCAATAACTCTTCGGACTCGGGCGGTGACTGCTTCCGCAAAAGAGCCAGAGACATAATCAATCGCGTCAGTGGGGAGCGTAGCTCGTGCGAGACCGTGCTCAATAGATCCTTCTGAGAGCGCACAAAGGCGCTCATTCTTTCAACCATGGCATCGAAATCTGCCGCCAGATCCGCCAGTTCGTCGTGTCGTTCGGATATTTCGACAGGAGCCCTCACGCTCAGATCGCCTGCCGCCACCCTTCTCGCGGCAGATTGAATCCCCTGAATGGGCGCAACAATGTGGTGCGTAAGCCAAAAACAGAAGAGTGTCACCATGAGCAGGACCACGCCAAAAAACGGCAGCCCGCCTCCGGCCGTCGTATCCAGGAATCTACCCAGTTGCAAGCGGGCGCGGACAAGGAGAACGTAAGGACGTCCTGACGGCGATATGAATTTATAGGATGAGCTGTGCGAGCGCAGCCCGTAGCGGGAAAGAACGCGTCCGTCGCTTCGGGCGACGCGTACCATCTTCAAACTGTCGGAGGGAATGGGCCGGGACAAAACATCCTTGCCGTACCCATCGATAAGATACAGCTCGACTCCGGATTTCCCGACCAGCCGCTGAGCGAACTGCTCGAATTCCTGTGAACCTCCCGATTCGTAGGCGCGTGCCGCCTCGTCCGCTACTCTCGGTGCAAACGACGCAACGATGTCCGTGGCTGGGATCAGTCGAATACCGACCATGCGGCTGGCCATAAAGATGGCGAAGAGCGCCAGAACGGTCAACCAAAACCAGAGGAACACCTTGGCAAATAATCGGCCAATGGGCGCTCGCGCGCGCGGGTCACTGATTGAGTTTTGAATCGTCACTGAGTAGATAGCGCCAGATCTTTTTCTTTCTCCCAATAAGGATATACAGCAATACGACACGACTCACCAGCGAGAACGCGTCCTCCTTACAAATCCATACAGACGACAGACAGATCCTTTCAGCGCTGCTCTCGACCCGTTGAGGCATAGAGCCCTTAAGCGTAAAAGGGCCCGTGAGCAGGAGTTAAAGCTGCTACTGGAAAATTCGCGGAAGGGCAGCACTAAATGAGATACTAAAAGTGCCTGAATTCAGTGAACGGCTTGCATTGGTTCGTTGCAACGCTTCTCGACAAGAAGATTGGTGGGAAGAACCAAATTCGGCTCGCATACCTCTTTGCGAAGTAGATCCGGAATAGTAATTTCTAAATTCATTTCAGGAGCAGAACCCATGTCAGCACCCAGTCGCCGGCCGGAGATTCGCCGGCGCCGCGCCCGTCAGCACAAGATCACAACCCTTCGCAAGCGTCTCGCTTCGGCTACAACTGATGCCGACCGCGGCCGTATCACCGCTAAATTGCACAAGCTCGCGGTCGCGTCACCGGGCCAGCCTCTGCTGAAATAAGGCAGTCTGTAAAAGAGTGATGGACTATCGTCAGCGTTCTATGCGACCCCAGCCGTTGCACTCGTGCCTTCCGTGGGCGGCTGGGTGGCAGACCCGACCGTTGTTTTCCCTCTCACGACTTCCCGGTACGCTTCCATCATGCGGCGCACCGAGACTTCCCATGAAAATTTAGTCGCCTGCCGGTAACCGCGCTCCTTCATCTTCTCGCGCAATGGCTGATCCAGCAGAACGCGATGTAGCGCCCGCATGATCTCGAAGACATTCTCGGGATGAACCAGCACCGCCGCATTCCCCACGACCTCTGGCAGTGACGAAACATTGGAAGTGACCACCGGGGTTCCGTGCGCCATCGCCTCGAGCGGGGGCAAACCGAAGCCCTCATACAACGACGGGAATACAAAAATTTTGGCCTGGTCGTAAAAAGTTCGCAATATTTCGATCGGCACGAACCCCAAGAAGCGCACGTCGTTCTGCACGCCGCTGCGGATCACCGTTCGCCGCAGGTCGGGATTACCGGACACATCGTCCCCAATAATGATGAGCTTGAGATCAGGGAATACCTGGTCTTTTTCCAGCTCAGTTTTCAGCGCTGAAAAAGCCTCAATCATGCGCACTACATTTTTGTGCGGACTGATTCTTCCGGCATAAAGCAGGAAGGGATAGCTCACCTGGTAGCGTTCGGCAATCAACTGGCGTTCTGCCGTGCTCGCGTGTCCATGCAGAAACCGCTCATCGATAGCGTTGTAGATTACCTCAATGCGCCCTGACGGGATGCCAAACAGGTTCTCCATTTCCGTCTTGGTGAAGTTGGAGACGGCGAAAATTCGCGCCGCGCCGAGCAGGACCCGCTTCGTCAGCTGAAAATGCAGGGAGCCCCAAAACCCGGTACGCTGGCGGGCGCGCGACAGATGCTCCAGCATGTCGTGCGCGGTCATCACATAAGGACAAGGCAGCCCGCGCGGCACTGAGAACAGGTTGGGGATATGCACCAGATCGCACTCGAGGCGCTTTACCACGCCACGAAAATCGCGATAGCTCTTGAGGGAGCGCTCCGGTTCGGCGAGGGGAACCGCATGGAAGTTCGCCGGCAACGGGCCGATCTCTTTCACTTTGGCGGGAGAGCCGATTAGAAAAAAGGTCTTCTCGTGGTCTAGGCGTCCCAGGGTACGGACGACATTGCGGATGTAGGTACCCACGCCGAACTCGGTCATCCGCCGTATGTCGATGGCGATCTTCACCGAAGGCATTTAATCACAGAGCAGCAAACCCTCACAGTAGAAAGAAGGCGTCCGGCTTAGTAGTCACTCCGAACTGTCATTCAGAGCAAAGCGAGGGACCTTGGTTCTTGTCGACGCCAGGAAAGCTACAGGTAAATACCAAGATCCCTCGCTCTGCTCGGGATGGCAAACCCAGCTGGCCTACGCCCTGACCTCAGCGTGCGCCCTCGCCCTGCGCTCGGCATACAGCGGGAACGCTTCACATAAGCCAAGCACTTCTTTCCGGATCCTTGCCAGCGCCCCGGCGTCGGTGCGGTGAAGCAGCGCGTCCGCGATCCAGCGTCCCACCCGCCGCATCTCTGGCTCTTTCATCCCGCGCGTGGTAAGAGCGGGCGAACCTATGCGGATGCCGCTCGGCTTCATCGGCGGGTTGGTATCAAACGGAATCGCATTCTTATTGACCGTGATTCCGGCCTCGCCTAGCGCTTTTTCGGCATCGCTGCCCAGCATGCCTTTGGAGAAGACATCGACTAGCATAAGGTGCGTATCGGTGCCGCCGGAAATAATTCGGAAACCTTCGCCGGCCAACGTCTCCGCCAAAACTCTCGCATTGCTCACGACCTGGGCGGCATAGTCGCGGAACTCAGGCTGCATCGCTTCCAGAAAGCAAATCGCTTTGGCCGCCATGATGTGAACCAGCGGTCCGCCCTGCATGCCGGGAAAAACCACTTTGTCAATTGCGGCTGCAAACTCTGCCTTGGAAAGAATCATCCCTGAGCGCGGTCCGCGAAGAGTCTTGTGAGTGGTAGAAGTAACAATGTGCGCGTGCGGCACCGGGGAGGGATGCGCGCCGCCTGCGACCAGGCCTGCGAAATGCGCCATGTCGACCAGAAAGAGCGCGCCTACTTTGTCGGCGATCTGCCGCATGCGGGCGAAGTCGATGATGCGCGGATATGCGCTGCCGCCACCGATGATCAATTTCGGCCGCTGTTCCTCCGCCAGCTTTTCCAGGGCGTCGTAATCGATGGTTTCAGTTTCTTTGGTCACGCCGTAGGGAACGATCTTGTAGGTCTTTCCGGAAAAGTTCAGATGGTGCCCGTGCGTGAGATGCCCGCCATGCGCCAGATTCAGTCCTAGAATGGTGTCGCCGGGTTGCAGCACCGCGGCGTAGGCTTCCATATTTGCTTGCGATCCTGCGTGCGGCTGCACATTGGCGTGCTCGGCGCCGAACAATTGCTTGGCCCGGTCGCGCGCGAGATTCTCGACCACGTCCGCAAATTCACAGCCGCCGTAGTAGCGCTTGCCGGGATATCCCTCGGCATATTTATTAGTAAACACCGAGCCCGCAGCTTCAAGCACCGCCTCGCTGACAAAATTCTCCGAAGCAATCAGTTCCAAACCTTCATGCTGCCGGCGGGTTTCGTTATCGATGGCAGCCGCAATCAGCGGATCGGCTTCGAAGAGTGGGCGGTACATATTCTGCACTGAGGAATTCTTCATGTCGTTTTCCTAGGATTTCTCGTATACGTCAGGCCGATGCAGCTCCATGTATCGCTCCGGAGCCTTCACCGCGGTAAATCCAAACCGTGAATAAAGTCCGTGCGCGTCGCGGGTCAAAAGAATCCAGCGGCGCAGATTCTGAAGTGCAGGATGTGCGGTGATGCACTCCATCAGCCATTTGCTCAGCCCTCGCCCGCGATGCGATTCCAGCATAAACACATCACCCAGGTAAGCAACTGTGGCGAAGTCGCTGACCACGCGGGCGAAACCGACTTGCTGCAGCGCCTTGTGCCCGCCCTTAGCGGCGTCGAAGGACGAGTTCTCGCCATAGACGCCGAAACAGAGCGAGTGCTCAATCGACCGCTCAACAATTTCGCGTGAAATACCCTTGGCCCAATAACAGTTCGTCAGAAAATCGTGAATGATGTCCAGACTCAGCCGTTGACGGTCAGTACTGATCAGAAAATCGCCGCGCCGGTACTCAGCGGCGAGTTCGGAATCAGTCGTGAAGCCCATGCCCACATTTTAACCCGCCATCGGTAACGAAGACGCAATCCGCACAGTCCGCGTCTTAGTTGTCAAATGCCGTTCTGAAGAACGAGGCCAGGTGCCAACCATCCAAATAGCTGTAGGGTGCTTCGCCCATGGTGTAGTGGCCACATGGCAGGGCCACAACCTTGTGATCGAGCTTCCGCCGTTCGAACTCGGCGACAACATCACGCGACAGCCGCGGCAGGAACGTCAGATCGTACTTGGCATAGACAATCAGCGACTTCCGCCGCCAGCGCGAAAATTGATCAAAGTAAGACATTGGGCTCACAGCCAGCCATGATTTTCGCAATGTCTCCAGATCGGTCTGCGATTCCATCCCTTGCCGGATGTGCCGTGTCGATTGTCCATGCCAAACCACATCGGCGACGTAGGTCGAAGCGTGGTTGAATGCCGCCGCACGAATGCGCGAATCGTGGGCCGCCGCGATGAACGCGTAACACGAGCCCAGACTTGTGCCCATGATGCCGAGCTTGCTGTAGCCCTGCTGCTCCAACCAATCGAGACAGCAGCGGACATCCACCACTCCTTGCCGCACCGCGTCAAGAGTTCGCCCAACATTGGCTGAAACGGCATAATCCGCGCGGCTGATTTCAGCGGGCATGCGAATGTCATGGTATGGCATGCTCAAGCGCAGCACGGCAATGCCCAGCATGTTCAGCAGGCGGCACAAGCTGACGTAAGCAATCGCATCCGCGTTCCAGTGCGGAAGAAGCACCACCGCCCGGCGCCCGCGCGCCGGAAACCAGCGCGCATTCACCAGATTGTTTTCCGGATAAGGCGTCTTCACCGGTGCGGTGAAGCGCAGGAATTCGGCGAATGTTCCCTTAACCTTGGCTTCGAGCTTGGGGTCGGGAACTTCTCGAGTGGAGAACACTTTCACTTCGCGCTTCTCCAGCCGGAAATCCGTTGGCCGCTCGTAGGAATAAAATTCGTCGCTGGCGGCGACGATGCGCCGGTTGAAGTCCACGAGGAACTTCGCCGGCTCACCGGCGACTTCGCCTGGTTTCCAGCCATTCCGGCAAGGCCAGTCCCGCGCCCACTCTACGCCCCAGTCGAGCGGGCGCACCACACGGTTGTTGTCCACCGAGGTAAGGCGGTGCTCCCAGTCATACATCCATTGTGCGTAGCGCGAAGGCATGGTCAGCTCTCTAGCCTAACAAGTTGCATGCATCTGGCTCAGCGGGGAACATTCAGCGGTCGCAATGAGCGGCTGGTATTGGACATTTAGATGTCGAATGGGCGTGGGCCATGGAGGAGAGAGACGAGTTCCAGTGAGTCGGGCCGCCGTGGCTAGCTTCCATACCTTCGCGGTACCCGCTTCGAAATATTGCAGAGAATCTCGTAGGGCGAGCTGTTGGCCAGCCGTGCGTGTTCAAGCGCATCCACACTCAAGCCATCACTGGTTCCCAGCAGAATCACTTCGTCGCCGACCGCAATGCCGGGAATGCCCGTCACATCTACCAATGTGAGATCCATCGAGATGCTGCCGATAATCGGAGCATAGTGGTCGCGCACGATCACACGGCCGCGGTTGGAAAGCTGCCGGTTGTATCCATCGGCGTACCCCACAGGCAATACGGCAACATGCGCCGGCGCCTTCGTTACATACGTTCCGCCATAACCCAGAGCCTGATTCGCGGCGAAATTCCGCATCGAAAGAATGCGCGTCTTCCACGTCAGCACCGGCTTCACAGCAAGCCGCAGAGTCCCGCCGCTCACCTCTCGTCCGGCGCGCTGGAACGGCAAATAATATCCATACAAGGCGATGCCGGGACGCACCATGTTATTCCAGGTTTCGCGGCGCGAGATCAGCGCGCTCGTATTGGCCATATGGATCATTTGTGGCTCGAAGCCAGCGGCGCGGATCATCCGCTGCGCCTCTTCGAAGCGGCGCTCCTGCTCGGCCACCGACGGCGCGTCCATGATTTCCGAGGAAGCCAGATGAGTGGAGAGTCCTTCCAGAACAACGTGGGGCGCGCTATTCAGAGCTTTCAAAACCACGGGAAGCTCATCGAGCGAAACTCCCAGCCGTCCCATGCCGGTATCCACTTTTAGATGCACAGGTTGCTGAAAGTCTCCGGAAGCCGCCGCGCTTTCGAGGGATTCGATCTGCCAGGGCTCCCACACTGTTGGCGTAAGTCGGAGGCGGACGATCTCGTTTTCTTCGCCACGCCAGAATCCCGTCATCAATAAAATTCGGGAATCGATGCCGGCTTCGCGCAGAGGGATCGCCTCATCCAGCGAAGTAACTCCGAGCCAGCGTGCGCCTTCCGCCTGCAGGGCGCGCGAGCATTCCACAGCGCCGTGGCCATAGGCATCGGCCTTCACCACGGCGCACACCGTCACCTTCGCACCCGCATGTTTGGCTACGGTGCGGAAGTTTTGTCGCAACGTTTCCAACGAAACTTCCGCCCAGGTGGGGCGCGTTGCCACGCGGCTCAGGATTTCAACGGTGCTCGCCACTAAGGTCGATTATAGCGGCAGCACTACTCGGCATCAGGTTACGCTCGGGCTACGCCTGCACGAAAACCCCGCGTCCGGATCGCTAATTCCCGGCGAGCGAAAAGTTCACCGTGATCTGCGTCTCCACCTCGACCGGCTCACTGTTCAGGATGTAAGGCCGGTAGCGCCACTGCCGCACGGCGTCGATCGCCGCCGGAGCCAGCATGGGATGCCCGGAGAGAAGTCTCAGATTTTCGATCGTGCCTTGCTTGCTGATCACTGCCTGCAGCACGACCGTTCCCTGAATGCGCGCACTTCGCGCCAGGGGAGGATACGAGGGCTGCACCTTGCGGATCAGGTCGCCCTCGCTCATATGAGAAAGGCGAATAGTGTGTGCAACGGGCACAGGCTGCACCGGCATGATCGGACGCGCACCCGACCCGAGCGAACTGAGAACGCCGTCGGGGCTACCCGGCCCTGTCACGGGTCCCGGAATATAAGGGCCGGCACCGAGTGGTTGCGCAGGGGCCTCATTGCCCGGCTGAATCCCGTGCGGAATCTGAGTTGGCTGGCGCAAAACAATTTCTGGCGCGCTGGTTGGCACAAAATTGTCTCCACCTGCTCGCGGTCGGGGAGCCGCAAGCTCTGCCAACGGCTGGCCCAACCTGACCGGTGTAGACAGCTGGCGAAGGATTGGCAAGCCCAGGGGCCGCAGCAGGGGCGCGATCAGCAACACTCCTACCACTAAGGCCTGCACGCCGAAGGTAGTCAGCGTGGTCAATCCGCGTCGTGAGCGCTCGTCCCATGACGAATCTACGGTGCGTTCAAACATGGTGTCCTCCGCGTGATGCGTTACCGAATAGAGACACCAATGACTGCCACAATGGATCGGCACTAGAGCAAATAAAAAAGGCCGCGCTGAGCGCAGCCCTGGAACTTTTCCAACACACGCGGTGTCGCGAACTTTATTTGGGTGGATCGGTGGTCTTCGGAGCAGCAGGCTTGGGTGCGGTCGTTTTTTGCGCCGCAGGTTTGGGTGCTGCGCCAGCCGCCGCAGGCGCCGGCACACCGGACTGCGTATTGTACAAATCGACCACAGCCTTGGTAATATCCCCGCCCTCGCCGTACCACAAGATCGGGCTTTGCGGCCAGGGATTCGAGGTGTCGACAATCATCGCGAAGCCAGTCTCCTGCGCATGCTTCACGATCACCGGCGCCATCTTCTGCAAAATGCGCTGGAATATTTCTTTTTGCTGATTCTGCGCATCTTCCTGCGCGTCTTGCACGGCGCGATCGAAGGATTTCTTTTTCGTTTCGATCTGCTTCACCAGGCTGGCACGGGCGTCTTCATTCAGTTTATCGCCCTGCGTCTGCAATTGTTTCTGCAGGCTTTCGAGTTCGTCGTTTTGGGATTTCAGTTCGTTCTGCTTTGGGTCCAATTTCTTCTTCAAAGCTTCGAAATCACGCTGGCCCTCGTTGGACGCAAATACGGCTTGCTCAATGTTGATGGTCCCAATCTTGCTGCCGGGACCCGTAGGAATTGCCGAGGGAGTTGTGGAGGCCGTTGCAGCTCCGGGGGAACTGGGAACGGCGCCGCCGGCTTGCGCCCGTGCGGAAATCAGCGAGACGGAGATTAGTGAAATCACCGCAAAGGCCAGAACAGAACGCAGAAACTTTCTTGTCATTGGATCGCTTAAACTCCTTGGGAAATCGTTCCGGTCAACCACGTTCCGGCAAACATGTTCCGGGAATGAACTTAGAATTCGCTTTCAGTAACGCTGGGCCGCGCTCATGCGCCTCTTCACTTCCTCAAGCGACCGCCGTCAGCCGAAATCGGCCAACAGGCACTCGAAATTGCCAGCGTCACACACCGGGGTCGCGGACGTGCCGTCCACCCTGTTCAACTTTCAGGCTATAGTGTGGATCGCATTGATTATAAAGAGCAGCATCATGGCCCGTCAAACTCAGTCCTGCTAAATCACGCTCGCGAATCAACGCTAGAACGTAGTGGCCACCGTAAATCGAAACGTCTTGCGCGGCTCCCGCAGCAGGAAGCTCGGCGAGAAGGCATTCCTTGCCAGATTGAAGGTATAGTCGCCAGCAGCCGTTAACTGGCAACCACTCTTCGGATTACAGACCTGCGGGAACATGCTTGGACTGATCGGAATCGGCGGGTTGGCCGGACTGTCCAAACGCAGCGGGTTATAGGCCCAATAGATTCGGAAGGGCGCGTTGATCACCGGGAGGAACATCTGCAGCTCGAGTCCAGTGGACATCCTCGGACGCCAGTTGGTAGAGCCTAGCACTTGCAGATCCTGCGACGGCGGAGGGCTCAACACACTCCCGAGACTGCAGGTGTTCGCCGTAGCGGACTGGGTGAGTGTCGGGCATCCAAGCGGAGTACCAACCACGCTCAGATATTGCTGCGATGCAATCTGCAACTGCGAGCGGCGGAGGATAGGGTCGATGCCCACATCCATAAATGGAGCCAGCGCCACGGGACCGTAAATCGTGATGCGGTACTCAAGGTTCGTGACTACGCTCAGGTCGCCGCCCGGGAAAGTAATCTGATCGATCGGGATCGGAATGGTTACTGGTCCGGCGCGCGGATTCTGCGGATCTTTCAGGACTGGCGTGCCGTCTCGATTGGTCAAGGTTACCGATCCAACACTTGGCAAGAACGCCACCGGCGACACGGAACGAATGTCGAAACCGCGCAGATCGTTTTCGCCACCCATGTAAGACCGCTGGAACGGCGGCGCCACCAGGCCGCCGAAGCCGCTGATGAACGATCCCTGAAAGTTGAAGCCGATCGCATTCCGCCGGTTCTGCACGGGGATGAATTTCTTGTACTGAACGATGGGACGAATCGAGCGCACTGTCCCGCCTAGCCCAGCCAGCTCTGCCCCAACCGTGAACTGCCTTCCGCTGTGGGGCGAAATTCCGCTATCCAGCGTGTTCACTGAGAAGTTTGGAAATATCTTGCTGGTGATGATTCCGTTCAGTGCGTTGGGTCCCGAAATTCCGCGGAAGGCAATGAACTCGAACAAATTCTTGGATGCCGTACTCAGCGCCAGAAGTGACGAGCGGTCGAACGAATAGGTAATTCCAACCCGCTTGAAGGAACGGTGAAGGGGATAGCTCAGCGACAGCGTAAACCCTGCGCTCGATTGCGTGTAATTCTGCAGGTTCTGCAGCACCGCATTGTTCAGGTTCAAATTCTGTCCGCTGAAAATGGAAAGTTGCCGCGCCTGATCGTATTTGATCTTGTTGTAGTAAACGTTGAAACCAAACTGCAGAGGGCGATCGAACATGTAGGGCTGGGTAAATCCAAACCGGACGCTTCGCGCCAGATTCCCCACGCTCGCCTGCACCTGCAACGTCTCACCCAGGCCGAGAAAATTGTTGGTGGAATAATTGATGCCGATGAACGCGCCTTCCAGGCCGCTGACGCCGCCATTCAAGCCAATGCTGTTCTTGCCCTTCTCTTTGATCTTCAAGGTCAGGTCGACCAGACCATTCTTCTCGTCCAATTGACGAACGGTAACGTTCGGGTCGTCGGGTTTCAACTGGTCGAAGTAGCCGAGCTGGTTCAGCCGAAGCAAACTCAATTCCCACAGACGCGAGTCGTAAATATTTCCCTCTTCCAACGCGATCTCTCGTCGGATTACCTTGTCGCGAGTAGTGGTGTTGCCCTGGAACTCGATGCGCCGCACGTAGAATTGCTTGCCCTCATCGACATCGATGTCGAGAAAGATGAGTTTCTTCTCATCGTCAAAGCGAGTGTCGGGGATGGAGGTGAAGTTGATGTAGCCCTGCTGGCCATAGGCCTTGCGCAGGTTCTCCAGGCCCTTGGCGACTTTGTCCTTGCTGAAGACTTCACCATCCTTGATCGGGAACAAGGCGCGCAACGCCTTGGTATTTTGAACTGCCTTGTTGTTCTTGAACGTAATCCCGCCCAGCGTGTAGCGCTCGCCCTCCTCGATGGGCATGGTGATGTCAACCGCTTTGCCGGCCCCTCCCTGCAACAAGGGAATGTGTCCGCCCGCGTGACCTGTATCGTGAATCTGGGTCTGGGCTTGGGCTACGTTTGCCTTGAAATAGCCGCGGTTCTGATACTCGTTCCGGACTCGTTCCGTATCTTCGTCCAGCTTGGTTGCGTCGTAGGTTCGGGCAAAGAGGTTTTCCAGAAAAATTGAGTGCGGAACGCCGATCGGCTTCAGGTTTTTCATGGCCGCCCGCAAAGTCCGGGAATTGACGTTTTTGTTGCCCTCGAACTTGATCTTGCCCACTTTTACTTTCGGGCCTTCCTTGATCACGAATGTGAGGCCGACGGCTGCCGGCGGAATCTGTCGTATTTCCGTTCGGATTGTGGAGAACTGCCGGCCGTGCTCCGCCAGCAGCCCTTTGATCGCCACTTCTGCTTTTTTTACTCTCGTGGGGTCATATTGATTCTCGACCGCCAGTCCGACCTTCGCCAACTTAAAGCGATCCAGCACATCACTCGTGGAGACCGAACTCAGGCCGACGTAGTTAATCTCGCGGATCGTTGGCTTTTCCTTGACGTGTATGATGATCCGCCAACCCTTCGGCGTCTGCTCCCGGCTGAATTGAATGTCTTCGAAGTAACCGGTGTTCCAAAGCGCGTTGAAATCGCGCTCTAATGCAGCGGGATCGTAAACGTCTCCCGCGTGAGTGAATATTCGCGCTTTGATAGTCTCGGCGGGAATTCTTCGATTGCCAGTCGTGTAGATTTCGGAAATGACGTCACTTTGCGCCCAGGCCATGCCGGCGGAAAACAACGAGAGCAAAAGCGCCAGCAGCGGCCTCACCCTCCTCAATTGTCGGCAAAGCTTGCCAAATGAAGAAGATGGAGACGGAGCAGCGATGGGAAGAATATGGCCACGCCGGGACACAGCAATATCTGCGTGAGAGCAAAAATGAATCGCTACGACCTCAGCCTCTGGGATGTAGGAAAACGATCATTATACGTAGAGAAATGAAAAGCGTCCAAGTTGCCAGTCTTAGCGGCGGCTTGGCTCAGTTGCCATTTCTCGCAAGCATTCGTTGAATCGCGAGGAATCTGGGCGAGCCGCGCGACGCGCCGTGTGTCTTGCGACACAATAATCGCGCGTTTGGCTCGCTTTCCTAAGTTTTGGCAGACTCTACCTCAACCAAGACGGAATAAAACGTGGCGGAGTTGCCCAGATCAGAAAGTTTTTCTGAATGAGTACATTGACATTCCGAGATCCAGGTCCTAACTGGCCCAACTCACCGCCGCAGAAACCACGTGGCGCCGGCCTGACATTGTTCAGTGGGAGGCAGGATCAACGACCTGAAGACTCTGAAGCCCGAGCAGAATGTGCAGGCGCATTTCCATCTGCAGTGCGAAACTTCGGGCCGGCGGATTACTTCAACTCCAGCACTTCCTTTTCTTTCGCTTTGCTCATCTCTTCCATCTTTTTAATTTCATCGTCGGTGAGCTTTTGAATCTCTTCCAGCGATCGCTTCTCGTCATCCTCGTTGATTTTCTTGTCTTTCATGGCCTTCTTGATGGCATCGTTGCCATCGCGGCGAATGTTGCGCACCGCCGTGCGGTGCTCTTCCAGTACTTTGTGCAGGTGCTTCACCATGTCCTGGCGGCGTTCCGCCGTAAGCGCTGGAACCGGAACGCGGACCATTTTCCCGTCGTTCATAGGATTTAGTCCAAGTTCGGCGGAACGAATCGCCTTTTCGATCGCACCGATTTGCGATGGATCGAAGGGCTGCACGGTGATCATCTGTGGCTCCGGTGCGTGGACCTGCGCGATCTGGTTCAGCGGCATCTGCGAACCGTAGTAGTCGACGCTCACACTGTCGAGCATGTGCACCGAGGCGCGCCCGGTACGCGTGGCCGCCATCGCCTTGCGGAAATCTTCGACCGCTTTGTCCATGCGCGTCTTGAGTTGTACGTAAGTTTCCTTGAGGCCCGGAATCGCGGCCATTGTGGCTGGAGGCATTTCAGTGAGCTCCAAAAACGTAGAGATCAAAACGTTGAATTATAAACCCAAAAAGAAAGCAGGCCGAGGATTTACGAGGATCGCCAAGGGTACGAACTTTAAACGGTCCATGAGAATCTGCCTAAATCCCCGACCAGGTTCCTACGCGCTGACTCTCGACCCAATCTTCTCTCCGGTAAGCACCCGGCGAATATTGCCATGCTCGTTCAGATTGAAGACGATGATCGGTAGATTATTATCCTTGCACAAGCTGATGGCGGTCGAATCCATCACCTTGAGCCCCAGTTTCAGAACATCCATGTAGGTGATGTCGGTAAATTTCTTCGCGTCTTTCACCTTCATGGGATCGGCATCGTAAATTCCGTCAACTTTGGTAGCCTTGAGAATCGCGTCGGCTTTGATCTCCATGGCGCGCAAGGATGCCGCCGTGTCGGTCGAGAAGTATGGATTCCCCGTGCCACCCGCGAATATCACGACACGCCCTTTTTCGAGATGTCGAATCGCGCGCCTCCGGATGAACGGCTCGGCCACCTGGTTCATCTCGATCGCGGTTTGGACGCGGGTGTACACTTTTTGTTTCTCGAGCGCGTCCTGCAACGCGAGCGCATTGATTACCGTGGCCAACATCCCCATGTGATCGGCGGAGACGCGGTCCATGTCGCGAGCCTGCTCGGCCACTCCGCGAAAGAAGTTGCCGCCTCCCACTACAATGGCCAGTTGTACGCCGAGTTTGTGAACGTCAGCCAATTCCGCCGCGACTTCGTGAATGCGGGCGGTATCGACACCGAAGCCCTGATTGGCAGCAAGGGCTTCTCCGGAAATCTTGAGCAGAACACGTTTGAAGGCAGGGGTCATAAGTAGCGCTGGCATTCCGCCGGCTGTCGCGAAATCAAAGGATCTCGCGAGGACAAAAAAAGGCGCCCCGGAGGGCGCCCGAAATTACTCCGCTTTTTGCTCCGCAGGCCTGGTGACCGCGACTGTCTCTCCGGCATCGCCTACTTTGAAGCGAGCGAAACGGCGCACGCTGATGTTTTCACCCAGCTTGCCGATCTTCGCGGCGATGAGCTGCGAAATGGAGACGGTTTGGTCCTTGATGAAGGGCTGTTCCAGCAGGCAGACCTCTTCGTAGAACTTTTCCATTTTGCCGGTGACCATTTTCTCTGCGATGTTCGCCGGCTTGCCGCTCGCGATCGCCTGGGCGAGAAAGATATCTTTCTCGCGCGCAAAATCTGCGGGGGTGACATCTTCCTTGCGTACATATCGCGGGTCGCTGGCTGCGATGTGCATGGCAATATCGTGCACCAGTTCCTTGAAGTCCTCGGTGCGTGCGACAAAATCGCTCTCGCAGTTCACTTCGACAAGCACACCAATCTTGCCGCCTGCATGAATGTAGCTGGTCACCGCGCCTTCACTGGTCACACGGGTCGCCTTCTTCGCCGCAACCGAAACGCCCTTCTTGCGCAAGATCACGACCGCCTGCTCCATGTCACCTTTGGCTTCCGTCAGGGCCGTTTTGCAATCCATCATCGGTGCCCCGGTTTTCTCCCGGAGATCTTTCACTTGTGCTGCTGAAATATTTGCCATAGTAGTGCTCATTGCTTGAGATTCCTTATGATTGCTGGTTCGTCTTGAGATTTCAAAGTTTCAAGGTTGCAAAGACCGCCGCATTCGCGGGCAAAACTCGAAACTTTGAAACCCTGAAATGTTGCCTCTACAAACTTTGACCCGCGCCGGGAATTTTGTAAGCATGACCCGCGCGGGTCTGATCTTTCCACGTGCCCGGTTTTTACTAAGTACTCAGTACTCGCAACTCGGTACTAACTAAACCGTCTGGCTCTCGATCTTAATCACGTCAGCGTCTTCATTGGCCACCGGCTTCTTGTGCGTGCCCGGACCCAGGACCTCTTCCATACTGATGTCCTCGCCAATGTCTGCCAGATCAGATGCTGCCGCAGCTTCCTGAGTGCGAAGTTCGAGCGCCGCTGCGGCATCTTCTGCCTGCCGCGCTTCCCGAGCCTGCGCCTGCTCGGTTGCAGCAGTCATGTCGGCGACCTGTTTGTCGGTCATCAACTGCGCGCCTTCGGCGATGGATTCGGAAATCTTCGAGGTAAATAGTCGGATCGCCCGCAACGCGTCGTCATTTCCGGGAATCACGTAATCCACTTCAGTGGGATCGCAGTTGGTATCTACGACCGCGACCACCGGAATGCCCAGCTTGCGCGCCTCCCGTACCGCAATCTGCTCTTTGTTCGAATCGATGACAAAGATCGCGTCCGGCAACCGGCTCATGTTCTTAATGCCCGCCAGGTTGGCCTGGAGATGCTTGCGCTCGCGCTCCAGCTTGATCACCTCTTTTTTCGGCAGCAACTCGTAGCGGCCATCCGTGGCCATCTCGTCGAGCTCCTTCAGCCGTTTCACCGACTTCTGCACTGTCACCCAGTTGGTGAGCAGGCCGCCCAGCCAGCGCTGGTTGATGTAGAAGCCGCCGCATTTCGTGGCCTCTTCGGCAATGGCGTCCTGCGCCTGGCGCTTGGTTCCCACGAACAGCACAATTTTGCCGTCAGCCGCCAGTTCCTGGACAAACTTCGACGCCTCTTTGAACATCTTCAACGTCTTCTGCAAATCGATGATGTATATCCCGTTGCGCTCTCCGAAGATGTATTCCTTCATCCTGGGATTCCAGCGCTTCGTCTGATGCCCGAAGTGAACACCCGCTTCGAGCAACTCCTTCATGGTGATAGTAGCCAATGAACCTCCTTATTTAGTCTGCATCGGAAAGCCAGTTCTCAGTACCGAGTACTCAGCACCCAGCAAAAGCTGGCAACTGGGTACGGATAACTGGGTACTGCCTTCCGATTGCCATTCCCGTCCCCGCGCCGCGAGGCTCGGGAAGAATTGAACACCGAAAACAGTTGTCAGTGGCCAGTTGTCAGTGGCCAGTGAAAATCCAAACCCTTGTCATTCCGAGCGAAGCGAGGAACCTTGGTTTTGCTCGCAACTCGGTACTCGTTCCTAGCGTTTGCTGAACTGGAAGCGCTTGCGGGCGCCCTTCTGCCCGTATTTCTTGCGTTCCTTGCCGCGCGAGTCACGAGTCACCAAACCCTCAGCCTTCAGCTTGCCGCGCAACTCCGCGTTGAATTGCATCAACGCGCGCGCGATGCCCAGCTTCACCGCATCAGCCTGCCCGCGCACTCCACCACCCAGGACGCTCGCGACGATGTTGAACGAAGCCGCCGAATCGGTCGTTGCCAACGGCGCCTTGGCCGCCGAACGCTGCGCCGGCGTTACGAAATATTCTTCGAACTCGCGTCCGTTTACCTTGAAATCGCCGCTGCCCGGACGCAAATAGACCCGCGCAATCGCCCGCTTCCGCCGTCCCGTTCCGTAGTACTGAACTAGTTCTGCCATTTCGCTCTTTAGCTCCTAGCTCCTGTTTCCGGCTTAACCCCTCAGAAACCGAGCGTTCTCTTAATTTCTAACCTGTGGCGTCGCCGCGCTACTGCTGCGCCACCTTCGCTGCTTTTGGCTCGCGCACAATCAACTTGAGATCTACCGGCTTCTGCGCCTGGTGCGGATGCTTGTCGCCCTTGTAGATGTTCAGCTTCGACAGCATATGAGCCGCCAGCTTGTTCTTTGGCAACATGCGCCGCACCGCATCTTCAATAATCAGCTCCGGTCTGCGCGCCAAACGCTTGCGATAATCTTCTGTGCGCAGCCCGCCGGGGTATCCCGTGTAATGGTGATACTGCTTTTGTTCCGACTTCATGCCGGTCGTGCGGATCTTCTCGGCGTTCACCACAATGACGTGATCGCCGGTATCGAGGAAGGGCGTATATTGCGGATTTTCTTTGCCCATAAGGATGCGCGCTACCTGCGACGCCAGCCGCCCGAGCGTCTGCCCGCTTGCATCCACGACATACCACTTGCGCACAATTTCCCCTGGTGAAGGGAAATACGTAGACATCTGAGTTCTCCCAGAATGAAAAATATTGCGAAACGCGATTGAATATTACAAAGAAGACCGCTCGTTGATTCCCCGGCGAGGACGCCAGACCATCAGGCGGGCAACCGCGACACTTCCCAAAGCTTTAAAGATATCGTAGGGTGCAAAGGATTGTCAACGGAGAGTTAATGCGCTCGAGGTTCGCTGACCAAATCACAGCCCGGTGTCATCCTATTCATACGCCAAAGCCTCAATCGGGTCCTTCTGGGCCGCCTTAAACGCGGGATACAGCGCTCCCAACAGCGCACCAGTCAGGGCGATGACGGTAGCCCGTGCCACCCATTCATAACTCCAGAAAAGCCGCAAGGTCGGCTTCTCGATAAGAATCACGCGCCGCGTCAGCAGACTGACGAGTGTTCCCACGATGATTCCGACAACGGCCAGCAGGGCGGTTTCGCGCAGCACAACGTTCACGATATAAAGCTTGGACGCTCCCAGAGACTTCAGAATCCCGATTTCGCGCGTACGCTCCATTACAGCGGTGTACATGGCTTGAAAAATCACCAGGAATCCGATGATCATGGAGATCGCGACCACGATGCGAATCGAAGTCTGAAAGCCGGGCAGATTCTCCGGCGTCATCATCGACAAATATTCCTGCATGGAACGCGCCGAATAGTTCTCCATGCCGGGAACCTGTCTGATCTCGTTGACCACCGTCTCGGCATTCGCCGGGTCGTCGAGTTTCAAATAAAACACCGACGCATGTCCGGAGGCGCCGATCAAATCCTGCATCGTGGCGAGCGGCACAAATTTGCGCGCTCCTTTGCCATGCTCAACAATGCCGCAGATGCGAAACGAATGATCCAGAATCTCCAGCGAATCTCCAACTTTCGCCTGTTTCGTGCCGGCGAAGTAATCGTCGACAATCACTTCATACGGCCCTTGAAAACCGCCTCCGGAAATAAAACGAAATGCCGGGGAAATGCTGTTGTAGCTCTGCAGATCAATGCCGTAGATGATTTCCAGCGCGGGCTTCGTCGTCAGTTCCCAGATGACGGGCGCCGCGACCACAATGTGCGGCAGTTCCCTTAACTTGTCCCCTACCTTCACCGGCATGGGCGCCCCGGTCACTCCAACGAGGGCGCTCGATCCCGGAGGCTGCACCATGACATCGGCACCCACACCAATCTGGCTCGCCTTCGATCCATTCAGCTGTCCGTAAAAAAAGGAAACGATAAGAAGAATCAGTATGACTTCGAGCGCTACCGCGCTAACGCTGATCAGCGATCTCACCGGCCGGCGCACCAGGTTGGCCACGATCATTTTGTTCATACGATTTAGAACCAGTGATTTAGAACCAGCAGTTAGCCATTGGCGACTCGTCCCAGAGCCCCGAACACCTAGTTCCTGATGCTACGCCCCTACTGCACATCCACCGGCGAACGCGCGGCCGCGCGCGACGGCGGATGATCCAGATCCACGACCTCGGCCTTGGGAGGCTGCTCAAGAGCAAACTGATCATCGCGTAGCGGTTTGTTGATCTCAAGCTTCAACATATTCAGCGTGATGTCGTACTCCTCTTGCGGACGGAAGATCTCAATGCGGGAGGGAAAGCTCACGCCGTCATAATCTTTGTAGTTCGCATACCGCGCATCGGTCGAGAGATTCCCGTCATCGTCGTAAATGTACTGGCGATGCGGCTGCAAGTCGGTTCTGCTAAAAACGATCTTGCGCGACAGCTTCCAGCCCTGCTCGCCCTTTCGAATCACGACCAGTTCGTAATCTTCCTGCAGCACGCGATGGCCTTTGGCGTCGTGAAGAATCTCGAAACCGTTCTCTAGCACAGCAATTTCATTCTGCGTGTCGATATGCCGGATCAGCAGCGCGTCGTAAATATCTTTGGGGCGGAGATTCTCCATCGGCTGGTCCGGATTGCGCGTCTTGACCCCATTGGTGCCCATCACAAATCGATTGCGCGGCGGAATCCACAGCTTAAACTCGCGCCCATCGCTCACCATATCGAATGCGGTTGTCCGCACGATCGGCAGCAAGCCGATCATGTGCAGCATCGCCGGCTTGCGCGCCAGCACGTAGCCGCGAATCTCTTTGTAGTCAGTGACGTGCCCCTTCTTCACGCCGCCAGCCGACGTATCGATGTCCACGGTCGCCTGCAGAGACTTTATCTTTTCCGCCTGCTCGTTGATGCTATCGATCAACGTCACTTGGGACGACTCGCGCAACGGGGCCTTGGAGTATGTTTCCTCGACGGGCCGCGTATGGAACAAACAACCCGTCGTAGGGAGGACCGCCAACATCAAAACTAGAGTCCTAAACGGCGCACTACGTCTCATGAAGAATTGGACAACTCCTGGAACATTTGAGTATAACGCGGGGGAAAGGGTTCAGAAACCCCCGTAAAAGTGCCTGGTATCTTTGTACACAACCGTACAGTTTTGCAGGACGGGCCGCCAAGTCTATGGATCTGCCACAGAGGATTCCGTGATAGGGCAACCGTATAAGAAAAAGCTGTTGACTAGCGGAGAAAGTGGATCAACAGGAATTGTGCTGGCATCTTGCCGCAACGGTTCCACGCCTTTCACTTACCGCCAAGTAGCTCGATTGTTAAGACATTCGCGCTGCAAGGGCTTTCCGTCATGGCCCTTCAGGGAGGCAGCGCAGCAGGGTACGCCAGCGATGAAGGCTCGAAGCCGCAAATTACTGCTTCGGATCGCAAACGGCTGACTCTTTGCCCGGTTGACCTTACCAAAGTCAGTTACGTCCGGTGGCGATGATCATCTAAACTGACGCCATTGTGCGCAAGCTTATCTGGGTGGTCTTTATCGCGGCGTTAGCCGCCGGGGGATGGTTCGCATGGAGCCTCCTGGCCCCGGTTGAACCCACTGGCCAAACTTTCGTGATGCTGCACTCGGGATTCTCCACGCGCCGAATAGCCTCAGAACTCAAGCAGGCCGGAGTGATTCGGAGCGAAGATGCGTTCATTCTCTGGCGCTACCTGCGGCATCGCGGTTCATTGAAAGCCGGAGAATATCTATTCGACAAGCCTGCGAACACAATCGACGTACAGAGACGCCTCATGCGCGGCGACGTTTATTTCCACACCGTGGTCGTGCCCGAGGGCTTCACCATGTTCGACATCGCTCGCGCTGTCGAGGCCGCGGGCCTGGGTCCCGCGAAAGACTTTCTGGAAGTCGCACAAACCGATAGGTCGCTCATCGCAGATATCGCGCCCGGCGCGCCTTCGCTTGAAGGCTATCTCTTCCCTGACACCTATCAATTCAGCCGCATGATGAGCATGAAAGACATGGCATCGTCGATGGTCAGGAAGTTTCGCCAGGTCGCGTCTCAGATCGGATTGGCTCACTCGGCGGCTGGAGGAACGGTCGAAGGATCGAGCATGCCCTCCAGTTCGCCCCAGATCGACACCGACCTCGAACGCACTGTAACGATGGCCTCTATCGTCGAGAAGGAAACGGCGGTCGCCGAAGAGCGTCCGCTCGTCGCCAGCGTGTACTAC
>Ga0307474_10000628_pt1 | contig 25329 bp, 23 predicted proteins | sample atmos_gasesECM1C_2_FD_203312 | JGI IMG/M metagenome (GOLD analysis project Ga0307474, IMG submission 203312) | Hardwood forest soil microbial communities from Morgan-Monroe State Forest, Indiana, United States - atmos_gasesECM1C_05 | ecosystem: Environmental > Terrestrial > Soil > Temperate... | reverse complement strand
CCGATCGAATTGATCAGGGCGATGGCGCCGGCCGCTGCCGCCCCCGAGAGCCAGGCGGTCGGCAAGGTCCAGAACACCGCAAAGATGCAGAAGATGCCGATCGCTGCAAACGTCAGTGCCACCATGGTCGCGGTAGGATCGGTGAGATAGCTGGAAACCGCGAGTGCGATCGCCGTGAGGAAGAACGGCACCCCGACATGGAAGACGCGTTCGCGGCTCGCATCCGAATGCCGCGCCCACAGGATCATCGCGATGGTGCCGAACAAATACGGGATTGCGGTGACAAAGCCGGTCTGCGCGTTGGTAAGGCCGAAAGCCTTGACGATCTGCGGCAGCCAGAACTGCATGCCATAGAGTGCACCGACGAAGCCAAAATAGATCAGTGAGAGCGTAATCACTTTCGGCGAGGCAAGCGCCTCGCCCAGCGTGAAGCGCTTGACCGCCTCTTTGGCCGCGATCTCGGCATTGAGCTTTGCGGCAAGCCAGGCCTTCTGCTCGGCGGTGAGCCAATTGGCGTGCTCTGGTCTGTCGGTCAGATAGAACCAGGTAACGATGCCGAGCAGGATCGAGGGAATTCCCTCGATGATGAACAGCGATTGCCACCCTCTCAGGCCCATGATGCCGTCGAGCCCGAGCAAAAGCCCCGAGATCGGCGCGCCGATCACCGTGGAAACCGGGACGGCGATCGCAAACGCCGCCAGAAACCGCGCGCGATATTCCGCAGGATACCAATAGGTCAGATAAAGGATGATGCCGGGAAAAAATCCGGCCTCCGCGACGCCGAGGAGAAAACGCAGCGTGTAAAAGCTCCAGACGCCGGACACCAGCGCCATACATGCCGAAATAATGCCCCAGGTCACCATGATCCGCGCGATCCAGCGGCTGGCGCCGAACTTTTCAAGCGCCAGATTGCTCGGCACTTCGAAGATAAAGTAACCGATGAAGAAGATGCCAGCGCCCCAGGCAAAGACGATCGGCGAGAACTTCAATTCGGCGTTCATGGTCAGCGCGGCGAAGCCGAGATTGACGCGGTCCAGATAGGAAAAGAAATAGGCCAGCACCAGAAATGGAATGAGCCGCCACGAGATCGTGCGGATCGTGGAGGTTTCCAGTTCGCTCCTCCTGGCGCCCGCGGCGGTGATGATGGTAGCGGCCATGTGTTTCTTCCCCAGAAATTCTTCTCAAGTGCGCAACGCGAGCTTAGGTTCTTAGCAGCTGAACGGGCAGGAGGAAACGTCTCTCACTCCGCAAGCTGAAAGCGCTCGAAGCGGTGCAACTCTTCCTCGATCCGGCGCTTGAAATCCGCCCGCACGCCTTTTTTCACGCCGGCACCGACCCAGTTCCATTTTTGCAGGAGAAGTTTTCGCTTCTTGCGATCGGTCTTGAGATCGAGCGCCGCAACGATCTCGTCACCGACCAGCACGGGAAGCGCGAAATAGCCGAAGCGGCGTTTCTCCTTCGGTACATAGGCCTCGAAGCGGTGTTCATAGTCGAAGAAGAGATGCGTTCGCTTGCGCTGAATGATGAGCGGATCGAACGGCGACAGGATGTGGACAAGGCCGCGGCCTGCGGGCGTTGCTGTCTCCAACGTTTCCGGCGAGGCCCAATGCTCCTGTTTGCCGGCCCCGTCGATTGCGACCGGCACCAGCTCCTCGCGGCGAACCCTTTGCCTGATCAGGCGCAGGATCTGCGGCTTGCTTGGCGCATCGAGATGACAGATCGAATCGAGACTGACGAGGCCTTGGGCACGCAGCGCGCGCTCGAGCAGATAGGCCGTGATTTCCCGCGCTGAAGCGGGCTTCGGCGGCGTGTTCCAGCCGAAATGCCGCTGCATGAGCTCATACGTCTTGAGCATGCCGTTACGTTCGGAGATCGTGACCAGGCCGCCATAAAACGCCAGCTGCAGCGCCCGCTTCGACGGCTTGCGGCTTGCCCACAGATGCTCCTTGTCCACCAGCACGTCGTCCTCGATGTCGCGGATGGTGAGCGCTCCGCCCTCCCTGATCAGGCGCATGACCTTGCGCATGTCCCCTGGCTTCACCGAAGAAAGCCATCGGTGGCCTTCGCGGCGATGGCGTCGCATGGCGGGGATGAAGAAGCGCAAATCTTTGGTCGGAACATAGGACAGGGCGTGGGTCCAGTATTCGAACACGCTTTTGTCGGCGCTCTGGGCCTGGCGCAAGTCCGCGCGGCAATAGGCCGGGATACGGTTGAAGAGAATATGATGGTGACAGCGCTCGATCACGTGAATGGTATCGATCTGCACATAGCCGAGGTGTTCGACCGCCGCGGCCGTCGCTTGCGGGCCCTCGCCGAACGGCGTCTCGGTATCGAGCCGTTGGGCGCGCAGCCAGACCTGTCTGGCTGCGGCCTTGTTCAGAAAGACGGGTTCATCGATGCGGGACATGGCGCGGCAATGTACCCGGATTCGTCCCTTTCGAAGATTCATTCCCGAAGGATTGATCTAGAGCATGATCCGGAAAAGTGGAAACCGGTTTTCCCTCGCGACAAACGCGGAACGCGTTTGCGCGGAGATCATGCTCAAACAAAGAGATGAGATCATGATGCGATTCCACTTAATCGCTTCATGATCTAAAGGCGGACCACGATCTTGCCGCCCGCTTCGTTCGATTCCATCAGTCGATGGGCTTCGCGAATCTGCTCGAAGGGGAAGACCTTCGCGGGCCTGGCCTTGTAGGCGCCGCCAGCCACGCGATCGACGATGCCCTGGAACGGAACTGCCGAGAGCGGGACATCGGGTGTGCCCAGCGACCAGCTCACAAAACCGCTGAAGTGAACGCCGGCGTGCGGCATCTGAAACAGCGGATTGAAGTCCGGAATGGACGCCACATGGTCGAGCAGGCCGACCACGCAAGCATGGCCGCCCCGGCGCGCCATGGCCAGCGAATCGAGCACGGTCGAGTTGCCGATCACATCGAGCACCGCATCCACGCCTCTGGGATGAAGCTCGCGCACGCGCCCCGACATCTCCGTCTGTTCGACCAGCACCTCGCTGGCGCCCAGTGATTCAAGCGCTTCGCGGCGGCGGGCATTTCGCGTGGTGGCGATGACGCGCGCGCCGAGATCGACGGCAATATTGATGGCGGCCTGGCCGAGCGAGGAGGTCGCGCCGCGAACCACGAGCGTCTGTCCGGGCAACAGGCCGAGATTTTCGCGCACGGCGCTCCACGCCGTTGCATAGGATTCCGAAATCGCGGCGAAATCCTCCCACGGCAGGTCGGTGACAATCGGAACGACGTTGCTCGCGGGGATGTTGACCAGTTCGGCATAGCTGCCATTGATGAGGCGGCCCATGCCGCCCATCAGACCCGCAACCTTCTGGCCAGGAGCGAATCTGCCGGCAGGATCCGCCTTGACGATACCGACGCACTCAATGCCGGTGATTTCGGCGACGTCGCCCCATGCGCCGGACCGCATGTAGGTCTCGGCGCGGTTGAGCCCGAAAGCCTTCACCTCGACGAGGACATGACCGGATTTGGGCTCCGGGTTCGGCCGTTCTTCGATGCTGAGAACGTCTGGCTCTCCGTATTCCTTGATGACGATGGCACGCATGATTGAGCTCCGTGTCGGGTTTCTGAAACGCCGAACACGTTGGTTGATTGCGATATCGAAAAAAACAATGTAATATCGATAATCTTCATAGGATTATCAAATAATGTTCCAGGGCGTCACTCTGCACCAGCTGCAATGCTTCGAGGCAGTCGTCAGCGAGGGCAGCTTCCAGGCTGCGGCCGAAAAGCTTTCGCGCGCGCAGCCGAGCGTCTCGTCCTCGGTGAAGAACCTGGAGAACCTGTTGCAGCTCACCCTGCTCGACCGCGGCGGCTACCGCGTCACTCTGACCGAGGCCGGCCGCTCGTTTTACGAACGAACGCGGGTTTTCCTCCAGGAAGCGAAACGGCTAGGTGACCACGCCGCACAACTGGCGATGGGCGAAGAAAGCGAACTCAGGGTCGTGATCGGCGACCTCTGTCCGCTCCCCGAAACCCTCAGGCTTTTGCGCAGCTTCTTCGATCGCTGTCCCGGCACTGGGCTGCATCTTCACTTCGAAGCCATCTCGGGCCCTTGGGAACGCCTGTTCGAGGACGAGGCGGACCTCATTTTCCACCACATCAACAAAAGCGATCCGCGTCTGGAATTTGTCGATCTTCTTGCGGTCGAAGTCGTGCCGGTGGTCGCGCCGAATTTCCTGCGCTTTCCGGTCTCTGCGTCGATCACGCCGGAGCAGATGCGCAACTACGTGCAGTGCGTGATCCGCGACACCGCTCGCCATTCGAACCCGGCCGATTTTTTTCTGATCGAGGGCGCAAGAAGCTGGACGGTGAGCGATCAGCTGATGAAGCGGGAGCTTATCCTTCAAGGCATGGGCTGGGGGCATATGCCGCGCTTCATGATCGAGGCCGATCTAGACGCCGGCAGCCTGATTGCGATCACCGGCCGCTATTTCAAGGGCGGACGGCGTGAAGTGGTCGCGGCAAGGCGGCGCGATACTCCACATGGTCCCGTCGCCAATCGCCTATGGGAGTTCATCGCCGAACAGGCGGCAAGAATTGTTCCCGGCGGAAACTAGTACCCGCTTTCCGAAGTTCGTGGTCCCCGCATCTTCGCAAACGAACTTCGGAAAGCAAAGGGTACTAGTGGTCCGATTCTAACATTCGCATCCCACCTCAGCAGATACCGTTGCGAATGTTAGAATCAAAGGACCACTAGCAAATCTGAGATTCTAGTGGAGTTTTGGATTTGACATTCGCGTTTCGAGCTTGCGGCTAGATTGGTCGCGAATGTCAAATCCACTCCACTAGCAAGCCTACGATGCTATAGCGCTTTCGAGCGAAGTGGATACCGGTTCGCGTGAAGAAAAACGCGTCAAAACAAAAGATTAGAGCCTCGGTTCTGATTCAATCAGAACCGAAAAGGCTCTAGTGCCGCTTTTCGATTTGAAGTTCCTTTTGGAGTTTGCCGCGGGTGATGCCGGAACTTCACATCGGCGGCACTAGGCTGTCCCACTCACGGCTTGGCCTTATCCCCGATGGTGCCGGTCGCGATCTCCGCCTCGCACGCGGCCTTGCCGCGTTGCGGCGCCTTGCACCTGTAAACGCTGCCGGTAAGGCGATCGATCAGCCAGACATTATCCTCCGCAGTACTCTCCAGGCCGACAAATCGGGTTCCCACCGCTGTCACCAGCGTGGACAGCAGGATCGAAGCGGCAATGACGGCCGCTCCGATCAATACAGATACAGAGATGCCCAGATTTCCGGGCACGACGGCGCGCTGCCCCTGATACTCGTGTCGTTTTGGTGTCTGAAAAAGGGTCAGTTTACTACGCTCGCTCTACTTGGGACGCAACCAGATCATAATGCGATTAAGTGGATTCGCATCATGATCTCATCTCCTTGAGCATGATCTTTTCGGAAAACCGGTTTCCACTTTTCCGGACCATGCTCTAAAGCGCGACCGGACCCGAAGGAACGCATGGGCGCAAAGTGCGAGCCGCCTTTCCGAAAAGATCTGCATTAAAGCGCGATTCGGATTCGAGGTGAAAGCGATCGCGCTTCAAACCCCTCTTAAAAATGCATCTGGCCAATTTTTTGGCCGCGAGGACGAGCGCCAGCGCGCGGGCTTTGAGCCCGCGGCCTCCAACCTCAAAACGCCGGCCCGGCCGCTGAAAATCGCTATAGCGTTTTCGAGCGAAGTGGATACCGGTTCGCGTGAAGAAAACGCGTCAAAACAAAAGATTAGAGCCTCGGTTCTGATTCAATCAGAACCGAAAAGGCTCTAGTGTCCCGAATCCGAAGTTCGCCAGATTTCGTGGCGGCCTCTTTCGCGAACTTCGTAGAAACCCATGATTCTAGTGTGGTTTTAGTTCAGAAGTCCGCATGACGAACTGGCGGCAATAACGATGCGGACTTCTGAACCACCACACTAGCCTTTCCCGGTGCCGCTCTGCCCTCGCCAATCAGAGTGACCCGAATCACATTCGCCGAATCGAACCGGTGGATGGCGCTGATGTGGCTCAAATCCAGTTCTGGAAAATCATCAGCCGGTTGAAATTCTCCATCGACGTTCCCACGAACGCGGCCGAGATCGGCAGCATGACGGTAAAGGCGGCAGACGCCACCGCGACGAAGGCCCAAAGCCACCAGCGCGGACAGTTCCCACGCCTCAACAGATAGACCAGCGCGAGGCTCGCGATCGTTGCCGGCGGCAGATAGTAATAGAGGAACCCGAGTGTCCGCGGCAGCAACGCCCACGCCAAATAAGACCCGAGATAAAACGAGACGATCAGGAACGCGTCCCATCGGCGTTTTACCACAACGTCGCGCAGGCAGACCGCGAGCGCAGCCAAGGCCGGCCACAGCACCAGCGGATTGCCGAGCATGACGATCGCCGCGGCGTGATCCTCGTCGATTTTGTCGAAGAGATACCAGACCGGCCGGGTCAGAAACGGCCAGGACGGCCACGAGCTCATATAGGTGTGGCCTTCGATCGCGGTCGTGGTGTTGTCGGCAAAGATCCGCCGTTGCGCTTCCAGAATATCGGAGATGGAAAAACCGTAGAGCGGAAGGAAGGTCGAGAAATAGACCACACCCGGCAGGAGCACGAAGCATGTGGCCAACCGCCAGAATCTGAAATCCGGCCAGAGATCGGGCCGGTACCAGTCATCCGCATTGGCCTCGCCGAACACGGTGCGCCAGCGTTGCAGCAGGCGGATCACGGCAATGATCGCGATGCAGGTTGCAAGCACGAACAATCCGCTCCACTTGCTGGCGATCGAAAGACCGGAAAAAAGCCCGCTCACGCCGAACCAGAGGTTTGGCCGCTGCTGGCGAAAGCCGTGCATGAAGGCAGCGATCGCGAACAGACCAAATGTGAGAGCAAAAATATCCAGCATCGCGATACGCGATTGCACGAACACCATCTGATTGAAGAAAGCGATCAAGCTTGCGGCGACCGCCGGTCCTGGTGCGGCAAAAAGCACGAGCCCGCAGAAATAGACGGCAACGATAGCGAGCGCGCCGAACAGCACGCCGGCATAGCGCCAGCCCAGCGGACTATCACCAAAGCTCAGGATCGAGAGCGCGATCAGTTGCTTGGCTAATGGCGGATGCATCGGATTGAGCACTCCCGCCGATGGGTCAGCCGCCAGCATTTGGCGCGCCGCCGGCACGTAATGCACTTCGTCGAAATAGAATTTATCGGGGCTGCTGACTTTGACCAAAAATGCAAAATGCGCGACGACAAATATCACGATGGCGACGAGGACGCGTCGCGCGGCCGAATGATCGGATACAGAGGGTTTGGGCACGTCGTTCACGAAATGATGGCATCGCGCCGCTCCAGTCTGGGTGAACCTCCTCTCTGTGTCTATTGCATTGGTGCTCTCCCATCATCATCATGAACGAAAACGTGGGACGGCCGCTGACAACTCCGGCGGCATGGACTTGCGCGCGAAATACCGGCGCCGCTCACGCGGCCGACTTGCCCTCATAGGCCTTTTTCAGTTCGGCGATATCGAGCTTGACCATTTTCAACATGGCCTGCATCGCCCGCTCCGCGCCCGCGCGATCCGGTCCGCCGAGCAATTGCGGCAGCATGGACGGTACGATCTGCCAATAAAGGCCATAGCGGTCACGGAGCCATCCGCATCGTTCCACCGACCCGCCATTGGAGGACAGCGCGTCCCAGAGACGATCGACCTCGGCCTGGTCCTTGCAATCGATCTTGAAGGAGACCGCGTGGGTATATTCGAACCGCGTACCGCCGTTGAGCGCCATATATTCCTGGCCGGCGAGCGTGAACTGGACCACCAGCACGGTACCGGCCTTGCCGGCGGGACCGTCGACCAGGTTTTTCTGGATGTGCTCGATCCGCGAATCCGGCAGCAGCGAAACGTAGAATTTCGCAGCTTCCTCGGCTTCACCATCGAACCACAGGCAGGGTGATATCTTGGACATGGCTCAGGCACTCCTCTGATAGGGCCGACCACAGGACGAGCGAGCGGACCTAAACCCGACAGCAGAATTTAGATTTTTTTGGCCCGGCAAGCCCGCCGGGAACGCTTCATTCCGCGGCGCTCATGAGCAAGCGAAAACCCTGAATGAAGTTCTAGAGCATGATCCGGACCCGAAGGGCCGCGTTAGCGCAAAGTGGAAACCGGTTTTCCCTTAGCTAACAAACGCGGAACGCGTTAGCGCGGAGATCATGCTCAAACAAAGAGATGAGATCATGATGCGATTCCACTTAATCGCATCATGATCTAGGCGCTTACGTGGCGATCGGCGTTGGCATGTCGAGGAACGCCCGCATTGCATGCCAGAACAATTGCCGGTTGGTGGCGAGTACGAGGGAATGCGCGGTGCCCGGAAGGACGATGAACTGCCGGTCGCCGTTCGGCAGTGCGTTGAAGAACTCCTCGAGATCGGCGACGGTGGCGATCCCGTCATATTCGCCACGCACCAGAAGCACCGGCGAGGTGATCTTCATGGGATCGACCAGCGGCAGATTGGCGACCATGTCGAGATAGGTGCCGGTCGGAACCTGATCGCCGAACTGCATTTCGACGTCGGCCAGCGCCTCGACCGCAGCCTGATCGCTGGTCCCGGGCTTGTCGCGGGTGGCGATCGAGCGAATCATGTCGCGGTCGCGCTTGCGCATATTGTGGCTGCGGTAATAGTCGACCTGCTCGGCTCGCTTGGCGAGCGTCGGCGATCCCTCGCCCTTGTAAGTGAAAGCGGCCAGCACCAGACGGTCGACGCGTTCGGGCGCGACCATGGCGTAGGCGCCGGCGCGGATCGCGCCGGAGGATTCGCCGATGAAATGGAATTTCTGCCGGCCGGTTTCCCGAGCCACGACTTGGACGGCGGCTTTCAGGTCTTCAACGCCGCTCTTGATGTCCGAATTGCCGGAGGTCTTGCCCGATTTGCCGTAGTTTTCGTGATCCATGGTCCAGCAATCGAAGCCGTAGCGAGCGAATTCATTCATAACGGACCACTCGCCATGGCCCGGCACGTTGATATCGAAACACCGCGAGGTCACCGAGGAACCATGCACGAAAAACAACACCGGCCGCGGTGGCTCGCCCGGCTTCGGCGCGCCGACGCGCTTTCGGAACATCCACAGCGGCACGTCGCCCTTCTTCGCCCAATATTCGCTGCTCCAGATCTCGCCCCCTTCCGTTGCAGCAACCGCGCTTTCGGTTGGAAGCGCAGCCGAGATGCCGCCGGCAACGAGGCCAAGGCCTGCACCCTTGATCACGGTGCGGCGGGGAAGCGATTGATTGAACGGTTTCACGATTTCCTCTCCGATTGATTCTTGGGGATTTTCTTAGCGCACTGCAGCGCGGCGTCAATTTGAAGACGAAGCCATCTGAGGTCTCAACGGGCGACCGCAACCTATCAGACCGCGCCCTCAGCCGGAAGCCGTCCAACCTGGCAGGGCTGGGGCGCAAGATCGCATACAAGCGACCATGACAGCGGACCTACTTCTTCTCGGCCGGGTCGCGGTGCACCGGATCGATCCACAGCACGGTCTCAGGTTTCTCGACCGGCTCGATGTCGAGATTGATCGCCACCGCCTCGCCGTCGCTGCGCACCAGCACGCATTCCAGAACCTCGTCCGGACTGGCGTTGATTTCCTGGTGCGGCACATAGGGCGGCACGAAAATGAAATCGCCGGGGTTGGCCTCCGCGGTGAATTGCAGCCGCTCGCCCCAGCGCATCCGTGCCTTGCCCTTGACGACGTAGATGATGCTCTCGAGGTGACCGTGATGATGCGCGCCGGTCTTGGCGTCCGGCTTGATGGTCACGGTGCCGGCCCACAATTTCTGGGCGCCAGCGCGCGCGAAATTGATCGCGGCCTTGCGGTCCATGCCAGGCGTCGACGGAACGTTGGGATCGAGCTGGTTGCCGGGAATCACCCGGACACCGTCATGCTTCCAGCGCTCCTCGCCGTGATCATGCGAATGATCGGAATGGGAGTGATCGGAGTGGGAGTGATCGTGCGCCTTCGCCATGTCGCTGCTCCCGAAGTATATCAGCCCTTCACATCCAGCAACTCGACGTCGAAGATCAGGGTCGCGTTCGGAGGAATGACGCCGCCGGCACCGCGGGCACCGTAACCGAGCGCAGGCGGAATGATCAGCGTGCGCTTGCCGCCGACTTTCATGGAAGCCACGCCCTCGTCCCAACCGGCGATCACCTTGCGCTGTCCGATCGGAAATTCGAACGGCTCGTTGCGGTCGACCGAACTGTCGAATTTCTTGCCCTTTTTGCCGTCCTCATAGAGCCAGCCGGTGTAATGCATCACGCAGATCTGACCGGGCTTTGGCGTCGCGCCGGTACCAACCTTGCTGTCGATGATCTGCAATCCTGAAGCTGTGGTCATGGGTTTTCCTGCGGTCTGGGCCGCGGCGGTGGTCGGCATCAAAGCTGCATTTGCAAAAAATGCAAAAAATGCCACCGCGACAGCAGCCAATAACGGGATTGTCGTAACCGGAAAGCGTCGCATTTTCTTCAAGTCCTTCTGAAGCGATCAGAAGCGTATCTAGCGCATCGCTCGAAACCTTGCCAGCCCATCAGGCCATGCAAAAACACTTGAGGCGAGATCGCGCCCCCTCATGAGGTAGCGTCGACAGAGCGCTGCACCGTTACGTTTGCTGGAACCAGGATCAACAATGCCACGCAGCCGATCGCAGCGAAGGCCGCGGCAAACAGGAACACGCTCGTGTGTCCGACATGGTCCCAAAGCCATCCGCCGACAAGGCTCGCCACCAGGCCGCAGAGTCCTCCGATCGTATTGTACCAGCCGACCCCGCTTGCGCGCAGCTCGGGCGGCACATAGTCGCTGGCGAGCGCTTTGCCGACGGCGCGGAATATTCCCTGATAGAGGCCGTAGAGAACGAAGAGCACGCCGACCAGCGCAATGTTCGGGCTGAGTGCAAAACCGAGATAGGTAGCAAGGAAGATGCCGAACGCCGCAAGCAGGAGATTCCTGCGGCCGAGCCGATCCGACAGAAATCCCGCCGGATAGGAAATCAGCGCCGCCACCAGATTGTAGCCCGCATAGATCAGGATAGTCATGGTCAAGGAAGCGCCGATTTCCCCGGTCTGCAGAATCAGGAAGGCGTTGCTGGAATTGCCGATCCCGAACAGCGCGATCGCCAAGAGATATTTCCAGTAGGCATAAGGAAAACGCCGCGGGCTGACGTCGATTTTTGCTTTCGCCGCCACGGTCACGGGCCGCTCCTCGACCAGGAGGACCATCAGGAAGCCGAGGAGACCGGGAATGATCGCCAGATAGAAAATGAAGCGGATATCGAACTGCAGCACGATCAGCAGCACCATCGCGAGCAATGGTCCGAGGAACGCCCCGGCATTGTCGCCAAGACCTTCCAGACCGAACGCCCGGCCGCGATTTGCCTCATCCACCGAAGCAGCAATCATCGCATCGCGCGGCGCGGAACGCGTGCCGGCACCCAGCCGGTCGAGGAATCGCCCACCCATCACGCCTTGCCAGACCGTGGCAACGCCGATAAACGGCTTGCTGATCGCCGAGAGCAGATAACCGGCCAGCGCAATGGGCTTCCTCCTCTGCAATCGGTCCGACAACGAGCCGGAGAAGCCCTGGACGATGTTCTGCGTCGCGGTGGCGACGCCCTCCACCAGTCCAATGATCGCGCCGTCTGCCTTCAAGGTCTGTGTCAGGAAGATCGGCAGGATCGGATAGACCATTTCGGTCGAGATGTCCGAGAACAGGCTCGACAGCGCCAGCAGGAACGAATTCCGCGACAGGCCGGCGAAATACCGATCTCTTATCTTCGCCATGACGGACTCCCCTGCCCCAACGTGGAACGCAAGGTCGGCGTGCTGCGCAAGTGAACCAGAGTTTCGGCACCTCGCGCAACCATGCGCGTCTGCGGTCGCCGGTTGTTCCTTAAGTCTCAATAGCCGAGCGCGCAGCCATCCTTGCGGGGATCGGAACCGCCCGTGAGCGTACCCTTCTCCCAATCGATCCAGATCGCCTGGCCCCCGCCGAGCGGTGGAATGATCTTGGTGGTCTGGTGCCCGAGCTTCTTGAGCCCGTCGACCACGGCCGCAGGCACGCCATCTTCCAGCTGATAGATATTTTCATAATGCAGGCCGCGCGGCATATCGATCGCTTCCTGCACATCGCAGCCGTAATCGAGCATGTTGGTGAGAACATGCACCTGCCCGACCGGCTGATACTGCCCGCCCATCACGCCATATGGCATCACCGCGCGGCCACCTTTGGTCGCAAGCGCCGGAATGATGGTGTGGAGCGGCCGCTTGCCGGGCGCGATGCAGTTGGGATGTCCGGGCTGAATACGGAATCCCGCGCCGCGGTTTTGCAGGAGGATACCGGTCTTGTTGGTGACGATGGCCGAGCCGAAGGAGTGCGCGATCGAATTGATGAAGGAGCAGACGTTGCGATCCTTGTCCACCACGGTGATGTAAACCGTGGAGGGGTTCATCGGCGGCGACACTTTCGGCAATTCGAGCATCCGGTCCATGCGGATCTTGCCGGCATATTCGTCGGCGAATTCTTTCGCCAGAATCCGGGCCACGTCGACCTTGACATGAGCAGGGTCGCCGATGTGCGTCTCGCGCATCATGTAGGCGACCCGCGCGGCTTCCGCTTCGAGATGAAATCGCTCGACGCTTAAGGGGGCGAACTTCGTCAGGTCGAAATGCGATAGGATGTTGAGCATCACCAGCATGGTGATGCCCGGTCCGTTCGGCGGGCATTGCCAGATATCGAGGCCCTTGTACGTGGTGCCGATCGGCACGGTCGTCTCGGTCGTGTGCGCGGCGAAGTCTTCCAGCGTGTGCAGGCCGCCGATGCCGCGCAGCGTTTCGACCATGTCTTCGGCGATTGCGCCCTTGTAGAAGGCGTCGCGACCGCTTTTGGCGATCGAGCGCAGCGTCTGACCAAGCTCGGCTTGGTGGATGACGCCGCCGGCGACCGCAGGCTTGCCGTGCGGCAACAAATAGCGCTCGGTGTTGGTGCCCTTCTTCAGCTTCTCAAAACCGTTCTTCCAGTCAAACGCGATGCGGGGTGCAACGACATACCCCTCTTCCGCCGCTTTGATCGCGGGTTGCAACAACGTGTCGAGGCCGAGCTTGCCGTGGTCACGCAAGATGGTCGCCCACGCATCGACGGCGCCGGGAATGCTGACCGCGTGCGCCGAGGTCAGCGGGATCGCGTGCATGTTGCGCTCGAGATACCATTCTGCCTTCGCCGCCATCGGCGCCCGACCGGAGCCATTATAGGCCACGACCTTGCCCTCACCCTTTGGCTGGATCAGCGCGAAGCAATCTCCGCCGATCCCGGTCGACTGCGGCTCGATCACGCCCAATAGCGCACAGGCTGCGACCGCGGCGTCCGCAGCCGTACCCCCGGATCGCAGCACATCGATCGCCGCCAGAGCGGCCAGCGGGTGGGATGTCGCCACCATCGCGTTCTGGGAATGGACCGTCGACCGGCCGGCGAGATGGAAATTTCTCATGCCAAATTGCTCGCTTTTTCGCTGATTTCCGCAAAGGGCCTCGGCCCATGCCGGGGGCACTTTTTCGGCCGTTACTTGGCACATTCATCCCTTGCTGGGCAATGCTTGGCATGCATGAGGCCCGCATTCTTCGTGCTTAACGAACAGGTTCAGGTTGTGGCCCCAGGCAGGTGGCCCGGTCGGCCTTTCGCCTCTGCAGCCGCCCTGATAAACCACCGCCATGCCGTTTCAGGTCGCCGCCTTCTACCAATTTGCCGCGCTGCCCGATTTCCGCGACCTGCGGGAGCCGCTGCGGTCGCTTTGCGCGGTCCTCAAGCTGAAAGGCAGCGTGTTGCTGGCGCAGGAAGGCATCAATGGCACGCTTGCGGGGACTGCGGATGCGATTGGCGAACTGGTCCACGCCTTGCGCAACGGCGATCTGTTCGCTGGCCGGCTCGACAATCTCGAACTGAAATTCTCAACCGCTGCAGCGATACCGTTCAAGCGCCTGAAGGTCCGGTTGAAGAAGGAGATCGTGACGCTCGGCGACGCGGAAACCGACCCAATGCTGCGCGTCGGCACCCATGTCGACCCGGCCTGTTGGAATAACCTGATCGCTTCACCCGACACCCTTCTGATCGACACCCGCAATGCATTTGAGGTGGCGATGGGTACGTTCGAAGGCGCCCTCGATCCCGGCATCAGCAGTTTTGGCCAATTCAAGGATTTTGCCGCGCGAAGGCTAAATCCCGCCAAGCACCGAAAGATCGCAATGTTCTGCACCGGCGGCATCCGCTGCGAAAAGGCGTCAAGCTATCTGTTGGCGCGCGGCTTTGCCGAGGTCTATCACTTGAGGGGCGGCATCCTGAAATATCTGGAAACCGTGCCCGAACAACAAAGCCGCTGGCGCGGCGAGTGTTTTGTCTTCGACGAACGCGTCGCGCTCGGCCATGGATTGCGGCAACGCCGAACGGGACAAGATTGCGATGAGTGATTTCAAGACGCTGATCGATCGCATGGACAGGCTCGAGACAAGGCTGACGTTTCAGGACGATGCCATTGAAACTCTCAACAAGACCGTCACGGAGCAATGGATCAGGATCGACGCGTTGACACGGCAGCTCTTGATTTTCAACGAGCGCCTGCAAGAGGCCGAAACCCAGATGCCGCGGCCGGCGAACGAGCCGCCGCCGCACTATTAGGGCCGGCGAGAACTCTCCGCGATGTGCGCCTGTTAGACCAGCGCACTCTATCCTTTTCGTTCGCGCGCCCTCTTGTCCTTGCGATGCGGCTTTGACGACGCGGGCTGCGCCACGCTCACGGGATCGGATGCCGGAAAGCTGTCCTCGAGCCCGGCGTCCAACTCTTCGTGGGTCTTGCGTTGGGCCGAACGGGCGGATTTATCGGCATGCTTGTCGTGCGGCGCGGGATTGAATTTCTCGGCCATGTGAGCCTCCAAAGCGAGATAACGGGCTTGCAGCAGGGCTCGTTCCCCATCGCCAAAAGAGCCCTGTCCTGCCCTGCTCCTGGCCTCGTTCCTGAAGCTGTTTCCGGAGCTGGATTGCAGCTGGCCCTTGATCTGTTCCCGGACTGACTTGGACTTGGCCTTGTCCGCGTCGACAGTGTATCAGGGTCTGAGCCTGTCCTCGATTAGCCAGCGGATCCAGCAATTTGGCCGAGTTTCATACCGTAAAACCTTTCCTTGAAGTGCTTTCCGGCAGCAGGCAGGCGACACCGCCGGTTTGGATGATGCGGCAGGCCGGCCGCTATCTGCCGGAGTACCGCGAGGTCCGCGCCAAAGCCGGCGGCTTCCTCGACCTTTGCTTCACGCCGGAGTTCGCGGCCGAAGTCACGCTGCAGCCGATCCGCCGCTTCGACTTCGACGCCGCAATCATCTTCTCGGATATTCTCGTCATCCCCCACGCGCTCGGCTGCTCCGTGCAGTTCGAAGCCGGCGAAGGACCGCGGCTCGATCCCCTGAATACGCCGGAGAAGATCAAAACATTGGCTTCGCATGCCGACTTCGACAAGCTCGAGCCCGTGTTCGAGGCGCTTTCCCGCGTTCGCCTAAAGCTCGATCCAAAAATCGCGCTGATCGGTTTCTGTGGCGCGCCATGGACGGTCGCCACCTATATGGTAGCGGGACAAGGCACGCCCGATCAGGCGCCGGCGCGGATGATGGCCTATTGCCACGCGGGTGCGTTTTCGAAAATCATCGACGTGCTGGTCGAGAATTCGATCCGCTATCTGCTCGGCCAGCTCAAGGCCGGCGCCGATGCCCTGCAGATTTTCGACACCTGGGCGGGCGTGCTGCCGCCTCGCGAATTTATGCGCTGGTCGGCCGAGCCGACCCGCCGCATTGTCGAAGGGGTGCGCAAGCAAGTCCCCGACGCCAGGATCATCGGCTTTCCCCGAGGCGCAGGCGCGTTGCTGCCGGGATATGTCGAGGCCACGGGCGTCGATGCCGTCAGCATCGACTGGGCAGCCGAGCCCTCGTTGATCCGCAAGCACGTGCAGAACCGCGTCGCAGTTCAGGGCAATCTCGACCCGCTGGCGCTGATGGCGGGCGGCGCTGCGCTCGACCGCGCGGTTGACGACGTGCTCGACGATTACGCGCAAGGGCGCCTGATCTTCAACCTCGGCCACGGCATCCTGCCGGAAACCCCGATCGCGCATGTCGAGCAGATGCTCAAGCGCGTGCGGGCGTACAAAGCCTGATCGGGAGCCGAAGCGCCGCGTGAGCGCTAAAGGGCGGACCATGTTTTCTCTCGTCGTCTTCACATGAGTGTTGCCTCAGTGTCCTAGCCTGCTTGCACAGAATAGGAGACCAACATGGCCCGCATCGTCGTCCTCTCAGACATCCACCTTTCGCCGACACACGGATTTTTCTGGGAGAACTGGTGCGTGGCGCGCGAGTTTGCCGATGCGGCGAAGGCCGATGCGGTGATCGTCAATGGCGATTTGGCGATCAACGGACCTGACGGTGACATCGAAATCGCCTTCGCCGCTGCCGCGCTTGGGAAACTACGCACGCGCGTCATGGCCCTGCCGGGCAATCACGACGTTGGCGACGAGCCGCCCGGCCAGGACCCTGACCAGATCATCGATGCAGATCGGCTCGCACGATGGGACGGCTCCTTTGCGACCGATCACTGGACGTTTGATGCCGGAGGCTGGCGCTTGATCGGTGTCAACGCGCAGCTTTTCGGCTCGGGCCTGGAGCGGGAACATGCACAGGATCAGTGGCTCGACGAGCAGTTGCGTACCGCCGGACGGCCCACCGCACTGTTCCTGCACAAGCCTGTCTTCCTCGAAAGTCCTGCCGACGACGTCGTGAGTCCCGCGTGCATGGTGCCGTCGGCGCGTACGCGACTGCTCGACACGCTGAACCGGTCTGACGTGCGGCTGATCGTCAGCGGTCATCTGCATCAATATCGTGACCGCACCATCGGCGGCCGGCGGCATCTTTGGGTTTCCGCGGTCGCCTTTGCTGCCCCGCAGGTGCATGGCGGGGATGGCCGTTGCGGCGTCACGATGCTTGAATTCTCACCAAACAGGGTCGAGGTCACACTCGAAAGGCCGCAAGGGTTGGTCTCGCACGATCTGGCCGCAATCAAGGGAAACGGCCGCTATCAGTTCCTGCGCGACATGCCGCCCTCTCCTCCACCCCACACCGGCTGACGTGGTCCATAGCGTTTTCGAGCGAAGTGGATACCGGTTCGCGTGAAGAAAACGCGTCAAAACAAAAGATTAGAGCCTCGGTTCTGATTCAATCAGAACCGAAAAGGCTCTAATAGCCGGCGACCGCGAGCGCAGCGGCAGCGCCGAGCACGATCCATCCGAAATGCTTTCCTTGCGTGCCCCAGACATTACCGAGGGCGCTGAAGGCAAACAGGAAGGCAATCGTCACGATGATCCATTGTCGGGCCGACTCCGACCCCATCGAAGGGGCCGCGATCAAGAGCACGCCGCCGACAATCCAGGCGACCGTCGGGATCTGCCATACCAACCGAAACAGCGTCCGCAGTCGCTGAGGCTCGATCGTCACCCGCGGGAACAGTTTGGTTTCTGTGAGCACAGAATGGGTTACAGCCGCCACGATGGCAAGGAGTCCCGAACATTGCAGCATGACATCGCGCATGGATACCTCCATACAGTTATGTACGGTGCTATCACTGGCTCTGGCAACTGTCAATACATGTGTGTATGGTACCATGGCATCATGCCCGATCAGCTCTCAGCCAAAGACTGGCTCGACCAGGGCCTCAAGACGCTGGCCGCGAATGGCTCCGGCGCCCTGAAGGCCGATCCGCTGGCGAAGGCCTTGGGCGTGTCCCGCGGCAGCTTCTACTGGCATTTCGCCGACGTTGCCGCGTTCCGCGCCGCGGTCCTTGCCTACTGGCGAGAGGTCTCGGCTGAGCGGGTCATCGCCGATCTCGAGGCGGCGAAGCACGAGAATCCGTTGCTGCTTCTGTTGCAGCGGACATTCTCCAGTCACCTGCGGCTCGAAAAGGCGGTACGCAGCTGGGCGACTTTCGATGCCGAAGCGCGAAACGCCGTGCAGGCGATCGACAGGCGGCGCACGGAGTATATTGAGGGTCGGCTCAAACTGTCCGGCCTCGCCGAAGACATTGCTCAGGCTCGCGCGCAAATCCTCTATTGGACGTTTGTCGGCTACGCGCTGTCCGACAAGCAGCTGCCGAAGGCGAAACAGGAGGCCGTGTACGACGAGCTCGCGCGGATCGCGCTCCGAACTGACACATAAACGTCTGTCCGGATCGATGTCCGCTTTCGAGGACCCCGGGCATGCCCCGGCGCCCTCGATAGCCACGTCCGAGAGCGAGAAGCGTTTTGTTGCTTATCGCGCCCGTTCGGTCGAGAAGACCCTACGGCGACATTCCGGCGACACTACAGCTTAGGTTGCTGGCGCGAAGCGAGCCCGTGTGGTTTGATAACTGAGGTCAACCAACGGGTGCTTCGTGACCAGCGAAGGCATGGAGCGGCGACTAGCGGCTGTGCTGGCAGCGGATGTTGCCGGCTACTCGCTACTGATGGGTGCTGACGAGGTTGGCACGCTCGCAGCCCTGAAAGCGCACCGTCGCGAGATCGCCGATCCAACCATCGCCGCCCATCGCGGGCGCATCTTCAAGACCACGGGCGATGGCATGCTTGTCGAGTTCCCGAGCGTCGTTGAAGCAGTGAAATGCGCCATGGAAGTTCAGCGCGGCATGGCCGCACGCAATGCGGCAATCGCCTCCGACAGGCGTGTTGAATTTCGAATGGGCATCAATATTGGAGACGTTATCGAAGATGCGGGCGATGTGTTTGGTGACGGCGTCAATGTCGCTGCCCGGCTCGAAGGGATCGCTCCTCGCGGCGGTATCTGCGTATCCCGTCAAGTGCTGGACCTTGTTGAGGGCAAGATCGACCTCGATTGTCGCGAACTTGGCCGACAAAACCTGAAGAACATCGCCCGGCCGGTCGAAGTCTTCAGCATCGATGTTCACGGTGAAGGATCGTTAGCCGATCGTGTCCTTGCGGAATCAGATCTCAAGCAGGAGGTGCAGTATTGTACGGCACCTGACGGCGTTCGGCTGGCCTATGCCAAAGTCGGTTCGGGGCCAGTGCTGGTGCGCTCGGCTCATTGGATGGGTCATTTGGAATACGACTGGGAAATGCCGATTTTCCGGCACTTTCTCCTTGAAATAGCGAAGTCGCACACGCTGGTTCGCTTCGACGCGCGCGGCAATGGTCTCTCTGATTGGGACGTCGGCGATATCTCATTCGACGCATGGGTCAGTGACATGGAAGCCGTCGTCGATGCCGCCGGTCTCGATCGATTTCCCCTCCTCGCGCTCTCGCAAGGCTGCGCTGTATCGATCGCTTACGCTGTCAAACATCCTGATCGCGTCTCGCACCTTGTATTGGTCGGCGGGTTTGCGGTCGGCTTCAACAAGAGATCCAATACGACTGCAGCTGACCGCGAACGCTGGGCGGCCATGAAGACATTGATGAAGCTTGGATGGGGTTCGGATGATGCGACGTTCCGACAGCTATTCACATCGTCGATGATGCCGACCGCCACACGGGAGCAAGCGGACGCTTTCAACGAATTGCAGCGCTTGAGCGCTTCGGCGGATTGTGCCGTGCGCTATCTTGACACTGTTGCCGAGTTCGATGTGCGGCACCTGTTGCCGAAGGTACGCGCGCCTACTCTGGTCATGCATGTCCGTGATGATCTTCGGGTACCGAGTGCGCTTGGCCGGGAGATTGCAGCTGGTATCCCAGACGCTCGCTTCGTCGCGCTTCCGGGCAAAAATCACGTGATCCTTGGGCAAGACCCGGGGGCTCCACAATTTTTGAAGGAGCTGAAAAGCTTCATAGGGGCGTCCCGTCCTCGTACGATGAACTGAGAAATGACACATTTGACGCGAAGGCGACATCCGCCGGATCACTCGGGCGCAACCGCCATTGCCGAGGAACTCGCAGGGCCGCGGCATGTTAACCAACGCGACGCTAAATTTTCGCCGTCCTCGGTGCAATCCAATATGCTAGTGTTCTTGCGGCGACCTCGTTTGCGAACTTCGGAATCGAAAGGACACTAGCAAGTCGTTGTTTTCTAGTGTGGCTTTGGTTCAGAAGTCCGCATGACGAAGTCGCGAGCAGCAATGATGCGGACTTCCGAACCGCCACACTAGCGTAGCTGGCTCCTCGATGAGGGTACGGACATGAGAGGGCTTTTCGCAACTGCATTTCTACTAGTTTCCACGGCCTGCTTCGCAGCGGACTACTTTCCGCCCGGAGATACGGGTGAAGCGCCGCCGGCTTATGGCGCACCCGCTTTTGGCGGACCGGCTTATGGTGGACCTGTCTATGGTGGACCCGCGTATGGTGGCCCGGTGTATGGTGCACCCCCTTATGGTGCACCCGTTTATGGTGCGCCCGTGTATGGCGGACCTGTCTATGGTGAACCCGCGTATGGTGGGCCTGTCTATGGCGGACCTGTCTACGGTGGGCCCGCGTATGGTGGACCCATGTATCGTGGACCCATCTATAGTGGACCGGCGTATCGTGCACCCGTTTATCGTGGACCCGTCTATGGTGGACCGATCTATGGTGTAATGCCGCCTTACTAAAGGGAAATCCCTCGGCGCCGAAGGAAATCGAACGAGTCGTCCGAGGGGCGGCGCTGCTTTCGGTTCCGGCACAAAGCAGACATGGCGTGATGTCCAGACATGAGTCCGCCTTCGAAAGTCCAACTTGCGGGCCTCACGTGAGGTGCCGATTGAGCGGCGTGCCGCGCGGCCGGCGGATCGCGTCGAGCGAAGCGTGTGATCAGCGCAATGTGATGCTGGTGTAACTTACAAGCCGACGAAGAAGGTCGATCCGCCCGTGGTGGGCCCGACCATGCGGCCGAAGGGCGCAACCCCTTCATAGTAGCTACCGCCATAGCCCGGGCTGTAACCCCAACCGCCATGGCCGCCGACAACGCGCCGGTTGCTCCAACCATGATGCCAGCCATGTCCGAAGCTACCGCGGCGGATTCCGTCATAGGTGCCACGAAAACCGCTATACCCGGCGTGGCGATCGTGGCTATGGCCATGGAGGCCGCCGCGGTGGAGACCACTGTTGTGGAAGCCACGGTCGAAGGCCATCGCACTGGTTGTCATACCTGTTGCGAGAGCCGCGATGACCGTACCCACGATAAGCTGTTTTCTCATTAGAACCTCCTGCACCGATCGTACTGCAATTTCGGCTGCCAACCAACGAAAGCCGGACGCGGATGGTTGCAACCAATGCGCAATGGAACAGGTAAAAATCATTGCAATGATGGAAGGAGATGCGACGTGCGCGGTGCATGTGGCCGCGATATGGAAGCTGGAGCGACATCTGCGCGCCCTCGATGCCCGAATACCCCACGATCCGGGCCAGGTCGCCGCTTCGGCATGAGCCGAAAACGGTAAAAACAATTAATATTTCCAACATAACGTGTCGGCCCATGACCGATCACGTTTTTCCCAGCACCACCAAATCGTTGCCGATACCGGCCGCGTTGCCCTGGCTTGTCGGCGCAGGAGTCTATGTGTTGCTGCTGACTTTTGGACCGCAGCTCCTGAACGATCCGGATACCTATTCGCACGTCGCGCTCGGACGTTGGATAATGTCTCATGGCGCGCTGCCAGAGCGCGATCCGTTTTCATTTTCCACGTACGGCGCGCCCTGGATCACGTTCGAATGGCTGTCGCAAATTTTTTATGCGGCGATTTATGCACTTTCTGGCTGGGCCGGCGTGGTGGCGCTGGCTTCTGCCGCGATTGCGCTCGCGCTCGGTTTGCTGACCCATTTCCTGTTGCGCGAGCTGGCCCCTGGGCCAACGCTACTCATGGTCGCAGCAGCAATGGCGCTGTTGGCGCCACATTTGCTGGCACGTCCGCACGTACTGGTTCTGCCCATCATGGTGGTTTGGGCTGCGGCACTGGTGCGCAGCATGGACCGGCATACGCCTCCACCTTATTGGGCGCTCCCATTGCTGGCCTTGTGGGCCAATCTCCATGGCAGCGTCGTGCTGGCGCTCGGGTTGATCGGACCCGCCATTCTTGAGGCACTGTTGATCAAGAGACGCGATGAGTGGCCGCGCGTGCTGCTTCGGTGGCTGCCGTTTACAGCTCTGGCGGTCGCCGCGTGCTGGTTGACGCCCTACGGGGCGAAACCACTATTGATCCCGCTCACGACATTAGGCCTCGGTCAAGCCCTGGCCTGGATCAGCGAGTGGCGGCCGCAGGACTTCGGTCATCTCGGCGCCTTTGAAATCCTGTTGCTGGGTGCCATGTTTGCGTTGTCGCGGGGGGTCACGCTACCGGTGACGCGGGTTCTTGTGCTGCTCGGGCTCATTCATTTCGCGCTGACCCAAGTACGCAACGCCGATCTGCTGGCTTTACTTGCGCCTCTATATCTAGCAGCGCCGCTCGCGCGACAATTTGGCTCGAAGGTCGACAATGACGCATCCGCAGCTTCGTACCGCCTGAACCTGGCTGCTGTGGGCGCAATAATTGCGGCAACTGCGCTGCAGATGACGCATGACGTACGTCCGGCGGCGGCCAACACGCCCGCGGCCGCCATAGCCAATGCCGACATTGCCGACGCTGGACCGATACTCAACGATTACGCGTTTGGCGGGTATCTGATCTATGCCGATATTCCCACCTTCATAGATGGTCGCGGCGAATTGTTCGGTGGCCATTTCATTGACCGTTACAACCGCGATATATCGCTCGCCGATCTGAACGATTTTCTCAAACTGCTCGATGAGTACGGAATCCAATCGACTCTACTGACCCCGAGCACGCCGGCGGTAGGGTTGCTCGATCGTCTACCGGAGTGGCAGCGCGTCTATGGTGACGCAATCGCGGTGGTCCATAAGAGAAAAGCCGCGACTCCTCGCTAGAGCCTTTTCGGTTCTGATTGAATCAGAACCGAGGCTCCAATCTTTTGTTCTGACGCGTTTTCTTCACGCGAACCGGTATCCACTTCGCTCGAAAACGCTATCGTGCGCTGAATTTGAAGTTCCTATCAGGGTTTCGGAATCGGAACACTAGCTTGCGCGGGTACCGAAGGCAGCATATTGCGCGCCAAGTGGCACACCGCTGAGCGCACGTTCGATCCGGCGCGCGGGCTTCGCTTGCCATGGAAGTAGCAGGAAATGGCGCGTACCGATCTCACGCAGGCCCGCTTTCGACATCAATTCCATCATGGTGCGCGCGCCGAGCAGGACCGCGTCTCGATCGAATTCGCATCGTGAGACGGCAAGCCGTGTCAGCGGATTTAGCGGATTATGCTCGATTACGCAGACGAGCCCGCCTGGTCGTACGACGCGACACATCTCCCTGACAAAACCCGCCCATCTAGCTGGCGACACGTGGTGTATAACGCAGATAGCGGTCACCAAATCGAAGCAAGCGTCCTCGAACGGAAAATTGATACCGTCGAAATCGCGGTAGCTGACGTCGCTATTGGCGGAGCGCGCCTGAGCGATACTGGCGGAGGAAACGTCTATGCCGCTGAGACGGTCAACCATGCCACGCAGCAGCGGATGGAAGCTTCCGACACCGCAGCCGACATCGAGCATCGCCGGTTTTTCGGCCCCCAGCCGCTGCGCGATCAGCTCGCGCAACACGTCTGCCTTGGCGCGCATGAAAAAGCTATGCGGCAAGCCCGAAAAATCGATCGAAGATTGGACCACGTCGCGATAGTTGTCATGGTAACCGTCGAATAATTCGGTCATCGCGCTTATTCGTTAACGGCGTGGGCCGGTGCACGTGAAATCGCGGACTGGTCAGGATCGAAGCCGAGCCGCTTTTGCACTACATAGAGAGGTCGCCCCTTAACTTCCGCATGGATGCGACCGACGTAGAGACCGACGATTCCGGTTAAAAGCATGTTCATGCCGCACAATAGCGAGATGATGACGATGGTTGAGGACCAGCCAGCGACCAGACGAGTGTCGTTGCTCACCCACAGCGCGACCACCCAGCCGCCGTAAAGCAATGCCAGGCCGGACACCGCGAGTCCGCACCAGATGGCAAGCCGCAGCGGCGCGTCGGAAAAACCAAGTGCTGCATTGGTCGCGAGCCGCATCATCTTGAACAGCGGATATTTTGTTTCGCCAGCAACACGCTCGAGCCGATGAAAGGTGACTTCGGCCTGCCGAAAGCCGAGCCAGGCCACCATACCTCGCACGAAACGATTTCGCTCAGGCATCTGGCGCAGCGCGTCGAGCACCTTTCGGTCGATCAGCCGGAAGTCGCCGACGTCGGCAGGGATGTGGATCGACGACATGCTGCCGATAAGCCGATAAAACAAATGTGCGGTGCTGCGTTTGAACCAGCTTTCTCCCGCGCGCGAAAGACGACGCGCATAGACGACGTCGTTACCTTCCCGCCATTTGGCGATCAGTTGTTCGACAACCTCGGGGGGATCCTGCAGGTCGGCATCCATGACGATGATTGCTTGACCCTGGGCAGTATCCATGCCGGCGGTAATGGCAACTTGGTGGCCAAAGTTGCGCGAGAGGCCAATATAGCGGTAGCGCGGATCGCGCTTGGCAAGCGCCTGCAGAATGATCGGGCTGGAATCGCTGCTGCCGTCATCGACGAAAATCGCTTCCGCCGGGTCTGAGAGCCGGTTGAGTAGCAGGTCAAGCCGATGCAGGAGCACCGGCAACGCGGGCTCCTCGTTGAACACAGGGATGACGATGCTAAACGTGATTGGCTTGGAACTGGCTGCCACTTGTGGCTCCCACCACGGTGAATCAGCGGGAGTCTAGGGGATTGGTGGTTAAGGTAGCCTTGCCATAACAATGATATGTTATTCGTTTTGGATCGCGTCGTCGTTAGTGAGGCCCGATCACGAGGTAGTTGGCCCGCCTCTCCCCATTGCCTCTAACGAGCCAGGTAGTCGGGCCTTACGGTCAGGTCTTGTCCACACATGGCTCTTGGCGAACATTCTGACTGACCCCCTGCAACCTCAGCTTTCGCGAGCACAATCGACCAAGGTCGAAACGTCTGCTTGGGGACCCCGCGGTTTTACGAATACCCATCTTAAAGCGCGAAGCGCTTTGAAGGTTATCGCGGTCGGCTGCGCTCGATGATGTCGGCCGCGCCACTTGCCGCCAATTCCAGCGCGACCGCGCGGCCAAGCTCGCGCGGGCGGTCGGCGGGCCCGCAGCCGGAGGCCTCGATGAACATGAGGCCTGCTTCATCGAGCACCGAGGCGGTCAGCGACATCTGCGCGCCGTCGATGCTCGAATA
>Ga0307474_10000627_pt1 | contig 25335 bp, 15 predicted proteins | sample atmos_gasesECM1C_2_FD_203312 | JGI IMG/M metagenome (GOLD analysis project Ga0307474, IMG submission 203312) | Hardwood forest soil microbial communities from Morgan-Monroe State Forest, Indiana, United States - atmos_gasesECM1C_05 | ecosystem: Environmental > Terrestrial > Soil > Temperate... | reverse complement strand
ATTCTGGAGCGCAAGCCGCTGGTCGTGCTGGTGGACGAACTCGCCCATACCAATATTCCGGGAAGTAAGAATCGCAAGCGGTATGAGGACGTGCTGGAAATCCTGGAAAACAAGATCGACGTGATTTCGACCGTAAATATCCAACACATTGAGAGTATCGCGCCAACCGTTCGAGCCATCACCGGCGTGCCGGTCCGCGAGACGGTTCCGGATTGGGTGTTGCAGGTATCCGACGAAACCGTGATGGTCGACCTGACTCCGGAGGCGCTGCAAAATCGCATGCGCCGCGGCGATGTATATGGCATCGAGAAAATCGAGCAGGCGCTGAAGAATTTCTTCCGGCGAGGCAATTTGATCGCTTTGCGTGAACTGGCGCTGCGTCAAGTTGCGGAACAGGTCGATCGCAGCCTGGAATCGTACATGGAAGAAAAGGATATTCAGGAAAGTTGGGGAGTGCGCGAGCGAATCGCGGTGTGCATCAGCGCCAACCCCAAAGCGCAGTATTTGGTGGCGCGAGCGGCGCGCATGGCGCGACGGATGGATGCGGAGCTTTTCGCCGTGCACGTGGACCTGGATGGTGACCCAGACGAAGACGAACAAAAGGCTTTGCAGTCAAATCTTCAGTTCGCGGAAAACCTGGGCGCGAAGCCCGTGCGGCTGAAAGGAGAGAGCATCGCGGTGGCCACGGCCCAATTTGTGCGGGAAAAACACATCACCCAGGTGATTTTTGGCAGGTCGCCGACCGAAGGCTGGAAAAAACTTCTTTATATGAATGGAATTAACCGATTCTTGAGTGAAGCGCCCGCCGTCGATGTGCACATCGTGACCCAAGAAGCGGAATAAAACATCGAGGCGCCGTTCAGCGAACGGCACCTACCGGCACCGGATGGGCGCCAGCCTTTTGCGGGATCATTCGCACCACCTGCCGCCTGGCTATGTCGTCGGGGAAATTGCGCAGGCGTTCCAAGAGGCCCGCGGTAACTTCCTGGCCGCGCGCGACCAAGAGCACTCCTGACGCTGATTTCAAATCCTCTCCAAATACCATGCCAATGGCGAGTTCTCGAATCTGCAATTCGAGCATCCGGACATCCTGCGAATCGCCACGCAGCTTGACGAAGGAGTCCAGAATAGTAAGGTCGTAACATCCCACGCGGCCGCGAAGAATGGCAAAGGGATAGTCCGCGCGATTTTCGCCCGACTCAAGAGAGTCGAGATCGAGAGCCAAGCGCAGGGCTCGCGCACCCCAGGGAAGTTCGGACGCGAGTCCAACCGCCGAACCATTCGGGTTAAATTGGCGAGGATAAAGTCTCAGAATTTCCCGCACGGGTTCGATTCGCGGAATATTCGAAAGGCATTTATCCACGAAAGCGGGCATGCGGTCGACCATGTCCTGCTCGGCCGGGTTCAGCGGATGTGACCCATACAATTTTTCGACGGTGGCGGGAGGCAGAGTCACACAGCCAATCTGCGACAGCATGGCCGCGACTTCCACCGGCCAGCGCTCGCGAACTTCGAAATGCGTTAAGAGCTGTTCGATCGACCGGCGCACGCGAGTGGCGCGTCCAAAAGCGATGGGGTTCGCCAGGGACAAAATATCGATCAGCGCCTTGATGCTGCCGCGCAGAGTCTGTTCGAGCAGCACCTTTTCGGCCAGGATCAGGCGATGCTGTTCGATGCAGTCACTGAGCGCCTTCAGCATCACGGTGGTGGGGCACGGCTTGGTAAGGAACCGAAAGATATTGCCTTCGTTGACGGCAGCGATGGCGGATTCCATATCCGCCTGACCAGTAAGCAACACCCGCACGGTAGCCGGCGCGATCCCGCGAATATTGGACAGAAAAGTGACACCGTCCATGCGCGGCATGCGTTGGTCGGAGACTACAACGGAGTACGGCTCGACCGTTCTAAGGTTTTCGAGGGCCACTGTGGCGTCGGTAGCCGTCTCAACCCGGTAGTGGCCGCGCAGACTGCGAGTGAGCCCGTCCAGTAGATTGGAGTCGTCGTCGACGCAGAGAATGCGAGGAAGATTTTCCGGCGGCATTCTAAACTCCTTGCAGTTGTGGCGCGAGAGAACCAGCGAGCAGCCGCCATTCCTCAATTTTCTCCGAGACGCCGAGTTTGTTGGCCAGCTCTTCATTCAACGGAGCGCATACTTGCGTCGCAGGCGCGTTCTGGGTTTCGCGTTCGTTGGCAATCCAGTTCGCGAAATAAAGGCTGGACACCAGATCGAGGCTGGCGTGGGGGATCCGTTCTGGATGATGGTGATAGGCGACGGCCTCTACGATCACATGCGGAATGCCCCATAAGGCGAGCAGGTAAGCACCCACTTCGGCGTGCGACACGCCGGCGAGTTGTTCTTCGGCGAGATACAGGGGGCAATGATCGATCTGCGAGCCTTCGATGGCGCGAGCGAGATGATCGGGTGCGGCCTCGGCCAGAACAAGTTTGCCGATGTCATGCAGCAATCCAGCAAACAGTCCGATGCCCGGGAGCAGGTGGTCGCCTCCAATTTTCGCGGTCAGGCGCGACACCAGAAGGCAATGGGCGTTGACCGCATCCATGGAAAAGCCAGGAATGTGTTTGGTGGGGTGAAATACGCGGAAAATTTCCACGGAGAGAACCAGGCTCTGCAGGACACTCATGCCCAGGCAACTGATCGCGGTGCGAACGTCTGCAACGTTGCGGACCACCCCGAAGAACGCAGAATTTACGAGCTGCAGGATTTTGGCGCACATGGCCGGGTCGCGCTCGATGATTTCAGTCAGGCGGGTGATCGAGGTATTCGAATCGTTGAAGGCGTCATGCATTTCCAGGAAGGTCTGAGACATCGAAGGCAGCTGTTCCACGGAGCCGACTAACCCTGCCAACATTTTGCTATTCAACAGGTCGTTCAGGCTGGTGGCACGTTCAATGGCGAGCCGCAAGGTGTCCTGGTCGCAAGGCTTTTGCAAAAATTGGTGGGCAACCGAGACGGCGTTGAAGGCTGCAGCTTGTTCAGAATAACCGGAAAGAATGATGCGGAGAACGTTCGGATATTTTGTGCGCACGATTTTAAGCAGAGCCGCACCGTCCATGCTGGGCATGCGCATGTCCGAAACGATGACGTCGAAGGGTACCGCTTCCATCATGCTCAGCGCGGCCGCGCCCCCCGCGGCAAACGACATTTCCCAGCGGTGACGCTCCGGGCGCAACATGCGCTGCAGGCCGTCCAGGATCTTGGATTCGTCATCAACAAAAAGAATTCGTTTCACGCGAGCACCGCCTCAGGAGTTGTTGGCACGCCGTTGACCGGGAGTCGAATGTAAAAGGTCGTTCCCTTGCCCATTTGGGTTTCAAAGGTCAGGGTTCCGCCGTGCTTGTCGACGACGATATTCCGGGCCAGCGCGAGGCCTTGCCCGGTCCCTTTGCCGACTTCTTTGGTGGTGAAGAAAGGATCGAATACCTTGCCGCGTACGGCCTCGGGGATGCCCGTGCCGGAGTCGGCAATCGATACCACCACGAACTCACCTTCGCAGCTGGTGTGCACGGTGATGAGCCCCTTTTTTTCGGTGCCGGCATTGGCGTCCGTGATGGCGTGGGCGGCGTTGACCAGAAGATTGAGAAACACTTGATTGAGATCGCCGAGGTGGCAAATGACCGCAGGAAGCGCGGCAAAATCCGTTTCGACATCGGCCACATATTTGACTTCGTTGCGCGCCACGATCAGGGTGCTCTCGATGGCTTTGTTCAGATCCGCCGGAGCTTTTTCCGCACTGCGATCCACATGTGAAAATTCCTTCATGGCCCGAACGATGGTGGCCACACGGTTCACTCCATCGAGCGCCTGCTCCAGCGCCTTGGGAATTTCGCTGCGCAGGTAGGGCCATTCGATTTTTTCGCGAATCGCGTCCAGGTCCGCTATCCGTTCGGGGCGTGGGGGCGAATCCTTGGCTTCGTCGATAATCTGCTCGTACATGCCAATCAATTCGAGAATTTGTCCGAACGAATCCTGCATGAAACGGGTGTTATCGCCGACAAACTGGATTGGTGTGTTGATTTCGTGTGCGATCCCAGCTGCCAGCCGCCCGACCGCCTCGAGTTTTTGGGCGTGGCGCAGTTCCATTTCCATTTCCCGTTTGTCCGAAATATCGGAAAAACTGACCACCGCGCCGTTGATTTTGCCGTCTTTGAATACGGGTTTGGCGGAGTAGTCGACGGCGACGTGCGAGCCATCCAACTTCCAGAAATATTCCCGGTCCGTGCGATGGCCCTCGCCGCTGACAATTACCTGCGAGATGGCGCAGTCGGAATCGGCATACGCGGAACCGTCCGGATGAGTGTGATGGAATAGCGGATGAGATTTTTTGCCGAGAACCTGCTCCGGGGTGCAACCCAGGATTCTGGACGCCGATTTGTTGATAAAGGTGATGCAGCCGTCGCGATCAAGACCGTAGATACCTTCCGAGGTCGAATCGAGAATAATCAGGCGCTCGGTCCCCAGGCTCTCGCGCTCCTCTTCGGCGGTTTTCCTGGCCATGAACTGCCCCAACTGGCGCCCGACGCTGAGCAGCAGTTTGGCGAAATCTTTGTCGCCACCCTGGGTTCCGGGACCAAAAAGCGCAAGTACGCCCAGGGCTCCAGCTCCGACGCTGAGGGGAAATGCAACGGCGGGCTGAGGCTCGGTGAGAGTCGCCGGCTCACGCGATCGCAAAACCGTTGTGGCAAGATCTTCGCCGCTAGGCAACGGCTGGGAGAGCTGGGAGAGATCATCGGGCGGCGGCTTTCTCTGGGTAATTCGAGGCCAGGAAGTCAGCAGAACGACCCGGTCTCCTGACTTGTCGCTTTGCCAGATTTCACCCCGTTCGAATTTTGCAAATTCACAGAGAGCGCTGAGAATTCCGTCAGCCGCATCGTGCAGGTTCGTGGATTCAGCGAGTACTCGCGAAACTGAGAATTGCAGGGCAGTTTTTTGATAGGCCAAATGCCTTTCGATGGAATACATGATCACGCGTTCGAAGGCTGCCGAATTCATGCGGCTGCCGACAGTATAGTCTTCGGCCCCGGCACGAACGGCTTCGAGGGCTTGTGCTTCGTCGTAGGAACTGCTCACCACAATGACGGGAGCTTCCTTGGCCGCCACGATCAGATTACGAAGGCTATCGATGCCCCGGTAATCCGCAACCGCGAGGTTTACCAGCAAGACGTCGAACGAGCTGCTCTGCAGCAACACCAGAGCCTGGGCCAGGGTCTCGACGGTAGTGATCTCAAAAACCGCGGTCCGGACGTCAGCCAGCTTCTGGCGGACGTCAGCGTCCCCTTGCGGGTCAGCAATGATGAAAAGAATCTTAAAAATCTTAAGGCCCATAATTTTGACGAGCTACGGGAAGCATTCGGGGACAGACACGTCCACCTAGTCTAAGAATCGTCCGTTGGAGAGAAAAGGATTAGTTGACGAACTGAGGTCAGCTGGAACTTGGCGGCGCGAAAGGAGCGCAAACTTAGGCGCGCTGGTTAAGACTCGTCAGGCGGGATATCAAATTTCACCAATTCGGCCTGGAATCCCTTGGTTTTGACTGCGCCGTACGCGATGCCGACCGCCATCCAGACTGCGCCGAGAAGCATCGCTTTCGAGCTGAGATTGCGCCAGATGAAAAGGCAAATCAGGAAACCAAGGAGCGGAGAGAAAAAATCGAAGGCGTTCTTCTCTTTGGCACGCAAGAAATAGCGAACGAAAGCCGCGGCGTTGACGCCCATAAAGGCCAGCAAAGCTCCAAAATTCAGCAGTTCCGCGCCCTGATCGTAGGTGATCAGGAAGGCTCCGACGAGCGCAATCGCACCGACGAAGATAACGTTGTTGCGCGGAATGTGATTTTTGGGGTCCAAGGCGCCGAAGAATTTCTTAGGGATTCCGTCGCTACGGCCCATGCCGTAGAGCAGGCGGGCTGCGCCTAATTGAGAACCCAGACCCGAACCGACGTTGGCGATGAGAATGGTGAAGTTAATCAGCTGAAAAAGAAACCAGCCGCCAGCCTGGCGCGCGACCAGTGGAAATGCTGATTCCACCTTGTCGGCCGCAAAAGGCGCCGAACCCCAAACCAGTTGCGCCGCGTAAACCTCGAGCGAAGCCAGCACCCCGGTGATCAGGCAGACCAGCACGGTGGCGAGCATGATATTGCGCCGAGGATTTTCTACTTCTTCAGAAAAGGTGGAGATGGCGTCGAACCCGATGTAGGTGAGCACGGCGATGGAGGTGCCGCGGAAAACTCCGCCGAAACTGAAGGTGGCTGGATTGTAGAACGGCTGGGTAAAAAAACCCGGGCCATACTGGTGCAGACCCCATATAAAACGAATCACAAACACAAAAAAAATCACGACCACGATCGACATTCCGGCGGCTAGCACATCGTTGATGCGAGCCGAGTTTTTCACTCCGCGCAGATTTAACCAGGTGAACGCAGCCGCAAAACCAATCGCCAACGCCCAATACGGCATGAACGGAAGAATGTTTTGGGTCAGCTTGCTGCAGATGATCGTGCAGATCAACGGGTTGAGGATGTAATCCATCACCATGGCCCAGCCGGTGACGTACCCCAGCGACGGGCGAATTTCCTGCCCGACGTAGGTGTATGCCGAACCCGCGCTAGGATAGGCACGCGCCATTTTCCCGTAGCTGACTGCGGTGAACAGCATGGCGACCATCGCAATTAGAATCGTGGTGACCACGTGGCCTCGGGCTTCATTGCTGATGACGCCGTAAATGCCCATGGGCGCGATCGGTTGGATGATGACAATGCCAATGATGATCAGATCCCAAAGACCCAGGACGCGGCTCAGTTTGACGGGCGCGCCGCCCGCTGGAGTTGTCTGGGTGATCATTCGGTGACGACGGCCTTAACCAGATTTCGCGGTGCATCTACGTTGCAGCCGTTGAGAATAGCGAAGTGATAGGCGAAAAGTTGAAGCGGCACAACTTCCAGAATGGGCAGGAGAAGCTCAGGAGTGGGCGGCACAAAAATCACGTGATTCGCAATTTTCGCGATTTCCCGATCGCCTTCGGTAGCAATGGCGATGGTCTTACCGGCGGCGCTTTTGATGTGTTCGATAACACCTAGCGTCTTGTGATAGCGCAACATCGAGTCCGGATCGGAGGCGTCGCGCGTGGCGATGACGATGATCGGAAGCTTTTCGTCGACGAGCGCGTTTGGGCCATGGCGCAATTCGCCTGCTGGCATACCTTCGGCCTGGACATAGGAAATTTCCTTAAGCTTCAGCGCGGCTTCGCGCGCGATGGCGTAATGCACGCCCCGGCCCAAAAAGAGGAAGGCGCGAGCCTGCTGAAATTCACGGGCGCAAGAGAACGCTTGGACATTCCATTGAGGCAGCGATTTTTCGATTTCGCCGGGAATCGCGTCGAGCTCGATGAGGTGCGCGCGCGTCGTTTCAGAGGTAAGCCGGCCGCGTTTGCGCGCCAGAAATAAAGCCAGGAGATACAGGATGGTGAGTTGGGAGGTAAAACTCTTGGTCGCCGGAACCGCTTTTTCGAGTCCCGCGCAGGTATGCAGTTTCGCGCTAGCCTCACGAGAAATAGTGGAATCAGCAACATTCGAAACGGCGACAGTTTTTGCCCCGCGGTTGAGCGCTTCGCGTTGGGCCGCGGTGGTATCGGCGGTTTCGCCCGACTGGGTGATGACGACCACGATCGGATCCGCGCCGGCGTGGGTCGACCGGTAACAATATTCGCTGGCGTATTCCACGTCCACCGCGATGCCCGCCAGGTCTTCCATCATGATTTCACCGGCCAGCCCGGCGTGACGGCTCGATCCGCTGGCCGCGATGATTATTTTTTTGAAGGCGAACAGCGCGTTTTCGATGGGCTGAAGCGCTTTGCCGAAAATAATGTCGCCATCGACGTTCTGCCGGATGGTTTCGCGGATGGCTCGCGGCTGCTCGTAGATTTCACTGAGCATGGCATTCGGAAACCCGCCGGGAGGATTCGTTGAAGGTTGGGAAACGTCGTTTGGCATCAGTGCCCCGCGGGGCCGGCTGGCGCAGGCATGCCCCTTCCTTCTTTTAAATGAATTGTCGCGGAGTCTACGTTCCACCCCGCAACGCTGAGATCTACGCCGCCAAAGACAGCGGTGCCAGGCAAATAATGAGCGGTCAGTTCGCGGATCTCGCCAGGCATGAGCTCAATATAGTTGTCTTCCCACAAAACCGGAAGGATTTCGTCAGCCTGGCCCGATTTGTGGATGCCGAGGCGCACTTGAAAAGCCAGATGATCGCTGGGATTTTTGATTTGAATATGCGCGACGGCGCCATCCGGGCCGGGCTGGATGCTGCCCACGGTTTCAATCGCCGCTTTCGGCAACGATTGCAGGGCCGTCAGGTCTTCGTAGGAAGAGACGGGCGTAAAGCGATAAGTGGTCTTCGACCATTCGTAAGTGTTCTTCTTAGCTGAGAGCCAGTAAAAATTCGAACTGACCACCTGGCCATCGCTCGATTGCAATTGAAGGCGGACGAAGTATGCCGGAACCGCAGGACTGAAAGCCGATGTCGGCAACGTGAGCACGTTCTTCACTGCATCCGCATCAACGTCCGTCCGCACTTGTTGCGAAAATCGCTCGTGCAAGTCGGGATCGTAGACTTTGGCGGTAACCGTGAGGCCCGAAAATTTCTGGTACAAGCTGTTGATTACGTTGATGCTGTTGTCGTCGTAGGAGTACTGCACGTGCAATGGCTCGCAGGCTTTCTTGGTGCCGAAATAACCACCGGCGGGCTGCAGATAGTAGTCGAACAGGTGCCAGATGGTCGAAGGCCAGGCGTTGTTGAGCATCCACTGAATCACGCCGGTCGCCGTGGTGTATTTGTTGCGGGAATAGGCTTCGAACATGGCGCGCTCGCCATCGTAGGCCATGGCCTGCGATTTCAGTTCGTAATCGTCGAGATTCTTGGGCGCACCGTAGATGGCGTCCATCGCGGAATCGAAGTGACTGAGATCTTTAAATCCCTCGGAACCGGCGTGGAAATTCCAGAAGGCATTCTGCGGCCACAATTGATCGGCGGGCAGAAATCTTCGCAAACAGCTCTCGATGGGCACCGCGGGACCCGGGCCGGTTTCGGTGTTGAAACCAAACGCGCCACCGTAACGGCTGGTATCGACCAGCCAATAGCTTGGCGGAACGTAATCATAGGGCCCCGTCATTTTCACGCCAGACTTTCCGGTCACGGTGGTTGGGGCCTGCGACGCAGAGGAAATGAAAGGATTCGGCCAGTCGTTGTCTTTCAGCACTTTGATGTAGGCACTTTCCACATCGGCCGGGGGAGGCATGTCGCTGCCATTCAACCAGACCAGCATGCTGGGATGGCTGCGCATGCGCAGGATTTGCGAACGCAACGAGGCCGTCGCAATCTCCAGGTCGCCGGGCTTCCACTGTTTCCACAATTCCCAATGATCGCAGCAGCACCAACCCGCCATGATCAGCACGCCCTGCTGATCGGCCAGATTGTAAAAATCGTCGGTCTCAAGCTTCCCTTCCAGGCGAATGGTATTGAGATTCATGTCGCGCACATAGCTGAATTCGGTGCGCAGGCGATCGAGGTCCTGGCGCAGGAGCATGTCCGGCGACCAGCCGCCGCCTCGAATCAGGATTTTCTGGCCATTGACATAAAACTGGCGCGCGCTTTGCGCATTCAATTCCGAAGTGATTTCCCGGATGCCGAAGGTGAGAGTCTGATGGTCCGACTCATCATTGCCCACGGCAAAGCGCAGCGCGAGCGTTTGCAGGTTCTGCTCGCCCAGGTGATAAGGCCACCAGATTTTCGGATTCTTCACCTGCAGTTGCGGAAACTCTTCGGGCGTGAAACGCACCGTGCGGATTTCGTGCGGCTTCAGGATATAGGTCTGATTGAATTTGATATCGCCGATGCGGCCGTACAGCACACCGGTCATTTGGATGTCCGAGGCATTGTGTAATTCGGTTTCGACCGTCAGATTCGCTTGTTCGAGGGACGTCGACGGGAAATGAGTCACGACTTGAGGGTAGCGAATCCTGACCGGGCCGCTGTCCTGCAGGTACACTTCACGCCAGAGCCCCATTTCTTTGTCCGGGGGCGCCGGGTTCCAATCGACCCAGTTGATACCGAGGTCCTTGTCGGTCTGCGCGATGGTTTCCACGGCCAGAGCATTTTGTTGGCCGCGAATCACGTACGGCGATATGTCGTATTCGTAAGTCTGGTAGGCCCCGGCGACATCTTGTGAGTTGGCGATCTGATGGCCATTCAGCCAGATGTTGGCGCGATTGTTGATTCCGCCGAAATACAGCCAGACATGTCGGTGATCGAAGTTTGGCGCCAGCGTGAATTCGGTGCGATACCACCAGGAGCAGTGGAACGGGCTCTCCTTGGACATGGGAAGCAGCGAGAAATTCTTCCCAATCGGATAGGTAGTTCCCGGAATATCGCGCAGGTTCTTGCCGAAGTAAGGATCAGGATACGTTTTGTCGGCCACCAGCGCGGCGACGACGGTGGATGGCACGTCGGTCGAATGCCAACCCTCGGTTTTGAATCCGGCCGTCGAGATTTGCTCCGCGGTGGCTGTAGATTTACACGAAGACTGTAACGACCAACCGGAATGCAGCGGGACTTTCTGGCTTTCCTGGGAGTCATCGGCGCGAACAACGGCATGAGGCGCGCAAAATAGAATCAATGCGATCAGGAAAGCGCCGCGGAGTAATCCATAATGGCGCGGGCGCTGAAATACCGGTCTTTCATTCATAAGCAATCTCTCCTGCCGACGAACGATCAATCGAGACTAAGCGCAAAGACGCGGACAAACTAAGGCCGAAGCGTGCCTCGCGTTTATTAAAATTTATTAAACATCAGTATTATTGATGTCCGGTGCGCGCTGTCAAGCGTAAACATCGCCGAAGCGAAATCTCAAACCGCGCGCGTTGACTCGCGGACGACCAGTTCCGGCGCGAGCAGACGGTGTACCGCCGGCGATTCGCGTTCTTCGATCGTCGCGTTGATGCTTTCCATGACGATGCCCACGGCGGCGCTGCCCAGTGCTTCCATGGGCTGGCGCACAGTGGTAAGCGAGGGCACCGAAATTCCGGCTGGAATAATGTCGTCGAAACCAATCACCGAGCAGTCTTCCGGAACTTTCAATCCGGCGCGAGCCAAGGCACGTATCGCGCCGAAGGCCGTCATGTCGTCAAAAGCCATCAACGCGGTGAACTTCTTTTTGTGCCGCAATAGTTCTTCGGTGAGCCGGAGGCCGCCCTCATAGCCGGAATTGGGATCGAGCGAATCCGGCAGATCCACGATCAGATTCGGATCGATCTCCAAACCAACCGAACGCGCGTAAGAACGGACACCGCGCCACCGCGGCCCACTGTCCGAGAGCATTTTGGGGCCACGGATGAAGGCGATTTTGCGATGCCCGAGAGAATAGAGATGCTCGATGGCCAAATGTCCGCCCGCCTCGTTGTCGACCATCACCGAGCTAATAGTCCCGGAGCCGAGGGTGCGGCTGATCATCACCGCCGGGATGTTTCGTTTTTCCAGGTCCGCGATCAAATCGATGTCGACGAAAAGCCAGTTGGCGACGTAAATCAATCCTTCCACCGGCCGAGCCAACAACATTTCGAGATAGCGCTCAAAGCGGCCACGCTGGTTGTGCACGTCGGTAAGGATCGGAAGGTACGAAGCCTGATACAGAGAATTCTCGATTCCACGCAGGATCAGAGTACAAAACGGGTCGGTGATGTCGACCACCATGATGCCTACGGTGCGATTTCTTTTTGCGCTGAGGTAACGCGATACGACTTTCGGCCGGTAAGAAAGCTTTTTGGCCGCTTTTTCTATTCGATCTTTGGTCGAGGGCGGGATGTAACGCGAAAGCGGAGCATTATTCAACACGATGGAAACGGTAGCCGGAGAAACGCCGCTTTCGAGCGCTACATCGCGCAAAGTTACGGTGAGGCTCTTGGTCTTGCGGCGCGTCAAGAGCGGCTCCGGCTGCGGTCAGCTGCGCATGAACGATTTGCCATGGACGAACATCTTTATCACAGCCGGGAGCGCGAGGCCAGAGGCAGCGCAGCCCTGAAAGTTTCTAGACGTGCGGAATTTGGGAGACGTTCCAGCCGCCGCCGAGGGCCTTGATCAGCAAGACGCTGGCAGCCATGCGGCGGGTGAGCAAGTTCACGGCGGTCACTTCGTCGGAAAGCGCGGCGCTCTGGGCAGTGGTAACTTCCAGATAGTTCGTTACACCGCCGCGATAGCGAGTTTCCGAAAGAGACAGCGAATGTTGCGCAGCGGCCACAGCGCGAGCCTGGGTACCGGCCTCATCCTCCAGGATGCGCAACGCCGCGAGATTGTCCTCTACTTCCTGAAACGCGGTCAGAATTGTGGCGCGATACTGATCCACGGATTGGTCGTAGGTGGCCCGCGCCTGTTCCAGAGTGCCTTTGCGCTTCCCACCATCGAATAAGGTCTGCGCGGCCTGCCCACCGAGCGAATACAACCCGGAAGGTCCCTGAATCAGCGTGGTGATTACCGTACTTTCAAACCCGCCACTACCGGCCAGCGTAACCAGGGGATAGTAAGCAGCCTTGGCCACGCCGATTTGAGCGTTTTGTTCCTGTACGCGGCGTTCGGCGGCGGAGATGTCCGGACGGCGCTCGAGCAAATCGGAAGGCAGACCGGACGGAATCACCGGAGGCGGAGTATCTAACGGCAGCGGGGGCAAAGCGAATACCGAAGCGGGCTTGCCAACCAGCACGGCAATGGCGTGCTGGAATGCCGAGCGCTGCACGCCGAGATCGATCGATTGGGCGCGCGTGGTTTCGAGTATGGTCTGCGCCTGGGCCACATCAACGGCCGAAGCCAGGCCGCCCTGAAACCGGTTTTGCGTCAACTCCAACGCTTTTTCGAAGGCCTGAACGTTGTCATCGAGCAGTTTCTTTTGGGCGTCGAGACCGCGAAGCTGAAAATAATCGGTGGCGAGTTCGGCATGCAGGCTCAGGCTGACGTTCGCAAGATCGGCGGCACTGGCCTGCGCTTCCGAGCGGCTGGCTTCTACCAGGCGCCGCACGCGTCCCCACAAGTCGGCTTCGTACGAGACGTCGATGGGGGGCAGGACGAAATCGTTGTACTCGCGCTTGATCGACGACGCCGTGGTGGTATTGAGCAGAGGACGATTGGCAGAGATCCGATCGTGAAAGGCTGAAGGATCGGCCGTGATTGTGGGATATTTCTGCGAACGCGTAACGCGCAAAGCCGCGCGAGCCTCGGCGAATTGCGCTTCGGCGGCCTTTAACGATTGGTTCGAGACGTTGACCTGCTCTTCAAGCTCGTTGAGCTGCTGGTCCTGATAAATCTGCCACCACTTCCCTTTTTCCAGGGCGTCGCTGGGCTGCGCCTGTTTCCAGTTCTCCGGCGTCTCGACAAAGGCGGTGGGTACTTCCGCCTTAGGCTTGGAGTAGTTCGGACCCACCGTGCATCCTGCGATGCCGGCAGCGACGAAGGCGGCAATCAGGGCAGGCGTAAATGCCCCGCGCGGACGGGGCTTCGCCGGCGATGAGAAACCGCTACTGTGCAGGGCGCGATTCACTACTTGGCTCCTGACTGTTTCGGTTGAGATTGGCCTTGCTGATTCTGCTGCGTATCTTTGGGCGGCTGCGGATTCACCTGCTCGCCATCAATGACGGAGTCGGACGGGTTGACGATAACTTTATCGTCCCCATTGAGCCCGGAAAGCACTTCGACCTGCGAGCCAAAGTCCCGGCCGAGAGTGATCGCGACTAGTTTGGTTTTATTGTTGGAGTCGACCGTCGCAACCTGCAAGCCCTGGGCCCGGAAGATCAGCGCGCTAACCGGCAGAATAAAGGTGGGTATGTCGCTCGGCAGCTTCAGATGCACCTCGGTGTAAGCTCCCGGCAGGAGTTCGCCGGTTGCATTGTTCACATCCACCTCTACCAGCAGGGTCCGGGAGGCGACATCAATGGCGTTGGCGGTGCGCACCAGGGTTCCCCGGAAACGGCGGCCGGGATATTCACCTAGAGTGAGGTCGGCGGTGAGACCGGGTTTAGCGGCGATCGAATACTGCTGCGGGACGTTGATGTACACTCGCAAAGTTTTGATCGCTGCGATATGAAAGAGTTCTTTCTGCGTGGTGCTGGAGCCCTGGTCGATCAACTGGCCAATATCGGTTTCGCGCGCGGTGATCACGCCATCGAACGGGGCGTAAATGTTTTGGAAAGCTTTGGTGTCCTCGAGGCGTTTCACGTTGGCTGCGGAAGAGGCCTGCGTCGCTTTCTTGGCGGCGTAGTCACCGTTGGCGTTGTCCACGTCCTGCTTGGAGACTGAGTCGGTGTTCTTAAGATCCTCGTAGCGATTCCAAGTAATCTGCGACAAATTGGTATTGGCCTCGGCCGTATTCAGGTCGGCGCGAGCCTGCAGCAATTGCTGGTCAACCTCGGGCGTATCGATCACCGCGAGCAATTGACCGGCTTTCACCCGGGCGCCGATATCGACATACCATTTCCTCAGGTAACCGTTGGTGCGGGCGTAGATCGGCGCGTCGGTGAACGCCTGGATGTTCCCGGGCAGTACGATTTCCTGGTGCGGCGCGCCCTGTTTCGGTTGGATCACATCCACAACCGGCACGGCGGATTTATCCGTTTCCTTTTTCAAAGCGGCCTTAGCGCGCAGCCGCGGAACGACGCCGGCGATGACCACTAAGATCACGACGACGATGGCCACGATCAGGAAAAGAAACCCGTGCTTCGAACCTGCGGGCGCTGATTTGCCAGGCTGGTTCGCGTCCGGTTGCGCCGATTTGTTCTGGAACTGGTCAGTCATTGCTTTCTCTCTCTCTTCATCACTAGATGTAGGAATTGAACCCACTGCAAAATCCCAGCAATTTATTCGGCGGTAGGCTGCGGCTTCTGCGCGCGAGCACCGTGAATCAAACTGAAAACCACTGGCACGAAAAACAACGTGGCGAAGGTGGCGAAACTTAACCCTCCGATCACCGCGCGTCCCAGCGGCGCATTCTGCTCGCCGCCTTCACCCAGGCCGATGGCCATCGGCAACATGCCGATGATCATGGCCAGAGCGGTCATCAGTACCGGTCGGAAGCGAGTGAACCCCGATTCCAGCGCCGCCTCGGTGGCGGTCTTCCCTTCTTCCAGCCGCTCCTTGGAGAAGCTGACCACCAGGATGCTGTTCGCCGTCGCCACACCCATGCACATGATCGCGCCGGTCAACGCCGGGACGCTAACCGTGGTGCGGGTAATAAACAAAAACCAAACGATGCCGGCCAGCGCGCCGGGCAGAGCCATCAAAATAATAAAAGGATCGAGCCACGACTGAAAATTCACGACGATCAGCAGGTAAACCAGAACAATCGAGAACGCGAGCCCCCACAACAAACCAGAAAACGAAGAATTCATGGTCAGAATCTGTCCGCGGACAATTAGCTGCGAACCTCGAGGCAGATCCTTACTGCTTTTGTCAATAATCGGCTGAATCTCGCGCGCCAAGCCACCCAGGTCGCGGCCCTGAACCGCACCGAAGATGTCGATTACCGGTTTGATGTTGTAATGCGAGACCACCGCCATTTCCGAACCGCGGGTGAAACTGGCCACACTGGCCATGATCGCATTCTGCCGCGTGCCGGTGCCGGTGACCGGAATGTTCTCCAGATCCTGCAGCGAATCGACGCGGTATTGCGGAGTCTGCGTAGCGATGCTGTAACTCACGCCCGTCTTGGTGTCCAGCCAGTAATTTGGCGAGGTCTGGAAACTGCCGCTGAGCGAAATCAGTACATTTTGGGCGACGTCGCGGGCGCTGAATCCGATTTGCTGCGCCTTGGTCCGGTCCACCTCAATGTGCAGCTTTGGCTGATCGAATGTTTGCTGAATTCTCAGGTCCACGATTCCCGGAACAAATTTCAGTTTGTTGAGCAACTGATCAGCGAAGGCGCGATCCGCGTCCAAATCCCGGCCGACGATTTGCACGTCGATCGGGGCCGGCAAACCGAAATTAAGGATTTGGCTGACAATGTCAGCCGGCAGGAAATAGAACGTGACGCCCGGAAATTCCTGGTTGAGCTTGAGCCGAAGGTCGTGCTGGTATTCCGCAGTCGGGCGGTGATCCTTGGAAAGCGCAACGAGAATATCGGCATCGCCGGGGCCCACGGGTGCGGAGTTGCTGTAAGACAGGTTGATACCGGAATATGGCAACCCAATGTTATCGATAACGGAGCGAATCTCGTTTTGCGGAATCTCCTTGCGGATCACGTCTTCTACATGGTCGCAAAGCGCGGCTGTTTCTTCAATGCGCGTGCCAGTAGGCGCGCGAAGATGGAGTTTGAACTCGCCCGTGTCAACCGCCGGAAAGAAATCCTGCCCGAGCAGCGGTAGCAGCCCGAAGGACAGAACGCAAACAGCCAGGAAACAAATGGCGAATAGTTTATTGTGCCGAACGCAGACTTCCAGTACGCCGTGGTAGCGGTTCCGCAGCCCCTCAAATCCGTGTTCAAATTTCTGCTGCATGCGCGAAAAAATGTGGGCCTTTTTCGGCGGCCCGCCTTCCTCGAGCAACGTGTGATCGGAGAGCAAGTAGCGCGCCATGGTCGGAACAATCGTTCGGGACAACAAATAGGAAGCCAGCATGGCGAAGGACACGGCTTCCGCCAGCGGCACGAACAAGTAACGCGCTACGCCGGTTAGAAAAAACATCGGAACAAAGACGATACAAATGGAAAGCGTCGAAACCAGCGCCGGCACCGCGATCTGGGAGGCGCCGTCCAGAATCGCCTGCACGATTTCCTTACCCTGATCGATATTCCGGTTGATGTTCTCGATTTCGACCGTGGCGTCGTCAACCAGAATACCTACGGCCAGAGCCAAACCGCCGAGCGTCATGATGTTGATGGTTTCGCCCAGCGCGCTCATTACGATGATCGAAGTCAGGATCGACAACGGGATGGACACCGCAATGATCAGCGTGCTGCGCCAGCTGCCGAGGAATACCAGGATCATGAAGCCGGTCAGGCAGGCGGCAATCAGGCCTTCGCGAATTACGCCGGTGATGGAAGCTTTGACGAAGATGGATTGATCCGAGAGCGGGTCGATCTGCAAAGCGGGCGGCAAGCCGGCTTTGATGGAAGGAAGCAAAGACTTGACCGTGGAAATAATGTCGAGCGTCGAAACGTCCCCGGCCTTGAGAATGGTCATGAGGGAGGACCGCTGGCCGTTCACGCGCACAATGTTGGTCTGGGGTGGAAACCCGTCGCGCACATTGCCCACGTCGTGGATATAAATCGTCGAAGTCCCCACATCTTTGATCGGCAGGTTATTCAGCTCGGCCACGGTGGCCGGTGCGCCGTTCATCTCGACTTCGTATTCGTAAGTGCCGATCTTTGCGGTGCCGGCCGGCAGAATCAAATTTTGGTTGTTGATCGCGTTCACCACGTCGTTCGGCGAAAGGCCTTTGGCCTGCAAGGCATTGGTATCCAAGTCGACCTGAACCTGGCGCTGCTTGCCGCCATACGGATACGGAATAGCAGCCCCGGGAACGCTGACCAAACTGGTACGGACGAAATTCAATCCGATATCGCCCAGCTGCTGCTCGGAAAGGCCCTGCCCGGACAAAGCAAGCTGAAGAATTGGAACGCTCGACGCGTTATATTGAATTACGAGAGGAGGCGTGGTGCCCGGCGGCAGTTGGCGCAACAGCGTCTGCGAAACGGCGGTAACTTGCGCGACGGCATTGCCGATCTGAACTCCCGGGTGAAAGAAAATCTTTACGATGCCGATGCCGTTCAACGACTGGGATTCGATATGCTCGATGTCATTGACGGTGGTGGTGAGCACGCGCTCGTACTGAAAGATGATGCGGTTCGACATTTCTTCTGGAGAAAGGCCGGTGTAATTCCAGATTACGCTGACCACCGGAATGTCAATGTTCGGGAAAATGTCGGTCGGAGTACGCAGAATGGAAACGGGCCCAAGGATAAGCAGAAGAATCGACATGACCACGAATGTGTAGGGCCGGCGAAGCGCAAGTCTTACAATCCACATCGATCATGACTCCCGAAGTTACTGGTCCCACGAGGCATCTAATTGAAGAAGCCTACAGGATGCGGCGCTGTATCGTACTTTTAAGAGTACTCCGCGCGGAATTAGCCTTCATAGAATAGACGGTTGCGGAAGGATTCAGGATTCAACTTAAATTTGAATGTCAGCCATTCGCTTCGGGACTGATCTGATGCAAGATCTGGCGCCCACAAAGCTCAAACGCACATCCCCTGCCAAGAAATTTCGTCGAGTCCGTTTCGAGCAACTCTGACCCCGAAAATATTTTGAATTTGCAATCGAGGCCACAAGAATAATCCGCAACTTATGCCTAGTTTGCCGCGTCACATAGTTGTTCGTCTAGGCCGGCAGTAGCCGAAACGGCGGCCAAATTGGCCGTAACTTTTTTCGGTTTTGGGTGTTTAGGCCATGTAGAGAGACACGGGCCAGGTTCGGCGGCTTCGGTTTCGACGAAGGCCGCAATCTTGATGGAAGGAACGTTCGATGCCAGCAATCGTAATCGTTCTCTCGTTTCTGATTCTTTTCCTCACTGCGTTCTTGGTGGTGCTGCTTGGCCCGTTTGTGGGCCTGGGCTGGGCACTTTGGAAGAACAATCGAAATTCAAGTCAGCGTAGCGCCGGAATTTCAGGCAACATCGCCCGAGGATAGCGATTCTCGTTTTCGCAGCGCGCGGGATGCGTAAAATCCCCTAGTGCGAAGACGTGGTATGTCGGTAGAACTGCTGATCCACTCCCGCTATCGAGTTCCCCGGCTTTAGAACTAACGTACCATTTACTGGAAAACTAATTCCCTCGTAGGCGCGCGGACTCCGCCAGACCGGCACGTTTTCCCCGAGCGAATAACGGGCGAATTATCTCCGTTTCATATACTTCCGGGAAATGCCTGTCTCTCGCCGGCAAGAATGGACCTCGAAAACATGTGGCCCTCGCCGTGCCATAGCACTCTTGGGGATGTCCTGGCGACAGGGGTAGCCAGCACATAAGGGGCAATGGGCGAGGTTCAGGCGTTTTGGGCGCAATCAGCCGGTACAATTGTCCGCGGTCGCTTGGGGGCGATCGCGGTTCTGTTGATGGATGCGCTGCTCTTGGCGGCGTTTTTGGTCCCGGGTAAGGCTCGCCCGGCGGATAGTTTTACTCCGCAGCCTGCCTTCGCCGCAGCGGAACAGTTTAATCTGCCGTTTGACACCATTCGTGACAACTCTTCTTCTACCAACTCTTCCCGCGTTGCAGCTCTCTATCCCTATTCGGTGATTCCCGGCGGAGCGCACACGTCAGTTGAGCTGCGCAATGCGGTCGAACGCGATTCAACCGTGCGGGCGCACTATGCCGATTTCGTAGTCGCCAATACCCGGGTCGCTAAGCTTCAGAAGCCGCAGGCGTTTTACGTTTCGTACCGGGTCGGCAACAACATTTTCTGGACTAAGGAAACGGTGCTCCTTCCGGCTGGCGAAACGGTTTTGAGCGATGGCTCGCATCTGGCCCGCACTCGTTGCGGCAACCGTTTGGCGCTCGCGCCCGCCGCACCAATTTCCAAAACCGAGCCGGCGCCGGAAGCCATGGACGCGGCAAATCCGGCCGTGCTGCTTGCGAATAACGAATCGCCCTTCGAATTACCCATTGCGCCTCCGCCGGTGACCTCGATCGAGGCTCCGCCAGCGACTCCGGTGTCGAGCGCACCACCCCTCGGATTTTTCTTTCCCGGCGTGCCATTCACGGTCGGCCAAGGAGGAACCCCGACGACGCCTCCGCCAGGTGGTGGTGGCCCAGTAACGCCCGGAACTCCGGCAACTCCACCCCCACCCTCCGGTCCACCGCCGACGGTGCCTCCCGGGCCACCTACACCGCCGATTTCCGCCGCCGAGCCTGGCGAATTGCTGATGCTCGCAGCCGGCTTTGCTGGAATTTTTCTGTTCAAAAAATCACGATAGGATTTGTTGCGCGGAGCACTGCAGTTATTTGCCGTGTGCGATTTTTTCGTGGAGACGCATTCCCTGTTCGGCGGCCGCAAGATCGCGAACGGTCGCGGACAACCCGTTCGATCTGAAATGACTCGCAATGGTCGAGCCAATCTCGGCGAAGTTTTCGGTGGCCAGGGCGATCACGGTGGGCCCGGAACCGCTCAAGGCAACTCCTAACATTCCCGGAATTCGCGGCGTGGCTAGAACCTGGGCCAGACCTGGAATCAATCCCGTGCGATACGGCTGATGCAGCCGGTCCTGCATCGCGTCCGCCAGCAAATCGTAGCGGCGCGCTTCGAGCGCGGCTAGAAACAATGCCGAGCGTTGCAGATTGAAAACCGCGTCCGAATGGGAAACCGATTTCGGCAGCGCTGCACGCGATGCGTCGGTCTTGAGCGATATATCCGGAGTGACCGCAATCAGGCGAATCTCCGCGGGCCAGTTTCTACGAAGCGCGACCACGCTTCCGTCGGTCCGAACCATCGAGACTACTAATTGCCCGAGCAGCGCAGCCCCGATGTTATCGACGTGGCTTTCGAACCAGGTGGCGCAGCGCAACGCGGCATCTTCGGTGAATTTCTTCCCGCAGACGGAGTAGCCTAGCGCGATGCCGGCGACGATGGCCGCCGCGCTGCTGCCCAGCCCGCCGGCGATCGGAATTTCGTTCTGTACCGCCAAACGCACACTAGGCAGCGTGGCATTTTCTTGGTTCGCGGCATGCTGCATGGCTCGCAGGATCAGATTTTCATGAGGGCTGGTGGGCAGGCTTGCCGTACCAGCAACACCGCGACTGCGAACGCTAGAGCCTGCGGCCGAATCCGGAGACACGGTTACCCGCGCGGTCAGATACAAGTCCAGTGCGAGGCCCAGACAATCGAAACCGGAACCGAGATTCGCGGTCGAGGCGGGGACGCGGACTTCGAACGATATTCGATTCGAATGGGTCATGCTTTTTTTGAACCAGAGCCCTGCAACCCCGAAACATTTTGGGGTGGTCAAAGCGGCGGACTAATGCACGCGCTCTAAACTGTCGATGATCGCGTCCTTGGTCGCCGCAACGCGCCTGGGCGCGTTACGCAGTGCCCCCGAGATCGGTTGGAATCCAGCACCGTCAATCTTAGCTTCCGTTTCGAGTGATAGCGTGCCGCGATGATAGTGCGCCACGTAGTCCGGATCTTTCAGTACATTCCCGGTGAGTACGCCGACCACTGACTCATTCTTCTCGATCTTGCCCGCTGCTGTCAGTTTTTTGATTCCTGCCACCGTTGCAGCTGACGCCGGCTCGCAGCCTATTCCTTCGCGCCCGATCATTGCTTTGGCGTCGGCCAATTCCTGTTCGGTCACCGAAATCACATTCCCACCGGACTGCAAAACGGCGCGGAGAGCTTTCTTCCACGAAATCGGTGCACCGATCTTTATAGCAGTGGCCAGAGTTCTTGGATGGCTGATCTTTTCAATTTCTTGAGCGGTGTTCGATTGCCCCAATTTTGAAAATAGCTGAGCCAGTGGTGCCGCTCCCTCCGCCTGAATGATGTTGAGCTTGGGTATGCGGTCGATCAGACCCATCGTCTTCATCTCGCTAAAACCCTTTCCAAGGGAAGCGCTGTTGCCCATGTTTCCCCCGGGCACGACCACATGGTCCGGAACTTGCCAGTCAAACTGCATCATCAATTCGTAGCCAACTGTTTTTTGGCCTTCGATGCGAAATGGATTTAGAGAGTTGGCGATATAAATCCACGGAACATCGGCGAGTTCTTGCGTCAGCCGCATACAGTCGTCAAAATTACCGGCAACTTCAAGAATGGTCGCGCCGTAGTCCATACTCTGCGCCAGTTTCGCGGCGCTGACCTGCCCCGCAGGCAGCAACACAACGCACTTCAAATTGGCGCGCGCGGCGTAAGCCGCCAGGCTCGCCGCGGTATTGCCAGTGCTGGCGCAGACGACGGCCCGTGCTCCCAAAATGACAGCCTGGGTCACGGTCGTGGTCATTCCGGTGTCCTTAAACGAACCGGTCGGATTGGCACCTTGATGTTTCAGGGTGAGCGCTTCCAGGCCGGCGTATCGGGCGCATTTTGGCGCGTCGTATATCGGAGTGTTTCCTTCGAATAGCGTCACCATGGGAACGCGCTCGTGGAAAGGAAGAACCTCGCGATATCGCCAGACTCCGCTGCGATCGCGCGCATCGCGCGAGGTGGCGCGCGCGGTCCACTGCGCTTTCAAGGCTTTGGGGTCAGCCGGCTTTTCCAGGGAGAAGTCGATTTCGAGAGGTTCGCCACAACTGGCACAAACGTAAATCCGCTCACTGAGGGCGAATTCCGCGGCGCAATCCGGCGAAATACATTTTTGTACGGCAGCCGCCGAGTGCGGTTGGTCTGTTTTATGCGGGGCGTTCATTTGGCCGCTGGAGCGGACTCGTTCGCATTGCGCATGTCGAGAGAAAATTCACGATGGACCGCCGCCAACGCTTTGCTCATATGCTGGCTGGCGACGACAAAAGAAATGTTTGATTCCGAGGAGCCTTGCGCGATGGCAATGATGTTCACTTCTTCGCGGCCGAGTGCGCTGAAGGTGCGGCCGGCCACGCCCACGGTGCCGCGCATGTTTTCTCCCACCACGGCAACGATGGCGATATTCGGATCGAGCGTGATGTGTTCCACCTTGTGATGCGCCAGGTCCTGCGCGAATTGCTGGCGCAAGGCTTCCACCGTTCGTTTCGCGTCGGGTGAGGCCACGATGAAGCATATGTCGTTTTGCGACGACGATTGCGAAATCAGCAAAACGTTGGCGCGAACGGCCGCAGTAGTCGAAAAGGTGCGGCCCACCACGTCGGGCAATCCGACAATTCCCGGTCCACCTACGGCAATCAGCGAAACATCCTTAATCGCGGTCAGGGCCTTCACGCCTGCGGTAAAGCCGCTGCCTTGCAGTGTGATTTTTGTTCCCGGATTTTTGGGTTCGAAGGTGTTGCGGATCCAAACCGGAATTTCGGCAGTGATTACCGCGCGCAAGGTTTTGGGATGCAGAACTTTTGCGCCGAAATACGCCAGTTCGGCCGCTTCGCGGTACGAAATCTCGGGAATGGTGCGGGCTTCCGGGACCAGCCGCGGATCGGCGCTGAGCACCCCGTTTACGTCGGTCCAAATGATGATTTCATCCGCAGCGATGGCTGCCCCAAGAATGGTCGCCGAATAGTCGGAACCGCCCCGGCCCAGCGTCGTCAGGACGCCTTCGGGCGTGGCGCCGATGAACCCAGTCACCACCGGCACGATTCCTTTTTGCAACAATGGCCGCAGGCGAGCTTCGCAGCGTTCGCGGGTGCGGTCCATCGCGGGCTCGGCGGCTCCGTGATAGCCGTCAGTGACAATCAATTCCGTGGCTTCGATGGCTTCGGCTTCCACTCCACATTCTTTGAGTGCCGCGGCGACCAGCGGCGCGGAAAGACGCTCACCGAGGCTGGACACCGAATCGAGTGTGCGCGGCGTCAGCTCGCGAATCAGGGCGGTACCGTCGCACAGCCGCGTGGCTTCTTTCAGCAGTTCTTCGATGCGGAGGTTCAGCCGTTGGCGAGTGTCTGGATCATGAATCAGGGCGTTCAGCGCGACGTCGTGTTGTTTGCGCAGGCTATCGATCAACAAAGCGGCGTTGTCCCGCTCGCTGGCTTCGGCGCGCGTGGCCGCTTCAATCAGGCGATTGGTAACGCCGCTCATCGCCGAGACCACCACCAAAACACAGTAGTCGCGCGAGGCTTCCTTGATGATTTCGCAGACCCGCGCGATACAGGATGCATCGCCTACAGAGGTACCGCCGAATTTCATGACCTGGAGATGCTTTTTCATTTGGGGTGAAGGCCTGGCGGGACGTTTCGAAATTGCCGGTAAATAGTCTGGCGTTCGCAGGCCGCCTAAAAAACTATACACCAGCGCAGGCAGTCGGAAAGAACGCGGTCACACGGGCTGTTTCCAAACGATTCAACCCAGGCGGCCCGTGGCGGCGGGCCGGGCGAAATTCGATTTCCTATGGCCTGGCGACGAGCGCCTGAATGAGGGTAATGGCCTGCGGCGTACCCAATCCGGAAACGTAGTCGTACCCAGCCAATGCGGTGCAAAGTTGTCCGCACGATCCATTGTTCCCGGCGGTCACCGGATGAAAATTCATGGCCATTCCATTTTTCGCCGTGGTATACAGAGCGCCGTTCGTGCTGCTCAGATGCGCCTTGCGTTGCGCCACGCGGATTGAATTGGCGATCGCCACCAGGGCGGCCCACTGGGGCGTCGCGGCGCTGGTGCCACCGACTTGAAACCATCCGCTCGCGCCGCTGATGCCAATCGAATCGTAGATCGCATATCCGGTTCCGGGATTCGCGTTGTAGGAGACGTCCGGTAGGCCACGTTTTCCGCGCGAATCATCCGGAATCGGAAACTGGGATTGAACCAGCGGTTCATATTCGTAAACGCTTTGCCCACCGCCGCTGCCGCTCCATGCGGTTTCGGATCCATAGTTGCCACGCGCATCGAGCGCCAGCGAAGTGCCTCCCACCCCAACGACGTCCGGCGATGCTGCGGGGTACGCCACGCCAAAACCGGTGTCGCCGGAGGCTGCGAGAAACGTAACGCCGCTGGCGACGAAGTGATTGTCCAAATTGCGCTCGGAGGAAATTTCTCCGGAGGTCCAGCTCATCGAGACTACCGATGCGCCATGTTTCACCGCGACATCGACGCCGGCGATCAGATCGCTGAGATTGTTGGTCGAGGCTTCGACCAACACGATTTTGGCCTGCGGAGCAATGGCGTGCGCCCACTGCAGATCAAGCGAGATTTCGACGGCCCAATTCGCGTTGGCCGCGGGCTTGCGGCTGGTCTCGTAAACCTTGGTGAAGCAACCGTTGCTGGTGGTGCAGGTCGGCAGTCCAAATTTATTGCTGAAGACGCCCAGGTCCGCTTCGGCATTCGCGTCGTCATAGGCGTCGACGATTCCGATAATTTGGCCGGCACCTTGATTCGTGACTTGATCAAAACCATAGGCATGGCGGATCTGCGATGGAACGAAGGCGGACGAAGGCGGATTCGAGAGAGCCGTGCCGGCGGCCTGGTGCACGAAAAAGTGCGGGCGCATGAACGCAATGGGATCGGAGCCGTGTTCGCTTGCTGGAAGCTGCAGCAGGAATAATGGCTGTTGGGCCAAAACTGGCTGGCTCATCACGGTCGCTGCGGCGGCCAGCAGAGCGGCGCGAAGAAATATTAGAAAACCCTCAGACTTCATTCGGTTCCCCCAAGTTCGTATCGAGCCACGAATCAC
>Ga0307474_10000626_pt1 | contig 25340 bp, 26 predicted proteins | sample atmos_gasesECM1C_2_FD_203312 | JGI IMG/M metagenome (GOLD analysis project Ga0307474, IMG submission 203312) | Hardwood forest soil microbial communities from Morgan-Monroe State Forest, Indiana, United States - atmos_gasesECM1C_05 | ecosystem: Environmental > Terrestrial > Soil > Temperate... | reverse complement strand
TTTCGACGAGGCGTTCATCGAGTTCGGGCAACATGCGCTGGCAAAAGGCGAGTCCGTAGGCGCGAAATGTTTCGATGCGGACGGGAATTCCGGTGTGCGCGTATTCGATTCCTTGTTCCGCGCAAAATTTCTGTAGAGTGAACTCATTGTCGGGATCGTAGATGTTCGAGGCGAAGCCGTCCGACTTGAGGCAACTGCCTTTCGGCATGTGGGAGACCCAACTGTCCATGGGGCGGCCAAAGATGCGGAAGGGGATTCCGCGGCGGCGAAAGTGGGCGGCAATCGATAACCCGTAGGGACCGGCTCCGACAATGGCGACTTCGATCATAGCGATGGTGGCTCGCTCCTTGTTGTGGTTCGCAAGACGCTGCGACGGGTTCGCAGAAATTCGGGGTCCTCACACGTCTACAAGATCTTCAAATGCAATTGTAACGCCGAGCCTGCTGGTCGTAAGTGGTTCACAATCAACAGTATCGCTCTTTGAGTACTGGCCCCTGGGAATTTCCTTTCCGTCAACTATACCCAGTTTGGCTATCGCTGGTCACGGCAAAATGGGGTTTTTGGCTATCTGGCTACCACTTTTGCGTCGGCGGACTAGCAGATCGAACGGGCGAATGGCGCCAAAATGTAACGATATCGCGGCGGAGCACGGGTTTCAATGGTACAGGGGGCCTAGCATTAGTGGTACAAGCGGGCCGCGGGCGAGCGGGCTGAGAAGGAAGTTTCTCCACCGGGTGCATCCGTTTCCGGTGGTGAGACCGACGACAGGTTTTTGGGACTTCGTAAAATCAACTAACTCCTTTTCTATAAAACACTTGCGGGCCATTGAGAACGTTTGGGGCTGCTGGATGAGGCGCGATTCCATGGAGCACAAACTGCTCGAGTCAACTTTTGTCGCTGTTCAAGTACCGAGTACCTGTACGATCAATTTTCAAACCACTGTACTCTGGGTTCGAGCGGCTTGCATAAGCTAAGTTAGTTGGAAGATAACGATTTCGGTTGGAGAGGTCCGCGGAAGTGAAGCCTACGGCGCTGGTGGCCACGACGTACAAATGGTACCCGACTGCCCGGTTGGCGGTGGCTTTGGCCAAGGCTGGTTTTCGGGTCGAGGCGGTTTGTCCGCCGGGCCATCCGATGTTCAAAACCAGCGCTGTCCGGGAACGCAATAGCTACCACGTTTTTTCGCCAGCAGATTCGTTTGCCGCGGCAATTTTGGCAACCAAGCCGGACCTGGTGATTCCGGGCGATGACATTGCGGTGCAGCATCTGCACCGGCTGTACGAAGTAAAGCGGCGCGAAGAAGGTCCCGGCTCGGATTTTTGTTCAGTGCTCGAGCGATCACTGGGCTCCGCACAAAGCTTTCCCATCGTTTATTCGCGGACTGCTTTTATGGATCTGGCGCGAGAAGAAGGAGTGCGTGTTCCGGAAACCGCAGCGCTGAGCACAGCAAACGAACTGCGCGAGTGGATCCGGCAAAATGGCCTGCCGGCGGTGATCAAAGCGAACGGAACGTCGGGCGGCGAAGGAGTGCGGATCGTCCAGACGCAGGAGGATGCAGAGCGGGAATTTCTGCGGCTGCAAGCACCACCGGTGTTGCTGCGCGCATTGAAGCGAACCTTCATCAACCAGAACGCAACGCTGCTTGGTCCATCGATTTTGCGGAAGCGATTCAATATGAGCGCGCAGAAATTTGTGCGAGGCTCCGAAGCCACCAGCGCGGTGGCGTGCTGGAAGGGCAGGGTGATCGCGAGCCTGCATTTCGAAGTGATGAAGAAGCTCGACGTGACCGGTCATGCGACGGTCGTTCGGCGGATCGAAAATGCTGAAATGACCGAGTCGGCAGAAAAGCTGGTGCGTCGTCTGAATCTTTCGGGATTGTGCGGATTCGACTTCATGATGGAGTCGGGCACGCGCCATGCGTATCTGATCGAAATTAATCCCAGGTCCACGCAAGTCGGGCATTTGGCGCTGGGCCCGGGCAGGAATATCCCGGCGGCGCTGTACGCGGCAGTCAGCGGAGAGATGGTGGAAGAGTCTGCGGCCGTCACCGAAAAAGATACGATCGCACTGTTTCCGCAGGAATGGCTGCGCGATTCGGCGAGCCCGTATCTGCGCGAGGCCTATCACGACGTGCCGTGGGACGAACCGGAATTGATTCGCGCCTGCATCCGGGAACGAAAGAAACGCGCGCCCTGGTGGGTGCAGCGACGCACCCAACGCCATTTGAGCACAGCGGGAGCGCCGCGCGGATGACACCTCGCCAAACACCTCGCCATACGCCGCTCAAGCACGGGCGCGCACGACAACTTGCCGTTCGTCGTGAACCGGTGCCGACGGTTCGGATCGATAGCCATTTGTCACATACGCACAAAACCGGCACGGCGGAGACAGCCGGCGACCGAAAACCGGTGCAAGTGATGAAGTTTGGAGGCACGTCGGTCGCTAACGCGGCGTGCATCCGAAGAGTCGTCGACATCGTTGGCAAGGCGGCGAAGCAGAATCGCGTGGTGGTCGTGGTTTCGGCGATGGCTGGCGTGACGAACCAACTGGTTGAGGCCGCGGCCCGATCGGAAGCGGGCGACAGCAATTCCGTACGAGCAATTTTGACAACCTTACGAACTCAGCATTTCACTGCGGCTGAGGCGCTGCTTCCGCCGGGACCGCAGCGACAAGGATTAACTTCAAAACTCACTCAGCTCTTCGACGATTGCGAACGGCTTTGCGAAGGAACCGTGCTGCTGCGGCAACTGACGCCGCGGGCGCGCGACGCGGTATGGAGTCTCGGTGAAAGATTGAGTTCGCCGATCCTGGCAGCCGCACTCGAGGAGACCGGGACAGCGGCCGAAGCGGTGGAAGCAATGGATGTGCTGGTGACCAACACGCGTCATGGTGCGGCCGACCCGCTGATGGATTTGACCCGCGCCCGCTGCGAGGCGAGGCTACGGCCGTTGCTGAATGGCGGAATCGTTCCGGTGACAACGGGATTCATCGGTGCGACAGAAGAAGGGGTGCTGACGATTCTGGGCCGGGGCGGTTCGGACTATTCAGCGACAATTATCGGGGCCGTGCTCGGCGCGGACGAAGTGATTATTTGGACGGACGTGGACGGGGTATTGACAGCCGACCCGAAGCACGTCCGCGAAGCGCGGACGATTCCGGAAATGTCCTACCGGGAAGCTTCGGAGCATGCGCATTTTGGCGCGAAGGTATTGCATCCAAAAACTCTGCGCGCCCTGGCCCAGTGTGCGTTCCCGGTCACGGTGCGGAACACGTTCTCTCCGTCGCGGGCCGGGACGAGAATCACTCCGGAGGGTTCGGCGAAGAGTTCCGGAGTGAAAGCGATCACGGCGATTACGGACGTCTCGATGATTAAGGTGGGCGGACCTCGGATTGCGAAAGTGCATGACGTGCTGGGCCGGACATTCGCAGCGACGGCGGCCGTCCGCGCAGATATTTTACTGACTTCTCATTCGTCGGCGCAGAACGATATCTGCCTGATTGTTCCGGCGGGCCAAGCGGAACCGACGGTGGAATCGTTACGCGGCGAATTTGCGCCGGACCTGAAGCACGAACTGGCGGAGCATATCCGCATCGACGAAAACGCGGCGATCGTGACGCTGGTCGGCCAGAACATGCGGGCTACTTCAGGGTTGGTGGGTCGAACCTTTGCGGCCCTGGGAAAGAAGAAAGTGAACATCCTCGCGACCGCGCAGGGATCGTCGGACTGCAATATTTCATTCGTGGTGGAGAAGAAAGATGTAAAGGCGGCGCTAAACACCGCGCATCGAGAATTCAAACTCGGGAATTCCAAGACCTCCCGAGGTGCGAACAAAAAATCAAGAGCGCTCCGTTCGTAGCGCTCCCCCTGAAATTTGGCGCAGCACAGGCTCCCTGCCGGTCCCAACCATTTTCGCCGATTCGCGGTCTCCGATTAATCCGCCGGAATGCTGGCGGACGCGGTATTGGAATCGGTGCTTTCAATATTGCTCGAGTTCACGGCGGTGACGACATAGTAGTAGGTCTGGCCGTTGGCAACCGTGGTGTCGGAATAGGATGTGCTGGGAGTGGAAGCCGAATTGAGCCGCGCGTACGGACCGCTAGGCTTCGAACTGCGATACACATAATAGCCGATGATGGATCCAGAACTGGCGTCCCACTCTAGAGTGACCGAGTGTTTGGAAGTTTGAGTTTTGTTAAGGCCCTTGCCGCTGAGCGGAATGCTGATTTGTTTTGTGGTGGCATTGCTAACGACCGTCAGGGTGCCGGAACCAACACCGGAAGAGGTGGGAGCATAGCTGACATCCAGGGTCAAAGTTTGACCGGGAGCGAGTTTTGCGCTCGAACCAGAACCGCCTAAAGTGAAACCCTTGCCACTCACTGTGATCGAAGAAATATCAGCGTCGATATTGCCGGTGTTGTGTAGGGTGGCCTGCAATGTGTCAGTGGTGCCGACGGTCACACTTCCAAAACTCAACTGGGTCGGGTTGGGAATCAAGGTCACGGAAGACGCCTCAGCAGTGGCGCTCCAAGAAATCTGCAGCGAAGAATCCTTGGTGGCGTTGCTGATTACCTTGATCGTGCCGCTGGCGGCGCCGGGGGCGGTTGGCTTCAGCGAGGCAGTGAGGTTGGCACTGCTTCCCGCCGCAAGAGTGAACGGAGCGGAAATTCCCGAAACCGTGAGTCCAGCGCCCGAAGCGGTTACTGAAGACACCGTAACCGAGGAGCTGCCGGAATTTGCGATTTTGATGGTCTGTGTCGTCGCGGTTCCGGTGGGAACGTTGCCGAACACGACGCTGGGCGGCGTCGCGGTCAGAGTGGAGCCAGTGGAAGTCGCCGTAGTTCCAGTGCCGCTCCAAGCAATTTCCTCTGTCGAATTGGAGGCAGTACTTTTGATGGTCAATGCGCCGGATGCATTTCCGGCCGAGGCGGGTTTGAACGTAGCCGCCAAGTTGGCACTCGAGCCAGCGGATAATTTCAGGGGAAGTGAAACACCTGCGATCGAAATACCGGAGCCGGAGGCGGACATCGCCGAAATCGTGATGCTGGAAGAACCCGAATTCTTCAGTTGAACGGTTTGGGTGGATGCGGCACCGACTTTTACGTCGCCGAAAGCGACGCTGGAAGGCGTCGCAGTCAGAGTGGAATCAGCCGAAGTTGTCGCAGTTCCGATGCCGCTCCATCCGATGGCTTCCGAGGAATCGGATGCGGTGCTTTTAATCGTCAACGCGCCGGATGCATTTCCGGCCGAGGCGGGTTTGAATGTGGCGGTCAGGCTGGCGCTGGCGCCGGCGGGCAGAGCCAAGGGAAGCGGAAGAACAGAAAGCGAAATACCGGAACCTGATACCGAAATCGCTGAAACCGTAATGCGCGAAGAACTTGAATTCTTCAATTGAACAGTCTGGCTGGATGCCGAGCCAACTTTGACTTCGCCAAAACTAAGCGACGACGGAGCGACGACTAAACCCGAACCCTGACTAACGGCGGTTGCGGTCAAACCGACGATCATCGGGGAATCCGGCGCATTGCTGCTGATCATTATCTTCCCGGAAGCGCTGCCCGTGGCGTTAGCGGTAAAGGTGGCCGGCACACTGGCGGTCTGGCCAGCGGCGAGAACGAGCGGCAAAGCGGGAGCCTTAACCGCGAAACCGGTGCCGGCCACGGAGATGCCGGAAATGGAAAGAGACTTGGTACCCGAATTGATGATCTGCAAAGTCTTCGAGGCGCTCTGACCCACCGTAAGAGAACCGAAATTAATGGTGGATGGGCTGACTTCGATGGATTGGGTGCTCCCACCAGAAGACCCTGGTTTGCCGGCTACGCCAACGCAGCCGGAAGTAAATAGCATGGAAGCGACAATTAAAAGGGTCGCGAAAATTTCTAGAATGAATGGAAAAGAAAAACGGCGGGAACGCAAGCGTGCGTCCACGTCGGCTCCCTCCAGGATGGGGGTGAGTGTCATAACCAACTCAGTCTGAATTGTTTAGGGGGGCTTGAACTACTGGCCACGGGTACACAATGGGGACAGGTGGGGTAACCTGTCCGCGAGAACAGCGAGGTTTGCCGGATTATTGGTCGGCCGGTTGGCCGCCCGTTCTAACCTTGCATGATGCTCAGCAAAAATCTAAGTCCGTGCGCTCCTCCGGGCTACTTCGCTTACGGAATATTCGCAGTAGCCTGGTTCGAGAATGTGCTTTCCACGTTGTTGGAATCGACGGCGGTCACCACGTAGTAGTAGGTCTGGCCCGAAGTAACCGTACTGTCGGAGAATTGCACCGAACCTACCAGCGAAAGGTTCACCTTGGTCGAGTACGGACCACTTGGGTTGGTACCGCGGTAAATGTTGTAGCCGTTGATGTCGTTGCTGGTGCTGGCGGTCCAGGCCAGAGCAACGGTATGCGGCGTGCCGGTTATGCCGGTGCCGGAAGTGCTGATCGTCGAGGGCGAATTGGTAGCGTCGCTGTTGATTGAAACGCTGCCGGCAACTGCACCAGTGGTCGTGGGCGCGAATTGCACGGTCAGGGTTGCCGATTGGTTCGGCGTCAACATTTCGCCAGCGGTCACCCCACTCGTGCTGAAGCCGGCGCCGGTCACGGTTACACCCGAAATGGTGACATTCGCGTTGCCGTTGTTGGTCACGGCGACGCTAAGCGAACTGCTGCTGCCGTCGTTCACGTTGCCGAAGCTCAAGCTCGAGGTGCTCAATCCCAGCACTTTGCTGGAGGCGACGCCGGTACCGCTGAGCGAGATGGATAACGGCGAGCCTGGCGCGTTGCTGAGCAGCGAGATCGAACCGGAAGCGGCGCCGTTGGTCGTCGGCGCAAAAACGGCGTTAAAGGTGATGTTCTTGCCGGCGAGGATGGTCACCGGTGCGCTGATTCCGGAGATGCTGAAGCCGGCGCCGGTGACGCTGACCGAGGAGATGGTCAAAGTCGCCGAGCCACCATTCGTCACGGTGATCGTCTGGGAGTTGTTGGTGCCGGTGGAAACATTGCCGAAGGCAGCGCTCGGCGGCGTTGCGGAAATTTGCGGCTGGGTGCCGACGCCCGTCATGGAAATGGTGGTTGGCGAACTGGGAGCATTGCTGCTGATGGTGATGGTGCCGTTCGCGTTACCGGCGCTGGTCGGAGCGAATTGCGCGTTGAACGAAGTGCCCTGGCCCGCGGCGAGTGTTATGGGAGTGGTGAGTCCGCTGATGCTGAAGCCGGCGCCCGAAGCCGTGGCCTGAGAGATCGTGACGCTAGCGGAACCGCCGTTGGTTAGGGTGACGTTTTGCGAGGTGCTGCCGCCGGTCGCCACTGAACCAAAGGTCAGAACGGATGGGGTGGCGCTGAGTTGCCCCTGCACGCCGGTACCGGACAGCGAAATCACTGCGGGAGAACCTGGCGCGTCGCTGATGATCGAAATCGCACCGCTGGTGGAACCGGCTGAAGTCGGAGCAAAGGTGGCGCTGACTGAGGAGCTGCTGCCCGCGTTGATGGTCAGCGGGAGACTGGCGCCGCTGACGCCGAATCCCGAGCCGCTCGCAGTGAACTGAGTAACAGTCACCGGCGCGTTCCCTGGATTGATCAACGAAATCGTTTTGGATGTGCTGCTGCCCACTGCCGCGCTTCCAAAATTAATGCTAATAGGATCTACGGTAAGTTGTCGCTGCGGCGCAACTCCCGCGCCGGTGACAGCGATGGCCAACGGAGAGTTCGATGCATTGCTGACCACGGAAATGCTGCCGACCAGGGCGGCCGCGGAAGCCGGTGAGAACCTGGCGGTGAAGGTGGTGCTTTGTCCGGCGATGAGCGTAGACGGAGTGGCGAGTCCGGCGATGCTGACTCCCGCGCCGGAAATGTTTATCTGCGAAATGGTAATGGTCGAAGAACCGGAGTTGGTCAGCGTGACCGGTGACGAGCCAGTTGATCCAACAGTTACGCTCCCGAATGAAATGCTGGATGGGCTGGCGTCGAGTGCAGCAGTGCCAGCCACACCCATTCCGGAGAGCATAAGAGTCTGAGGCGAATTGGGAGCGTTGTCAGTGAAGCTGATGCTGCCCTGAGCCGCGCCGGCCGCGTTGGGAGCAAACTGCGCGGTGAAGGTCATCGACTGACCGGCTGGTAAGGTTCTCGGCAGCGAGAGTCCGGACATGCCGAATGCGTTGCCATTGACGGTGGCCAGATTGATAACAACGTTGGAGGTTCCGGTGTTGGTCAGCTTCACACTTTCAGAAGTGGTGTGGCCGACGGCCGTGTTGCCGAAGCTCCAGGTCGCAGGCGAAACCGACAGGCCGGCCTGGGCTCCCGTGCCGGTCAGCGAAATATCCAAGGGCGAATCGGTAGCGTCGCTGATGATGGTGATCGCGCCGCTGGTCGCGCCGGAGGCGGTCGGCGCAAATTGAATCTGTGCTGAGACGCTTTGTCCAACGGCGATGGTGCCGGAGGGCATTCCGCCAACTACAGTGAAGGCCGCGCCAGAGATGGAAGCCTGGGCGATAGTCACGGCTGCGGTGCCGGTGTTCGTTACCGTCAGATTCTGAGTGGAGGTGTTCGAGACCGCGACATCGCCGAAGGCGAGAGTGGTTGTGCTAGCAGAAAGAACTCCTGAGGTCGTCGTGCCCGGGCCGGTCTTCGCCGCGCTGGTATAGCCTGCGCAGCTGGACAAACCCACCATCGCGAGAACCATGGCGACGGTGGTGAGGAGCAGCGCCGGCTGAGACCATGCCGCGCGCGGGGCGAGCTGGAATTGGGCGAAATTTGAACTGGGCTTGAACTGGTGTTTGGCGTGGGTTCTCATGTCACGTTCAGTGTAGAAAGCGAAACTGAGCGCAACTACTGGCCGGAGGCAGCGATAAGGTCTAAGGGGTTTCGCCTGTTCATGAGGTCTAGCGGACAGGTGCCCGACGGAAACGGACAGGCGAAAGCTTTCGTTTTGATGAAATTTCTTAGGGAAATGCGTGAAATTAGCCGGCTGCACCGGGCTACTGGACCCGCTGATCCATCCAACTGGACTGGGACAGCGAAGCGGACAGTACTTACTGTGCTAAGCTTTCCGAGCAAAATGCGAAGGTTAGAAACGCCTAACTGAATGGGGAATCCATCAATTCAAGATTCGCCAAACAGTCCTACCTCGAGTTGGTCGAATCGAATCCTGATCCTGGCCACGGCGGGCATCCTGTTTTTAACGATGTACCCCTTCCGCCTGAATATTCACCCGCTGGCAAATGGCGCGTCACCTTTTCTATTGGGCAAGAGCGGGAAGAGCGGGTTCGTTGACGCGTTCCTGAATGTATTGCTATTCGTGCCCTTCGGGTTTGGCCTCGCCGAGAAACTCCGAGAACGGGGAAAATCGATACGATTCGCTCTGCTGGCGACACTGGCGGCGGGGGCGGTTTTTTCGTACGCGATTGAGTTCACGCAGCTCTATGTTCCGGAGCGGGACTCAGGTTGGGAAGATGTTTTCACAAACGGATCGGGGTCGCTGATCGGCAGCGTGATCTACGTTCTGGCCGGAGTATCCCTGGTTCGCTTCATGGACTCGACCCAGCGTGCGGTTTCGGCGTGGCTGACTCCCTTCCGCTTGACCTGCGCCGTTGTTGGATATTTTTGTGTTTGGTTCGGCTTCGCGGCCCTGCTGCAGAGTCGGACCCAGTTCAGCAACTGGAAACCGTACGGTGTATTGGTACTCGGAAATTCCGGTGCGGGTTCAAATCCCCGACAAGGGCAACTTCAGACGCTGCAAATCTGGAATCATCCGATGAGTGATGAAGCGATCGCGGCGGCAACGACTAATAGGGCGGGTCCAGTGCTGAACGAGCCGCCGATTATTGACTACGATTCTTCCCGACCCTTAGGCACTGAATGGATACCAGCCAAACCGGTTACGGGTGGTTCACCATCGGCGGCGAACGCCGGAACCTCACCGCTTCCTGTGCAAACCGACGCTGCCGCTTTGATCAAAGCTCTTCAACAGACAAATCATTTCACGGTGCACGTGGTCTGCACCGGTGTGCCCGTTCCGAATGACCTATGGACAATCTTCCTGGTAGGGGACGGCACCGGCACCTTAGATCTGATGGTATGGCAGGAAAACGGACATTTGGTCTCGTGGCTGCGTAGCCCGTTATCGGCCAGCCGGCCTCAGCTTACGTGGTTCATCCCGCGAGTGTTCAACGATCCCGGGCCGCACGATATTTTGTATTCGTATGACGGCGCGAATCTGCAGCTCTACCTGGACGGGAAAAAAACCAAAACCGAATATATCGTGGGCCCGGGTGCAGGTCTGGCAAGACTGATTCACCGACTCAGACCCGGAGAGCTGGGAGGATATAACTACGCCTTCTACGCGCTGGTTTTCTTTCTAGGAGGAGCGTTGCTGGGTCTATTCGGACCTCCTGGCGACGGGAGGATCACTGTAAAAGTAGTGATCTGGGATTTTTCGGTAATCGCGGCCGGGGCGTTGGGGTTGGAATCGACTTTGGTTGGTGTGACCGGAAGGGCGGTTTCCCGGGAGACTCTTGCGCTTTCAGTTTTCCTGGGGCTGGCAGGATTAATGTGGGCCTGGGCCGACCGGCACTCTTCTTTGCGTGAAAAAATCGGATGAACCCTATGATCTGGGACGGCGCGAACAACCCAACGATCGGGCCAAAAATAGCGTTCAGTCCTGCAGTTTACGATCTGGTGGCGGCAGATTCGCGCACGACTCCCGCGCCACCTCGTTCGCGCGCGAGATACTGGTCGTAGATCCAGGCGTAGGTTTTTTCCAGGCCGGCGCGCAGCGGCGTATCCGGCTCCCAGTTCAAATATTTCTTGATGAGCGTGTTCTCGCTGTTCCGGCCGTTGACGCCCTTGGGGGCGCTCAAGTTATATTTGCGCTTCAGTTTTATTCCCGCGATGCCCTCAACGATATCCACGAGCTGATTGATGCTGACCGCCTCGGTGGAACCGAGATTGATCGGCTCAAGAACTTCCGAATGCATGATCAAGTCCATACCCTTGATGCAGTCATCGGCGTACATGAAGCTGCGGGTCTGATCGCCGGAGCCCCAGATTTCGATTTCGTGTCGGCCACCGAGCTTGGCTTCAATCACTTTGCGGCAGATCGCGGCTGGCGCTTTTTCACGGCCACCAAACCAGGTGCCCCAGGGCCCGTACACATTGTGGAAGCGGGCGACGCGGGTATAAAGACCGAAGTCCTCGCGGAAATGGCGGCACATGCGTTCGGAGAATAATTTCTCCCAACCATATCCATCTTCCGGTTGGGCGGGATAAGCGTCTTCTTCTTTCAGGGAGGGCGCCTCGAACGTTTTTTGTTTGTCGGCGTTGTAAACGCAGGCGGACGAGGAGTAAAAAAATTTCTGGCAGCCGTGCTGCAGCGCGGATTGCAGCAGATGAGTGTTGATCAGCACGGACAACATGCAGAGAGCCTTGTTGGCTTCGATGAAACCCATGCCCCCCATGTTGGCCGCCAGGTTGTAGATCTCGTTCGCATCCCGGGCGGCGATCTCACAGTTTTCCCGTAAATTCAGATCGAGCTGCAGATTTTCGACGTCGTCGAAGCGTTGATACCACTCGTCGCGCGGTTTGACGTCGACCGCACGAATCCGGCTATAGCCCTTAGTGCGGAAGGCCGCCACCAGATGTCCACCGATGAACCCGCCTGCGCCTGCGACAACGATATGATCTTGTTTCGGCATTGCTGCTCCGCCCGGCCTTTCTATCGAGGATTCGAAATGCGATGTTTTGTCGGCTCTATAAAGGTCATTTGCCGCCCTTTATAGTAAGCCCAAATTGTCCTTCACTGAACGCGCAAAGTGCAGAATCGGGCAGGCATAAATAAAAACCGCCCGGTATCTGCTCGAGACCGGGCGGCTTTCATACAATTGGTTGGGTGGATCGGTTAGGCCAGTAGAGTCTTCCTCGGAAATCGCACAGCGGCTGCCCGGTTGACCATCTCGTAAGTCCGATTCATGGGCAATTCCCGGTTCATGGGCAGAGTCTGAAATTTTCCGGTTTTGAAGCTCGAAGGTACGACGGCCTCGGGCAATTCGACATCTTCGACCGGATCGGGACGCATGAAACCGGCCGCGCGCCGGGCCAAATCCGCACGCGATTCAACGCCGAACTTGCTGAGCAACGACGAAATGTGAAACTTCACGGTGCGCACCGTGATGTTCAGCTTCGAGGCGATTTCCTTATTGGCGCGATTGCACAGCACCGCGTTCAGCACTTCGCGCTGGCGAGCGCTCAAGGAAGCGGGACACGCAATGGCGCGACCCTCGGCCAACAATTCTTCGGCCCGGGAAATGAGCCGGGCAACCAGAGATTGCTCGGCAGGGACCATCACCTGAAAATTCTTGGGATCCTGTCCACGGACCATGCATTGCATAGCCAGCACCCCGGCGATGCGCTCGACGGTGCACTCCAAGTCGGCGGCGGAGGCAGCGCGAAATTGCGCCGTTCCGTTACTTCCTTCACAGAACAGGAATGATTCGGGGTGATTCGGATCTTTGCGCTTCTCCAACGGTGGAAACTTGGCGACTGCTTGTACTTTCTTCACTATGGCCTTCCCGCTTGCTTGCCCAGGATTACATTCGGCAAAGCTTGATCTGGATTTAACTCCCCCATTCTCTTACTGACTGAGCGTTCACGAATCAAGCATCGGGTCTGCCCGACTCGCATAGGACCTTCACCGACATACAGTGAAATCCTGGACCTCTACTACAGTAAATACCTTATGTGGCGGGCAGGAAGCACAGGCATATGCCATGCCAGAGTGAACGGAGATATAAATGGCTCAAATTGAGACAGATAGGGGGCGGAAGGCGATAATGGAGGGAAAGCGGCTAGGTAGAAAGTTCGCCCGCTCTGCAAAATCTTCCCAAGACCCTGACCCAGGAGTTCGGAAAATGGCGTTTTCGCGCTAGACTGCGCCCACGACCATGCCCAACCGCACATCAAAGCTCCTCGTATTTTCGATTTTGTTATTCGTTTCGACCCTCGCGGTGAACTCGCCTTGTGCTTCCGCTCAGCTTCCGCCGGTTAAGCCCGCTCCCTTGTCAAAACAGGTGCCGCAGGGCGAGGGCTCCTGCTCGGTGGGAAAATCCTGCGCCGAATTGGCTCCGATCATGGAACAGAAAGCGATGGGAGCATCGCCCCTCGAAGAAAATCTTAGGTACCTTAGCGATTCGATCGGTGGCCGGGTAACCGGGACGCCCGCGGCGGACCGTGCAGCCGGTTGGGCGGTACAGGCGTTCCGTTTGTCCGGAGTGGACGAAGTGCACACCGAGAAATATACGGTCCCAGTGGGATGGGTGGAGGGGAACACGCGGGTCGAAATTCTGTCGCCGGAGCCGTTTCCGGTGCGGCTGGTTTCGATCGGATGGTCGCCGCCAACACCCGAGGGAGGCTTGACGGCGAATATCGTAGATGTGGGTTTCGGCGACGAAGCGGGTTTTGCCAAGGCCGGCGCAGGAACGAACAGCGCGATCGTACTGGTCCACTCGAATTTCCTGGTCACCTGGGAGCAACTCACGGCGGAATACGACATCGCTCCGCCGATTATCGAACGCGCGATGAAGGCCGGGGCGAAAGCAGTGTTGTGGATGTCGTCGCGACCGAATCTACTGCTCTACCGCCACACGGTTTCCGTCGATGGCCAGTTGGAAAAAATGCCGCAGGCGGTGGTGGCGCGAGAAGATGCCGAACGGATCGCGCGATTCTTGAGCGCGGGGCAACCAGTGCGCGTGCATTTCGAGATGCCCAACCGGGTGAGCGGTCCGGTAACCGCCGAAAATGTGGTGGCGGAAATCCGCGGTCGGGAAAAACCGGATGAGTTTGTAGTGCTCGGCGCGCATCTGGATTCCTGGGACCTGGGAACTGGCGCGCTGGACAATGGCTGCAACTCGGCGCTGGTGATTGACGCGGCGCGAACGATCCATGCGTCAGGCACGATTCCGCGGCGATCGATTCGGTTTATTTTGTTTACTGGCGAAGAAGAAGGCCTGCTGGGATCCGCGGCGTATGCCCACGATCATCGCGCGGAACTGGATCGAATGATTGCTGCCGTCGTTTTTGATTCGGGCATCGGCAAAGTGACGGGCTATTCCGTGGGCGGGCGGAAGGATGTGGTTCCGGCGGTGCGCGAATCGCTGGAGCCGGTGGCACGACTGGGCGTGAAAGATTTCACGCTGGACGTGAGCATGGACACCGACAACTTCGATTTTCTGATCGAAGGCGTGCCGACGCTGGTGGCCAATCAGGAACCAGCGAACTATATGCTGAATTATCACGCCGCCTCCGACACATTTGACAAAGTGGACATCACCGAATTAAAACGTCACGTGGCCATCGCGGCGATCACGGCGTTTGCATTGGCCGACAACCCCGCGCGAATTGGCGCCCGGCAATCGCGGGTGGAACTGGAACAGATGTTCCACGAAACCGGACTCGATCAGCAGATGAAGGACGCGGGATTCTGGAAATATTGGCAGAGCAGCGAGCGCGGGCGGCAGCCGTGATGCACCGGCGTGAAGTTCAAATCGAGCCGCTGTCGCGTATAATAATATACAGATGATGGCCACTCCGCTTTCCGTCGTCGGGGGAAACTCTGCCTTGAATTCTGAAACGCAAACGGCGCACCCCTTGCCGCGCCGCATTCTTGCCATCGACTACGGGCGAAAACGGATTGGCCTGGCGCTGTCCGACGAGCTGGGCATTACGGCCCAGCCGCTGCAAACTTTGATTCACAAAAACCGTCGCGACGACCTGCGGCGCCTGCGCGACATTTGCCGGATGCATGGCGTTGCGCGCATTCTCGTGGGCCATCCGGTGCACATCACCGGCGAGGCCGGCGAAATGGCGGACGAAGCCTCGCGGTTTGGGGCGCGTCTGCGTAAAGAATTGGGAATCGAAGTGGAATTGGCGGACGAACGACTGACCAGCTGGGAGGCGGAAAAGACCATGGCGGAATTTGGATCTTCGCGGCAGCGCAAAGACGCGTCGGTGGATTCGATTGCCGCGGCCATCTTACTCCGCGAATATCTGGACAAGAAACGGGCCAGCAGCGAAGGGAAGGTATAACCCTAGATGCGCCGTCTGGGCCTGCTCGCTCTGCTTCTGATTGCCGCCATCGGCGCCGGCGCCGGCTGGATCGATTCGCAAATCAGCCGGCCGTATCGCGGGCGACGTCCCGAAAAAGTCTTTGTAGAAATTCCGCACGGGACTTCGCGGTGGAATATCGCCGGAATTCTGCGGCACGACGACGTAATCCGCAATCGGCTGGCGTTTGAGCTGTTCAGCCTGTGGCACCTGCGGGCGCCGCTGCAAGCGGGCGAATATTATTTCGACCATCCGGTCACGACCCGCGAGGTGTTCTGGCAAATCGCGCAGGGCAAGATTTTCACGCACACGGTCACGATTCCGGAAGGCTTTACGATGTTCGATATTGCCGCCGAGATGGACCACGAAGGAGTTTGCAGCCGGGAAGATTTTCTGACCGCGGCGCAGAACGGCGCGTTGATCGGAGATCTGGCGCCGAACGCCAGGAACCTCGAAGGTTTTTTGTTTCCTTCAACCTATGAATTCACGCATCACACCACTTGCGAGCAGGTGGTGAAACGGATGGTGCAGAATTTCCGCGCCGTTTGGGAATCGCTGAATAATTCGGACGCGAACGCATTTCCACAGGGACTTTCAGGGTATCAGGTGGTGACTCTGGCGTCGCTGGTGGAGCGGGAAACGCCGCGCCGGGACGAACGTCCGCTGGTCGCCGGAGTTTTTTACAACCGGCTCAAACGAGGCGGACCTTTACAGTGCGATCCCACGGTGGCGTACGCTCTGGAACTCGAAGGCCATCCGGTGAAAGTGGTTCACGCTAAGGATCTGCAAGTGGATTCTCCTTACAATACGTACCGGAACCCCGGCCTGCCTCCGGGACCGATCGCCAATCCGGGAGAGGCGTCGTTGCGCGCGGCGCTGACGCCAGCCGTGACCGACTATCTGTATTTTGTGGCTAACGACGCCGGAGGCCATTTCTTCAGTAAGACGCTCGCGGAGCACAATCGCAACGTGGCCAAATACCGCAAGCTACTTTCGGGCGAAACGCCGGTGGAGGAAGCTGCCGCGAAGAAGCCAACGCATCGAGGACCTTCGTGAAACCCGGCGAAGCGCACGACGACAGCGGATCGCCCACCAAGAAAGCGCTGATCCTCGAAGCAGCCGAGGATCTGGGAAAGCCGCGTTTCACTCCGGCGGAAATTGAGCAGATTCGCAGAAAATTAATCGCGCAGCTCGGCGCGCACGGAAAAACCTCCGCTGATTATATTGTCAGTGTGCTGGAAGAAGCGGGGATGAAGGTGGTGTGGTCCACCAAGTCCGACACCGAAGGACGCTACGAAGAGGAATTCGCGGATTTATTGCATTTTTCGACGCTCGAAGAAGCCGAAATGTGCCTGGTGCGCCTGGACGAGTTGTTCCGAAAATTTCAGCACGAAAAGGAACGTGCCGGGGCCGAGCGGGTGCGCGAGGTGGCGCGGTTGGGCCGGCGCCGCGCGGAAATGATTTCACGAAATCATAAGGTGGATGCGAAGAAGCGGGCGGAGAAAGAAGAAATCGCGCACTGGTTCGGCATCTGGCTGGAAACGCCCGACGCTTTTTTCGATTGGCTGGAAGTTCGCAAGCAGTCGCCCGATTTTTTGAAGCGGTTTCCTGATCCCGTACCCGGCGAAGCATAGACCCCATGAAAGGACCGATTCGTGTACCTGCTGGAAATTGAACCGCTGGATCTCGGCGAAGACGTCCGGGCCATGGGTGTCGAGCTGACCGAAGCGGATGAGAATCGCGAGCCGATTCGCGGCGCTGACGCCGCCCGCATCTGGTCGCGCGTATTACGAGCGGTGGCCGGCGATGAACGCTGGGCCCTCGATTTTTTCAGCCATCTTGATCCGCTGCGCGATTACTGCCAGCGGCACCAGATCAATTTTCGAGACGCGAGCAAACGCTCGATCGTGATTCCGGACCCAGACGCCGAAAAACTGGAGGCGCTGATCGATCGTTTCCAGAAGGAAACGTTCGGCGCTCGCGCCGGGGAATTGCTGGTTAAAGGTGATCCGGAACTGGAAGGCGAATTGGCGCGTCGTGGCGTCGATGCCTATCACAAAAGTTTTCAGAATTATTTCTTCTGTGCGGTGTGCGCGTTTGACGATGGCTCGCTGGTCATCCTGAGCCAAAAACTTTGGGCGAGTGAGGTTATCCGTCGAATCCGGCCAGCGCTCGAAGGCCAAGATGTGGAAGTTCGTCTAGCCGCCTGATCGTCTGCCCTAGAACTGGGCGTGTGCCGAAAGAGTACGGCCTATAGCCCATTGGTACTATTTGCCCCGCTAATGGTCCTAGTACACTATTTTACAGGTGTACCAGTATGGCACCCGCGCAACGCGAAATAACCTCGGCTATATCTCCCGCAATTCCCAACGCCAAGGCGTTTGTCCGCAGCCTGAACGTTCTACTTAAGTATTCTCGTCTCTATGGTTTACAACATTCCCGTTGCGTTGACCAGTTCGAATCCGCTTGGCAAGAATTGCAAGCTGCTGTGGCTGCTTCCAGCCAAGGGGGCTTGCTGCTGGGTGCTTCGGGATCGCAACTTTTGCTCGACGGAGTGCCGGTCGATTCCAGCCAAGCGGAACGAAGCTTCGCAGATTTCCTGACGAACGCTGGGGTGGCGAGCATCGGATTCCTTCCCCGCGTCCAGCGCGAAGAGTTCGTGAATTTCGTTAAATGCTTCATGGAAGCAGGACCGAACGCCGTACCGCTCTCCGACCGGCTAGCCCGCTACTTCAGCGACAAACAGAACGCCGGGATTCGAGTGAATGAAATTCGCTTCATCGCCGAAGACGCGGGTTTTTCGGAAGCGCGAGTTGCCGCCACTCTTACGGCCAAAACGCTCGGCGCCGACGCCGACATGATTCAGGATTGGTTCCGCAGCCCGGAAAAAATGATCCAGCTGATTGCCGCGGCCGAAGGCTCGCACGGCAGTGGAGGTGGCGCGGGCAGCGGTGCCGGAACGGGCAACGGCCCTGGTAGTGGACCTGGCAATGGCGCGGGCAGCGGCACAGGCAACGGGACAAGCACCGGGCTAGGCAACGGCCCTGGAACCGGAAATGGTCCGGCAGGTGTTGGAACGGGCGGAGCCGGTTCAGGCGTCAGATTCAGTGGCACTGGTACGGGAAACGGTGGCGGGGCAACGGGATTTGCGGGCGGAATCGGCCAGCTGCAGGAAGCCGAACTCCAGAGCCTGCTTAAATTACTCACGCATTTTGGCGAAGCGCAATCGGGTCATCATCCGCAGCTCGATTCGAAAAGCTGGCAACAACGAATTTCTGCGCTGCCGCAAAACGCCCAACTGACTTTGCAGCAAGCACTCGCCACGGTTGCCGCGCAGTCACCGACGGCCAAAGTGGACGAAGCGATGCTGTTGCGCCTGGCCGAAGACCTCGCCATCCGCTTCGCGATCGATCGCTATCAACGCGGGGAAGTAAAAGTCAATGCGGTGCGGCAGATGCTGGACCGCATGGGCACCGAACTGGCGACGCTACGCAAGCTGCTGAAGTCGCGCGAAGAAAAAATGGCCACGGCCGGGATGATGGTCGAATCCCACGCCGACGTGCTCGACCGGCAGTTCTGGGCGGCGGTGCCGGACTCCGGGAAACGAACGGTGTTGATGTCCAGCGAGGCCTGGTGCATTCCGCCGCGCAACATTCAGCAATATGTGGAAGACCTGATGGGCCGCGGCGAATCGGATGCGGCCGGAGACATTCTGCTGCATTACGCCTCTTGCGTGCAGAACAAAGACGCCGAAGCGCGCAAGAAAGCCGCGATCGGGCTGGGCCAGCTCGCGGAACTCTTCAGCAAGGCTGCGAACAAGAGGCTGCAGGATGCGTTGCGGCAAATCGGCCAGCAAATGGGCGCCGAGCAAGATCCCGAATTGCAAACCTTACTGAGCGCGGCGTTCGTGCGGCTCAGCCAGGAATCGGCGGCGCGCCGCTACTACCGCGCGCTGCAGCAGGCGCTCGATTCCGTCGCCGACCTGGAAGAAACGAGGCCGAGCTGGGTGCAGAGTTTGCGCCCGCGGCTGGGCGTGGATAATCGCATTCCCGAATTTATCGAAGAAGCGCTGGCCGCCGTGCAAGTGCCAGACGGTCTGGTGGGCGTGCTGATGCGCGTGCCGAAAGGCGCCTCGGAACATTTGGCCGTGCGCCTGGCGCGATCGGCTCGCCGTACGGAACGGGAAAGTGTGGTTTCGCTGGCGAAATCGGTGGGCACTCCCTGCGTTCGTTACCTGAAAGAAACGCTGAAGAACGACGCTCCGGCAAAGGCGGCGGGGGTGGTTGGGTTGCTGAGCCGGCTCGATCCCAGTGCAGTGGACGAATTACTACCGCGACGCCTGCGCGATGGCGGGCGGGGATTTCATGACGCGATTGTCCGGCAGCTGTCTACTGCCGGTGCACCGGAACGCGGAAAATTGCTGGCAGATTCGCTGGAAATGTTCGACACCATGATTCTGCCGCTGGCCATCGATGAGATCGGCGTTTCCGGCGACGCGGAAGCTGCGGATAAGCTTCTACGCCTGGCGAATGGCGAGATCCTGCCGCAGGCGCCTGAGTATCTGCGAGTCAAAGCGATCGAAGCCCTGGGACGCATGCGAGCGCCTGCCGCGGTGCAGGACCTGCGAAAGTTTCTGGAGGCCAAAAAGACCTTTGGCTGGGTATATCCGGACGAAATTCGCATGGCGGCGGCGCAGGCTCTGGTGAAACTCGATCCCGAATGGATCGAAAATTTTCTGCCACAGTCCGGCCTGGATGTCGACGTACTGGCTTTAGCGCCGCTCGATCCGATTCCCGATCGCGACGTGGTGCGGCACCGCAGATATCGCCGGGTGCGACTCCCCCGCCAGGTTCCGGCTACGATCACGTCAGCGCGTGGAAAATATTCGTCGTCGATCAGCGTGCTGAGCCTGGATGGCGGGTTGCTGAACGGCGAACTGCAATTTCCAGTTGGCACCGAGGCCACGGTAAAGATTCCGGCGGGGCTGCGGTCGATCACGATGCAAGCGGTGGTGCGATTCGTGCGATCGCAGCAGGCAGGTTTTGAGTTGGTGGGGATGGGCCTGGAAGATCGGGCCAAGCTGCGGCGCCTGCTAGTCTCACTCGGGACGGTGAGTTCCGCTCCAGTGTATGGGCCAATTAAGGGCTAGCCTCCGTTCTCCGTACTCGCCATTTTTTGCTATCCGAATCGTACTCTGCTAAATATTCGAGCCGCCCACGACTCCTTGATCAGCACGCCGCGACACCCGTTCCGTACCTTCGTTGACACCCCCCCAAGTGGCTGTTAGATTGCCTACTTTGCGTTAATAAGGGGCCTATTCTGAGCATTGGCGTGCGTGTGTGGATGGTTTCCGCGGCAGTCATGGCGTGTTTTGCCAGCGGTTGCGCGGCCAGCCACAAAACCGTGGTGAAGCCTGGTCAGGCTCCAACAACGGTTCAGTCCGCCAACCGCGAACAGCTCATTGAAAATTATAATCGGCAGGCCGAGGCGATCCAGACGCTGAACGCCGGTGTGGCGATGAAGCTCACCTCGGGTTCGGCGTATTCGGGAGTGATCGAACAATATCACGAGGTGAACGGCTTTATTTTGGCGGCGAGGCCGACGAACATTCGGGTAATCGGTCAGGCGCCGGTGATCGGCAAGAATATTTTCGACATGGTGAGTGACGGCAAGACATTTGAAATTTCGATTCCGTCGAAACACAAATTTGTGACTGGCCCGGTGAACCTGCAGCGCCCGTCCGCGAAACCCATCGAGAACCTGAGGCCGCAGCATCTGACGGATGCGTTGTTGTGGGCGCCGATACAGCCCCAGGCGACAGTGCTATTTGAGGAGTCCAACGAATCAAACGTCCGGTATTATGTATTAACGGTTCTGCGAGCGCCGACCGGCGTAAACCGCGCGGCCGAGAACGCCACGGAATTCGAGATCGCTGAGAAAATCTGGTTCGACCGGTCGGATTTGCATGTGGCGCGCGTGGAAAGCTTTGGATCCGGCGGCGTGGTGGACTCGGACATCCGGTATAGCGATTGGCAGCCGGCGGGCGACCGCTCGTATCCGCGACAGATTGATATCGCGCGACCGGGCGAGGATTATCAACTGGCGATTCACATCAACAAGCTGACGTTAAATGCGCCGCCGGCTGCGGATGCGTTCACGCTCAAACAACTTGCAGGAGAAGATTTGGTGCGCGTGGGAGAAGACGGCAGCGAGAAGACCGAACCGGCCAGCAAGGAGCCACCGCAGTAAAGGATTAACGCACACCCATTATGATTCGCCACATGATCGTACAAAACGTGCTGCACCGTCCGCTGCGCACGCTGATCACAATTCTGGCGGTAGCGATCGAGGTGACGCTGGTGATCATCGTGGTCGGACTGACCAGCGGACTGCTGGCGGAATCGGCCAAGCGCATCGAAGGTGTGGGCGCGGACATTATGGTGCAGCCGCCGTCGGCTTCGGTGTTCATGGCGTTCAGCGGCGCGCCGATGCCGATCGCGATTGGTGGCAAGCTGGAGCAGTTGGAGTATGTGCAGGCGGTGGCGCCGGTCCTGCTGCAATTCAATTCCACCGGCCTCGAAATCGTTTACGGAATTCAGCAGGATACGTTCAAGGCGGTCACCGGCGGATTTGTATTTCACGAAGGCCACGATCTGGCGGAGCCGAATGACATCATCGTGGATGACGTGTACGCCAAAAGTAAGCATGTCAAAATGGGGCAGACGATCCACGTGCTGGAACACGATTTCCATGTGGTGGGCATCGTCGAGCACGGCAAGGGCGCGCGGTTGTTCGTGTTTTTATCGACGCTGCAGGATATGGCCGGCGCACGCGACAAAGCGTCGGTCTTTTTTATCAAATGCGACCGCACGGATCACACTGCGGCGGTGATCGACGAAATCCGGCAACTTTTGCCGCGATATGAAATCCGTCCGCTGAAGGATTTTATTTCACTGATGACGTCGTCGAATCTTCCCGGGCTGGGCGCGTTTATTAACGTGATGATCGGGATCGCGGTGGTCATCGGGTTTCTGGTGATTTTTCTTTCGATGTACACCACGATCATCGAACGCACGAGGGAAATTGGCGTGTTGAAGGCGCTGGGAGCTTCGAAACCCTATATCGTACAAATTATCCTCAGCGAAACGACGCTGCTTTGCGTGGCGGGAGTGATCGGTGGTATTGGGCTCAGTTTCCTGATGCGCTCGATTTTCATAAAGCTGTTTCCGACGCTGACCATTCTGATCTCAGCAACTTGGATCTTTCGTGCGGGTTTGATCGCAGTGGTCGGCGGTTTACTGGGCGCGGCGTATCCGGCTTGGCTGGCCAGCCGCAAAGATCCAGTCGAGGCGCTGGCATATGAGTAGAGCGCGCGCGGGCCGGAGCTGATTGTTGGAGCCTATACTTCAAACCGAAAATCTCTGGAAAGTGTATCGACAGGGCAAGGTGGACGTGCCGGCGCTGCGCGGCGTCAGCATCCAGATCCTTCCCGGCGAGTTTGTTTCGATCATGGGCCCATCGGGTTGCGGAAAATCGACCATGCTGCATGTGATTGGCGGCCTGGCCCAAGCGACACGCGGACGGGTGCTGCTGGATGGCAACGACCTGACGACCATGAGCGATTCCGCGCGTACTTTATTGCGGCGGCACAAAGTTGGTTTCGTTTTTCAGCGCTTCAATCTGCTGCCAACGCTTGACGCTTACCACAACATCACTCTGGCACAGCACATTCACGGAAACGGATTCGATCCGCACCGGTTCGAAGTTGTGGCGGGATTGCTGGGGCTGAGCGGCCGGCTGAAGCACAAGCCTTCGGAATTGTCGGGTGGCGAACAGCAACGCGTGGCCCTGGCGCGCGCGATCATCAGCGAGCCGAAGATTGTTCTGGCGGACGAACCTACTGGGAATCTCGATACGAAAAGTTCAGAAGCCGTGCTGGGTCTGTTGCGCCAGCTGAATCAGGATCTGGGCCAAACCATCGTGATGATCACTCACAATCCGGAAGCCGCGGCCTACGGCCACCGCATCCTGCACATGCGCGATGGCGAAGTGGTCGACGGCAGCACCGTTCACTGACATGCGTTCCTTTTGGCGGGGCATCGTCCGCACAGTTTTCTGGTCGTATGAACGCGGCAGCTGGCCGTACGACCTGATGGTGATTCTAATTGTCATCTTCGTGCTGTTCACTCCGCGCGCGTGGTTCCGGGATCAGCCGCTAACCACGCCCGTTTCCAGCGCCTCGATAAAGCTGGTCGGCGACGACGGCTTGAACCAGACGCGAACTTACCGGATTGACTCCACGGTCTTCGCCGCCGAAAAGCGCACGGCGAAGCCGAGCCCGGAATTGGAACGCGAGACGCACGATTTGCTGGGCCGGACGGTTGACGATTTAAAAGACCGCACTTTTCAGATTGTCCGGATCGATCCGGTGCTCTCTGATACTGGTACTGTGCAGTTCTACGACGTTACGGTGCACCCGTAGTTCTCTCCTCTTTTATTAAACACAGGGAACCCGCAACCGGCTCGGCACATCTAAATGATGTAGTATGCTTTCGACTTCGTTTACTTCTTGGGAATTCCGGCAGGGGGCTTCTTGATCGGGAAACGGGCTACGTATTTATTCATTTTATCCACGATGCTTTGCGCTTGGGTCGCGGGCGGCGCAGCAGCGGGCCAGAGTCACGCTCCGACCACAGTGGATGGAGTATTGCGCCAACTCGACCGGTCCTCCAAAGATTTCCACTCACTTTCTGCTGACGTGGAGCGTACGAAAGTGACCGTGGTGGTGAATGATAAATCGGTGGAAGACGGCACGCTGCTGGTTCGGGGCGACAAGATGCTGCTGGAGATGAAAGCGCCCAGCGCGCGGACGATTTTGCGCACGGGCGACAATTTGTACGTCTACACCCCGGGCTTGAATCGCGTCGAAGAATACAATTTAGCGCAGCATCGCATGCTGGTGGATCAATATTTGCTCCTGGGATTCGGGGAGAATGGAAGAGACCTGCAGAAGTCGTACCTCATCACGCTGTTAGGCGAGCCGATGCTGGACGACCGGAAAACGATTGAACTGGAACTGACCCCGCGGTCGGATGAAGCACGAAACCAAATCTCGAAGATCCAGATTTGGTTTGACGAATCGTCGTGGCTGCCGGTGCAGCAGCAATTCAACGAAACCGGCTCCGGCGATTATTTTATGATCCGTTATTCGCGGGTGGTGCGAAATCCCGACCTGGGTGACGCTCACTTCAAACCGCATTGGCCCAAGGGCACGGAAAAAGTAAAGCCGCAGGGCTGATCGCTCGCCTGCGGCTGTTTCCATTACCACCTAAATGACCTCGTGGGGTAAGGTCGGCGGCCGAATCAAGCCGTTCTATCGTTTGCCTTTGGCAGCGAGGCTTGGCAGCGACGCTTGCCCAGCCTCGTGCTCCAGCAGCTCACGCTTGCGCTCCACGCCCCAGCGATATCCGGCCAGATTTCCGTCCTCGCGAACCACGCGATGGCATGGCACTACCACCGACACGGGATTGGTGGCGCAAGCCCGGGCCACGGCGCGGATCGCGCTGGGCTGTCCAATCGCACGTGCCACCTGGCTGTAAGTGCGCGTGGTGCCGTAGGGGATCTTGCGCAACTCCTGCCAGACGCGGCGCTGAAAAGCGGTGGCTTGCACGTCCGTTGGCAGATCCAGGTTGGGCTGGTGCCCGCGAAGGTGTTCGAGGATTTGCCCTACCCATTCCTGCATCCCGTTGCGGTCGCGATGAATCTCGGCGCGCGGGTATTCCTCGCGCAGCTCAGCTTCTAGCGGAGCGTCATCTTTGCCGAGATAAATTGCGCTGATGCCGCGTTCGGTGGCACCAACCAGCAGACGGCCCAGCGGCGAATTGGCGATGGTGTAGCGAATTTCCATTCCGGCTCCGCCCTCACGGTAGGTTGCGGGGGTCATGCCTAGGTGCCCCGGAGCGCGCTCGTACAAGCGGCTGCTTGATCCAAATCCTGCATCGTAAAGCGCGGTGGTCACGTCGTCCCCCCTTTTCAAATTCGATTTCAACCATTGCATTCTTCTAGCGTCGGCGTATTGGCGCGGCGAAATTCCCATGACACTACGAAAGGCGCGTTCCAGCTGGTGCGAACCCATACCCGCGACGGCACCCAAAGCCGGCAGCGTTAGACGACGATCGCTTCGGTCCCCGTTGTTCGCCAGGTCGCCGGCGTCTTGATCTCTCACCTGCCGGTCGATTTCCCGGCAGATTCGTGCCACAG
>Ga0307474_10000625_pt1 | contig 25341 bp, 21 predicted proteins | sample atmos_gasesECM1C_2_FD_203312 | JGI IMG/M metagenome (GOLD analysis project Ga0307474, IMG submission 203312) | Hardwood forest soil microbial communities from Morgan-Monroe State Forest, Indiana, United States - atmos_gasesECM1C_05 | ecosystem: Environmental > Terrestrial > Soil > Temperate... | reverse complement strand
GTTGACTACAACCTCGGGCAGGGGTCGGGAATCTCATTGCGGGGAATCTTCACCAACTTCCGCAACTGGGGCGACGACCAGATCCACACTCTGAATGACGGCGGACTCCCCACTGCCGGGCAGTCGCGGCGCCGGCCGAACATGGTCATCTCCAGCCTGGCCCTCGAAGGCACGCACATGTTTGGTCCCAACTGGATCAAGTGGACGGCGTCCGTCTCCCGGTCCCGCTCGGGCGGCGGCTACGGCGGCGCGAACTATAGCTGGGTTGGTGATCAAGGCCTGAACTGCGTGAATGACCAAAGCAAGGCGGCGAGTGTCTACCGGCCCGGATGGAGCGGCTGCTTCGGAACGGGGCTCGACAACGTAACCGACCGCAGCAATTACGGGCTGACCGAGTTGGATTATCCCACGCTAGGCCAGAGCGCGCAGCTCAACCTGCAGGGCTCGGCTGCATTCGGCAGGCAGTACCACATCGGCAAGCGTTACGGCACCTTCGAATTCGGCGCCAAGATTCGCAATGCCCACAAGTACGACAACACCTACAACAAGTTCTGGACGACGCCGATCTGGAACCCTAACTGCGATCCCTCGGTTCCCGAGCCAGTCGTCAATGGGCAGACGTTGCAGCTAGACTGCACCAAATCCCCAAATATTCCGATTGCCAACTCCGCTAATCCGGCGTGGAACAGCACCTTCAGCAACCCGGATTACTACGACAAGACCTATCCCGCCGGAAACTACACGGATTGGGCCAAGGTGTACGGGTGGGTGCTGGCTAACCAGAGTCAGGTGGTTCTCAATATCCAGTCGCAGCCCAACTCCAACAACTTCGATCTGATCGAGCGCATTCCCGCCGGTTACGTGATGAACACCATCGAACTCGCCAGCCGGGTTCGTCTGGTTGCCGGCGTCCGTATTGAAGCGACTCACGTCAACACGCTCAGCTTCGATAGCACGGCAGGCACGCTCTCGTACAAAGCCGGAGGCGACTATACCAACGTGCTGCCTAGCGCATCGCTCCGGTTCGCGCTCGATAAGGACTCTGACCTCCGTCTCGTCTATGGACGCGGGCTTGCGCGGCCCGACCCGCAGGACCTTTCAGCAGCGGTCAGCCAGCCGGTGAAGAACCAGGGCATAGTCAACATCAGCCTTGGCAATCCTGCTCTAAAGGCCGAACAGGCAAATAACTATGATCTACTCTACGAACGTGCCTTTGGTCACACGGGGCTGCTGCAGGCGGGGTACTTCTACAAAGATCTCACCGACCCCATCATCTCGACGCAGTATTACACTACCCAGACGTTTCCCGACGTTCCCGCGGGGAGCACCGTGCTGGTCTCCCAGTCGATCAACGCGGGCAGCGCTTACGTGCAGGGGTTCGAGGTCGGATTCCAGCAGCGATTTTCATACCTGCCCAGCGTGCTGGGAGGCACCGGCCTCTCGGCGAACTATAGCCGCACCGCATCGGCAGCACGCGATATTCCCCTCCGCACGGATCAGCCCGCTCTGCTTCGCGACGCGCCGAACACCTGGAACATCAGTCCGACGTACGACACGAAGAAATTCTCCATGCGCATTGGAATGACCTATGACGATGCGATGATCTACGCCTACCAGTACCAGGATCTGGCCTACGCCCTCGATGCCAACGGCAACCCGATCTCGGTCAACGGCGTCTTGCAGACTGTGCCCAACCCGCAGGTCAATGGCACCAAGGGACCGGCGGGCGACAATTATCTCTACGCGCATTTCCAGTTCGACACGCAAGCCAGCTACACCCTGCCCAAGGGCTTCCAGGTCTATGCGTACGGGCTCAACCTGAACAACGAGGTCTTCGGCTTCTACAACGGCGGCACCCAGTACATGGTCCAACGGGAGTATTACCACCCGACCTACGCGGGTGGAGTGCGCTGGACCTTCACCCACGAACACTAGGCCAACTGCGTGATCCGACGCGGTACAATAACCGCGCCGGACGCTAGAATTGCCCAAGTCGGGAGATTGCGCAGCCGCGTACCCGAGACTCGGACAACCTTGTTCCCGGCGGGAGGCTCTGACGGGTTATGTGTGCCTATCCTCGCCGTACTTCCATTGACTACGCTCACTCCGACGAATCCCGCCTGCCCCTGCCCCGGTTTCTTGTGGGAACCAGAAAGCTGGCCAAAGCCGCCGCGGCGGGAGGGGCGGCCGTGCTCGGGCTTGCCGCACTTGGAGCGGCGGCAACTTTGGCCACCGCTGCGGCCGTCCGCCGCCGGCGCGCCGAGCGCCTGCGCGGCAAGACTGTCCTGATCACCGGTTCGTCACGCGGACTGGGCCTGGCCCTGGCCGAGGAGTTCGGCAGGCAGGGCGCGCGCATCGTGCTCACGGCACGGGATGCCGACGAGTTGCAACGCGCACACCAACTGCTCCTCGAGATCGACGCCGTGGCCGGACCGCAGGACACCCTCGTTATTCCTGCCGATCTGCGCAAGCAGGAGGATGTGGAGGAACTGATCCGGCGCGCGACGGAGGCATGGGGACAGGTTGATGTGCTGGTGAACAACGCCGGCGTCATCACCGTTGGCCCGGTGGAGAACCAGGCCGCCCAGGTTTTCCGCGACGTAATGGATTCCAACTTCTTCACCGGGCTCAACTGCACGTTCTCCGTTCTGCCGGCGATGCTGAAGCGTGGAACCGGAACCATCGTGAACATCACTTCGATCGGCGGCAAGCTGGCCGTGCCACACCTGCTGCCGTATACGGCCAGCAAGTTCGCGGCGGTTGGATTCTCAGAGGGGCTGCACGCGGAGATGCGTAGCAAAGGCATTCACGTTCTTACCGTTTGCCCTGGCTTGATGCGGACCGGCTCCCATTTGAATGCAATCTTCAGCGGCAATGCGGAGCGCGAGTACAAATGGTTCAGCCTGGGCGCGACGACACCTGGCGTGTCGGCGAGCGCGCGGAGTGCCGCACGGCGCATTGTGCGCGCGGTCCTGGCACGCGAGACGGAGATTTTTATCACGCCGCAAGCGGAGCTGGCCGGAAGGTTCGCGGCGGTGGCGCCCGAGATCACTGCAACCGCAATGAGCCTTGTGAACCGGATTCTGCCTGGCCCCGTTGAAGAACCCTCTCAACCCCGGCGCGGCGCGGAGGTCCGCGAGTGCGAAACCGCGATGGCTTCAGTGGTGGGCTGGAACGCGGCGCGGCGCTATAACGGGGTGGATGCGGCTGCCGAGACCCGGTAGCGCAACAAAGCGCGCGATCCTGCGTCTCACAGAGTGGGTGGTAAACTCAGAGTATGCACCATAGGCACGCGCCCGCGCGCTGGCAGTCGACAGTAATCGGGGTCTCGTTGTGCCTGCTCACCGCCATCTTCGCAGTCGAGGCAAAACTAGGGTGGTTCGGCCCGGCCGGTAGTCCCACCGCGCAGATCAGCGCCGCCAAACTGCAGCCCGATGACTTGCCCAAGACAGCTGCTCAAGGGCACGTTCCGTCGTTTCCGGCCATCTTGTTCGTGCAAGTTGCTGCAATTCTTGCGTTTGTCGCGCTGCGCCGCCCCGCGACAGCCATGCCGCTTCCCCCAACCGCGTCGATTATCTCCGGTTGCCCCGGCTTCTTTCCCTCCCTGTTCTTCCGTCCTCCTCCAAGCCGCTAGCTTCGCCGATTGGCGATCTTGAACGCAGCCTCTCGTCCTGCATCCAAAGCCGTCAGTTGGGCTTGAAGCGGTCACTAAGCCGGTGATTACGTTGCCTGGCTCGCCTTGTGATACCTCGCGACACAACCGCCCAAATTCTCTTGCGTGCGGGAGATGGTGTCTAATCTTCCCACGCCGGCAAGAGGTTACCCGTAACAGGAGCAATTCAGTTTATGGACAAGATATCCTCCAGGACTGCGGTAGGCCCGCTGCGATGCAGCGCCATCGTTGCCGCCGCCGTCCTGATCGTATTTGGCATGGCTGCGTGCCACTCGGATGGAGACACTTCGGAGGCCAAGGCAGCCTCGGTCCCCTCGGCGCGCGTCGCCGTCGCGCAGCGGGGCGACATCGCCCATGTGCTGACACTCGCCGGTCAATTTCAACCCTACCAGGTAGTGGATGTTCATCCGAAGGTGAGCGGCTACATGCGGCAGGTCAACGTGGACATTGGCGACATCGTCAAGCAGGGGCAGACGCTGGCGACGCTCGAAGTGCCGGAACTGCGCGCGCAACTGCAGCAAACCGTCTTCCAGGTAGAGCAAAGCAAGGAAGAGATTACGCGCGCGCAACATGAGATCAGCCGCGCAGAGGCGCAGTATTCCGCACTGCATCAGCAGTACGTTCGCTTGAAGGACGCGTCGCAGGGTCACCCGGGGTTGATCGCGCAGCAGGAGCTGGACAATGCGCAGGCTGGCGACCTGGGCGCACAGGCACAGGTGGATGCTGCGAAGGCCGCGATGGCCGCGGCCAAGCAGCACATGGGATCGGCACAGGCCGACAACCAGCGCGTGCAGGCATTGCACGACTACACCAACGTCGTTGCGCCCATCTCTGGTGTGGTGGTGTGGCGTTATGCCGATACGGGCGCGCTCATTCAGGGGGGCACAAACTCAAACAGCCAGGATCTGCCTATTGTTCGCCTCTCGCAAAGCTCGCTGCTGCGATTGCGCGTTCCAGTTCCTGAAGAAGACGTGCGCTATGTGCACGACGGCGATCAACTACAGGTGCGTGTCGATGCGGTAAACCGCTCGCTGACTGGAAAGATTGTCCGCTTTACCCGCAATGTGAACTTCGACACGCGAACGATGGAAACCGAAGTCGACGTGGACAACAGGGACCTTTCCATCTCGCCAGGAATGTACGCCAATACCATGCTGCGTCTGGCGCACGCTGAAAAAGTGGTCACCATCCCGGTTGAAGCCGTTGTACTGCAGGGCAAGCAACAGGTGGTTTACGTTCTCGGCAGCAACAATCACGTGCATGTGCGGCCGGTGCAGGTCGGTCTCGAAGGATCGAAGCTGGCTGAGATCAGGAGCGGTCTCGAGGCGGGGGATCGCGTGGTCATCGGGGGCCAGGATCGCTACCGTGAGGGCGAAGCGGTCGATCCGCAGGTGGCGGCCACGCCGGCTTCAGAAACACTGCAGCAGACGGGCGGCATGATCGACCTTAAGGGCGAGGAGGAGCCCGATTCGCCAGCACCGCAAGCACCCGGCGCGCCCACCGGGAATAGCGATACTCCACAAGCCGGCGGGAAACCCGGCGGAGGTGCCCGCTAATGCCTACGTTTGCCCTCAAGTATCCCTACTTCATCATCATGCTTTGCCTGGTGGTCGCGCTCGTCGGCACATTCACTATCTTCAGCATGCCTGTTGACCTGTTCCCGCAGATCGACATGCCGGTGGTCGTCGTCGCCACCTTTTACAACGGTATGCCGCCGGAGCAGATTGAATCCGACATCACCGATACCTTCGAGCGCTTCTTCACGTTAGGCGCCAACATCGATCACAGCGAATCGCGATCACTGACCGGCGTCAGCCTCATCAAGATCTACTTCAAGCCCGGCACGGATCCCAACGTGGCCGTCAGCAACATCGCCAACCTGGCCATGGCCGACCTGCGCCGCCTGCCGCCCGGCACGCTTCCGCCGGTAGTTCTCGGCATGGACGCTTCCACGCAGCCCGTCTGCCTGGTCACCCTGAAAGGCCAGGGTCTCAACGAAACCAGTCTGAAGGACCTTGCGCAGTTCCAGGTGCGCAACCAGATCTCCAGTGTGCAGGGCGCTTCTGTGCCGCAGCCCTACGGCGGCACCTACCGGCAGATCCAGATCTACGTGGACCCCCTCAAGCTGGAAGCCCGGAACCTGAGCCTCAACGACGTTGTACAGTCCGTCAACAGCTCTAACCTGATTCTACCCGCGGGCGACGTGCGCATCGGCTCCAAGGACTTCAATATCTACGCCAACAGCCAGTTCCCCGACGCCAAGTCGATGAACTCCATGCCGCTCAAGACCGTTGGCAATTCGTCTGTGCTAGTAGGCGACATCGGCAAGGCAGTGGATGCGGGCGCTCTGCAATACAACATCGTGCGAATCGATGGTCAGCGTTCCGTGTACGTGCCTATATTCAAGCAGGGCGGCAACAGCAACACCATTACCATCGTCGACGGCATCAAGGCCGCGGTGAAAAAGCTCGTCGACATTCCCGAATCGCTGAAGACAGACGTCGTCTTCGACCAGTCGGTCTTCGTCAAGCTGGCCATCAGCAATGTGGTCCGCGAGGCAGGTATCGGCCTGGTGCTGACCGGCATCATGATTCTCGTCTTCTTGGGCAGCCCGCGTGCCACGGTCGCGGTACTCCTGTCAGTGCCTCTCTCGATGATCGTCTGCCTGATGATCTCCAATTACATGGGTGGCTCCATCAACACCATGGTTCTCGGTGGTCTAGCTCTGGTGTTCTCGCGCCTCATCGACAACGGCGTTATCGTGCTCGAAAACATCTTCCGCCACATGGAGATGGGCGAGACAGCATACGTGGCCGCGGAGACCGGCGGCCAGGAGGTGTCGATGGCGGTGCTCGCCGCCACTTTTACCACTTCGATCGTCTTCTTCCCCGTCACGTTCTTTACCGGCGTAAGCCGCTACATCTTCACGCCACTGGCACTGGGTGTCGTACTTTCGATCTTTGCCTCCTACATCTTTGCCATGACGGTCGTGCCGCTCTACTGCGCCAAATTCATCAACGTTCATGACGAAAAAGGCAACCATGAGAACAAAAAGATCGGCTTCTTCGCCCGTTTCGATCGCGCCTTCAACCGCAAATTCCAGGCCATGCTCGACTGGTACGAACGCCTTGCCAACCGCACCATGAAGCGCCCGGTCTTTACCGCGGTCGTGATCCTCGGGGCGGTTGCTCTCCTGCTTGTCGTCTCGTTTCCATTCCTGGGGCGGGCGTACTTCCCTCGAACGGACCCCGGCCAGTTCGTCATCAACTTGCGCATGCCCGCGGGTACGCGGCTCGAGGTGAGCAACGACTACGTCGCCAAGGTCGAAGACATCATTCGTAGCGAAGTGAAGCCAGCTGACCTCGACATGGTTGTTTCGAACATCGGCGTGTACCCCGATCTCTCTGCCATCTATACCACCAACGCCTCCATGGACACGGCCTTCGTGCAGACAAGCCTAAAGGAGGACCACAGCGTGGGCAGCTACGAATACATGCGCCGGGTGCAAAGAAAAGTCTCGCGCGAGATGCCCGAGCTTTCTGCCTACTACCAGGCCGGCGGTCTGGTGGACTCTGTGATCAACCAGGGCCTGCCCGCTCCCATCGACATCCAGATCAAATCGCAAAATATGGACAAGTCTTACGACCTGGCTACCCAGCTTGCCGCGGAGATTCGCAGCATGCCCAACGTGAGCAATGTCTACATCCCGCAAAGTATCGACTATCCGGGCCTGCAATTGAACATCGATCGTGAGCGGGCCAGCATGGTGGGCCTCACCGCTAAGGAAGTGGTTGACGACGTAATCACCGCGCTCACCTCCAGCGGAATGGTGGCTCCCAGTTACTGGATCGATCCCCGCACCGGTAATAACTACCTCGTCACGGTGCAGTACGCCAACCACTGGATCAATAACATGTCAATGCAGGACCTTGAGAATATTCCGCTGCATGGCCAGCACCCGCTGGGCTTTGGGCCGACGCAGATCGCACGCCAGGCCGGCCCAATGCCGGCGGCGCTGGTCACGGGTGGCGATTCCCAGGGCGACGTGACACTGGGCTCCGTCGCCAGCATTCGTCAGATCAACACACCCACAGAAGTGGACCATAACCAGATCCGTCGCGTCATCGATGTTTACGTGGCCACCCGGGGCGAAGCACTGCAAACCGTCGGCAAGCAGATCGACAAGCTGCTCGCCGGTACGCAGCACGATCGCAACACGGTCATCGACGTGCGCGGCGCGGTCGTCAGCATGAACACAGCATTCCACGACTTCAGCCTCGGCCTCATCATCGCCGTGCTGCTGGTCTATCTCATCCTGATGGCGCAGTTCACCTCCTTCATCGATCCCCTTATCATCCTTATGGCCATTCCCCCGGGCCTCGCCGGCGTGGTCATCTTCCTGCTCCTCACGGGCAGCACCCTCAACATCATGTCGCTGATGGGCGTGATCATGATGACCGGCATCGTGGTCTCCAACTCGATCCTCATCGTCGAGTTCTCCAACGTTCTTCACCGCCAGGGACTGGCGCTGCTCGAGGCGACGGTGCAAGCATGCAAAGTGCGCCTGCGGCCCATCCTCATGACCTCTCTCGCAACCCTGCTCGGGATGATTCCCATGGCGCTGGGCTTCGAGGCGGGGAGTGAGCAGTATGCTCCGCTGGCGCGATCCATCATCGGCGGCCTCGGCCTCTCGGTGATCGTAACCATGTTCCTGGTTCCGGCAGTCTATCTGGCAATTCACGGCCGGCGCGAGAAGACGCATGGCGCGGAGGAAGTGGCATGAGCACACTGCGCCTCGTCCCCGTCTTAAGCCTTCTCAGCTCGGTACTCGCCTTTGCGCAGCACACGAGCCGCGCACCTCTGCCCGATTCGCCGCCATCGCACATCGGACCCGATGTGTGGCAACAAAGCCCCGCACCGGCGACTCCAGAGGTGCAGCAAACTCAACAAGGGGCGGGCCTGAAGCTCACGCTGGCGCAAGCTGAACGCCTCGCCCTCGAGCACAACCCCAACATCAGCGTTGCGCACCTCCTGCAACTGGCGCAGGCGCAGGTAACGCGCGAGGCCCGCGCAGGGGAGTTGCCCGACGCCACCGCGAATCTCACCGCGGTCGATGCGCACGACAACAGCCGCATCACCGCGGGCGCACTGAATAACCCCATCGTCTACAACCGCGCGGCGGCTGGACTCACCATCCGCCAGCTCATCACGGACTTCGGCCGCACCCACAACCTCATCCGCAATGCACAATCGAACGCCAAAGCGCAACTGGAGACAGAACGCGCTACCGCCGAAGACATCACCCTTGCCGTCGACCAGGCCTTTTACCAGGCGCTTACCGCCCAATCAATACTGAGGGTGGCGCAGCAGACCGTAGCGACGCGGCAAGCTACCGTCGACCAGATTGGTGCTCTGACAGCGCAAAAACTGCGCTCGACTCTCGATCTCAGCCTCGCCAACGTCCAGGTCTCTGAGGCTCAACTGCTTGCCCTCGATGCTCAGAACGCGGTCCAGGGAGCAATGGCCGCACTCAACGCGATTCTGGGTGGAGAAGATAATCAGCCTTACGATCTGGTGGATGAAACTCCGGCAGACCCGCAAACTCCACCGGCCACCACCGAAGATCTGGTGCAACTGGCCTTTCGAGCCCGGCCCGACCTTGCCGCGCTCGGAGATCGTCTCAACGCGGCAAAGCAATTCGCTTCGGCCGAGCACGATCTTTCGCGTCCTACCGTATCCGCGCTTGCCACCGCCGGCGGCGCGCCTGTTCGCGCCGACCAATTCCTGTCATCGTGGTACAGCGCGGCCGGCGCCAACGTGAGCATTCCCGTCTTCAATGGCTTCGAGTTCTCTGCACGTGCCAAAGAAGCCGATCTGCGCGCGCAGGCAGCTTCAGAGCAGGTACGCAATCTGCGCACCGCGATCGCGCGCGACGTTCGTACCACCGTGTTGAATGCGCAGGCGGCATTTCAGCGTATCGCTGTCACAAAACAATTGCTCGACCAGGCGAACACCGCCATGGAGCTGGCCCAGGCACGCTACAAGGTTGGCCTCAGTGGTATCGTCGATCTCACGCAAGCTCAACTGGCGCAAACTGAAGCCGAGATCGGTTACGCCAACGCTCGCTACTCGTATCAAACCGCCCTCGCCCAGGTGCGCTTCCAAACCGGGCAATAGTGCGCAACAAGAGAAAGGCCCGTCTCCAGGAGAGGCGGGCCCTTCAGTCAGGGTTGTGCGCGTGGTCTAGTACTGGTGATCGTGGTCGTGATCGCGATGCTCATCCCTCATGTGGTCCATCGCAACTGAGTATCCGCGGCGGAAGCCTTCGCGATAATCATCGCGAAGCCCACGCTCCACATGCGGATGGCGGTACGAATCGTGATCGTCGGCATCCTTGCGGCTATGCCGTTCGAAGTCGTGCCGCGCGGCCTCGACTCCCTCATGAAAACCCTTCTTCTGGGCTTCGCGGAACTCTTCGGGCGGCTCGTCCCACCCACGTTCCTGGAAGAGACCCGCGCCGGGTTGCGCCAGTGGGGCTGCATACGCTTTCGTGGTCATCCATCCGGCCGGCGCCGCCAGTGCGATGGCAAGTGCCGGGATGGCCATAGCTTTCACTTTCATTCTGGAACCTCCTTGCGCTCCTCTTCGAACAGATGGGCGAGCGCACCTCTTTCGTTGCTTGTGTTGAGAGCATTCCATCGAAAATCAATCAAAATTTCACGACTCGCCTGAAACCAGGCACTGCGCTCCGGCAGGTTCCGCGGCGTGGGCCGTTCCGTTCAGCCCCATGGACGCGCCAAGCGCCATCGGAGGTGCGGCTAACGCGAACGACGTGCTTCTCATCTCCCTGCCTCCTTTGCCTACCGACACATAAAGATGGGAAGAGTTTCGAGTCTGTTGCTTGCACGGCCGGTTACGAACATTTGTCCGACCGCAGGCAACCAATGTGTTAAAAAGTGACTCGTGCAACTTTCAGGGCCAAGGAGAACCCATGCGCTACGATGGCCGTATGGCCCCGTTGCTGCAAGTGAGCGATCTCGACATCCGTTTCGGTGCGTCGCACGCAGTGCGCGGCATCGAGTTCGAAGTCGACGAAGGCGAAGTGCTCGGGCTCGTTGGCGAATCGGGCTCCGGCAAGAGCGCCACGTCGCTGGCCATCATGGGACTGCTCGGCAAAGCGGCGCATTGGTGCCTTCGGATTCCCTTCACTTTGCCGACGGTGGAGTTGCTCCCGGCATCACGTTCGGCAGAGGCATGTTTCTCTTCTCTTCCAACTCGGGATGAGGCAGAGGCTTACGCGGCAACATTTGGTCGCGCATGGCAGCGTTGTAGACGAAGATTGCTTCCACAACCGCAGCTTGCTTCATATCTTCCGGCAGAAGCCTCTCATACGTATCCATATTGGAATGGTGGGTACGAGATCCATAATCCAATCCGTCCTGAATGAACTGAAAGCCGGGAATGCCCACGGCATCGAATGAGAGATGGTCGGTGCCTCCGGTATTTTGCAGGGTCAGGGTGGTAACTCCAAGATCCTTCAGGGGCGCAATCCATTGTTCGAAAATGGGCGCGACGGCGGCATTGCCTTGCAGATAAATACCGCGAATCCTGCCGCCACCATTGTCGACGTTGAAATAAGCGGAGACCAGGTTTTGTTCCGGTTTCACCGTGAGCGGGCCTGCTGGCTTGCGAAGGAATTCAGGCAATTGCCTTTGCTCCGGAGTGTCGGACTGGGGAAAAGAACCGAAGTGTTGCTTCACATAACCATAGGAACCGAAGAGACCTTCCTCTTCGCCACTCCAGAGAGCTACGCGAATCGTGCGGCGCGGCTTGACTCCCAGGCTATTAAGGATGCGCATAACTTCCATCGCGACCAGTGATCCAGCGCCATTATCGGTCGCGCCAGTACCTGCGCTCCACGAGTCGAGGTGACCGCCGACCATCACCAGTTCATCTTTCAGTTTTGGATCGGTGCCGGGTATCTCGGCTACGGTGTCGTAACCCTGCTCGTGGTCTCCGGTAAATTTCGTACTAACGTCGAGCTGGAGATTCACTGGCACGTTTGCCTTCAACAGGCGATAAACGCGACCGTAGTTTTCGATTGCTGTCACCACGACTGGCAGAGGCGCGATGTGTTCGCGCCTGTACGCGAACCAGTCCAGACCCTCGCCGCTGTCGACAAAGATCGTGCCGCCGGACCCTCCGTGACGGCTCCCATCGCGACTCGGAACAAGGATAGCCGCCGCATGCTCGTCGGCTGCGAACTTACCGACTTTGCCGCGCAGCGCAATCTTCGCCAGATATTCCTGCACGAACTTGTTGAAGTCAGCATCGGGATTGCTAAGCGGGTATGCCTCCAGTTCTTGAAGCTCTTTGTCGTCGGAGCGAGTAAGAAGTGGTTTGTCGATGTTGCCAACCTCGCGCATGTCACCGAGGAGCACAATCTTTCCGGCAAGCTTTCCCTTGTACTGATCCAGGTCTTTCTCACTCTTGACGTCGAGCCAGATTGCGGAACCGCTTACGGGGCCGTCCGTGGCCGGCGACCACGGCGCCGCCTGCGCTATGAAGACTGCCGTGTCGGGCGCGGTCATGCGCACCCAGGTATTCAACTGCTGCCACCCCATTCCGAACTCGCCCCAGCTTTCCAGATGAGCATTGGAGCATCCCATGGCCGTGAACTGGTCACGCGTCCACGCGTTGGCCTTGGCCATATTCGGCGACCCGGTCAGACGTGCTCCGATATCGTCCGTCAAGGCGGATGCGTACTCCATTATGTGCGAGTGATACAGGCCCTCCTCGCGAATCCGCTGATACATATTGAGGTCAGGCGATTCGTGATCTGGCTGGGGGAGATCGTAAGAACTCGTCGTCTCGGCCGTGGTGCTCTTCGGCTTGTCCTCCCCGAATACGTTCAGCATGGAAAGAGCAAAGCCGAGCGAAGAAGCGAGAACCAATCGGAATTGGATAGTCTTGACGTCCATCGGTAGAGCCTTTCTGCGAGGTCGCCAAAGAATATCAGATTATTGTCCGCGCATTGTACTCTCAGCTCATCATCCCAAATCATCGCCGCTGCGGCAGAAAACTCTCCCTCCGGTTTTCCCTCTAAGCTGCAAGGCTCGGATTTTCACGTTGGTTGCGGTCCGCCCCGAACCGGCAGTCGGCCAAGACGATTCCATTCGGCATGAAGCTCTCCTTATTGGCGGGTCCTGCCATATCCAAAAACACGACCGCCCCTCGGCGAACCGAGAGGCGGCTTGTGTGTTACTTAGGCTGTCGTGCCAACCCTGCTCTGTGGCGCCGAAGGCGCAGTTGGCCGCACCGCAGGTGCCTATTCCGCGACGGGAGCTTCCACGGCGGCCTGGGCTGCGGGCTCTTCGGCGACTGCTTCGCCTAGCACCTTCACCTTGAGGTGCGCGGTCACTTCGCGGTGCAGCCTGATGGCCACATCGAAGTTGCCCAGGGCCTTGAGGGGCTCGCTGAGCTGGATCTTGCGGCGGTCGATGTCGAAACCGTGGGTTCCGAGCTCGGCGGCGATGTCGGCCGAGGTGACCGAGCCGAAGAGCTGTCCGTGCTCGCCGGACTTGCGGGTAAAGCTCAGCACCACGGGCTGCAGTTTGCTGAGCAGTTCTTCCGCCTGCATCTTCTCGGTGGCGGAACGGCGGGCGGCAGCGGCCTTCATCTGGTCAATCACGGCCTTGTTCGCCATGGTGGCCTGCAACGCCAGCTTGCGCGGCAGCAGGAAGTTGCGGCCGTAGCCGTCGGCCACCTTCACTACGTCTCCGCGGTGGCCGAGGTTGGCTACGTCTTCTTTCAGAATGACTTCCATCTCAAATCTCCAATGCTTCAGGCGTTTCCGTGCCGGCTCATCTTCGGTCCGTCCTTCTCCTCGACCAGGATGCCGGCAGTCTGTAGCGCCGTCGCAGATTCTAACTCGATCTCGGCCGCTTTGTCGCCCGCCTGTTAGTCGGCCGCATCACCCAAAAGCGGCATGGCCAACCGGCGCTTCGACGCCGCAGCTTAGTGCCTGGTGGCGAAGGGCAGCAGCGCGATGTTGCGCGCCTGCTTGATGGCGCGGGTCAGGCGCCGCTGGTGGGTGGTGCAAACACCGGTGAGACGGCGGGGAACAATCTTGCCGCGCTCCGCCACAAAGCCCTGCAACAGCCGCACGTCGCGATACGGAATCGCATCGATCTTCTCGGTGCAGAACTTGCACACCTTCTTGCGGCGGAAAAACTTGCCGCGGCCGCCGGGACCGCCCGAGGGGCGTGGTCCTCTGGGTCCGCCCGGACCGCCGCCCGGACCGGATGGACGGGAATCTGGACCAGAACCAGAACCGGCTCCGGGTCTGTCTTGCGGTGCGCCCGACTCGGGCGCCTTTGCTTGAATCTCATCTGCCATGATGTTTCCTCTTCTGTTAGGGGCTAGGGAGTGGGGACAGGGACTTGGAGGGAGCAGGGGTAAGGTCTTTGTAGTCCCTAGACCCCAGTCCCTTGCCCCTGTTTCTTTACGCGCTCGCCTGGGCCGCTTCCGCGGGCTCCGCCGGAACCGCGGAAACCGGTGCAGGCGCGGGCGCATGCGGCTCAGCGCTCAGCTTGCGGTGCGAGGCCCGCAGCGCCTTCACCTTGGCCAGGCGCTTCTCTTCTTCGTCCATGCGCACGGTGATGAACTTGATCACCGGCTCGGAGACACGCAACCGGCGCTCCAACTCCGCCACTACCGCGCCATTCGCTTCGATGGTCATCAGCACGTAATTGCCGTCGTTGAACTTCCGCACTAGGTAGGCGAGCTTGCGCCGGCCCATCTTCTCGGTCGACTTCACCGTGCCTCCGCCGTTGGTGACGGTGGTGGCAAAGCCGGCGATCAGCTTGTCGACATCCTCTTCGACCGCGTCGGGCCGAACAATGAACATAACCTCGTAACTACGGGACATCTGGTTTCTCTTTCCGCCGCTTGCGCGGCAGTGATCAGTTGTCAGTGAACAGTGATCAGAAAAAGCTCCTGATCCTGTTCCTCATTCTCTTACCACCGCGACTTGGGTCATAAGCAGTTTCACTCTGACCACTGAACACTGACCCCTGATCACTGTTCCTAGCGGTTGAACTCATTCATCGCTGCTGCCGGTCCTGCCTCGAGGATGCGCCGCGTGGCCGTCGCCACCCGGTCCAACACCTCATCCAGCACCGTCAGATCGCGCTTGCCCATCGGCGAGAGGAGATAGTCCTTGCCTCCCCGACGGCTTGCGCCTGCGGCAATCGCTTCGGGAGGCAAATCCGTCCCAACCCCGATGCGAATCCGCAGCCACTCCTGACTTCCCAGAGCCGCGGTCACGCTGCGGGCTCCGTTGTGCCCCGCGGGTGAGCCGCGCTCCTTGATCTTCAACGTCCCCATAGGCAAATCCAGCTCGTCGTAAATCACGAGCAGGTCCTGCGCCGGATCCGCCTCGTACTCCCGAACCAGCGCGGCCACCGATGCGCCGCTCAGATTCATAAACGTCTCCGGCTTGGCCAGGATGACCTCACGCCCCGCTATCCTCGAGGTCGCTGTCACTGCCCGGCAGCGCCGGTTCTGCGCCACAACGCCCACTTGCCCGGCGATGCGGTCTACTGCCATGAACCCCGCGTTATGCGGCGTCCACAAATAGTCCGGGCCCGGATTGCCGAGGCCCACCACAAGGAATGGACCTCGGCGCGTAGGCGCGCTGTTCCCAGACTCGGACTGACTTGCCTCCGCCAAGACTTACTTCTTCGCTCCGCCTTCGGGCTTCTTGGCGGCAGCGTCGGCGGCGGGCTCGGTCTTCCCCTTCTTGGCCACTTCCGGTTCGGCCGGCGTGCCGGCAGCCGCCACAACTTCTGCTTCCACCACCGGAGCCACTTCTTCGCGGATGGCGACCACGTGCGCGACCGTCGCGTCCTCGTCTTCCAGGTACTTGATCTTCTCCGAGTGCGGCAGGTCCTTCACGCGCAGCACGTCGAAGAGGTTCAGGCCGCTCACGTCCACATCGATATGGCTGGGAATATCCGCGGGCAGGCACTCGATCTCCACCTCGCGCAGCACCTGGTCCAGGATGCCGCCGGCGGTCTTCACGCCCGCCGCAGTGCCCAGCAGCTTCACGCGCACGCTCACCTTCAGAGTCTTGTCCAGCGCAATCCGCTTCAGGTCGATGTGAATCAGCCTGTCCTTGATTGGCTCCCGCTGCCAGTCCACGATCATGGCCTTGGCCGCGGCCTCGCCGCCAAACGTCACGTCAAAGATGGTGTTGTGGCCCGTCTCGGAGAAAAGTATCCGCGAAATCTGCTTGGGATCCACTTCCAAGGCAACCGGCTCATGTCCGGCGCCATACAGAACGGCAGGAATCTTGCCCGCGACACGCACGCGGCGCGCTGCATTCTTGTTGAACTTGCCCACACGGGGCTTGGCTACGACAACTTCAGGCATCTCTCTCTCTTTTCTCGTCGGGCACGGACCGTTGCGGGAGCCGCTCCCTTTGTGAAAGCCAGTGAACAGTGCACAGTGAACAGTGAACAAAAATCCACAAATCACAGTCGCCATGGACTACCGGCCGTTATTGAATCGAGCAGTGACGAATCTGTTCACTATGAACTGTTCACTGCTCACTGTCGTTACGAAAACAGCGTGCTCACGCTGGTCTCCATGTGAATGCTTTCGATTGCCGCGCCGAGCAGGCCGGAAATCGTCAGCACCTTGATCTTGGGCAGCTTCTGCGCCGCTTCGCGCAGAGGCACCGTGTCCGTTACAACCAACTGCTCCAGCCGCGACGCCGCTATGCGGTCGATGGCCGGGCCTGACAGCACCGCGTGGCTCGCGCAGGCGTGCACACTTGCCGCGCCGCTTGCATACAGCGCATCCACGGTCTTCACCAGCGTTCCCGCTGTGTCGATAATGTCGTCGATGATCAGACATGTCTTGCCGTGCACATCGCCGACAACGTGCATCACTTCCGCTACGTTGATATCCGTGCGCCGCTTGTCCACGATTGCCAGGGGCACGCCCATCTTCTGCGCGAAAAACCGCGCCCGCTCCACGCCGCCCGCATCGGGAGAAACCACCGTGAGGTTGGGCAGGTTCAGCTCCTTGAAATAACTCACCAGCACCGGGCTGGCAAACAGGTGGTCCACCGGGATATTGAAAAAGCCCTGGATCTGCGCGGCGTGCAGATCGACAAACAACGCCCGGTTCGCCCCCGCCGTCGTCAGCAGGTCGGCGATGAGCTTGGCGCTGATGGCCACTCTCGGCCGGTCCTTGCGATCCTGCCGTGCGTAGCCGTAATACGGCACGACAACCGTGATTCGCGCCGCCGACGCCCGCTTCAGCGCGTCGATCATCACCAGCAGTTCCACCAGGTGCTGATCGACCGGGTAGCAGGTGGGCTGAACCACGAATACGTCTACACCGCGCACGTTTTCCAGTAACTGGAAGTACACCTCGCCGTCGGCAAAGCGCTGGATCTTGGCTTCGCCTACCTTCACGCCGATGTGCCGGGCAATCTCTTCCGCCAGCGGCCGGTTCGCGGTCCCGGAGAACAGCTTGAAGCGCTTGTCCTCACTCAGATTCCGCGTCCGCTTCCGCTCCGGTGCCGGCTTGGCGCCGCCTGGCCCTTTGGACTCAGGCTGCTGGCCCTGGGCCGAATCTTTCCCCCCGGCGTCTTTGCCGGACTCCGGCTGCTGCTTGTCTTCCAACGTTGCCGTCAACGATCCCACTTCCATCTCCCGAGTACCCCCAAGCTGGTTGGCTTTGGCTGCTTATCGGCTTTCTGAAGTCTGGCTGGGCGACTAGGATTCGAACCTAGACAAGTGCCTCCAAAGGGCACTGTCCTACCATTAGACGATCGCCCAGCATTGCGACTTTTCCACGTTAAGGTCGGTCGCGCCTGCTTGCTTCTGCTTCCCGTAGCCGCCGCGAGTCTCGCTCGCACAACGGCCGATTGTCAACAATCTTAGGCCAGAAGCATTTGACCCCAGTACGCTTTTCGGTCCACGGTGCGCGTCAAGAAGCTGATCACGCCCGCATCCCGCAGCCGTTCCCAGGCCGCCTCTGCATCTCCGCGGGTCAGGTACAACCCGAAGAGCGCCGAACCGGACCCCGACAGCGAGGCATGCAAAGCTGCCTCCGGCGTGCCTTCGGCCGCAAGTATGCGCTTGATTTCTGCAAGGGAAGGATGCTGGGGAAACACGACTTGTTCAAAGTCGTTCTGGATCCAGCTCGTGATCCCGGTGCGGACAAGCGCGGACTCTTGGCGTCCGGCCAGGTCCTCGCAACCTGTTTCATTCTTCGGGGCGAGGACACCGGAGGAACCTGCTTCCTGCTTTGCCTCCGAAAACGATCCCGGAATCCCTCCCGGTATCGCCCCCGCAAAGGCACTGGCGTAGGCACGGCTCAACTTGTTTAGTTTACCGGTGCTTGCTTCGGCGGTCAAACCTTCCCGGACGCACAGAGCGTCCCACTCGCGAAATGCCAGCGGCGTTGACACCCCAACTGCCGGCGCCGCTACCACGCACCAGGTCGGCTCGATGTCAGGCAGTGGGTAGACTTCTTGCCCCCGATCCAACCCCAGCACCGTCCCCCCAATCAGGAACAACGGAACATCGGACCCAACCTGCGCGGCCAGCTCCAGCCGCCGAGCCGGCCAGCTGGGTTTCCCTATTCCCTGTCTCCTATTCCCTAGCTCTTGTACCAGTCCCACCAGCGCGGCCACCGCATTCGCTGATCCGGCCCCCAGGCCGCCCTGCACCGGAAGCCGCTTCTCAATGTGGATCTCCACCTCGGTCGCAACACCCAACTCCTCCAGCGCCAGTACCATCATCTTCCAAGCTGTGTTCCGCGAGTCTGTCGGCACCCGCCGGTCGTTCGAGCTAAGATGCAGCTTGGTCGCAGCGGCCGAACGCGCCGACACCGTAACCAGGTCGTGCAACTCCAGCGTCTGGTACACGGTCGCCAGGGCATGAAATCCGTCCGCCCGGGGCGCACCTATCCCCAGTCCCAGGTTGATTTTCGCGTGTGAACGGACGGTTGTCGGCATACCGCTTCATTGTAGAGGCCGGCCAGACTGCCCCGGCCTTCAACCACACCGACTCAACTTGCGAATTCTGCTGGATCTTTCTTGCTGCATTCGACGTAGAATCAATCATCGGGCCGCGCTCCCCGAATGCCCGTCCAGTCATCACCATGGACACCCGCCTGGTAAGGGAGGGGCAATGAAGCTTGCGGTCACAGCTGTTCTCAGCCTTTTCGCCATCCTTACGCCGTCTGAAGCGCAAACCGGCCTCCACTCCGCCCCCATGCAGGTCGTCTACGGCAAGCCCTACGTGTCGGCCATGGTCAACGGCCACGGACCCTTCCGCTTCATTCTCGACACCGGCACAGGCGGCGACGCCATCATCACCCCCGAAATGGCCTCTCTTCTGGACCTGCCGCTGGCGGGCGCCACACATCTCGACGACCCCAGCGGCTCCAGCGGCCAGTCCGCCGCCCTTCGCCGAATCGACACGCTGTCGATCGCGGGCGTTGATTTCTACTCCATCCGTGCTGTCGAGCACCCGCTTCTCAATGCCGACGGCCCCTGCGATGGCATGCTCGGGTTCACGCTTTTCAAGGGACTCCTGCTCACTCTCGACTACCCGCGCGGCCTGGTCACGCTCTCCGAAGGCGAGCTCGAACCCGACGGCGACCACGCCGTTCACTCCTTCCGCATGCCCCAGGGCGTCCCCGTCGCCGATATCACCATCGAAGGCGTCCAGGTCGCCGCTCTCCTTGACTCCGGTGGCGGAGGCCTCAGCCTGCCCGAGCGGCTTGTGCGCCGGCTCCGCTTTTCTGCCCAGCCTGCGGTCTTCGCCAAAGCCCAGTCCCTATCAAGCCGCTTCCCCATCAAGGTGGGGCGCCTCGCCTCCGACGTCCGTCTCGGCGACATTACCTTCGAGCAGCCCTGGGTCGAGATCAACCCCGCCTTCCCGATGGTCAACTTCGGCGCTGTCCCCATGCAGCACTTCGCAATCACCTTCGACCAGGACAACCTCCTCGTCCGCTTCGAGGGCCCCCGCAAGCACATCAACCTCAGCGTCACCCCATCGCCCGTCCGCCTCACCAACGAGCCATCCTCCAGACCGGTCGACCCCAACCTTGTCCCCATCGGCTGACCCTTCGCCGATATGCTCGAAGCGTGACGCCATCCTGCGCCGCCGCCCTCTGCCGCGACCTCAACACCATCGCTGACTGGCTCGCCTTCGACGATCCCGCCCCAAACGGCTTCAACGTGATCGTCCTCCTTGGCAACCAGGTCATCCGCGCCCTCACTCACGCCTGCCAACTCGCCCAAACCCACCAGCGCGCGACCCTGCTCTTTTCCGGCGGCTTTGGCCACGCCACCCGCTTCCTCTACGAAAACCTCGCCACCTCGCGCTACTCCAGCCAGATCCGCGACCGCCAACTCACTCCCTACATGGGTGAAGCCGAGCTCTACGCCGTCATCGCCCAGCGCGTCTTCTCGATCCCCTCCAGCCGCATCCGTGTCGAAGCCCAATCCACCAACGGCGGCGAAAACGCCCGTTTCTCGCTCCACCTCCTCCAGCAGGAGGGCCTTGCCGGCGCCCCCACGCTCCTTCTTCAGGACCCCCTTATGCAGCGCCGTTCCGTACTTACTTGGGCTGCGGAAGCGGAACGCGCCGGCATCTACTCCGCAGTCCTCAGCCGCGCCGCCTTCGTTCCCCGCGTCGATCCCAGCCCCGACAACCTCCCCCAGCTGATTGCCGCTCACGCCGCCGGCACCTGGACCTTCCCTCGTTATCTGGGCATGCTGTTCGGCGAAATCGCCCGTCTCCGTGACGACGAGAACGGCTACGGTCCCCGCGGCAAAAACTTCCTTCCCCATGTGGACATCCCCGTTGGAGTCTGGGACAGCTACCAGCGCCTCCTTGTGAGCCCGCTAGCCTCTCTCGCCGCACGATAGTCGGCCCCCCGCGCTGCTAGCATCGGAAAATATGCTCCGCGTGAAGCTCCTCGATCCCGGTGCCCGTGTGCCCGCCGTCGCCCATCCCGGCGAAGACCTCGGCTACGACGTTTTCTCTCTCGAAGCCTCCACCCTCGCTCCTCACGCCACCGTTCGCGTCCGCACCGGCATCGCCGTTGAGGCTCGCCACCCCCACACCGGCGCTCCTCTCGGTCTCCTCGTCCGCGACCGCTCCTCCATGGCTGCGCGTGGCATCGCCACCACCGGCGGCGTGATCGACGCCGGCTACCGCGGCGAGATCCTCATCCTCATGACCAACCTCGGCTCCGCCCCCATCGAACTCAAATCTGGCGAAAAGATTGCCCAGATGATTCCCATCCCTGTTCTCACCGGCCAGGTGCAGCAGGTCGAATCCCTCGAGGACTCGGCTCGCGCCGGAAAAGGCTTCGGGAGCTCTGGCCGCTAACTCCGAGGGATCGCCTATGCCTCTGATCTCCGTAACCCGCGTCCGCGTACGGTCCTGGCGGTTCTTACCCGCGTTCCTCTTCGACGTCATCCGCAGCGCCCGCCAGGCAGGCGCCGCAGATGGCAATCTTGCCGTCAAACTCCTCCGCGACGCACGTAACACCTGGTGGACCTGCACCGCCTGGGACTCCGAGACCTCGATGCGCAAGTTCATGCTCGCCCGGCCCCACGGCCCCACCATGCGCAAGCTGCTGAACTGGTGCGACGAGGCCGCGCTGGTTCACTGGACCCAGCCCGAAGCCGCCCTCCCGGCCTGGACCGAAGCCCATCGCCGCATGCAGTCGGAAGGACGCACCTCCAAGGTCAACCACCCCACCCCGGATCACACCGCCTACACGATCGCGCCCCCGGTTATCCGGCCAGGTAACGACATCGCCTTCAAAGCACCGCCTGCTCCGTCGCCATCGCACCCAGCCCGGTGATCCCCCTCACACTCCCAATTAGCCCCGGGTTTCCTCCAGCCCGCAAATCTGCAAAGATAGACGTATGACGACAGTTGCCGAACCATCCAAGGTTTCCGCCAAGGTGTTTGCCGACCGCATTGGCCGAATCGAAGTCTCCGCAACCATGGCCGTCGCCGCTGAGGCTGCCAAACTGCGCGCCCAGGGCGCCAACCTGGTCGACTTCGGCGCGGGCGAGCCGCATTTCAACACCCCCCGGCATATCAAGGACGCCGCCATCGCCGCCATCGAGGCCAACTTCACGCGCTACACCGTGGTGCCCGGCGTCCCCGACGTGCGCAAGGCCATCGTCGAGCGCCACGCCTGCGACTTCGGCTCCGACTATTCCATCGACGAGGCCATCTTCACCACCGGCGAAAAGCACGCGCTCTTCAACGCCATCCAGATCCTCGTTGACCACGGCGACGAAGTCATCCTGCCGGTCCCCTACTGGGTCAGCTTCAAAGACATCATTCAGTACGCCGGCGGCAAGGTTGTTTATCTGGAGACCAGCGAGGCAGAGAACTTCCGCATCACCGCCGATGCCATCGAGGCCGCCATCACCCCGCGCACCAAGGCCATCATCCTCAACTCGCCGTCCAATCCGGCGGGCTCCGTCGTCTCCGCAACCGACCTCGAGCGCATCGTCCGGCTCGCCCACGAGCGCGGCATTTTTCTGCTTTTGGATGAGTGCTACGTCTACCTGAACTATGAGGGCAAGCCCGTCTCCGCCGGCTCTTTCACCTGGGCCAAGGAGCACATGGTCGTCCTGGGCTCGCTCTCCAAGACCTATGCCATGACCGGTTGGCGCGGCGGCTACGCCCTCGCGCCGAAGGCCATCGTGGCCAACCTCTCCAAGCTCCAGTCGCAGCAGACCTCGAATGCCACCTCGATCGTGCAGAAGGCTGCCATCGCCGCCCTCGCCGGCCCCCAGGACTGTGTCTGCGAGTTCCGCGCCGAGTTCATCGAGCTCCGCGACTACATGCTCAAAAAGCTGGCCGAGATCCCCGGCGTCACCTGCACCAAGCCCGAAGGCGCCTTCTACGTCTACCCCAACATCGGCTCCTTCCTCGGCAAGGGAGGCATCAAGACCGCAACGGAGCTGGCCACGCGCCTCTTGCACGAAGCCCATGTCGTCACCGTTCCCGGCGAAGCCTTCGGCACTGCTGAGCACATCCGCCTCTCCTACCCCGTCACCCGGCAGAACATCGACGAAGGCACCCGCCGGATAGGCGATTTCCTGAAAGCCCTCGCATAAAGCCTTTAACCATCTGCATCCACACCGGCGGCGGCGCTTTCCTGGCAGCCGCCGTTTATCATCACTACCATGCAGTTCGATGTGGCGGACGCGATTCACAGCGGCGACGTAGAAGCCCTCCGCAGCTTTCTCAGTGAGAATCCCCAGGCCGCGCATACGCGCATCGACGGCCAGCGCACACTCCTTCACATCGCCACCGACTGGCCCGGAAACTTCCCTAACGTGCGCGAAACCATCACGCTCCTGGCCGGGTATGGCGCGGAATTGAACGCCCCCTTTCAGGGGCGCCATGCGGAAACTCCGCTCCATTGGGCCGCGAGTTCCGACGACGTCGGCGCACTCGACACGCTCCTCGACCTCGGCGCTGATATCGAAGCGGCCGGTGCCGTCATAGGCGGCGGCTCTCCTCTTTCTGACGCTGTCGCCTTCGGCCAATGGAAAGCCGCGCGCAGACTCATCGAACGCGGCGCCCGTTCCACGCTCTGGCAATCGGCCGCGCTCGGCCTGATGGATCGGGTTCGCGCCCATTTTTCGGCGGACGCACGGCCCTCGGCAGAGGAAGTGACCAACGCGTTCTGGAGTGCCTGCCACGGCGGACAAATGGAGGCCGCGCAATACCTTCTCGCACGCGGCGCCAATCTTGACTGGGTCGGCCACGGCGGCCTGACCCCGCTCGATGCCGCCACCCGCAACGGAAACGAAGATCTCGTAGTGTGGCTGAAGACGCAGGGCGCCGTCTCGTCGAAGCTTTCCTGAGATTCCCGGCCAGCCGGCAAATCTCTGCAAAAAGCCGGCCCAGAACCAAAAGCCGTAAGACTGCACCTCCACTCCTGTCTCGCCTGACGGTACTTGTCACTGATCTAACTCCAACCATGGCCCTTCTGTACCCCGTTTTGCCGCGCAGATGTAACCGTTGTCCTGTTCAAACTCCGCGTCTATCGGGTACGATGGCACTTCCATGTCGAAGCGCATTGATTTTCGTCCTGTGATACTGGCCGGCGGCAGCGGCACCCGCTTCTGGCCGCGCTCCCGCCGCGCCCGCGCCAAGCAGGTGCTGGCCCTCGATGGCGAGCGCTCCATGATTCAGCAGACCGTCGAACGCCTCAAGCCGCTGGTTAAGGCCGAGCGCACCTGGGTCATCACCAACGAGTACCTCGCTCACGAGATCGCCGAGCAGCTCAAAGGCGTCCCCGCCGAGCAGATTGTATCCGAGCCCTGCGCGCGCAACACCGCACCCGCCTGCGGCCTCGCTGCCTTCCTCATCGAGCGCGACAATCCCGACGCCGTCCTGGGCATCTTCCCCTCTGACCACGTCATTGCCGACGAACCGCGTTTCCTCAAAGCTCTGCAGAGGGGCATCGCTGCCGCTGCGGCCGGCGAGAACATCGTCGTTCTCGGCATCGAACCCACCCGCCCCGAAACCGGCTACGGCTACATCGAAACCGGCGACTACACCCGTGACGACTCCGCCCTTCATGTCCGACGCTTTACTGAGAAGCCCAATCTCATGCGCGCCGAGGAGTTCCTCGCTGCCGGCAACTACTACTGGAACTCCGGCATGTTCCTCTGGTCCGCGCGCACCCTCGCCAACGCCGTCCGCGAGCACCTGCCTGAAACCGCGCCGCTCCTCGAGCAGATCGCCGCTGCCTTCGGCACACCCAACTTCGACGACGTCTTTCGCGAACTCTATCCCCGGTGCGAGAACATATCTGTCGATTACGCCGTCCTCGAGCCCCGTTCCGCAAAGGGTGAGCACTCGTCCAATCTCTACTGCCTGCCCGCCGAGTTTGCCTGGAATGATCTGGGCTCCTGGGCCTCGCTCTACGAGTATCAGCTTGAGACCCGCCTGCGCGGAGATGGTGACGGAAACGTCTCGGAGACTGAGGGCCATCTCGCCCTCGACGCCGGCAACAACTACGTCTACAGCCCTAAGAAGTTCGTGGCCCTGGTCGGCGTGCACAACCTCGTTGTCGTCGACACGGAAGACGCCCTTCTTATCGCCAAGCGCGACCACTCCCAGGATGTAGGCAAGGTGGTCAAAGAGCTTGGCATCTCCGGCCGCACCGACCTGATCTGATCTGACGATCGTCCCGTCCGTATTTGCAATGCCCAAATAGGCACCAGGACGAATTGCGCATCGACAGTCTGCCTTGTTGGGGAACGTGGATCTAAAAGCAGAAGTTCTTCAGCGGCCGCGAACCTTGCGCAACATCAAGCCTGAGCGTTCAGTTTCGTGGCAGGCTAAGTGCGGAAGCAGTGAGGAGCCACCCGTGAGTGCAGGAAAGCGTCTTGTGATCGGCATGATTGCCCTTCTGGCGTTAAGCGGTGATCTGAGTCGGAGCGCCTTCGCTTCCCGGCACAAGCAGCAACTCCCCAAACATCATTCTCATACTCATTACAAACTGGGTCCGTACGCCTCTGCATTAGGCCAGCACCAGGCTCCCAAGAAGCAGCACATGCCGAAAGCCTCCCACTACAAGCGGTA
>Ga0307474_10000624_pt1 | contig 25362 bp, 15 predicted proteins | sample atmos_gasesECM1C_2_FD_203312 | JGI IMG/M metagenome (GOLD analysis project Ga0307474, IMG submission 203312) | Hardwood forest soil microbial communities from Morgan-Monroe State Forest, Indiana, United States - atmos_gasesECM1C_05 | ecosystem: Environmental > Terrestrial > Soil > Temperate... | reverse complement strand
CGACTGGACGCTATGATCACAAGCGCTCGCGCCAAATCGACATGCACGCATCGTTCATCGAATGGTTCCTCCCAATATCCACCACGCGAGCTGGTGGCGGGCAGATCCTAATCACCCAGGGCGAGTGGACCGCCGGCCACGGCCAGCCATACGCAAGACACATTCTTCGCCACGTGCCTTTGTAAGTAGGAGGCCGTACAGAGCAGGACGAATCGTGTGCGAGACAATGTGGCACAGACCTATGCGCGGTGGCATGGCTCTGCGTAGCCCAGCATCTCGCTATCGTGTGGCGATGAACATCTGGCCGTTGGGGCTCTCACTGATGGTCACTGGCAAAGCGACCGCAAGCCCTTTCAACCACGCATCGCTGTTATCGAGATCCAGCGTTCCAGTGAACGGGAGGTCCCCTGTAGCGTTGTCGGCGATCGCGATCTGCTTACCCGTGTAACGATCGATATCTGCCAACACATATCGCAAAGGCTCATTGCGATACTGACGACGACCCTTCAACCACGTCGTCGCAAGCGATGCTTCCGCAGCCGGCAGCTCGCTCAAGCCCGCATCGGTGAGATACGAAACGGCCTCGCCGGCGGAAACCTGCGCGGCATGTACTCGCGGCGCGGCTTGCTTTTTGGGAGCGCCCTGAACAGCTTTACCACTCGACCGAGTCTGAGTCTCAACCGGTATCATTTCCGCGTCCGAAGTCACCTGGACTTTACCTTCAGTGACCGCGACGACGGTCCTGCCATCAGTCATGCGCACATTGAACGCTGTGCCCACCGCGCGCACTTCGGCGTTGCCCGCGCGCACTGTAAACGGCCGCCGTGCATTCTTTGCGACATTGAAATAGACCTCCCCGTGCGTGAGCTGCAACGAACGTCGCTCGGGTGTCAACTCAACATGCAACTCCGAGTCCGCATCCAGCGTCACTCGCGATCCTTCGGCCAATTTGAACTCCCGCCGCTCCCCGGTAGCGGTGTGATACGAAAACGTGCCGTGCTGCGCACGATAATCGCCATACAGCCAAAAGCCGCCGCCCGCAAAAGTCAGCGCGGCAATACCGGCGGCCATTGCATAGCGAACAAACAAGCCGCGACGTGCCGTTCGTGGAAGAGTCTTCCAATTCTCGATGGGGACGGATCCATCATAGTCATCGGCCACCATCTCTTCGGACGTGGGCAAGAGCCGTGCTTGCTTGATCTTGAGGTTCATCTGTCGCTCGAATACTGTGTACGCCGAGTGATGGGCCGCGTCCGCGCGCAGCCACTGCTGCCACTCTATAAACCGTTGCGGATCGGCATCCGGCCGATCCAATTCCATGAACCACTGTGCCGCTTCGGCCATCTGCTTCCGTGTGCTCATCTCCCGCCTCCTGCCAGCAGCAGCCGCTTGCGACAGAAATCAGCAGCGCGCTCAACATAAATACGCACCATTCGCTCCGAAATATTCATCAACTGCGCAACATCCTCAAACTCGTGACCATGAAAACGATGCATGACAAATGCGAACCGGCATTTGGGCGGCAACTCCTGAATCGCCGCGAGCAACTGATCCAACACCTGCGCTGCCCCGACCTCGTCTTCCGGCGAGGCCGCGACATTGGCCTCAGCAAAGAACTCAATCGTATCGATCCGCTGGCGACGTCTGACGCTTTTGACCCGATTGGCCGCCAGATTCGCCGCAGTTTTGAACAAGAATGACTGCATATGGCTAATGCCGCCGGTCGCATCCAGCTGCAACACGCGCACATACGCCTCTTGCGCAACTTCTTTGGCCTCTTGCGCGGACTTCAGTTTCCCTGTCAGGAATCGCATCAAGGCACTGTTATTCGCCTCAAACAGTTGTTGGATGCGCCGAGCGCGCTCCACGGCATCCAACGCTACGCCCGAGCGCTCATCTGCGGCAATCCCCTCTCGCGGAAATGACTTCAGTTCTTTCATCCAGTCAGGCGTGCGATGCATCCGGACTCCAATTACCAATCGAGCTCGAGTGCCAGCGTCGGGGGAACCATATCCCCGTGCGGACCCTACCAAGGGCAGTACCTCAGACGCTAGCGCCGCGCCGCAACATCGAAAAAGCTGACTCTCTATGTATATATGACAACTGACCCCCCATTTTTTGAAATGGAATTCGGGTAAATCGCGTGAGAAATTTAAAGAGGCGCTTTTCGGAGCCCAACAGCGGGAGGCCTTCCGCTTCCCTCGGAGAAGGCTGGGATGAGGATCGAACTAGAGTGTCCTTGCCGCGCTTTTGGGCCGGGCGATCCCCGGCTTCACGCGTTTTCCGCAAGAAGGCGTGTTCTTGGCGCAGAGCTGTCTCTTGAAACCAGAGTAAAAATATATTTTCAAAAGAAATCCCAAAAATCATTTCAAAAAACGGCCCCTCAGTTGTTTTCCTTATAGGGACAGAGAATTTCTTCACACAATCGGGGACCATCTAAAACAATGAAGAGCAACATAACCTGCCTTCGAGCGGTAGCTCTCGTATTCATAGCAGGATTGCTCGGATTCGAGCCCGCCGTCTACGCACGGGCGGCTGACCTTAAGTCTATACACAAGTTCTCGATCCCCGCGCAGTCACTCGACACGGCGCTGCTCGCCTTCTCGGACCAGGCCAAAGTCCAAGTCCTGATGCAAGGCGGCGCCAAGGCTGACGCCCAGTCTTCCGGCGCTGTTGGCGAACTGATTTCTCTCGACGCCTTAACAGCCATTCTGCGAAACACAGGATTTCGTTATCAGCAGATCGATAGGGAGACAGTCGCCATTGTCGCGGCGGGAAGTCAGTTGTCTAAGACTTCGATTAATGCCGATAAGGAGATGCGGCCTATTCGCGTCGCTCAGAGTGGTCCCCCCTCCCCGCAGGACTCAGGCCAGTCATCGCGAAGCTCCACTGAAAGCACCCAAAATAGCAAAAATCAAAGTACACCCTCTTCAGAAGGTAAAGAGAACGAATCTAAGCTCGAGCAAGTCGTAGTCACGGGCACTAACATCCGCGGCGAAGAGCCCGTTGGTTCACCGCTAAAGGTCTACACTCGAGAGGACCTGGATCAATCCGGTGCCGCCACACTCGATCAATTCGGCCGGCAGATGCCCGAGAACTTTTCCAGCGCCGACACAATTTCAAATTTCGCATCAAACAGTCAATTCACAAAATTCTCGAACGGGGGCGGCGGCGCATTTGCAGGTGCCGGGTTTGATCTTCACGGGCTCGGGGCATCTGCAACCCTGACCCTGCTCAACGGGCATCGACTGGCCGGGGGCAATATCGACGGTTCATTTGTCGATATCTCACAGATCCCTCTGAGCATCGTCGATAGAATCGAAGTGTTACCCGACGGCGCCTCCGCAATCTACGGTGCGGACGCCGTGGCGGGTGTCGTCAATATCATCACTCGCAAGGACTTCGACGGCGCGCAGAGTGAAATCCGCTATGCCGGCGCCACCGCAGGTGGAGCAGTTGAAATCACAGGGTCGCAACTCCTTGGACACTCCTGGGGCAGCGGGAATTTTCTGCTGAACTACGAATACGACAAGCAGGATGGCCTGGACGCCTCCCAAAGAGACTATATCGGCGATCAGGGTGGTCCCTTTGGTCTGATTCCTCAGAATCGCCGTAACAGTGTTTTTGTTTCTGGGAGTCAAAATGTCGGCGCGGACACTACGATTTCGGGCGATGCCATCTATAGCGAACGCAACCACCTGCAGCAGGTGACCGATAACGGCAGCTATCCCTCTATAGGGCAACTGTTACAAGGCGCCGTCTTGAGCGGCTCTACCAGACAATCGGGTCTTGCGCTAACGGTGGATCACGCGCTGTTCAGCGATTGGCACTTGGATCTCCACGGAAATTATTCCAGGGTGCGGCAGGCGAACACTGAGGTGTCGAGCGTTGCGTTTCCTGCCTTGAATTTTAACGAAATCGTGTCGACCTTTACCGGCGGCAATTCCGACGAGGCGGGCACGGATGCTCTGCTCAACGGCTCGCTGGTAGAGCTACCGGGCGGTCCGGTCAAGGCGGCAGTGGGCGCGAGCTACCGGTGGGAGAAATTCTTTGGCCCCTTCGACCAGGAGAATTCTGGCGAGGTGTCTCACCTCGGACAGCCCCGTCCCCTGCAACGGGATGTGACGAGCCTTTACGGGGAATTGTTCATCCCCCTGGTCGGTCACTCCAACACGATGGCCGGAATCAGGCGACTGGAGGTCTCTGTCTCCGCCCGCTACGACGATTACACGGATTTTGGCTCCACTTCGAATCCGAAGTTCGGCCTGTTGTGGGAGCCCATCACCGGCCTTGATATCAGAGGGACCTATGGAACCTCGTTCAAAGCCCCTGAATTGGAGAACCTGGGGTTGATTGTTACCTCGGAGACTTCCGTGTTAGCGGACCCCTCTGCGGTGAGCGGATTTACTGATACGCTGCTTCTGGGCGGCGGAAATCCCAATCTGACTGCGGAAAAATCCAGGTCTTTCAGCGTCGGATTGGATCTGAAACCCACAGCTTTGCCCCTTTTTAGCTTTGCCGCCACATACTTTCACATCGTCTTCAACGATCGCATAGCGACCGCGCCGCTAGTCGGCGAAGACTACCTCAGCGATCCGGCGCTAGCGCCATTCGTCACGCGCAATCCGCCTCTGTCCGAAGTACAGGCGTACTTCAATAGCCCGACGTTCACCAGCGACGGCGGCCACCAGGGCCCGGCAGGTGTTAAAGCCATCTTTGATAACCGCTACGCAAATATTGCCGCGACCAGGGAGTCAGGACTCGATCTGACGGCCGGGTATGCCATACCTACTGACTATGGCCGATTCAACGTTTCACTGGCGGCGGATCGCTTATTCGAGAACAGCTTTCAGCCAGCGCCCCTAGGGCCGTCCGTCGCATTGCTGAACACGTTTGGTCAAACGCCCAGGCTCAAGGGGCGCGGCGCAATTGCATGGACACAAGGCCGCTTGGCCGCATTGGTGAGTGTCAACTATATCAATAGCTACGATAATACCTTGACGACACCGACCCAAAAAATTGGCGCATGGACCACGGCCGACGTGAATCTCAGCTACAAGACGGGCACAGCGGTGTCGGCTTACTGGTTACGCAATCTGACGATTGCGCTGAATGTGCAGAACATCACTGACGCGAAGCCTCCCTATGTCAGTATTCCAGACGTCTTGATCGGCCAGAATCCCATACCTTTTGATCCGGCCAACGCATCGCCCGTGGGCCGCCTGATCGCACTGCAATTGAGCAAGCTCTGGTGACTGCCAACAGGGTATCCCCGGCCGATGGCGTTGCAACGCTTCGCCATTCAAACATAGGAACGGTAAGCAAGAGATTCGGCAGGCTTCGATCCGCTCAGCGATCCTGCCGGCGGGTCTATGGTGTGCGATGGGTTTGCGGCCAACGCGCTCGGTTGGCGCTCATCGCTCTATGCGGCCTGATGGCTTGCAACTTGAGTCTCGCGGCGGATCAGCTCAAGCGTGCCGTGCGGGTAGACGATATGGATGCGCAAGAGCGCATCACCCCCGCGGTTAATTGGAGCATCGCGGGTGACGGCGCGCTGGCGGTTGGAATAGATAGGGCCCCCAACACGCGGAGCGATTGGAAGGCGCGCAGCTCCGATGTGTGGGTGCGACTGACATCGGACAAACCCTTCGTGAATATCACGAAGGGTCAAGCTGACGGCAGCGATTGGCGCGATCCACTGTGGTCACCGGACGGGCAGCGTCTCGTCATGCAGTCAACTCGAGGACGGCAGCGCTCCTTATGGCTTTGGGATCGTAGCACCGGCGAGCTGTCGGCGCTGACGGACCGGGCCTTTGCCGATACCAGGCCGTATTACGAGTGGCTCGACAGTCGGCGGGTCATCTGCACTGTCTTACCGCCGGGCCTGCAGGCGGACGAATTTTTTCCGGACTCCGAGGCCATCGCAAGGGCGAAGGCAGGCTGGGCGCAATTCCGTACAGGGCAGGCTCCGTCCGTCTCCGTGTTGGACCCTGCAGCGGAGGCTGAGTCGGTCCCACCCAAGTCCGATCGCTTGTTCGACGCGCGCTTTTTGCGGCAAATGATCTCAATCGACGTGGTGACGCACACGATGAAACTAATCGCGGATACTTATCGAGCGGGGGATTTGGGCTTTTTCGCACCCACTCTCAGTCCCGACGGACGATTCATCGCGTTGATGGTGTACGGTCCACCCGTCGGTGGCACTTATAGCGACATGCTGGGAACGAATCAGCTGGTTATTTATCATACCGATGGCGGCGTGGTGCAGTTCAACAGTTCTCTTCTGAGCGACGCGCTGTCCACTTCGGCCCTGCGCTGGTCGGTGGATAGCTCGCGAGTGGCCTTTTTTGCGTATGGCAAGTCGCGTGCCGAAGGCGCCAAACTGGTGGTGGCCAATGCCGTGCAGGCGGTGGCGCAAGCCCTCAACTTGGGCGATACAGCGGTGACCCTCATGCGCGACCGTCAATGGGACTATGCCAGGGTGGAATGGACGGAAACCGGCGAATTGGTGTACTTCGCCGGCGAAGGCGAGCGCGCGCTCGAGAAATTTGCGCGCCGTGATTGGTGGCTGATCCGAAAATCAGCGGCGCCGCTCAAGCTCACGGGCGCGCTGAAAACCGTTCCGGAATTCGAGCGTCTGTCTTCTGCCGGACCCCTGGCGGGGATCGCAGAGGGCTCCTTATGGTGGTTGGACGCCAAGCATCGCGCAGTCAGGAAAATCAGCCTGGACGGGACGGTGCTCGCTCCGACAATTGTCTGGCCCCAAAGTGCGATGCTGGCGGCGTACACCACCAACGTTGACCGAAGTTACATCATTCATCGCGAACAGCGCCCGGCCCGCTCCGTGGTGGTGGTAGAAAATACAAACGATACGGCGGCTGCTCGTCGTTATTACTCGGTTGATATCGAGACCGGGCAGGTGACGCCGTTGAAGCCGCCAAGGCCGGAGTTGGTCATGATCCGGTTGGATCAAACGACTCAGACGGTCTATTGGGCCGATGAAATGGCTGCTCAGTATCTGGGTTCGGCAGCATCTCTGTGGATTACCGCCGCTTCCCCGGCTGAACGGGGCGGCTCCGAGCAGCCCGTCATAGCGCTTAACGCGTGGCAGGCAGCCATCCAGACAACGCCTGGGATCGAGATTGACTACACGAGTCTTGACGGTCAGCCCGCTCGCGGCTGGATTCAGCTTCCAATAGATTATCAGCCGGGGCGCAAGTATCCATTGATCACTTATGTGTATCCAGGGCAACGAGGCGTGGGGGGGCAATCGGCATTCCATTACGAAGAACTGGCGCCGGCCGCTGGGTTTGCGGTGTTGAGGCCGCAGATGAGATTCATTAGCGGCCGGCTCTATGCCATGACAAGCCGCGATGTGTACTTCGAGGTCAGCAACGGCGTTCTGCCGGCTATAGATCGAGCGGTGTCGCTGGGGATAGCCGATCCGCAGCGACTCTTTGTCGAAGGCCACAGCATGGGTGGGTTTGCTACGATCTCTTTGCTGGAGCAGTCTGGGCGGTTCAAGGCGGGTCTGGCCAGTGCCGGCGAGTACAACTGGTCCAGCTCCTGGGGCACTTTTTCAGCTGGCGGTCGTTATGGCGAAGATGTTTCCTCGCTAGATATCGGTTTTGCCGGCGAAAATATACAGCAGCGTCCCGCCACTCAGACGCCCTGGAGCGACTCGAGCTTGTATCAACGCAACAGCCCGATCACGTACGTGGAGCGGGTGCGTGCCCCCGTATTGCTGGTGCATGGAGATCAGGACGCAACCGTGCCAATAACACAGACCGAAGAGTTGTTTGCGGCGCTGTTGCGACTGGAAAAGAGAGTGAGTTTCGTACGCTATTGGGGTGAGGGCCACATCATTGAGAATCCAGCCAACATACGCGATCTATGGCTGAGGCGTTTAGCCTGGTTCGATGAGTTTGGAGACATGGCGCGCGACGGCGCGGGGCATTTGATCTTCGAGGGTGACCAAGTCAAATCTCGCGGTGGCGGCGCGGCACTCAAGCCGGCGGACTATGGGTACTTCGATCTGTTTCAACCTGGCGGCGCAAAGGCGCAGCCGGACAGAGGACGATAGCGGTATAGGAGCTGCAAAGCACCGTCGACCGTCCAGCCGAGACAATACTCCAGTCGCGTCATCAATTCAGGCGGATCAGCTCCGCCGCGATGTAGGAAGTCAAACTCCAGCAGGACGAAGTGAGAGAGAAGCTCGTGGACAAGCGCCGGCGAAGGATTTGCATCGTTTGCCACCTACAGAATCTTGACGTTCTTTTTCCTGATTGACCGGCCTGGCCGCAATTCGAATCGGCAACGTTCGCTGGGGCGTGAGGATGCATCTATTGCATGTGTTGCCTGTCAGTGCGCACGCAGAGCGAGCACGAATATCCAATTATTCACCGCGAACCGCGCGCATAGTTCAACTCTTAAACGTTTTTTAGGAGCTCGACTCGCCTATATAGGGAGATCGATGCCTCGCAAATTCCCGGCTTTGCCCACGATGCGGCAGCCGATCGGCGCTCGTTTCGAGCCATGCGCGATCTGTTTAACGAGATCTTGCACGGCGAATCACCAGTCATTGGACCGACTGTCGAAGTCGGTACGAGTGACTATTGCGCGAGGTGATCGTGCCACAGGTTACCGCCGGCTAACTGAGCCGATTAGGCTGACAGTCTGGCAGAGCCTTCAAAAATCGATCAGCGCGCGCCTTTACCGTCGTTGCCATCCTGGATTGCGTGGCCTTGGAGCGCGGTCTGCGACAAGCGAAGATCGCGTGATGATGCGCCGACGCTTATCGTGCGCTTGCCGCCGGCAGTGACCCACTCGCTGTCGGCGACCGACCAGTACTGCAACTGGCGTAAATCAACATGGAGTACGACCGTCCGCGTCTGCCTTGCAGATAGGTGAATGCGATCGAACGCAACCAGACTGCGTACTGGAAACTGCACGCCCGCAGGCGGCTCGCTGGGCGCTCCAAGATACACCTGCGGAACCTCATCGCCATCGCTCTTGCCTGTGTTCTTGATCCGGACGCGTACATCAACCCCGCCGTCGACAGCTCTGTGGATCTTGAGTGCGGAGTAGGCAAACGTCGTGTAACTGAGGCCGTGGCCGAAGGCAAAGAGCGGCTCTAAATTCTCGTGATCAAACCAACGGTATCCAACGTTGACGCCTTCGGTGTAGGTTGTCTTGTTATCAAGGCCCATGATCGAACGCTCAGGGTATCGAGGGTCCGTAGCGGGATATTCGTTCAAGCGCTCGGCCCAAGTCACGGGAAGTCGCCCTGCGGGACTGCTCTTGCCGAGTAGCAGGTTGGCAGTGGCCCATCCGCCCTCATCGCCGGGCCACCACATCTCAAGCATCGCCTTCACTCGATTCGCCCAAGGCAGCGCCACGGGCTGGCTGGTATTGAGCACCACGATGGTGTTTGGATTGACCGCACACACCTCTTCAACCAGCTTGTTCTGATCGCCGGGAAGCGTGAAGGCCGGACTGCGTCGCGCCCACACGAAGACCACTGCGATTTTGGCGTGCCCAGCCGCAGCAACAGCCGCCTCGTGATCCACCATTCGCTGTTCCGGGGTGTACCAATTGAGCCGAACCTGCGCAGGCGCGTTGGAGGTATCGGGGCCAATCTGGACCCTGATCGCGTGCGCGCCAGCGGTGAGCTCGACCGCGTGGCGCACATTGTCCAAGCCGTCGGTTGTGGGGACAGTATTGTCTTGGTTCGCTTGCAAAATATCCCCATGCACATCGCCTTGAAAGGTACCCGTGACCCCTACCCTCTTGCCATCGATGAAGAGCGTGGCGTCCACACCCAAAGCCTGAAGATAGAGCCAGTAGCTGCCGCTCTTCGAAACCGTCAGTGTGCCGTTCCATGTGGCTACGGTGTTGGGTGCCAAAGCGTTGCCGGCTTTGATCGTAAAGTTCAGCGTCGCATCGGTGCGCAAGCCGCCCGGGCCTGAGCGCTCGAGTCCCGGCTTGCCGTCGTGACTTAAGGCTTGAGCAGGAATCGGCGTGCCGGTCATATCATCATCGACTGCAAATCCAATAGTTGCTTTGCCCGAGATCCTCTTGAGGGCTTCAAGGGGTCCGACCTGCCGTTCGGTCAGCCCCATGGAACGCTCGCCGTTGATGCCGATCGCGTCCACTTGGCCCGCGGTGGGACCAATCAACACGATCGAATCAAGGTCTGCGGCTTTCAAGGGCAAGATGTCGTCGTCGTTCTTTAGCAGCACCCCGGACTCTTCCGCGGTTTGCTCAATGATCCTGGCATTGGCCTCAATCGAATGCGCCGTCACTGCGTGTTTCGATATGCCGTCGAGGAAGCCGAAACGGCTCATCTCCGTGAGCACGCGCCCCGCGGCCTGCGTCACATTGAGCTCACTAACGGTGCCGCCCTCAAGCGCCGCGACGATGGTCTCAGGCGGTACTTTCGTACCCACATCGCTGTCGCTCGTGGCTGGCACGGCAGGTTCTTCCGGAATGCTTCCTCCATAGATATCGCCCAGACTTTCGCCGTTCGACTCTGCCGGCGGGGGTAATGCGGCAGGTTGCGCCCCGAGAAACGCGGGCTCTTGATAGCCAGCGCTATCCGGTCCGTCAATCATCTCCAGATCGAGCCCCGCCTTCATAAACTGCGCCGAGTGCGTCGCGCCCCAATCCGAGGTCACAAAACCCTTAAAGCCGAGTTCCTTCCGCAAAATGCCGTTCAGCGTGAAGATGTTGCCGCACGCGTACAGACCGTTCACGTGATTGTAAGAACACATCACCGAAGCGACCCCGGCCTTAATCGCAGCTTCAAATGGCGCCACATAGACCTCGTGCAGCGTCTGCTCATCTACCCACACATCGGTGGCGGCCGTGTCATAGGCGACATAGTGCTTGGCCACCGCCATGACGTGCTGCGATTGGATGCCGCGGATCTCTGCCGCGCCCATCTGACTCGTCAGAAGAGGGTCTTCGCCAAATGTGTTGTACGCGCGCCGAAATGCAAGATCTCGGTCGATGTTAATGTACGGCTGCAACGAGACATCGACGCCGAGTGCTCGAGCTTCGCGCCCAATGACGACCCCATTTTGTTCTGCCAGCTTTAGGTCAAACGTTGCGGCCACGCCCATCGTCGCCGTCTCAGCCTGCGAGGGTTCTCGCGTCAGCACGCCAGGCGGTCCGTCGGCAAGGCGCAATCCCGGAATACCGAGACGCGGCACGCCATCGACATACCCCGCCTGACCTTGATAGTCGCGTGAGTCTTCGCGCCCGTCGTGAATGAGCGTCAGCTTCTCCGCGAGCGTCATTTTACTCAAGAGCTGATCGACCCGAGCGTTGCCCGTCACGGTAGGCACGCCGTTCTCCGCCAACGCCGTGCGCCAGCCTAAGGACAGGGCCGCGACTCCGAGTAGCGCGCAAAGTTGGGTGAAAAACTGAGTTCTTGCATCCATCAGGCGCTCACTACCTAACATACGCGCATCCCCCAGGAAACGTAGCGTCGCAACATCGATGCTACCGCGATCAGAGAGTCTTGATCCACGGTCCGAATCGTTGGCAGCGCGCTTTGGCTTGTCTCAGCGCGAAGGGTTTTGACAGACATTTACGCTGTCTTTGAAAGCAACAAATAGGCATGAAGGCGCGCCGACTCAGTACTCAGTGTGATTGGCGGTGCGCCTGCCCGGAGCTTTGCAAATTCTGTGCGCACCATCCGAAGGGTTGACGCGGAACGCTGATGCGTCGCTGCGGTATGCCATCCATCCCGATGTGGATACGAGTCCGCGTAACTGTCAGATCATCCACGCGTCGCGCGTAACGGTCGGAATGGGCCAATGCGAAATCTCCTAAGGCTCTATGCAAGCTGAGAACGACCGCAATTAGAACGTGAATACTGCCTTCACATAATAAAACCCGCCGTTGATGCCAAGCGGCGAGAATTGCGGATATTGAGACACGGCAAAATTGTCGCCGTACGCGAAGCTGTTCCCATGCGCGGCCAGCGTCGCGTTGAGCCGCGGCGGGAATCTGTCGAACAAATTGAGCGCCCCGACCGCAAGCTTCAAGTGGTCGGTGAACTGATAGCCCACATCAAGGTTCGTGATCGGAGTCAAGCCGATCTCATTCTTGTAGTACGCAAGGCTCGCCGTGCACGGGCCCGTTGGGCACACTTGAAACGTCCCTGGACCCGTCCCGCCGTTGTCGCCATCATCGTTTTCATAGTCCGAGGAAGGGCCATAGATCTTCTCCTGCAAGTTGATCGATAGCTTCCCGGTCGTCAACAGGGCGCCGAGATTCATGATGTATTTCGGCGTCGCCGTCGATAGATCGGAAATGGCTTCTTGGTCGTACAAGGGTTGGCCGGCCAACAATGCGGGCGTTACCGGTATTTTCGTCACACTGGTATCGTTATAGGTCGCTCCGACAGACCACACGATGGTTCCAAACCTAAAGTCCGCGGGAAAATCAAACACCAGGTCGGCGCCGCGGGTACGCGTGTCAATTCCGTTGGCGAACACATTGACACCCGTCAAGCCGCTCTCAACAATTGTGGGATCCAACTGATTGCCGTTCGCCACAATGGCGGCGTTGACCGCCGATGAGACCACATCGCCATTGTGATAACCCACCAGCTGGCCACTACCGACAATTCGATTGGTGATGGTGATCTGATACAGATCGAGGGTTGCGCTCATCTGCGGTATCGGTCGCCAGGCAAAACCGATGCTGTAGTTAACCGACTTTTCCGGCTGCAACCCATCGCCGAGACCGAGCAGCTTGCCGCCCGGTGAATTGGGCGGCAATTGCACGAACGCCGTCGTCGGCGTAACCGTGGTCGACGAATAGAACTCCTCGGCCAGCGTCGGAGCCCTGAAGCCGTTGCTTATCGTGCCGCGGACAGCAAACTGCGGATTAAAGTCGTAACGACCCGTGAGCTTGCCGACAGTCGCATCACCGAAGTCACTGTAGTGTTCGAATCGACCGGCGGCGTCGATCCGGAGCCCATCGATCGGCTTTGAGGCAAAATCAACATAGCCGGCATAGTTCTTACGATCGTGGATGCCGGCGTCGGTCGGCGTGAATCCCGGATAGGACTGAGCGCCTCCATCCAGATAGGAGAGCGGAACGCCCGCCCCGATCGTGTAAGTCTCGCGTCGGTATTCAGCGCCGAAAGCCACGTTCAATGGGCCCGCCAATCCCACATCGAAGTCCCGATTGAAATCCGCCGTCGTGGTCCATTGTGTCGTCTTCAAGAAGCCATCGTAGTAATCCAAGGGCGTCGGGATGCCATTGAGCGCGAACGTACCGGCGTTGGCGCTATCGAGAGTGAAGATCTTGACCTTGTCGCCACCGTAGGTCATCGCCACATCCCAATTCCATTGCGCAACCACGCCTTTCACACCTCCCGTCAGCGAGTAGTCGGTTTCCTTGGAGGCTTCCTGCGGATTGAAGCCGTACGGGAACGGGTAACTCGTCGCGCCGCTGATTGGGTCCGTGTATTGAACGGCGGTGGGCAGACGGTAATTCTCGTAGGATGCCGCTTGCTTGTCGCCGTACGTACCGAAGAAATACACCTCCGTTCCCTCATCGAAATTAAACCCCGAGTTGAGCGCGGCGATCTTCAAATGCGATTCCGCATCGCCGAATATTTGATTCATATACGGATACCCCGGGGCGTCGGGCAGGTTCGAACCGGGATAGGTCGTGAGATTGGCAGGGTTGATCACTCGCTCGTCAATCGCGCCTTGATTGCTGTGCCCATGGTTATGGACCTCACCCGTCAAATTGAAGTAACCGCTGTTCGACAATCCGAAACCGGCATTGCCGCTAACATCGCCGGTATTGCCGCCGCCATTCATGTAGTTGCCGTAGGTACCGGTTACGCTGCCGCCGGAAGAGTTCTTCTTCAGAATGATGTTGATGACGCCCGCGATCGCATCGGTGCCGTATTGCGCCGCGGCTCCTTCAGTCAGCACTTCGATATGATCGATGGCATCGAGCGGAATGAAATTCAGGTCAACGCCGGCGCCGCCTTGGTAGGGCGAGCCGAGATCAATGGCGATGTTCGCAGTCGTGTGCCGCCGCTTGCCGTCGACGAGCACCAGGACATGATTCGGGCTCAGGCCGCGTAGCTTTGCCTGTAAAGTCTGGCCGGCCATGTCAAAACCGATCGCTTGCATCGTCATGGAGGGCACAAGCTGCGACAGCGTTGACATCAGGTCGCCATTGCCGGACGCAGCCTTCAAGGCATCTGCGCTGATGATTTGGATCGGTGCGGGACTGTCGACGGCCTTAAGTCCGGTTTGCCGCGTGCCGGTGACGACGACCTCCTCGAGGGACTCCTGCGAGGCAGTCGGCGAGGCGCTCGCCGCGCTGGCAACGATTTCGGTGGACGGCGCCGTGGACAGACTCGCGCGGCGGAAGGCACGACCGATTCCCGTTCCCGAGGCTGATTCGCCGGCGCCCGGTGGGTCATCGTCGGTGGCACTGGTGCGAACGGGCATAGCGGAAATTCTTCGCACGACGGTGACTGTCCGCACACCCGCCCACTTATAACGGAGGTCGGTGTTTTTTAGCAGCCGATCGAGGGCCGTGCGGATCGACATAGTCCCTGACAGTGCTTCCGTGGGAGCGGCCGGCAATGTCTCTGCCGAGGTCACCAACTGGATCGATGCTTGCTTCGATAGTGCCAGCAGCGCATTGGCGAGCGGCTGCGCCGGAATCTGCAGAGAGACTTGGCTGTCAAGGTCAACGGCGCGAGCCGGCGCTGTGCCGATCATTAAGAGAAGCACCGTCAGCGCGATCGCGATATTGCGGCGTATCCATCTTCCGTTCACGGCATCCCCATGCAGTCGTTAAGTATCACAACCCTTGAGACGCATGCGGACGAATAAGCGGCAACGAATTTTCACTGCCGCGGCGTGATGAGGGATGTCGGGGCGCCCGCAACGGTGATCGTATCGGCGCTTTCCTTGACCGCGAGCGGGAACGCGTCGGGAAGCGATTGCAGCCATTCAATGGCGCTGTCCTTGAACACGGCTCCCGTAAAGCGCAGACCCTCGGGTACCGAACTCGCAATCTCAATTCGCCGATCGGAGTAACGCTCAACGTCTTCGATGACCTCACGCAACGGCTCGTCGCGGTAGATCAGCCAACCGTCGCGCCAGCGCGCCGCCTGGGTCGGATCCACGGCCGTTACCGTGACCGGTCTGGCTAGGTTGGTATCAGAGGAGATTGAAAGCTGCTGTCCTCGTGCCAGATGGGTGACGTTGGACGGAATCTCCGTGCCGCGTGCCCCGAGCAAATGTGGCGGCAGCACGGCCTGCGGACCGTCCGTGCCCGCGCTAACGCTGACCACACCCTCCGAGACCGCCACGACGAGGCCGGTACTCGTGCGCCTAACATCGAATGCCGTACCCACCGCTGTAAGGACTCGGTTCTGGGCAGAAACCTGAAAAGGTCGGTTACGATCTTTGTGAACGGAAAAATATGCCTCGCCAGCTTCGAGTCGGACGTTGCGTGTGCCGCCGGTGAAATCTATCGCCATTCGCGAACGCGCGCCAAGCGCCACGCGGCTGCCGTCTTCCAGCACGATGTTCATGCTCTCGCCAGTGCGCGTGACGAACGTATCGCGAGATAGGCGTACGCCGCTGTCGCGACCGGCCACGATCACGAACGCCAATACACACGCGGCAGCGGCGGCCGATAGGAAGGCGGCGCGCCTGCGCAGCGATGCGACGCGAACCCGCGTCGCTCGCGAGGCTTGAGCGGCTTTCGCCGCGCGTTGGCGCCGCCAGTCGGCGACCGACGTGCTGGCATCGTATCCATCGTTTTCGGGGGATCTTGGTTCGCTGCCGCCGACGACAGACGTATGCCGCCAAATGGCCTCTGCCAGATCAAACTCCAGGCGATGTTCCGGTGACTCCTCGAGCCACTGCACCCATCGTTGCAGCATTTCCGCCGATGGGTCCTCGACCTCATGAATATCGACTACCCATTGCGCGGCCTCAAACCGAATATGATCAGAGCGTTTCATGAAGCCACTCATTCGCGGGAATTACGCGGCTCACCGAGGCGCGCCCGCAGATGCTCGAGTGCGCGAGCCATATAGAGGCGCACCATTCGTTCGCCCAAATCCATTCGCAGCGCAATCTCGGTCCGACTCATACCCTCGATTCGATGAAGCAGCAATACTTGTCGGCACTTGCTCGGTAACTCGGAAAGCGCCTGGTTCAGAACGCCCACCATCTGTTCGCCCGCGACGTTCCGCTCAGGGGACAGATCACAGATGAGCAAACCCTCCTTCGCATCAGTCACAATGACCGGTGTCGAACGGCGGGCACGCAGACGATCCATCGCGAGGTTCGATGCCGTCTTGAAGAGAAATGCGCGCAAATAACTGATCGCTTCCCGGTGCTCAAGTCCCAGCAGACGGACGTAAGCTTCTTGCGCGACTTCCTTAGCCTCCTGCAACGAGCCAAGTTTGGCAGAGACGAATCGCAACAGCGCATCGTTGTGCAGCCGGTAAAGCTGTTCAACGTCTGTAGGCGGTTTCGCCCTCGGCAAGGGTGACTCGCGACCCACCGTCTCGACGGAATCCGCAGCAGACGGTGCAGGAGTGCTCATTATGGGGCATTGTCCAAATTTACCTATCAACCCTGAGACGGATCGCCTTCGAAAACCGGCAATGTGTCAGGCACTGACGCGTGTCACGGATCGAGCGTCGCAGTGGCGCACACTCATTCTTTAGTTCGCCAGCGTCTCTTCCCGCAGTAACGTCGAAACGCTATCAAGGCAAAAACGGCCTGGATTGCAGCTATCGGCCAAATACCTTCTGAGAATAAAAATATCGCGCCTAGGCTCCATGCAATCGCGAAGACCACGCTGGAATGAGTACTTTGCGCGAATCCGTAGGCCCCCAGCATGCAGGCCAGGGCTAGAATACCGACCGCGAATGCCGCATCAGACCCGAGGGCCGTAGCTACTGACACGTTGGCACCACTACTCCATGGAATATCCAGGTTACCGTTGGTTCGCTTCCGGAGAAGAGACGGACTTCGCAAACAGGGTTATCTCGTCGAGCCTTAATAGGCCGTCGTGGTTTTTGACGGCACGAACGGATTGCATTTCGAAAAAGCGAAACACTTCCGCCTCAGACACTGTTTCAGTCGCCGCGATAGATCTCACATATTCTTCGATCTCCAGAAAAACACATCCTAAAAAACCAGAATAGGGGTCGGCCCGTAAAGATGTTGTTAAAGCGGTAGCGGCCTTCTTGAATGGTGTCGCGCCCTATCGAGCGAGGTTCACCGTGCCGGGCGATCTGCCTGTACTAGCTAACACCCCCGCTCGACAGCACTATCTACGTCACAATGCCTCCTCGGACGGCTGCCGAGTAGAACCCGGGAGTTTCAACCTCGAGCCCTCACAGACCCGCAAGTGACGGTTTCACGTCATACGCCCGCTTGATCGGTACTACGGAGCAGTCCTTTCCTGACGCAAGCATCTCTACTATCGTCCTGTGTGCCGACAATCCTTTTTTGACCTGCAAGCTCAGGCGCGCGCGCCCCAATCACTAAAGTTTTTCTGTTGCAGGGCGCCTAGTCCATAATCTTCCTTGAGAAGTGCTAGAAGGCGGCGACAGAGTCTTCGAAAGTGAACCCTGCGCCTCGGCCAGTTCAGGGAATTGCGGCTTTCCCCGCCCTTTCGTCTTCATAAGCATGGCGCTCCGAAGCCATTTGAATGAAAACAAGACGGCAATCCTAGTGTTGGCGCAAACGTGTGTGGTGTTTGTTACCTCCGAGTTTAGGGGCTCTGGGAGTTTCAACAGGTACGCGGCGTGCCGTGTTCATGATCACAGGGTTCTGGACGCTGGTATTCAACAATACGAGCAGCGCGCATATCAGCACCATGGTCCATCGGCAGCCGAATTCGTCAACCCTAAAGACAACATTCAAATCGTAAGCACTGCGATTGGCTCAGTTGCATCCCGACCCAGGGTGATCTGTCCTGACTCTGGATCCGACCAGGTGGCCAAAGCCAGCTACGTCTGCAGGTCTAGTCCTCGGCGCGGGCTCGACTCATATGATGGTTCCATCCCGCGAGCACCAGCTGCTCGTTGACATGAGCAGATTCACTGTTGTCCAACAAGTAGTCGCTGCCGCTGTACATCTGCACGAGCACAGTCTTACGCGCATTATTGGAGCGATTCGGCAGCGATCCGTGCAGGGTGAAATAGCTGAAGAACAGCACGTCGCCTCGCCGCGCATTGATCGGTGTCGCCTGTGCGAGGGGATACGGCTTGAGCGAGTCGGAGGGTTGCATACCGGAGGAGATTTCCAGACGACCCAGCTTGTGCGATCCGGGATAAACCCGCATGCCTCCGGCATCCTCGTCGGCGTCGCTGAGGAAGATCGTCGCCGCAATCATGGTGTCGTACTTGGTCGGAAAGTACGACCAGTCCTGATGAACCGGAAACGGTGCTCCCAAACTAGGCGGCTTCTGGAATAGCTTCGTGTGATGCAGAACTATGTCCGGACCCAACAGGGATTGCGCAATGTCGAGAAACTGATGGTCTTGAAGTGCCTGTAGCCATCGGGCCGAATACCGCTGGACGTTGTGTGTATGGGTGATTGTGGAGGCGCCGCCGTCCAGGGCATCCATGTTTTCGCCACGCCAGCGTGCATTGACGTTTTCACCACTGCGCTCCAGCTGACCCACGATGCGGTCGAAGTCCTCCTCCAACTTCAGCAGCATGTTGTCTGAGTAGACCTTGTTCGCGACATAATAGCCGTCCCGAGCAAATATCTCGGCCACATCGGCGAAAGGCTTGGCTGCGCTTTTCATTTTGAATTCTCGCCATTTGTGCTGCAGGGGTGAGTCTAAATCTTGCCGCAGGAGAGTCGATTATCGCCATCCGTCGGTCGGACAGATACTTGACGAATCCGGCCAAGTGCGCTCAATTAGGGCATGGTCCTACTGCCCCTCTACCACGCCGCCTTGAGTGCGACTCGCCACGTCTCGTTCGAGCAGGTCACCCGCAACCGCGTTCACCGACACTCGTTTTTCGAGCCATGTATTGTCCTTTCGGGCACCGGTGAATTCGAGCACGGTTCCGAGGTATTCTCCCTGCGCGAAGGGGATCTATTCATCGCCAACCCGGGTGTCTATCACGAGATTCGGTCACTCAGAACGACGGATCTCGGCTTGTATTTTTTGGCCTTCAGCATCGCGAGAGCTGCCCGAACCTCTCGCTCCGGCGAGCAGCGCGGCCTTCGTCAGGAAACCATGGCTGAATTTATCCGCTCTCACAATGTCTACTTGCCGGGCCAGTCGCACCTTATCTCATTGTTCGAACATGCGATGAAGCTGTCGCGCAACGAAGTCGGCCAGACGCAAAACCCATTCTATGCCGACGCGGCAATTCTATTACTGAATCAGGTAATTGCAGCGCTTACAGAATCGGCACGCCTTTCGGCGGAGGATCACGGCCATCACCAGCTAACGAACAGAGTTACGGATGCGATTGAAAAACGACTGCATCAACCGCTGCGGATCGCGACCCTGGCGAGAGACTGCGGCATGTCAGAACGCACCTTGCGCCGCAAGTGGAAGAATTCGAGGGGATCGTCGTTGACGAACGAAATCAACTATCGCCGGATTGTGCGCGCCAGCCATCTGCTACTCCTGCCGGACATTTCCATCGCCGAGGTCGGTTACCAGGTGGGACTCGAAAGCCCGGCACAGTTCTCACGGATGTTCAGAAGCGTGAAGGGTCTGACGCCGAAGGAGTATCGCCGAAAGTTTCTTGGGCGGCTCCCAGAACTGTCATCGGACGGTCCCGCGTCCGGGACCGAATTTCTCGATGGTGATCTGAGAGACAATTGATCGGTGGCGCGTCCTGAGTCGACTTCTTAAACCTGCGCAGCAACACGGTTGTCCGCTGGCGCTGGCGCAGCACCGCGCGCAAAGTGGGCGAAAAGTATTACCACGGCAAAGCAGATCAGAATCAGCAGGTAAGCAGGACGCACACCGACATGATCTGCCAGAGACCCCAGCGCGGGCGGAATGACGGCGCCGCCCACAATCGTCATGACCATCACCGCCGCTCCGATCTGACTCTGCTCGCGCGCCGCGGCGAGCCCTAGAGCGAAGATCGTCGGGTACATGATGGACATGAAGAAGCTGATGGCCATGAGGCATGCGATCGAAAAATATCCTGTCGTAGCGACGGCTCCGCAGGTTGCGCAACACGCCAAAGCTCCGTAGGCGATCAGCGCGCTTGGCGCCTTCACCGACCGCAAGAGCAGGGAGCCGCTAAAGCGGCCCAGCATGAAAAGGAAGAGACTGGCCGACAACAAGTACGCTGCCGTGCGTTCTTCGATTTCTGGCCGGGTGTCTTTGACGAAATCGATAAAGAAGCTCCACACCGCGACTTGCGCACCGACATAGGCAAACTGCGCCGCAACTGCGGCTGTAAAGCTCCGCTGGCGAAACAAGGCGCCATACGACACCGGTTGAGAAGCGTTGGATCGGCTTTCGGCAGGAAATCGCGACATTGCAATGAGTGCCGCAATCGCGAAAGCCACCAACCCTATGAGCAGGTACGGCACCTGTACCTGGTGCAGCTCGGCCACGCGAAATTCAGCGAGGCTGGCGCCGGACATCTGCGCCATTTGAGCGGTCGATCGCTCGTGACCGGAAAAGATGAACATACCGCCGATGATGGGCGCGACTACCGCGCCCAGCCCGTTGAAGGCCTGTGCAAGGTTGATCCGGAATGCGGACCGCTCGGGCGCACCGCCCAGAACAATGAACGCGCCTGCAGCAATCTCCAGGCATACGATCCCGCCGGCAATGACGAAGAGCGCCGTCAAAAATGCTCCAAATGTCCCCATCTCCGCGGCCGGGTAGAACGCGATTGCACCAACCCCGTAGAAGAAGAGGCCCATCACCATCGACCTTTTGAGGCCGATCCGTTTCATCGCATACCCTGCCGGCAGCGCGAAGATGAAGTACGCGACGTAAAAGGCGATTTGAATGAAGCTCGCTTGCAGCCGCGAGAGCTGCAGGGCCTTCTCGAACTGCTTGATCAAAATGTCGTTGAGGTTGTGGGCGATGGCCCACAAGAAAAATAAGCTGGTCACCAGGGCAAAAGCCGCTGCGAAGCTGCGCCCCTTTCCCCCTGACTTCATAGTATGCCCCTGTCTAGATCGACCAGCCGCCGTCAATGATATGACACTGGCCCGTGGTGAACTCACTCTCGTCCGACGCGAGGTAAAGCGCCAATGCCGCGATTTCAGCGGGTGTGCCCAAGCGGCCCATCGGTTGTCGGGCGATAAACGCCTGCCGACTCGCAGTGTAATCGCCGGTTGCTTCAAGGCGCTGATGCAGCGATGGGGTTTCCACCGTGCCTGGGCAGATCGCGTTGCACCTGACGCCGTTTGTGACGAAATCCGCCGCGATCGACTTGGTCAGCCCGATCACGGCGGCTTTTGTTGCGCCATAAGCGCACCGATTGGGTACGCCCTTGATTGAACTGGCGACCGATGACATGTTGATGATGGAACCGCGGCGCCGTGCCAGCATCTGCGGCAGCACCGCGCGAACCAGACGAAACATCGAGGTGACATTCAAATTCAATGACAGCGCCCATTGCTCATCCGTGCACTCGAGCACCGAGCCATTTGCCACGAAGCCGGCGCAATTAAAGAGAATATCGATTGTCCCGGCGGATTCGACCACGCGGTCAATTTCATCGGGCAGCAGCACGTCCAGCTTGGCCGTGCGGCACCCCTGCAATTGCACCAGCGCATCGCTGTTCGTGTCGGTCGCCAACACATCGGCGCCATGGGCCGCGAACAGCTCAGCGGTCGCTCGCCCTATGCCTTGCGCCGCGGCGGTCACTAAGGCAGTCTTCCCGGCGAGTCTTTGAGTCGGCATGTTAGCTCACAAGTTCAGCGCAGCTGGGCGCTGCGGGGAAAACAACTCGGCGCGGACGGCTCGAAAGTCTTGTAGGTCAGGATGAATTCCCGATGCCCTAGCTCCTCCGACTTCGTCTCCGCTCCCGTCGCCGTGATCTTGATCAGCTCAACGATTTCGTCGGCCACTTGATCCAGATCCGCCAACCCCTCCAGCACTCGGCCGGCATTGATATCCATGTCTTCCGACATGCGCCGAAAGGTGTCGGGATTGCCTGTGACCTTGATCACCGGGGCGATGGCTGAACCGACCACTGAGCCGCGCCCTGTCGTAAACAAGGTCACATGCGCACCGCACGCCATCAGCTCCACGATTTCTGCATTGTCCGAAATATTGGGAAATCCAAACTTCGGCGCTCCATCGGGCACGATATCCAGAAGATACAGACCGGGAGAAGGCGGAATTTCCGCCGGTTTGATCACACCCACGATCGGCATGTGTCCGGATTTCACATAGGCGCCGGCGGATTTTTCCTCCTGGGAACTTAAGCCCCCTTCGGCATTGCCCGGCGCAAAGCTGCCAAAACCCATCGCGCGATAATAGGTTTCCGCCTTTGCAATCGATGCCCGTATTGCCGCCGCGATCTCTGGCGAGGTCGCGCGCTCACCCATGGGCCCTTCGCAACCAATCATTTCGCCCGTTTCCTCGAAAATACACGTGGCGCCTGCCGTAACCAGCCGATCAAAGGCGCGCCCCACGGCCGGGTTTGCCGTGATCCCGCTGGTGCCGTCCGATCCGCCGCAAATCGTACCCACCACGAGATCCGAAAAGTAAAACGGCGTTCGCACCACCGCACCATCCATTTGCGCTTTGATGCGCCTGACGGCGGCCAGGCCGTGCTCGATTGCACTGCGCGTGCCGCCCGATTGCTGGATGACCACTGTGTCTATCCCCCGCCCGCTGCCCGCGACATGCTTGGCCAGATCTTCGCGATTGAAGCCTTCGCATCCTAAGGACAGCAGCACGACACCGCCCACATTCGGATGGGTAGCCAGCGCCTTCATCATTCGCAGTGCATAGTCGTTCGGATAACACCCCGGAAACCCAACCAGGTGAACCTGCGAGTCGCCGGACATCTCGACGATTCGGCGCGCCACGTGATGAGCGCACTCGACCAGGTAGGTCACGATGAGCACATTGCGGATACCCTTTCGACCATCGTTGCGCAAATAGCCGTTGGCAATCATGGTTCATCTCCAGTCACAGCGCGTGTGTGGGCACTCATATAGTCACTCTTCATGTTATGCAGATGAACCCAGTCCCCGGGCTCCGCTGACTCGGTCATCGACCCGATCGGGGCACCGTACTTGATGACTTTGGAAAACTGCGGCAGTGCGAAACGCGCCAATTTGTGGCCAATTTCGACGTTCTTACGCGCGATGATGTCCGCCGATCCTTCGATCGATATGCGCTCCCCGGCCGTGACCGCACGCCGGCATACCACCACGTTATCGTCTGCATGCAGCAGAATCACAGCAGAGCTCATCGCCGCTTACCGACCCGATAGGTGCGTATCGCATTGCCGCCCATCACCTCGTCCAGCGCAGCCTGGTCGAGCCTCGCCAGACACTGTTGCGAGACCCGAAACCACTCGGCATAGGTTGCGGCGGTGGTGAGGACGGGCCAATCGCTGCCCCAGATAAGGCGGCCATGTTCGAACAATCCCAGTAACGTCTCCACGTGGGGCGCGATCATCGCCGTATCTGTTCCCGGGGCGAGTTCAGTCATCAGCCCCGAAATCTTGCACGTGACATTTGATAAGCGTGAAATGCGCCGCATCGCCGACTGCCAGAATTGATCCAATTCCTTACCGATGGGGGGTTTGGCGGCGTGATCGATGACGATTGCGAGGCCCGGATGAGCGGCAGCGACCTGCGATATTGCGTCCAAGTGCAGCGGCCGTATCAAGGCATCGAATACCAGCCGGTGGCGTTCCATCGCCTCGAGCGCGCGAGACCTGCGTGGATCCAATATCCAGAGCGGATCGGCAATGTCCTGGAGCATCGGCCGGATGCCGACCAATTTCGGATGCGTCGCACGGCGCGCGATCTGATCGACGACATCTTCCGCGTCGAAATCCACCCAACCCACCACGCCCAGCACCCAGGGCAAATTCTCGGCAATGGCCAGCAAATAGTCGGTCTCCGCCGATGTCGCGGCCGCCTGAATCAGCACAGCGCCCTCGATATTCGCAGCATCCAGCAGCGGTTTCACATCGGTGTGTCCGAAACGCCGATACAGCGGTGTCATCTCCTGTGTCAACCAGCCGTAGTCCCCGCGGATTGGATCCCACAGGTGAACATGGGCATCAACCCGCGGCATGCTGAAGACTCGCAGAGGGGGTGGGGGCGTCGCTCCTGATCAGCTCGTCGTCCTTGAGCTGCCTCCAGAACTCACCGGGTATCGGTAGACGATACCATTCCAAGGTTTGTGCGATACGCGATGCGTGGCCCACGCCCGGAATGACGCTCGCCACTTGCGGATGGGCCAATGGAAATTGCAGGGCTGCCGCCGCCAACGGCACCTCGTAACGGTCGCAAACCGATTCGATTCGGCGCACGCGTTCAATGACCGAGGGCGGTGCGGGCTCGTAATTGAAATGCATCGGAATACCGCCGCGAGTCCCCGTCGCAAGTATTCCTGAATTATAAGGACCGCCTATGACGATTGATGTCCCCCGAATCGCACATAGCGGAAACAACTCGTCCAGCGCCTCGTGTTCGAGCAACGTATAGCGCCCGGCCAGGAGCACGACGTCAAGATCGAAATTGCGAAGCACATCGAGACAAATTTCTATTTCATTGACGCCAATGCCCGCCGCACTGATGGCGCCGTCGGATCGCAGCTGGGATAACGCCTGCAGTCCACCGCCCTGAGTCAGCTCTCGAAACTTCTCCGCATGCAACTCACCATGAGTCGCTCTCCCGATATCATGCACGTACAGCAAGTCGACCCGAGGCAGCCCGAGCCGCTGCAGGCTCGCCTCCCATGAGCGCATAACGCCGTCATAGGTATAGTCGTAGACAGGATAAAAAGGCATGGAGGATCGAAATCCGCAACGTTCACTGTCATCGACGACTTCGTGCGTTGGACGCAGCAAGCGCCCGACTTTGGTCGAAACGACAATGTTCCGATCCCCGCGCAGCGCATCGCCGACTCGCCGTTCGCTTAAACCAAAGCCGTAGAAAGGTGAGGTATCCACATAGGCTATTCCGGCCGACGTCGCGGACGTTAGAGTCGCTCGGGCCTCCTCGTCCGATATTGCACGATAGAGATTCCCCAATGAGGCAGCTCCCAGCCCCAACTCCGAGACCTGGAGTTGCGTTCGACCTATTCGGCGCCGCGGAAGCATTTTACCCACGATTACCCTTTGGCGAAATAACGGCAGCCTAC